>Ga0307373_10008103_pt1 | contig 16135 bp, 15 predicted proteins | sample OX2MG_FD_202534 | JGI IMG/M metagenome (GOLD analysis project Ga0307373, IMG submission 202534) | Soil microbial communities from Risofladan, Vaasa, Finland - OX-2 | ecosystem: Environmental > Terrestrial > Soil > Coastal area > Acid sulfate soil | place: Finland: Risofladan, Vaasa | collected... | reverse complement strand
AGGCGATCGCGAAACGCCTCGGTGCGACCGCAGCTCAGGTGGCGCTCGCCTGGTTGACCGGGCGGGGTGACGACATTGTGCCAATCCCCGGGACGAAGCGCGTGCGCTACCTCGAAGAGAACGTTGCGTCCCTCGACGTCATGCTGGATCCCGAGGATGTGGCTGCACTCGACGCGGCTGCGCCGGCGGGGGCCACGGCTGGCGAGCGCTACGCAAGCATGGCGTCGATAGATAAGGGGGTCTGACGGTGGGCCGACCGACGGCCCCGCTCGTATTCATCGACTGATCCATGTGACGCCGGCGAGCGCTCTGCCGCCCTAACCGTCCACGATGTCCGAGAACATCACAATGGCGGAGCGAGAGGGATTCGAACCCTCGATACCAGTTTCCCGGTATACCGCATTTCCAATGCGGCGCCCTCGGCCAACTAGGCGATCGCTCCTCGGCGATTGTATCCGGGCTCGACGGCTACCCCCGTGGAACCTGCCCCGGCGCGTTTCGGCGCCGCGAAGACGCGGGTATCTATCCTTGCAAGCTGCTCATCGCCTCAGGGGGTATCCCACGCCATGTGCGTCCTGCTCGCGTTCCTTCTGTTCACGGCCCTGCTCTTCGGGTTCGGCTTCGCGTTGCACGTTCTCTGGTGGATCGCGCTGATCTTCCTGATCTTCTGGCTGATCGGACTCGCGTTCCGGCCACGCGGCGGTCGCTGGTACTACTGGTAAGGCGGAGCTCCTCCAGCCTCGCCCGTATACTCGACGCTCCCGGAGAGGTGTCCGAGTGGTTGAAGGTGCCGCTCTCGAAAAGCGGTGTGGTTAATAGCCACCGTGGGTTCGAATCCCACCCTCTCCGCCATTTTTGATCTCAAAATGATTATCAGAACATCACAAGTCTGTGGTGGTCGCAGACCATGAGTCGCCATTTTGGCGCCGCGAAAAACGCGTCAAACTAGTTTCGGTCCACATTGGCACTTTCAAGGGGGTCGACCAAGCCCGCCCGGCCGGCTCCGGAGAGGGTCTCCGCCAGCCGGTCGGCAGCGGCCGCCTGGAGCCCCGGGAGCACGTGGCTGTACGTGTCGAGAGTGACCCCGACGGTCGCGTGGCCGAGGCGCTCGCTGACCACTTTGGGGTGTTCCCCCACCGCCAGCATCAGGGTGGCCATGGTGTGCCGGAGGTCGTGAAGGCGGATACGCGGCGCCCCCGCGCGGTCGAGGAGCTCATGGAAGACCCGACGCAAGCTCGTCCGGCTCACCGGGCCACCGAGGCTGTTCGTGAACACCAGGTCACTCGCCTGCCATGCCGCGCCCGCCGCGAGCTGCGCCCGGGCCTGCATGTGCCGCTGACGCTGCAGTGCCTCGGTCACCGGCCCCGGCAGCGACACGGCCCGACGGGACCGATGCGTCTTCGGCTGCGAATAGGCGACGCCTCCGCCCTTGACCGGCTGCGCCGCCTGCTGGACACGGAGTTGCCGCGCGGTGAGGTCGACATCCTTCCAGCGCAGTCCAAGGAGCTCCCCCACGCGAAGGCCCGTGTACAACGCCGTGAGGATCACGACCTCGAACTCCGATCCCTGGGCTGCATCCAGGAGTGCGGCCGCCTGGTCGCGGTCGAGGACGGACATCTCCGTGCGCTCGCGACGAGGCGGCGTGACCGCGTCAGCGGGGTTGACCGTGAGCACGCGCCACCTCATGGCCTGCTGCAGCGCTTGCCTGATCAACCGGTGATGCTTGAGGACTGTCGCAGGCGACAGGCCAGCGTCGAGCCACTGGCGTTCCGCTGCCACGATGTGCGTTGGCCGCAGTTGAGTGAGGGGGACGCGTCCGAGCGTCGGCACGACGTGGAGACGCACGATCTCCTCGTAGCGCTCGTATGTGCGCGGAGCGACCACGGGCCGCGCGTAATCGCGAAGCCAGCGCGCGAGAAACTCGGCCACTAACTCGCGTGTGGGATCCACGTACGTCCCGGTTTCGATGGATCGAATCAACGCTGTGCGCTCTGTCTCGGCGTCTCGCTTTGCACCCTCGACGTTACGGCTCACGCGCTTGCGCTTGCCGGTCACTGGATCGCGTCCGAGCTCGATGACGACTTGCCAGGAATCCTTCGATCGGCGGCGAATGTATCCGTTCATGAGCACTCCAGGAGACGAGGGGATCGGCTGTCCAGGCTACCGAATGACGGAAGCGCTCAGCAACACCGATGCGGGACTCATGGCCGCCAACGCATGTCATCAGTGAAGTGAAACGCTGGAATGAATTGTCGCGACTCAGTGCGAAGTGTTGCGTTGTACTTGATACAAGCTGTCATTGGGTAACGCTTGGTATTGCCCTGTGTCGCGCCCGACTCGGGTGGCCCTGCGCGTGATCGCTTGCGCCGCGCATCTGCGACATCGCGATTCTCTGGAGCATCAGGATGCGTGGCATCGGCGCACCGTTTCCCGGAGTCCAGCACAGCCGTTGTGATGGGCGACCCAGCTACAGTCGCGCCGTGGCATCTGAGCGGCGTCGTCGCTGGAGGGACTACAGAACTCGGGCCGGCCGCCGCCCGGTCCGTGAGTTCCTGCGTGATCTCTCCGACGCTGATCTTGCCGCCGTCGTCGCAGCCATGAAGGAGGTCGCTGTCGACGGGCTGGTGGCCGCACGACACCTACGAGGCGACATCTACGAGGTTCGCGCCGACGGTGAACGGGTTACCTACCGCCTGCTCTTCGCGACCGAGGGACGCCGACACCAGGTTCTGCTCGGCTTGGAAGCCTTTGGAAAGAAGACACAGACGACCCCACCGCGGGAGATCGCGCTCGCCGAGCGCCGGCTGCGAGACTGGCGCTCTCGAGCTCGGCAGGGTACCCCTGACCCATCTCAGATCTGATATCTCTCATTCGATATGAGATACTCCGTCAGGTGAGCGTCGTGCCAGCGAAAGACTTCCTCGATGAACTGACCGAGGAGCGGACCCGAACGAATCCGGACTTTCCGGAACTGGTCGAGGCCGCCCTGCGGACGCGCAGGCTTCTGCGCTCGCTCGCTGACCGGCGCCGGGAGTTGGGCCTGAGCCAGACGCAGGTCGCCGCGCGGATGCGGACCTCTCAGTCAGCACTTGCGCGTCTCGAAGGAGGCGGAGCGGATCCCCGTGTCTCAACGGTCGAGCGCTATGCGCATGCGCTTGGCGAGGAGCTCGCCCACCAGCGCGCCGCGAGTGCGTAAACCGATGGGCGAGCCTAACTTACCCTCATGCGAACCGGCCGCTACTCGGTGTGGGTCCGCAATCCGCCGTCGTGGCGTCGCCAGGTGCCGTGTTATGGCTTCGCAGGGCCGTAGCGTACTGGCTCGCTGGTGAGGACCGACCACAATCGGGTGCCGTACTCGAAGTGCCACCATTCTTCGGCGAGGGCCACGTATCCGCAGTCGCGGAGGGAGTGGTAGAGCAAACGGCGTAGATCTCGGACTCGGCCGGGTGCGTTCTCGAAAGCCGTCAGGGGTGTGGCGCTGCTGAATTCATCGAACTCGGTGCCGAGTGCCACGGGCTCTCCCTGCCAGGTGAGGGTGAGGTCGACGGCGCCACCGGTCAGATGCGGAGGAGGAGCCGCAGGATCGGAAGTAGCAGGAGCGACGGCCATACCGTTATCGAGTTCCTTGCCGAGCGCATCGAAGAGCTCCTGTTGCAAGTCCAGCGGACGCCATCCGTCGAAGATCGCCAGCCCAAACCCGGTCGGCAGGCTCTTCGCCACGGACTGCAGCCGATGAAGAGCTTCTGCTCGTAACGATTGCTGTTCCACGCTGTGCCGCCAGCCTGCTCTGGCGTAGCTGTGGAGCACGACGATGCCCGGGCCGCCAATCTCACGTAGAGGCTCGCCGTCCGTAGTTGGGATCGACGCCGGAATGTGGTCCAAAGCATCCTGTTCGGGCAGTAACGACGGAATACCCCGCGGAACGCACACCTCGGGCACGGTCTCGATGCTGAGCACCAACGCATTATCCGCAGAGCGCCGTGATCGAGGCCACGGCTTTGGTCCGCCTCCGACCGCGTGCTCCATTCCGAAGCCTCTCCGTCGCCAGCTCACCAACACGCTACCTGCCCTGCACATGGCCCCCCGCCACGACTCTGCCAGCACCGACATTCACGCACGCGCATCGACCACCCTAACCCGCAGACAATTACACCTACGGTGGCAGACCACGCTGAACGGCGAAAATGTAGGCGCTCTGTAGGCATTTCGCCACTACGCTGGAGCTCGTGCAACACGGGTTCTCGCGATGATCTCCATCGGCAAGCTCACCAGCGTCGAGCAGGCGGTGCGGTATCTCCGCGAGGCGATCGCACACGAGCAGATCGAGTACTACACCGCTCGCGGTGAGTCGCCAGGACGTTGGAACGGTGCCGCCGCTGAGGGCCTCGGGCTGCGCGGCGAGGTCATCGACGCCGACTTTGCAGCGGTGCTCAGCGGCACACATCCACGCACCGGCGAGGACCTCGGCAGACACTGGCGGACGCAGTCGGTCGTCGCCTTCGATGTCGCGGTGTCCGCACCCAAGGACGTGAGCATTCTCTACGCGCTTGGCGACGAGCGCACGCGCGCCACCATCCTGCGCATTCACAGTGATGGAGTCCACGCAGCCGCCGAGTACCTCCAGGAAAACGCAGGCTGGGCTCGGCAGTACAACCCGAAGACCAGGACGACGGAGGCGGTGCGCGCCAGGCTGGTCATGCCCGAGTTCGTGCACCGGACGGCGCGGCCGGTCACCGATCCGAGCACCGGCAGGGTCACGGTCGACCCGCAGCTGCACACGCACGTCACGGTGCCGACGTGGGTACAGCGACCTGACGGCAGCTGGAGCCAGCTGTACAGCGAGGCCCTCTACCAGCACGCCGCGGCCGCCGGTGCCATCGCCCAGGCGGAATGGCGCGACCGCCTGGTGCGCGAGCTGGGCATCTCCACGGTGGTGGACGGCAAGGGCTGCTTCTCCATCGTCGGCATCACCGACGGGCAGCGCCACGAGTTCTCCCGGCGCACCCAGCAGATCGAGGCGCTCGAGCGCCAGCTGGGCATCGACTCCCCGTACGGACACAAGCTCGCGGTGGTGTCGACGCGCGAGAGCAAGCACGAGGTCGCCCCCACCGAGAACCTCTTCGCCCAATGGCGGGAGCGCGCCGCGGGCGTCGGGCTCGACGCCACCAGCATCCAGACCTTGCTGGCCCGCGAGCCCGAGGCATTGCAGCCGCGCCGGCTCGACGTGGAGCGCAGCGTCGAGCTGCTCGGCGAGCGTGGGCTTACCGCCCAGTACGCAACCTTCACCCGTCGCGATGTCATCCGCAGCGTGGCGGCACACGCGCCATTGGGGATGAGCCGGGCCCAGCTCGAGGCCACCGCCGACTGGATCCTCGCCGACCGCAAGGCGGTGGAGCCACTGGTGCCGCACCGTCTCGACGGAGAACGCGACGTCGACGCCATCGCCCGTTGGATCGACGCCGGCCGTGAACTGCGCTACACCACGCCGGAGATGCTCGCCATCGAGCGGGGCATGATCGCCACCGCCCAGCGGCGATCGGCGGCATCCGTCGGTGTCGCGGACATCCGTGAGACCGAGGCAGCCATCGCCGCGCGGCCAACGCTCACGGCCGACCAGCGGTTGATGGTCAGAACCGTCTGCCAGAGCCCTGCCGGCGTGGTGGTCGTCGAGGGCGCCGCCGGGGTGGGCAAGACCTTCGCCCTCGACGTGTGCCGCGAGGCGTTCGAAGCCACCGGCATCGAGGTCGTCGGCTGTGCGCTGGCCGGCAGGGCAGCCGACGTGCTCGAGACCGGCGCCGACATCCCCACCTGGACGGTCACGGGGATGCTCCACGAACTGCAGGTCGACCATCTGCCACCCAGCGGCGTGCTCGTGGTCGACGAGGCAGGCATGATCGGCGACCGCGAGCTTGCCGAGCTGGTCTCACTCTCGGCACGGGACAACGCCAAGCTGGTCGTGGTCGGTGACCCCTCGCAGCTCCAACCCATCGGCGCGGGGGCACCGATGCGCACCCTGGGTGAGCACATCGGCAGGGTGCTGGTCACCGAGAACGTGCGTCAGAAGGAGCCCTGGGAGCGAGCCGCGCTCCAACTGGTGCGCGACGGCGAGGCCCGCGCCGCCTACGAGTTGTACTTGAGCCACGGCCGCATCCACATCGCCGAGTCGGTGCCCGAGCGACGCGCCGAGGTGGTCGCTGAGCATGCGAGGCTCGAGGACAGGGGCGTTGACACGGTGATCCTGGCCCAGCGACGCGACGAGGTTACCGCTCTCAACGAGCTCGCCCGGGACAGGGCGGTCGCGACCGAGCGTGTGCACGGACCCGCGCTGACCGTCGGCGGCAAGGAGTACCAGGCCGGCGACCGGGTCCTCTGCCTGACCAACGACCGCGCCAACGGCGTGAGCAACGGCACCCGAGCCATGGTCACCGCGGTGGACGTCGAGCGTCAGACGCTGACGGTGGAGCGCGGCGATCACCGCAAGGTGGTCATCGACACAACGCGATACGAGGCGATCGACCGCGGCTACGCGATGACCGTGCACAAGGCCCAGGGGATGACCGCCGAGGTTGCTCTCGTGGTGGGGTCGGACGGCGCCACCCGGGAGTGGACGTACACGGCGATGTCCCGCGGCACCGAGGCCACCCACTACTACGCTGTTGCCCAGCCGCTCGAGCGCGACCGTCTCGGCGTCAGCCATGCCCCGGCGCCGATGCAGCCTGCAGACGAGCGGATCGTGCACTCGTGGGAGCGCTCGCTGCAGAAGGAGTCGGCGCTCGATTACCCGGAGCGGTATCGCGAGGCCGATCGGGCCCACACCGTCTCAGCGCCTGACGTCTACGCCCCCGCGACGGAAGCCCAGCGCGCCGCGCTTGCCGACCTCGGTGCTCCCGAACCGGGTGAGCACGCAACCCGGCTCGAGGCCGCCCTGGCGATCGACCGCTGGTCCGAGCAGGCTCCGGGTTCGGGGCTGGACCAGTGGCTGCGCGAGACCGACGCCGCCGAGCACCGGCGCGAGCAGGTCATCAGCGACGGCGGCGGCGTGCGACCCGACGGCGCCGACCTGCTGGATCCATCACGAGTCATCACCCCAGGCGATTTCGAGGCTGCGAAGGCGCTGCTCGACCCCTATCACGCCCTTCTCGACAGAGAGGCGCTCACGCCGGCAATCGGTCCGGGGCTCGCGCCGTGACGCGCACGACCAACAGCACAGCCGGCCGGATCGCGGCGCTCACCAAATGGGGGGCACAGCTCGACGTCGGGCTTGCGTCCGTCGCCGGAGAGGTGGCCGAGCTACGGACCCGTCTCGACGACTCTCAGCACGCCGCGGACTCCCCGGCGTCCGTGAGCAGCGGCGTTGCAGAGAACGCGCAGTCGGGCGAGGACTTCGTGTCGCTCCTGGACTGGGTCAACTGGATGGCGCGCGCATTCGCTCTCTCGGAACGCTTCCCCAGCTGCTGGTATAAGCACGAGGGCGTGGTGGTGGCACTCCGGGCGCTTCGGCACTGGCACGCCGCACTGCAACGTGGCGGCTCGCGCGACCCCTCCTCGACCATCCTCTGGGTCGATGCCGTCTATCGAATCAATGACCGGCTGCTGCGCCCAATCGCGCAGGGCTGTTTGTCGAACCACCGAGACCCGCCCGACGTTGACCGTCCGACTGACGACGAGCTCGAACTGCTGAACCGTTCATGGTCGAGCCGACGCCTGTGACCGCCCCGGTTGTCGAGAGTCCAGCCAGACGTGGATCTTGTCCGCGCCGGCCCGGGACGGGTCAGCACGGCATCCTGAGCGACCGAAACTGTAGGCGCTCTGTGAGCAAAATCCTGGGATGCTCAGGGCATGCCTGCCAGCGACATGTCGCCGAATGCCGGCTCCCCGAGAACCTGCTGATGCCATCCCCAGATCAGGCGCAGCTTCCATGGGGCTGCTCTGATACGCCATCGGCGCAGGCACCGCGACGGAGCCATGGCCATCCTGGCGAGCCATCCGAGCGCCCGGTCGTTGTCGCGCCTGCGCCTCCTCTCCAGCCGGTCGCGCAGCGGGTGGACGGCGGCGAGCCCGCCTCCAGCCGCGTCCCGATGCTCCTGACCGTCCGCGACGTGGAGGCGGAGTTGCAACTGGGTCGGACCCGGACCTACGAGCTCGTGCGCTCGGGGTGCCTCCCCGTGATCCGGGTCGGCCGAGCCGTGCGGGTACCCCGCGACGCCCTGCGACGCTGGGTCGAAGAACACACCGCCTGAAGAGGGCCGCTGAGTGTCCGCAGGACGATCGGACCGGAGGGACTCAACCTTCCCGGGGTCGCTCAAAACGATCGGAGGAGACGCTCCCCGATCTCGAGGGACCAGCCTCAATGATCACGTCGAGCGCTGAAGCTATCGCGCGGGGCACAGCCCGCCGTGGTGGGTACATCCACGAATGCCGGCCCGGGCGTTTGCATCGTCATGTGGGCAGGTCGCCGGAACTCCGCAGGAGGCGGTAGTACGATGACGATGTGATCCGCGAACTCCGCCGTCAAGCCTCTCCACACCGACGCGATGTCGCGCCCGCTCGCGCAGCGCCGGACCAGAAGCGCGTCGCCGCCACGATCCGGCGGATTGCGCGCGAGGACCGGCCTATATTGAAGGCACTCGCTGCCTTCGACCGTGGCGAGCGCCCAGCCGCCTGAGTCGGTTCGTTACCTGACGCCGGCGGACTTGGTGCGCTGCCATGCGGCAGCCTTGGAGATTGCCGAGTCGACCGCGCGCCATCACATGTTGCACCGCGATGGGCTGCTTTCCGCCCTCAATCGACCACGCTGGCACGCTCACTACCGCAAGTCCGATCTGATCGACCAGGCCGCAGTACTCGCGGAAGGCCTGGTGGCCAGCCACGCATGGGTGGACGGGAACAAACGCACGACATGGGTGGCCTTGCGCACATTTCTCGACGTGAATGGCCTTTCCTGGCTCCAGTCGCTGGCGGTCGATGACGTTGTCGCGCAGATGACTGGCCGACCACGCGACGGATCAACGGACCAGCGTTCGCGACCTGGTTGCGCCCACGACTGAACTTTGCGGAGCGACGGTAGAGGACCGGTGTTGGTCATCGCCTCATTCGCCAGTGTCCTGACCGGTGCGACAGCGCCAAGGCTCGCGCCGCCCGTGTCCATGGCGGCCGAGTGGGGGAAACCCACCCTCCCTGGCCGGTCGCTCCAGGGCCGTAAACGGCCCCCAATTGAGAAGTTTGTGCCAAGGTCTGCGCCAACTGTCGCCATTTTGGCGCCCGCCGCGGCAACATTGGACGTCCCGGACCACCCCGCGGTGGCACGATCGGCCCCGGATTCGTATTCAGGATGGCCCTCGGCGGCCCACAACGACCCGGTCCGAGCCTCGATCGGTCGCTCTCGAAAAGCGGTGTGGTTAATAGCCACCGTGGGTTCGAATCCCACCCTCTCCGCCAAGTCGGGCAACGGCACTAGCCCAACCTGAGGCTCGCCATGCCGCCATCCACTGCGAGGATGGTCCCGGTCGTCGACCCGGACATCGGGCTCGCCAGGTAGGCGATCGCAAACGCGATCTCATCGGCGGTGACCAGCCGGTCCATCGGCTGGCGAGCTCGCAACGCCGCGGCTGCCGCCGCCGGATCCGGCGCCTGGTCGAGCAGCCGCCCGACCCACGGCGTGTCCGCTGTTCCGGGCGTGACCGCGTTGACCCGGATGCCCTGCTTGATATGGTCCGCCGCCATCGCAAGTGTCAGCGCGTGCACCGCACCCTTGCTCGCCGAATAGAGCGCGCGCTGCGGCACCCCGACACTCGCGACAGCAGAGCAGGTGTTCACGATCGCCGGATGACTCGACCGCAGCAGCAACGGGAGCGCAGCCCGCGTCATCCGTGCGATCCCGATGACGTTGACGTCGAGCACGCGATGCCACTCCGCATCGTCGTTCTGGGTCGCATCGCCCACGGCGCCGATGCCGGCATTGTTGATGAGCACATCGAGCGCGCCGAGCCGCTCGACAACCCCGGCGACCGCCGAGGTGACGCTCGCAGAATCCGAGACATCGCAAGGGATTTCGAGCATCGCCGGCTCCGCCACGGCGGTGTACGAACGATCCAGCACCGCCACGCGCGCGCCACGGTCACGCAGCTGCACAGCGGTCGCCGCGCCGATGCCGCTGGCTCCGCCCGTGACGACTGCCACCAGCCCGTCGAAGTCACCCATGTCGATGCACCTTCTGCCCTCTCCCCTACAGACGTGGGTCGATGTGGATCTTCGGTCCTGCGGGCGGACCGTCGGGCCGCCAACCGGACAGCACGTCGCCGACACGATCAAGGCTGACCGTCGCGGCGATGAGCGTCCGCGGGTCCACAGAGCCGCCGGCGTACAGCTCGATCGTCGCCCTCAACGCCTGCGAGGCTCCGAGGATGCCCACTGCGGTGATGTCCCGCAGGGCCATCGTGCGCGTATCGATGAGGCTCGGGGAGCCGGCAATCCCGAGGTATACCACCCGTTTCCCCGGCTCAACGAGATCCAGTGCAAGCGCGGGGAGTGCGGCGGCATTCGACGCGTCGATCACCGCGTCCCACGGCAGCGCAGGCAGCTCGGTCTGCAGCCATGTTCCCGCGTGGCCACGCCCGCGGGTGAATTCGACCTTCTCCCTGGAGTGGCCCATCAGATGCACCTCGACGCCGGCGGCTCGTGCAAATTCGGCTGCGAGCAACCCCATCGTGCCTGTACCGAGGACGAGCACGCGATCCCCGGCCGACAATGCGGCTCCCCAGACCGCACGAAGCGCGTTCCCACCGGGCTCGACCATCGCCCCGGCGGCATCGTCGACGCTGTCGGGCACGGCAACGAGTGCACTCGCCGGGACTGCAAGTCGCTCCGCGAGCGCACCCGGAAACGTCCCCCGCACACCGAATTCGCTGCGATCTGCACAGACGTGATGGCGGCCAGAGCGGCAGCGATCACAATGACCGCATCCGATCATCGTGTCGCCGATCACACGCCGTCCCAGCCATGAGGCGTCGACGCCGGCACCCAGGACCGAGACAACACCGCACCACTCATGCCCGAGGCGCATCGGATACTGCGACACCCCCTGATGCAGGTACGCCATCTCACCGGTCCAGAACTCCATGTCCGTCCCGCACACGCCAACTCGGTGGACGTCGACAACGACCTCGCCGTCGCCGGCCACCGAATCCGGGACGTCCTGCACACCACCTTCGTGGGGCGCGGTGACGACGTACGCCCTCATCGAACGTCGACCCAGCGGTCCATGCCTGCCCACGGCGTCACCGGGAGGCCGCACACGCCCACGTCGGCCGTGAAGAGCCGGCCGGAGTCCGGATACGCGGACAGCTGCGCCGCAGACAGCTGCTCAGACGCCGTCGTGATCAGCAACGTCTCGAGGCTCGGTCCGACGAACGCGACGCTCGAGGTGTTCGGCGCGCTCACGTCGATGATCGCGAGGTAGTCACCGGCCGGAGAGTAGCAGCGCACCTCCCCCGCTCCCCAGATCGCGATCCAGAGGTTCCCGAAGCTGTCCAGGCACATGCCGTCCGGGCTGCCACGGGTGATGCGGAGGAATTCCCGGCGGGGTCCCACCGCTCCGTCCTGAGCGTTGTAGTCGCGAACCCAGACGATCTTCGGCGTCGTGTCGATGCTGTAGAGCTGCTTGCCATCGGGTGTGAACGCGACGCCGTTGGACAACCCAAGATCGTCGTCGAGCACCGTCGCGCTGCCATCCGCATCGACGCGCACGAGGACCTCCTGGCGCTCGCGGTTGTCGAGGGCGAGGCTGCCGACGAGGCAGCGGCCCGCAGGATCCGTCCCCGCATCGTTCAGCCGGCTCGCCCGTGACTCGGGAATGATCTGCGGCCCGTCACTGACGTTGCCGTCAAGCGAGACCTGATACAGCCGGCGCGCCCCGGCAACCAGCAACTCGCCGGCTTCCGAGCACAGCACCGCACCCACCGTCTCCGGCATCCGCAGCACCACGTCATCACTCACGCGCGCCCCGGCGAGAACACCCGAGTGCACCGCACCCGCGTTGATATCGACCCACAGCACGCGCTCCCGAGGCCCATCCCACACGGGTCCTTCGGCCAGCCCGTATCGCTGCTCGGAAGCGGGAGCGGCCCGAAACCGACGCAATGCCATGTGCGCTCGACAATATAGGGCCTCCCCAGAACGCGTTGTGCCGGCAACGCGTTCGGGCAACGGGGTCCGGCATATCGAAGAAAGGTGGTCAGCCCGTGGCGAAGCAGCGCAGCCAGCAGTGGTACGGCGGCACCGACCGCAACGCGTACATCCATCGGGCGTGGATGCGGCGCGGTCTTCCCGCGCACTCCTTCGACGGCCGGCCGCACATCGCCATCGCCAACACGGCGTCGGACCTCACCCCCTGCAACGCACACCTGAACGAGGTCGCCGAGAGCGTCAAACAGGGCGTCTACGAGGCCGGCGGGATCCCCCTCAACCTCCCGGTGGTGTCGCTCGGCGAGACCCAGGTCCGGCCCACAGCAATGCTCTGGCGGAACATGGCCGCGATGGCGATCGAGGAGATGCTGCGCGCCAACCCGATCGACGGCGTCGTCCTTCTCGGCGGTTGCGACAAGACGATCCCGGCGCTGCTCATGGCGGCCGCCTCCGTCGACCTCCCTGCTGTGGTGGTCCCTGGCGGTCCGATGCTCTCCGGCACATTCCGCGGGCAACCGCTGGGGTGCGGGACCGATGTCTGGCGCCTGTCGGAGGAGGTTCGCGCAGGGAAGCTGTCGGAAGAGCAGTTCATGGCCTCGGAGTCCTCGATGATCCGCAGCCGCGGTCACTGCAACACCATGGGCACGGCATCGACGATGGGGCTGCTCACCGAAGCGCTCGGGATGGTGCTGCCCGGTCTTGCCGGCACACCCGCAGCCGACAGCCGCCTCCTCGAAGGTGCGCACGCCAGCGGACGGCTCGCCGTGGAGCTGGTCGCCGAGCACCGCACTCCGTCGAGCATCATCACGCGCGGGTCGTTCCTCAACGCCATCGTCGCGCTTGCGGCAATCGGTGGTTCGACCAACGCCGTGGTCCACCTGCTCGCTATCGCGGGTCGCCTCGGTGTGGGGTTGACGCAGGACGATTTCGACAGCTCCGGCGCCCAGGTGCCGTTGCTCGTCGACCTGCAGCCGGCAGGCAGGTTCCTGATGGAGGACTTCTTCCGAGCGGGCGGCTTGCGCGCGGTGCTGCACGAGGTGCAGGACCTGCTCGACCCCGCGGCGCTCACGGTCACAGGGAAACCGCTCGTCGACCATCTCGGCGGCGCTGAGATCTTCGACCACGAGGTCATCCGCAGTCGCGCGACACCGTTGCAGGAGCACGCCGGAATCGCGGTGCTGTACGGCAACCTCGCGCCCGATGGTGCCGTCATCAAACCTGCCGCAGCGTCACAGCATCTGACGAAGCACCGGGGTCGTGCGGTCGTCTTCGATTCGATTGAGGACATGCACGCTCGCATCGACGACCCCGACCTCGACGTCGACGCCGATTCGGTGCTCGTGCTGCGCGGCTGCGGGCCAAAGGGCTATCCCGGCATGCCAGAGGTTGCCAACCTCCCCCTGCCGGCGAAGCTCCTGCAACAGGGCGTCCGCGACATGGTCCGCATCTGCGACGGCCGCATGAGCGGCACCGCATACGGCACCGTCGTGTTGCACGTCACTCCGGAGGCCGCAACGGGCGGCCCCCTGGCCAAAGTCCGGAACGGAGATCACATCATCCTCGACGTTGCGGCGCGGCGACTCGACGTGGACATCCCTGACGCCGAGCTCGCGGCGCGTGATCCCGACACGGCAACCGTCGCCGCCTACGCGAAACCGCGCCGCGGCTGGGAGCTGCTGTACGTGCAGACCGTGCAGCAGGCCAACACCGGCGCCGACCTAGACTTCCTGCTCGGATCCACCGGCGACGCAGTCTCACGCGAATCCCACTGACACAAGGGGACACGTTCCATGCCCGCACCCATCACCGACGGCCGCCCGATCCGCTGGGGAATCATCACGGCGGGTGGCATCGCCGAGAAGGTGAGCACCGACATCAACCTCACCGCCGGCAACGTCGTCACGGCGGTCGCAGCGCGTGATGCCGATCGCGCTGCTCGGTTCGCGGCCAAGCACGGCGCTGCACGGAGCTACAGCGACTACCAGGCGCTCGTCGACGACGCTGAGGTGGATGTCGTCTACGTCGCGAGCACGCATCCGCACCATCGTGCTCACGCTTTGATGGCGATCGCGGCCGGCAGGTCGGTGCTCATCGAGAAGCCGGTGTGCCTCAACGCAACGCATGCGCGCGAGGTCTTCGCCGCTGCAGATACCGCGAATGTGTTCTCGATGGAAGCGATGTGGACGCGGCTCAACCCGCTCATCCGTCAAGCGCAACAGCTGATCGCGGACGGCACCATCGGAGACGTGGTGGGGCTGCGCAACGAGTTCGGGCTGGGACGGCCCTTTGATCCGAAGGACCGGCTGTACGAGCTCGCGAACGGCGGCGGCGCGCTGCTCGACCTCGGTGTGTATCCGGTCACCTTCGCCTACCTCTTTCTCGGTCCGCCCGACGAGATTCGCACCGTGGGCACACTCTCACCGACCGGGTCGGACGAGACCGTCGCGATGGAGTGGCTCCAGGATGGTGTCCCCCGCGCGCAACTCTTCACCTCGGCATCGGTCTCCGCGCCAAACGAGGCTGCGATCTACGGGACCAGGGGCTGGATCATCGTGTTGCCGGAGGCGTATCGCCCCAGCGGGCTCATCGTCCACAACGAAGACGGCGAGTATCGCGTCGCGGACCCGCTCGCCGGAAACGGCTACGGCTACCAGCCCGAGATCGAGGAGGTCGAGCGCTGCCTGCGCGCCGGGCTCACTGAAAGCCCGCTCGTCACGCACGCCGACACGGTGGCGATCCTCGAGCTCCTCGATGCGGCACGCGCGGAGGTCGGCGTCGTCTACCCGGACGAGCGGTGAGCGACAACACCGCTGTGGCACCCGTTCGGTTCGGCGTCGTCGGCTACGGGTTCGGCGCGCGCTACTTCCACACGCCGTTGATCAGGTCGGCGCCCGAATGCGAACTCGTGGGGATCGTCACGACCTCCGATGCGCGCAAGGCGCTCGTCGAGCACGACAAGCCGGGCACCCCGACATTCGGGTCGATCAAGGCTCTCGTCGATGCGGGCGTCGAGGCGGTCGCCATCTCGACGCCGACCCCCACCCACACCGAGGTGACCGAGCAGGCACTGCGCCTCGGTCTGGCTGTCGTCTGCGACAAGGCGTTCGCGCTCACCGCCGGCGCGGCACGTCACACCGTGGACCTCGCCGGCGAACGTGGGCTCGTGCTCAGCCCGTACCAGAACCGGCGCTGGGACTCCGACTTCCGCACCGTGCAGAAGCTGGTTGCCGACGGGACCCTGGGGACGGTGACGCGCGTCGAGTCGCGGTTCGAGCGTTTCGCGCCGCAGGCAGGCCCAGGCCCGTCAGGCGCGGGTTCGCTGCTCGACTTCGGCAGCCACCTGGCGGATCAGGCGCTCGTGCTGCTGGGCCCGGCGACCGCTGTCTACGCGGAGTTCCGTCTCCGTGAGAACGGCCTCGATGACGACGTGTTCGTCGCCCTCACGCACGCGAGCGGCGCCCGGTCGCAGCTGTGGGGAAGCTGGAGCCAATCCGCTCCCGGACCGCGGTTCAGAGTCACGGGCACCGAGGCGACGTACATCCTGCAGCCGAGCGACACGCAGGAGGATGCGCTCCTCGCGGGCGAGACGCCCGCGAGGCTCGGCGACGCGTGGGGAGTCGAACCGCCGGCCAGTCACGGAACCCTGTATCGCGGACTGACATCTGACCCGTACCCGACCGAGCGTGGACGCTGGGACACCTTCTATCCCGCGTTTGCCCGGGCCGTCCGGGGCCTCGGCCCGCCGCCCGTCGACATGCGTGACGCGATCAACAGCATGACGGTGCTCGACGCCGCGAGGCTGAGCGCGCAGACCGGCGCGGTCGCGCCGGTACCGTCGGCATGACAGCGCCCGAACAGCGAGAGCTGGCTGCCGCTGCTCACGGTCTCGGTGTCAGGGCTGGCGCAGATCGAGGATCACCGCTTCGTCGTGACCCAGCTCGGGCGGTTCCTC
>Ga0307373_10008100_pt1 | contig 16138 bp, 10 predicted proteins | sample OX2MG_FD_202534 | JGI IMG/M metagenome (GOLD analysis project Ga0307373, IMG submission 202534) | Soil microbial communities from Risofladan, Vaasa, Finland - OX-2 | ecosystem: Environmental > Terrestrial > Soil > Coastal area > Acid sulfate soil | place: Finland: Risofladan, Vaasa | collected... | reverse complement strand
GCGAAACAGATCGGCCACGGCCTCGATAGCCGCATCCTGATAATCAATATGAGATTCAAACTGAAGCTTCATGCGCGAGCCTCAAAGGCTATGGATACGCTTGCTGCTGAATCCATTTTGCACGAGGATGGCGGTGAGGTTGGTCTTCGCCACGTCATCGGTAAAGGCGCTGTCGCGGAAAACGACGGTGGTGTCGCCCGCTGGGGCCAACTCCTTGTGCCGGGCGGCGATTCCATGCGCTATCGGTTCTATTTCATCGCGGCTGATCTTTTCGGCCAGGCAAACGATGAGCGTGCCACCGCCGATACTGTGAACGGTCTTTCCGGCGATGGTCTTCCGTTCGATCGGCACGGTCAGATCGAGGCCGAGTTTCAGGAGTACCTCGACTAGGATGTCCGCCTCGGTGCGATCGGTCTTCAGGTGCTCGACCGATTCCTGGAGCGTCTTGGGCAGGTCGTCGCGGTCGGGGTCCCATTCGCGGATGTTGGTGGAAGCGAGCTTGAAGACGCGAAAGCCAAGGTCGCCCGCGAACATCGGGTTCTCTTCGCGAATCTTCTTGCCGGCACGTCGTAGGCGCTCTTTGGTCAGTTCGGCGAGCGTGCGGGGCTTGCCGATTCTGTCGCAAAATTGCGCTGCTGTTTTCTGTTCATCGTTGTCCAGGTTTAGTGGTTCTGGAAGCTGGACGAGAATATAGCGTCGGCTATGACCATCCTCACTGTTGAGTTCAAGCTCTGCGTGTGCAGTCGTTCCAGAGCCAGCGAAGAAATCCAGAATGATGTCGCCATCTTGGAGGCCGACCGATTGGATTAGCGTGCGTACAAGGCTAGTTGGCTTCGGATACGATGCAACGTTCTTCTCCCCCAGCAGCTCTTCGGCCTCTATTCCTCCGTCGCTCTTGAGACTCAGTATTGAACGCAGCAACAGAGTGTCAACATCATCGAGATGCTTAATGAGGCTGGGTTGAGTTGATTCTTTGGAGTCGAACCAAATCTGCCCACACATATAGGTTCCATCGAATCGCTTGTACGTCTTGGTGTAGTCCACCAGCGAGTCAAACGTTTCCTTTTTCCATCGCCATCCCCGATCCGGGACAGCGACCGGTTTCTTGCTAACTGGATGAAGCACATCGTATCGAGGTCCGAGTGTATTGGCATTCGGCCAACTTACGTTGATTTTTCCCCAGATGCGGTAGTTCTCATCCAAATTGTTGTAAAGCGTCACGCCACGGTCGTAGCCTTTTTTTTCGTGCAGTTTACGCAGAGCGGTCTCCGCTTCTGGAATTGGTATCCCTTTCCGTTTCAAGCCAGCCACCAACTCATTGATGTCGTCCAGTCCCTCCTTCGGCATTGTGAATGTGTATTCCCACCCACTGGTCTTCAAGTAAATGAGGATGTACTCGTGGATGTTACCAATGCCTTTGTCGTTTTTAGGAATCCGCTTATTCCACACGACCGATTCTACAAACGTCTCTTCCCCAAAGATTTCATCGCACACTTTGCGCAAGTTGCTGTGTTCTACTTCATCAATGCTAATGAAAATTACGCCATCTTCCTTGAGAAGGTTTCGCGCCAGCCTCAGGCGGGGATACATCATGTTTAGCCAGTCGGTGTGGAAGCGGCCCGACGCCTCGGTATTCGAGGATAGCTTGCGGCCGTCGCCGCCCACCTGGCCGCTCAGTTCGAGGTAGTTCTTGATATTGTCGCGGTAGTCATCGGGATAGACGAAGTCGTGGCCCGTGTTGTAGGGCGGGTCGATATAGATGAGCTTGACCTTGCCCGCGTAGCTCCTCTGCAGGAGCTTGAGGACCTCAAGGTTGTCGCCCTCGATCATCAGGTTCTGCGTGGTGTCCCAATCGACGCTATCCTCGGGGCACGGGCGCAAAGTTCCTGTGGAGGGCGTCAGCGCGAGTTGGCGCGCGCGCCGCTTGCCATGCCAGTTGAGGCCGTATTTCTCGTCCCGCTCATCAACGGCGCCGCCCAGAAGCTGCTTCAGCGCCTCAAAATCGACCTTCCCCTCAGTGAACGCTTCGGGAAAGATCGCCTTGAGCTGCTCTATATTCTCCGCGACGATATCCGTCGATTTCGTCTCCGCGTCCTGTGCAGTCAGTTTCTTCATGCTCGCCCTATCTATGACGCTTTGGCTGCAGCGGCTGGAACCAAGAGGTACTCGAACTTCTCGCGGATCAGTTTTTTCCGCTCTTCAATGAAATCTTCGAATCGATCGAGTTTCCAGAGGGAAGTATCCTGCGGAATCAAGTGCTTTTCGAGGTAGGACTTACTTTTCCCCGCGAACCACTCGGCCGGCGGTGTGTCCCACTTGCCGCCGGAGCCGTTTTCCTCGCGTGTTAGCAGCATACAGTTGGCAAGCTGATTCCGCTCAGCTTCGTGATATTTCATTAGGTCTCTCCGACCTGTCTTTGGATTCTCGACCCTCACTTTACGGAGCACGCTCTGGGGGAAAATGTGGTCGACCTGAGGGAAATTGTTTTCGTAAGCGGGTTCGTAGTTGAAATCGCGGTACCAGAGATTGAACAGAAGATGGTTTGTTTTCGAGCCGTAGCCCATTTGCCAGAGGTGCTCCTCCGTCAATTCAAGGCTGCGGCCTTGGTTTCGGATTATGCTGAACGCTTCGTCAACACTGAATTTCTGAAGCGCGGATAGGTTTTTGACAAGAGCGTCAATGAGGTTGTCAGGCTGTCCGCCGAACGCGCCAGCAAGCGAGCAGCGCAAGAGGTAAGTGTCGCGATCCTTGGCCTTATTCCATGCATCCATGAAGTGATACCGGAGAAAAACCAGCGGAATCAGGACAAGGTAAGTGGGCATCGCCTTGTCGCAGCGGATAAAGGTCTTGCTGTAGACGAAATCGAGAACATCCTGGATGGCCTTTGCAATATCGTTCCACTTGTCTTCGATCTCCTCGCGAACGCCTTCTTTGCGGAATTTTTTTACTTCGTAGCGCGCGCCTTGATCGAGAAGCACGAGACAAGTCTTCAGGACAAAGTCCCGGTCGAACGCAAAACCATGTTTGTTCAGGGAATCCAGGAGGCCTTCCATCTTTTCATTTGCCACCTCCCAGCTTGCGGCGAGCAGCGAGAACAGCAGGTCCGATTTACCGAGCGTCGTCCCGCCCGAATTGGCGCGAATGAAAATCTCCACAACATCGTCTTCGGTGTAAAGGCTTGGATTGTCGATACTGTCCAACTCCTGGTAGGTCACCGCTTCGTCCGTCTTAAAGGTCTGATCAATCAGATCGAGGTGATCAGTGAGTTTGTTCATTTCTCCCTCGGAAAGAGCACGTCCGGCTGTTACCTTCAGGCCGTCGAGCACTTCGCGTTTCCTTTGGGGAGCGAAGACGATGTCCTTAAACTTTACCCATGGAAACACAACTTCCGCCCGATCAAGAAACTTGAATCTGTATTTCACATCATCGGGCGCCGCGACATCTCCGCTTAGAATGTCGAAGCATAACTCTTTGCCTTCATAACTGCCGCGAAGACCAATAAACAGGCTTTGTAGGCGCTGTTGGCCATCGAGGATGAGGCACTTCTTCTTGTCGTTTTCCGGAACGTAAAAGTCGCTGAGACGGTGGCTTAGTGTTTCCTTCCAGTTCTCGATGAATTTCCGGCGTCGGATGGTGCTCGTGGTTTTCCAGACAAGCAAGGTGCTGATCGGGTATTCGCGCATGATAGAGTCGAACAGCCGGCAGATCTGCTCTTCGCTCCATACGAATGGCCGTTGAATATTGGGTAGCCAAAAGCCTCCTTCTTCATCGGCGTTGTTCAGAAAGCCAACGATCTTCCTGATCGTCTGTTTCTGATTTTTCATTCTGAGTACCCCCTTACAATTCTTTCGCGGCTGCGGCAAGTTCCGCTTCGAGCCGCTTGATCGCGAGGTTAAGTTCCACCCGGCGGTTCATCTGCGTCTCGCGCTGCGCCTGCGCGCGCATCGTCGCGATGTCGCGCAGTAAACGCGCGTGAATGGCGAGGGCCTCGCGCCGCACGGCGGACCGATCCGCGGTTTCCGGGACCGCGAACGAACCCGTAATCGCCGCCGCCTCGAACGCGATCACGCGGTCAATCCAGCCCTGATATAGCGCGGACAGGTCGCCGGCGTGTAACCCGGAAAGCGCGAGACTGGACAGAAACGCCGCATCGTTCGCAGCGGGCGAGTCGGACCGCAGCGGCCCGGTCCTGCGCACTTCCTCGATAACGACCGCGCCCGCTTCACCCTGTGACCATCGCTTGTGCGCGAGCGAGAGGCTTTGGCCGTTGCCCTGCGCGCTCACGAGCACGACGGGATACGGGATCGCGCGATGAATCAGCTCGGTGAGGCGCGATGCCTTGGCGATATCGCGAAGCGTGGCGGTCAGCACGGCGATTTCCAGATATTCGCGGGCGGCGTCTCGAAATGCGGGCACTCCGATGTTGTTGGGCTTCAGGGCTGCCACCCAGGTCAATTCCTCGATACCATCTTGGATCTGCCGCTTGTCAGCCGCTGTCGGCGCGCCCTGTTCGAGAAGCAGCTTCTTGGGCACGCGCCGCTCGACCCGCGTATCCGCGGGCAGCGCCAGCGCGGCAATCACATCGACGACGGCGCCGCCGCTCATGCGTCCAGTTCCGGAAGAACAACGAGATAGGCAACCACCTCGAAGTCATTGATACCGGCGAACTCGCCCTTCATCGCGTGCGTGCCGCCGGGGGTGAAGAGACTCGCGACGGCGCGCTCTTCCTTCTTGCCGGTGATGGCAGCAACGGCGGCGGCCAGTTGCTTCTGTATCGCGGCCATCTCTTCGCCGTTGCGGGTTGCCTTGTCGAAGCGGGCCACGGCGGAGGCGTCGGGCAGGTCGCGGCCGATGCAAAGCTTTTTCAGCCGATCGAGCGCCTGCTTGGCCTGCGTGTAGGGCAGCAGCACCGCGCCGTCCTCGCCGACATGGACCAGATAATGCGGAGCGAGGGGATAGCCGGGCTCGATGCTTTTCACGGCGGCCTCGCCGACCGCGCGCAGACAGAAGATTACGCCCGGCGCTATCGCGGCCTCGCCGTCACCCTGCGTCGTCGTAACCGCAAAGGTGCCGAGAGGGAGCCGCTCCAGAAGCTCGAGATGTTCGCGCAGATAGCCTGCCAAATCGATACGGAAGTCGTTCAGGGTCAGGTCGGCTATCGAGATGCCGCCGCCGCCCAGGTCTTCTAGATCGATAACAGCCTCCTGAAGTTGTTGTAGCTGCCTGCGGCGATACTCGAGATCGTTCATCGGATCGCCGGATTGCTGCTCGATCAGATTTTCTTCGCCGGTGGCGGAGATGTCGAGCAGGACCATCCGGCCGCTGACGCGCTGTTCGAGGTTGATGTACTCCTCCAACTCGAGATTTGGCCAGAAATTGACGAGCTGGATGCGCTCGTTCGTCGAGCCGATGCGATCGATACGGCCGAAGCGCTGGATGATGCGGACCGGGTTCCAATGGATGTCGTAGTTGATGAGTGTGTCGCAGTCCTGCAGGTTCTGCCCTTCGGAAATACAATCGGTGGCGATCAGTAGATCGATCTCGCCCTCGTCCGCCAGTTCCGCGGGACGCTCCTTGGAACGGGGCGAGAAGCTGCTCAGGATGGTGGAGAAGTCGGCGCGCAATCCGGGCAGTGTCGTCTTGTTGTGGCCGGCGCCGGTCACCAGCGCGCTGTGCAAACCGAGACTCGATTGCGCCCACTCCGCCAGCTCTCGGTACAGGTATTCGGCGGTGTCGGCGAAGGCGGTAAAGACGAGGATCTTCCGGTTGCCGGAATTGATCGGGTTGCGGACCTTGTTCTGGATGAGTTTGCGCAGGCGATCGAGCTTGTCGTCGCGCGCGGGAACTACCTGCCTGGCGGCGGATAACAACGTGTCGAGCCGATTGCGATCTTCGATCAGGTCCTGGCGCCATCGCACGCGATCGACATCCTGCAACAGCACCTTGACCTCGCGCCCGATGAGCAGCGTCTCGAAGGCGGGGTCATCGACCTCGATGTCTTCGATCGAGATTTCGTCCACCGACTGGTCGTGGGCATCAAGCCGCGCGAGCATCGTGGATACATCGGCAAGCTGGCGCATGATCGTCAGAGCAAACGAAGTGACGGCGCTTTCCATACGTTTCAGGATATTGACGCGCAGCAGGTGGATCAGGCTCTCCTCGCGGTCGGCTTGGCGGAACATCCGCTGTCCGCCATGCAGCCGCGTGCTGTACTTCTCGTCGTAGGCAGCCTGCTTGTGCGGCAGCACGTAGCGCATCGGCGCGTAAGCGCCTAGGTTGAGCCGCCGAATCTCGTTATTGATCTCGCGGATCGAGCGAAACTCGCCCGCGCGATCGACGTCGGCCTTGATGTTGATCGGTGGCAGACGCTCGGGGAATCGGCCGATTTCCAGAGTCCCGTAATACTTCTCGATGTGCTTGCGCGATCGCGCGATTGTGAGCAGATCGAGCAGTTTGAAATAGTCGAATCCGAGCATGTCGAGCAGACGCGTCGGCGTCCGATCATCTTCCAACGCGAGCCATCGGTTGAACTGGAGCTGCGCCTTTCGCGTGGTCGCCTCGATGCTCGGAATCTGGTTTCCGGTGAGCGCGGTATCGTCGCCCTCGGTGATGAACGCGATTTGGTTCTTGAGGTCGGCAAGGCGGTTGTTGACCGGCGTGGCCGAGAGCATCAGCACGCGCGTTTTCACTCCAGCCTTGATGATGTTGCGCATCAGGCGGTCGTAACGGGTTTCGCGATCCTTGTGGGCGGCCTTGTTACGGAAATTGTGCGATTCGTCGATGACGACGAGATCGTAATTGCCCCAGTTGACGTGCGCGAGGTCGATGTCCCCGGAGTGGCCGCCGTCGCGCGACAAGTCGGTGTGGTTGAGCACGTCGTAATGAAGGCGGTCGGCTGCCAAGCTGTTGCGGCGGTCGTTGGATTTGTACAGCGTCCAGTTGTCGCGCAACCGCTTCGGCACGAGCACGAGGACGCGATCGTTGCGCAGCTCGTAGTATTTGATGATCGCCAAAGCCTCGAACGTCTTACCGAGACCGACGCTGTCGGCGATGATGCATCCGCCGTGGCGTTCGAGCTTATCGATTGCGCCTACAACCCCATCGCGCTGGAATTTGAAGAGCTTCTTCCAGACAACGGTGCTGCGAATCCCGGTGGCGGACTTTACGATGCGCTCCTCATCCAACTCGTCGCCAAGGTCTTTGAAGAGATGAAACAGGATCAGGAAGTAAACGAGCGACGGGGCTTTGTGAGCGGTCAGATCGCGGAGATGGCTCAGGAAGGCGTTCTTCGCATCCGGCGCGGCGGGCAGGCTATCCCAAAGCGAATCGAACCAACTCCCCAGAATCGCGCACTCGTCCGTCGTTTCGGCGCATTGAATCAAACTGAACCGATTGCCCGGCGTCAGACCCAGGCCATCGGTGGTGAACGCGCAATGCCCGGTGAGCACCCGAGCCGGCATACCGGCGCCATTGCCGATAGCGAGAAGCGACTGCGGCAGAGGCATCGGCGCGCCGCGAAGATCGACTTTTTTCTCGATCCACGCGGCGAGTTGCCGGGCCAGTGCGCGGGTGTTCAAGCGGTTACGAAACGGCCGATCGGCTTCACTGCCGAACAGTTGCGGTTCACTGTCAGGTTGGCTCGGGACTACCAAACGGCACGCAGCGATGTCTTTCAGCAGCTCCCGCGTCTCGCCAAACGCAAAGAGCGAGAACGCCGCGCTGGCGATATCCAACTTTGACTGCGGGCGAAGCGCGGCGCGAACCTCGTCGATCACCCGGTCATCGCCGATATTCTTGATGAGCTTCACGCTGAGGAACTTACCTCAGTAACCGGCAGTTGCCGAGTCTGGCTCTGTGCGCTGAGAGAGAAGCGGAATTCATGGAAGCCACTCTCATGGATGCTGTCGCGTCAGCGTGCGCAGAGACTTCACGCGGCCTTGAATGAGCGCACGCGGATTTCGTCGGCGCGGCTGCGGGCCTGCCAAAGATCGTAGGCCATCTGCATGCCGAGCCAGGTTTCCGGAGTTGAGCCAAACGCCTTTGAGAGCCGGATCGCCATCTCGACCGATACCCCGGCTCTTTCGTTCACAAGGTCGGACAGCGCCTGCCTTGTGACACCCAAAGCTTTGGCGGCGTCCGTCACCGACAGATCCAGAGGTTCGAGACACTGCCGCCGGATGATGCCGCCCGGATGCGGTGGATTGTGCATAGCCATAGAATTCGCCTTCTTCTTAATGATAGTCCGCATAATCGACATCGACGGCATGCCCGTCGTCGATGCGGAACGTTACCCGCCAATTCCCCGATACTGAAACGGCATAATGGCCTTTCAGCGCCCCTTTCAATGCATGGAGTCGAAAGCCCGGCAGGTCCATGTCCTTAGCTGTCCGGCTCCGATCCAAAGCCGCAAGAATGTCGCGCAGCTTCCCGACGTGTTCGGGCGCCACGCGCTTAGGCGTTCGCCCATCGTACAGCGCCTTAAGACCGCGATGTTTGAACGACCGGATCACTTCTGAAGTTTGTAGCGTGTCGCTTGTCGGTTGTCAATCAGCGAAGGTCGAGGCTTGATTATGCCCGATATATCGGTGATAATCAGTTCATAGCATCGATATATCGGTATTCAGGGATTGGTATCATGGCGAAAGCTTCGCTTTCAAAATCGGGGATTCCCGGCGAGGTCGCCGCCGCGGTCCGACAACTCGGCGAGCACTTGAGGACGGCGCGAATACGCCGCCATGAAAGCCAGGCTCACTTCGCGAGACGGCTCCTGGTCGCAACCTCCACCTTACAGCGAATGGAAGCTGGCGACCCCGGGATCAGTATCGCATCGTGGGCGACCGCGGTGTGGGCTCTCGGGATGCTGCCACAATTTCGTCGGCTGGCGCATCCGGATGACGACACGCTCGGGAAGGCGTTGGAGATCCGCCGCCTTCCGAAGTCGGTGAGAATGGCGAAAGGCGGCGCCCAAGATGAGTTCTAGCGCCTACGTCTGGATCTACCTTCCGGATCGGACTGATCCCGTCGTCGCGGGGCGCCTCGATTACGACGAGACTCCAGCGTCGCCGATTTTTTCGTTTCTGTATGGCAGGAGCTACCTGGATCGCCAAGGGGCGATTCCTTTGGATCCAGAGCGGCTTCCGTTGGAACGCGGGCGGAGATTCGAGTCGCCGGACCTGTATGGAATTTTAGGCGTCATTCGAGACGCCTCGCCTGATGACTGGGGGCGGCGCGTAATCGAAAATCGGCTCGCCGTCACAGAGGCGCCGGAACTCACGTACCTGCTGGAAGCCGGCGATGATCGCGCCGGAGCGGTCGGGTTTTCCGAACGTTCCGACCTTCCGCCGAATCGCGAGCCTCCGCCCAAACGAACGGACCTTGATACGTTGTTGGCTGCGGCCGCCGCCATTGAGGCCGGACAGCCGGTCGATCCCGCAGTTGTGATGCTGCTCAAGCATGGTTCCAGCCTCGGTGGAGCAAGGCCCAAGGCGACGATTCACATGGATGACGAGCTCTGGCTTGCCAAGTTCCCATCGGCGAAGGATCGTCTCGAGATTGCCGCGATCGAGTACGCGACCCTGACACTCGCGGCTCAGTGCGGAATCGAAACTCCGGAGCTCAAACTGATCGATGTAGTAAACCGAAAGGTAATGCTCACGCAGCGTTTCGATCGCGTCACGGCATCCAAGGGCTTTGCCCGCATGCATTTCATGAGCGGACTCACCCTGCTTGGGCTTCGCGAAGATGAATCATCGAGGGGGAGCTACCCGGCCCTGGCGGACAGTCTTCGTAAGCTGGTCGAGGACTTCAAACACGACGGCGCGCAGCTATTCCGACGGATGATTTTCAACATGCTCGTCAGCAACGACGACGACCATCTGCGGAATCACGCCGTCATTTCTGACAAAGGCGGTTGGCGGCTGTCGCCGGCATACGATCTCGTGCCCCACCCGCAGAGTTCCTACACCCGCATGCAGGGTATCGGCGTCAGTTCTCAGAGCCGCGAAGCAACCTTGAAGAACGCGCTGTCCGAAGCGGCGCGCTTTGGCCTCGCGAGCTCACGAGCGACACAGATCGCCGCGGAAGTCCGCGATCACATCGAGGGGTGGGTGCCCGTCTTTCGCGAAAGCGGGGTTTCCGCGAGAGACATCGACGCTCTCAAGACAGCGTTCCTGCCGGAAAGCGTCCTCGCCGGATTTCCAAAGCCCAGCGGGCGCAAGAATCGCCGGGCGTCATCTCCCCGCAAGAACTGATCTTGGTATGGGGTTGTGCTTACTCCGTAATCACGCAAGCGATCCCGCGAAACGTAGCGCTGGAAGCACAATTAAACATCTGCACACGAGCCAAGGCTTACGTTCAGGCCGCGATTGAGTTGCTTGCTGGTCGTGTCCACCGAGGGGAGCGCGGCAGCTTCGAATGGGCCTTCAATCTTCACGGTTTCTGGCTTATTCACTGTAACTGTAAATATACCGAATTCCGTGAATATTGCTCCCTCAGAGGCCTCAGAGGAGAGGGGTGTTTCACCTTTCCATTCCGTCTTCCTTCTCGATAGCCTGCCCCTTACTCAAGCTACGCTGTCGTTCAACGCTACGAACAAAATCGTGCACCTGAGCGGCAATGCCGACGCGCTCGGCCTCGCGCAACTGTGCCGGGCTCTTGGCGATATCCTCGGCAGCGCTTTTCATTTCCGCTCGCAGCTCGGCCGCACGAACTTTCGCGACCGCATCGAGATCCGCTCTGCTGGCGGCTTGGATGAACTCGTGCTGCGCCTTCTTGAATCGCTCGATCTGGTCACGCTCGGAAGCTCTCAGATTATGGTGCCCCGCACTCCCGTGGCTCACTTCAAGACCGCGGCGTTCGGCGTAGTCGAGCGTCGTGTCCTTCATCCGTTCGCGTGACAGCCGCTGTTTGAGCGCCTCAAAGTCCCTGAAATCCTCGTGGCCGGCGTAAATTCCCGCTTGCTCCCGATGGCGGGTCATCGCGACGTAAGCTAGATGGCGGTCCATTCCAGGCGTCGCGAGCACGTGGGCTCGTTCCACGGTCGCGCCCTGCGCCTTGTGGATCGTCGCGGCGTAACCATAATCGAGCGCGGAATAATCCGCGAGCCGGAACTCGACTTCTCGTCCTTCCTTGCCGTCCAGCCGCACCGCGATTGCACTGGCTGTCACCTCGATGACGGTCGCGAGCGAGCCGTTCTTCACCGCAAGTTCCCGGTTGTTCTTGAGAAACATCACCCTGTCCCCGCGCGCGAGAATTCGCTCCGAGCGCTCGATCACGACGGTGCCGTCAGACTGCATCACCTCGCGGCTGACCGCGACCGCGACATCGTTCCCAAGTCCGCCTCCCTCCCTGAGAACCTGCCGCGCTCGATCGTTGAGGTCTCGGACGTCCGCTCGGGTATGGGCGAGAATCAGCGTGTTTCCATCGGGTTCTGCCGCAAGGTGCTTCGCCCAGTCCTGAATGAGCCGTTGCTTGGCATCGCTCCGGGTTGCCGCGAACTCAACCGCACCATGCGCCTGGTATCGCTCGAGCGCGCGAGCGGGTTCGCCGCGCGCGAAATCCTGGCTCGCATCGCGCTGCCACGACTCGCGCTGGCGGCGGATCGCCGTGAGCTCCTGATAGCCGACGCGCTCGGCAATTGCCCGGAACGCCGCGCCAGCCTCAATCGGCTGGAGCTGCTCGGCGTCGCCGACGAGCACGACTTTCGCGCCGTGCCGATTCGCCTCGGAAAGGACGCGCTCAAGCTGCCTGCTTCCGACCATTCCCGCCTCATCGATGACCAGAACACTTCGTGGGCTAAGTTGGTCTCGCCCCTGATGCCACGAGTGTTCCCACGACGCGAGGGTCCGGCTTTCCACCCCGCTCTCGCGATTCAAATTCTCAGCGGCTATTCCCGAGAGCGCGGCGCCAATCACGCGATAACCTTCCGCCTGCCATGCCTCGCGCGCTGCCTCGACGGCTTTCGACTTTCCGGCGCCGGCAGAGCCGGCGACCGCCTCGATCTGCCGCGGGCTTGTCATCGCCCTTACGGTGTCTCTCTGCTCGGCGCTCAAGTAGCCGTGCCGATCGAACGTCTCGTTAACCTTCTTTCCGCTCACTTGATGGCTCTGGCTCGCGGCCATCTGCTGAGCGCTTTCGACCATCCGCGCTTCGATCGCGAGCATCGTGCGCGTCGAGTATCGAGCCGGTTCGACCACTTCGCCATCCCGAATCAAGTTTGGTGTCAGCATCACCAACTCGGGCGAGCCTTCGAGCCGCGCCATCAGTTTCCGGAAGCGTTCGCCGTCGTCGACGCAGCGGAATACTTCACGGGCGATGTCGTTGCGCGTGAAGGTCGAACGCTGGCGCGTCAGGTTCTCGAAGACGATCTCCGGCCGCCGTTCGATTCGCCGCGCGTTTCTCTCGCGGACCTCCTCAAGCTGCCGGGCTCGCTCGGCGTATTCGCCGCGCGCCGCCATCTCCTCGACCGCCTTGCCGAGATGGCTGGTCGGCTCCAGTTCGACGCCTTGCTCCTTGTAGCTGCGATGATCGATGCGGGCGTCGTGGCCTGCGCGAAGCAGGTGTTCGTTGGCCAGATCGGCCCAATGCTCGCGCCACTCTTTGAGCAGAGCGACCTTGTTCCAGTCCGTTACCTTGCGTCCAAATCCGTCCGGGGTAAGCTCGCGCATCGTGAGCATCAGGTGGACGTGCGGATTATCCGGCTCCCAGTGGACGTTCAGATCGGCGACCATGCCGCGCGCGACGAACTCGCTTCGGACGAAGTCGCGCGCCAGTGCAATGGCTTGTTCGCGACTCAGTTCCTTGGGTAGGGCGAACTCGATATCGCGCGCGAGTTGAGCGTCCTTGCGTTTCTCGCCGGCCTCGACCGCGTTCCAAAGCGCCTCACGATTTGCCATCCAGGCGGGAGCGCTTTCGGACAACAGAATCTCGGAAAATACGACCTCCGATTTCTGCGTGTAGTCGAAGTTCAGGTCCTGGCGGGCGTCGTGGAGTTTTGAGCCAGAGCGATAGGCGGCAGCCGCGACGGCGCTCCGTCCCTTGCCGCGGCTGATCACTTTCGCTGTGAAATGGTAGATGGCCATTGCCCGCTGAATCCCGATTCGTCGCCGATGCTGATTCCGCACGATGTCGCTTGCGACATATAAGTGCGCACTCCGCTTCGCTCCGTGACTTTCAACCCTCCGGCGCCTTGCCCCGGTCTGCCGCTACCTTGCTGCGCTTCGCCCAATTTGCGGGAATTCGATTGCCTGCGTACGGCTCAGCATCTCGGGCCGACGGAAGTAGATCGCCCGACCACATCGCAATGGACGGCTATTTGAAATCAGAACGATCTGCTCGTCGTACCGAAGGGTCTGAAGGATCTCTTCAGGCTTGATCAAGCGCCGCACAAGCTGCTGCTCGCTGGTCGTCTCATTCGTGCTGCTGCTCTTCGAGGTCGCCGATCCGGTCGAGGTGCCAGCGCCATGAGTGTAGCCCTCGGACACCGCCGTGAATTCGCCGCAGGCCTTCGACAAAAACTCGGCGGCGCTCACGTCGTGAAGGCACGCGAACATCTTCAGGTATGACGAATCGAACCACGCTTGCCGCCCCTGCGTGCCCCACGTGCCCGTCATCTGACCGAGCGATTGGTACATCAGCAGCAGGTTGATTCCGTACTTGCGGCCGGCGTCGCGGGCCGTCTCGAGGATTCCCATGTAGCCGAGCCGCGCGACCTCATCGAGCAGGAACAGAATCCGACCGTTCATGTTTCCCCGCGCCTCGTATGCGGCATTCAGCAACGCGCCGAGGATCAGACGGCAGACCTGCGGATTGCTCTGGAGAACCTTGAGCGGAACGTTGATGAAGACATCGAGCTCGCCCGACAGAAGATCGCCCGTCTCGAAGGATGACCCGCAAACCAGACGCGCGAGCGATGGCACCGCCAGCCACGCGGTGAGGTTTCCGGCCTCGCCGTAAAAACCGGAGAACTGCTTCTCGGCGATGTCCTTGAGATTACCCGCGAGCTGCGCCGGGAAACCAAATCCGTACGAATCGCCCTTGGCGTAGATGTCTTCCAAAAGCTGCCGCAATTCCGGGATCGGGAGCGCGGCCCGCTTGCGAAGCAGCGCGAGCGTCTTCTCCTCCGGCAGTAAACCCGGCGCATACAGGATATCCGCGAGCAGGCAGCCGAGCAGCGCTCGCGCCGCGTGTTTGAAGTAGTCGTCGTAGCGCTCCCCGGGTTGCTCGCCGGCCAGCCATGCGACAACCGCCTGGACGTCCATCAGGCTTCGATCCGTCGAGGTGTCGATCCAATCGAGAACGTTGAATCCGCCGCGACCGTCTTCGGGATTCAGAGAAATCACGCGATGGCCGAGCGCCTCGCGCGCCGCTCGAACGATCGGAAACACTTCCGCCGACGGGTCGAGATAAACCAGAGCGTCGCCCCACTCCATCGCGCATGGGATGCCGACTCCGGTGGTTTTGTAGCCGCCTGATCCCGCGAAGACGAGACAGTGCCCGGAACCGACGTTGCCGTCGTAGCGCAGCAGCGGCGCCCGGCCTCCGAGCTTCGGGTCACGATCGGGGCGGTAAGCCTCGCCGATAACGATGCCGCCGGTTTGGAACCTCCGCAGCGCCGCGCTTATCGGCATCCAGTCGCTGCTGCCATGTAGGCTCGACGGCGACCGCTGCCACGACGGCCCCGTCGCCGGTGCCTTGCGGGCTTGCTTAACCGCGAGCAGAGCCGAGAAAAACGCCACGTAAAAGCCCGCCTGCGCGTAGGGATCCAATACAGCTATCAGTGACGAGAGCGGGTAGCGCGGATAGTAAGGCATCAGCGGTACAATCGCGTGCCAGACAGTCAGCACGCCTGAAGCGATCGTTGCGCCGGCGGCGAGGAACACAGTTCTGCGGCCGACGATGCCGCTTTCGAGCAGCGCGATTGTCCCGAGAAGCAAAAGCGCTGGCGCTGCCGCTTCTGCCGTAATTGAGAAGCGCGTCAGGACCGCGCGCCAATACGAAGACGCGGTGCTCGCCGCGAGGCGTATCATGTATGCGGCGGCGCAACTCCGGCTTAGCATGGTGATCACAAACCAGAATTCAGCGCACACGAACCAACCGAGCCAACTCTCGCGCACTATTTTCACGCCCAGCATCCCCAACAGAAGCGCCAAAACCGCTATCATCAGCATCGGGTGTTGCATGACTCAGGCTCCCTTGAAGGCCGTGTCACCGCGCTCCCGCCAGCGCTTGCGGTGCTCATCGGCGTTGGGGCTCGACAGGACCCGCGCCGCCGACATCAGCATGCCGAGCAGCATCGCGGGATCCTCGTGATCGAGCCCGGCTTTGACGACGAGACCACCCATCGCGATCTTTCGCCGCGTGTCGAGCTTGCGTTCTTCGTGGCTCATACGTGCCCTACAGGCTTCGATGCGAATCAGCGCCGTTCGCGCCCGGCGCAACATCCGCGGTGTGTCGCTTCGACCGTTCAGACTTTGGAGAACGAAACCGGCAGCCCGCGTCTTGCAATTGCTTGAGACGCGAGTCGTCACTCCCGATCGCGGACCTCAGTTCGAGGAACACCCCGGCCAGAACGTCGTCGTCCGTTTCGAGCACGCCCAGTTTCTCGGCGAGCCGGCCGATTTCCTCGCGACGCTGAGCCGCCAGTTCGGATTGTCGTTGAGCAAGCTTTGCCTGCTCGGATTTGAGAGTTGCGATTCGAATTGCATAGGCCGACATTTTCGTAACCTCCGCGTGAAATGTTTTTCTTCAAGTCGGAGCTGAATGCGTCTTGGTTCGGCAGTTGGGCACGAAGTTGGCCACGCCCGCGATTGAGTATCTGAGTTTGATCGGACCCGAACATCGTTATTTCCGAGTTGGGCATATGTTGGGCTTTTCATGCCGGAGTCGAGTCGACTTCGAGAGACTCGGAAAGAATCAGCGGGATCGGCGGGAACGCGCGAAGCCCTTCTGGCAGAAGGGCTTGCTGTCTTGTAAGAACTGGCTATGTCTCGACTAGTAACTTGGCTGGGTCGTATCCGAAGTCTGATGCTCTGTCCAGTTGAGCTACGGGCGCGCATCGCGATCGCCGCGGGACCAGCGGGGAAATTAGCACATCGCGCGGGCCGCGCGAGAGCATCGGCCCATGCCCGTAACCCGCGGA
>Ga0307373_10008098_pt1 | contig 16141 bp, 15 predicted proteins | sample OX2MG_FD_202534 | JGI IMG/M metagenome (GOLD analysis project Ga0307373, IMG submission 202534) | Soil microbial communities from Risofladan, Vaasa, Finland - OX-2 | ecosystem: Environmental > Terrestrial > Soil > Coastal area > Acid sulfate soil | place: Finland: Risofladan, Vaasa | collected... | reverse complement strand
ACGGTGCACCCAGGACCACATCTGCTCGCCAGTCGAAAAGCGGACGGGCGGGAGGAACGAATATGCAGCTCAGAGGGTAGGCTCACCACGACTGACCCGAACCGGACGATTGACCCGTACCGGGAGCAGCTGTCCCGGTCTGATCAGCCCATCGGTCCCGGGTCCGAGCCTGCCTGCCGCGGCCCCGCCGGGCCGACCGCACCCTTTCATCCCCAGACGAGGAGAGTCATGGACATCGAGGAGTTCTACAGCAGCGACGAGCGCCGCCGGCAGTCGGCTGAGGTCGAGTTGGGCACGAACTGGTTCGATGCCAACGGCAGTCGTTACGAGCTGAGCTGGGTGCAGGACACCGGGGAGCTCTACGTGATGCTCGAGCTGGTTCCCGAGGTCGACTCATGGACGCCGTTCGGCGACAGCGAGGTCGAGCAGATCCCGGTGGACCGGGTCCTGGTCATGGTGGTCGGCTACATCCCGTCCCTCGACGAGGTGGAGCGCATCCTGGCCGGTTGGCCGGACGAGATGGCCAGGCCCGACGGAATCTCGTGGGTCGCCGAGCGCCTGCGGTCGAGCGGCGTGCCGACGGCCCCACCGTCCTGAGCACCCGCCTCGAACGGGTTGCCACTCGGCGGACCCGACGATGTAGGGTCCGGTGCGGCGCCGGATCGAGTCAGGAGCAGGGGTACGGATGGAGTTGGTGGTCGACCTTTCCACAGGGGGCGTCGTGCTCCGCGGACACCAGGACATGGGACGGTTCTCGGTGCAGGCCCTGCCGCTGCACCCGGGGGACGGGCCGGCCGAGGGTGCGCTCGGGGCGCTGGCCGCGGCGCTGAGCGTCCACGGCGTGGGCACGGTCGGCCCCGACGGCGACGTGCTGGTGCCGACCGCGGCGGTGAGGCGGCTGGCACTCGATGCCGCCCACCAGCACGGCGGATCCCTCGACCCCGACTGGGAGGCGGGGTTCTGCGGCATGGTCGAGCATGCGGCCACCAAGGGATGGACGTCCGAGGACGGCTCCCTCCGGGCCCACGTGGAATGGGGCGTCTGAGCGGTGCGATTCTCCTACGCCGAGTCCATGGTCGACCCGTCGTTCTACGTACCGTTGGCCCGGGCGGCCGAAGAGGCAGGCTACGACGGCATGGTCATCCCGGACAGCCTCTGCTACCCCGAGGAGTCCGACTCCACCTACCCTTTCTCGCCCGACCACACCCGGGAGTTCCTCGAGGACAAGCCGTTCATCGAGCCGTTCTCCCTCATTCCGGCACTCGGGGTGGTCACCGAGCGCCTGCGGTTCATCACCTTCGTCCTCAAGCTGCCCATGCGCCACCCGCTGCTGGTGGCCAAGCAGGCCACCTCGGTGGCCGTGATGACCGACAACCGGCTGGCGCTGGGCGTCGGCTCCAGCCCGTGGCCCGAGGACTACGAGCTGGTCGACGTGCCATGGGAGGGCCGCGGGAAGCGGATGGACGAGGCGGTGGCCATCGTGCGTGGCCTGTCGGCCGGGGGCTTCTTCGAATACCACGGGGAGGCGTACGACCTGCCCCCGGTCAAGATCAGCCCCACGCCCACCGAACCCCTCCCCATCCTGGTGGGGGGCCACGCCACCCCGGCACTCCGCCGGGCCGCCCGGTCGGACGGCTGGCTCCACGGCGGGGGTGACCCCGCCGACCTGCCCGGACTGCTCGAGCGGCTCGGCCACCTCCGGGAGGAGGAGGGCACCACGGACCGGCCGTTCGAGGTCCACGTGATCTCGCTCGACGCCTACTCGACCGACGGTATCCACCGTCTCGAGGAGCAGGGTGTGACCGACGTGATCGTGGGCTTCCGCTGGCCCTACGCGGTGGGTCCGGACACCGAGGAGCTCCAGACCAAGCTGGACAACCTCCGCCGTTTCGCCGAGGACGTCATCGGCAGGGTGCAGTCGTGACCACGGCCCGTGAGCTGGGACAGGCGTCGATGGCGGCGGTGGAGTCCAAGGACCGCGACGCCTGGCTGGCCCTGTTCGCCGACGACGGCGTGGTGGAGGATCCCATCGGTCCCTCCGCCTTCGACCCCGAGGGCCGCGGACATCGCGGTCGGGTGGCCATCGCCGCCTTCTACGACGCAGTCATCGCCGCCAACGAGTCGATCGCCTTCGACATCCGCCAGTCCTTCCTCTGCGGCGACGAGGCGGCCAACGTGGGGGTGATCCGCATCACCTTCGCCGGCGGCGCGGTCGTCGAAGTGGACGGGATCTACATCTACCGGCGGTCGCCGGACGACAGGATCGCCTCGTTGCGGGCCTTCTGGGAACCGGACGCCGTGCGGTCGGTCCCCTAGCTCCGAGGCCAAACGGGCCAGGGGGTCGGCCGGGGCGTGTCCGGGTCGCCGAGGTGCCCGACAGGGTGGTCAGTCCCAGCCGGTGAAGCCGTACTGCTGGTGCGGCCCCATGACCGCGCACTCGAACATGCCGTAACCGACTTGGCCGCCGCAGGTGAACTTGGCGGCGTACTCGGTGAGCGCCCAGGTGGAGTAGGACGGATCGGCCGGCGGGACGGACTGGCCCTGGACGACCAGCTCACCCTGGTACATGCCGTGCTTCCAGTCCGGTTCGAGGCCGTAGCCGCTGCCGAGGAGGAGCGGGAAGGGCAGGAGGGTCTCGACCTCGACCTCCGCCGTCTTGTTCCCGTGGGCCCCGTAGTAGGTCAACGTGGCCCCGGTCACGGCGCGGGTGCCCGGGGCGAAGCGGAGCTGGTGCTCGGGCCGGCCCAACCACTCGGCCTCCCGTCCCGAGCCGAGCGGGAAGACCCGGTGGGCGTCCTGCAGGATGCGCTCGCCGTTGGGGCGCTCCTGGACGATCGTCACCAGGGCGTGGTCGTCGAAGCGCACCGGGGCGTAGATCCAGAAGAAGCCGCCCTGGGCGTCGGTGGCCCGGATGCCGGGCGGCTCGGGCTCGCCGACCGGGCGCACCCCCCACGAGCGGTCGCGCGACCCCCAGTACCGGTCCGGCCCGAGCTCGATCCGGCGGTCGCCCAACCGCAGCGTGCCGGTCCACGAGCCCACCTGGGCGAAGCGGGTGGAGTCGAAGGTCACCCGGCTGAACTGGCGGTCGAAGTGCCTCGATTCGAGGTGCGCCTCCGAGAACCCGTCGTAGACGGCGTCGAGCTCGAGACCCCACTCGTTGGGCTCAACGACCACCCGGACCTGCTCCAGCCCCTTCACCACCTCCACGCGGATCGGTCCCACCGAGGCATCCATCCGGTCGGCTCCGAGGGTCTTGGACGATCGCACCACCTGGTGGTCAGGGCCCCACAACACGGAGACGAAGGCGTCGGCCACGCTGAGGTTGGGGTACTGGCCGACGCCGATGACGGCGAACAGCTCGTCCTCGGTCCCGTGCACGCCGGCGGCACCGTGGATGTTGAAGTAGTAGCGGTCGTAGAAGTTGCGGTCCGACGTCCCGACGAAGCGCATGGGCTCGGAGATCTGGTGGACCGGGTAGTCGTCAAGGGGCGAGAGCATCGGCGTTCCTCGGGGTTCGGGCACCTCGGAGACCCGGGTGAGGTCCTGAGGGCGCACGGCTGGCGAGGCGAGCGTAGCGAGGATCCCGACGATGGGCGTCCCCGCGAGCGCCGGGCTACCATTTCCAGGAACGGCAAGGTCGATCGTGTGCGCCACGGGGTGGCGTGACCGATCCGGCCCTGCCCCCCGTTTCGAGCCTGGGAGGGCCTGTGAAATCCTACGATCGTCTGTTCATCGGTGGGGAGTGGGTCGAGCCGTCCTCGACCTCGGTGTTCGACGTGGTGTCGCCCACCACCGAAGTGGTGGTCGGTCGGGTGCCGGAAGCGCAGCGGGCCGACGTGGACAGGGCTGTCGCCGTTGCCCGCGAGGCGTTCGACCACGGCCCGTGGCCTCGCATGAGCCCGGCCGAGCGCGCCGGGGTCCTGGCCAGGGTGGCCGAAGCCATCAGGGACGACATGCAGGGCATGTCTGAGCTGATCTCCAACGAGATGGGCTCCCCGATCTCGTGGGGCACGCTGGCCCAGGTGCTGGCCCCCACCATGATCCTCGACTACTACGCCGCCCTGGGCTCCACCTTCGCCTTCGACACGTTCAAGGACGGCCTGATGGGACCGGTGCTGGTGGCCAAGGAGCCGATCGGCGTGGTGGCCGCCATCACCCCGTGGAACGTGCCGCTCTTCCTCGCCTGCGCCAAGCTGGCGCCGGCCCTGCTGTCAGGCAGCACCGTCGTCTTCAAGCCGGCACCCGAGACCCCACTGGACGCCAACGTCCTCGCCGAGATCTTCGCCGGGGCCGGCCTGCCCAAGGGAGTGCTGAGCGTGGTGCCGGCCGGACGAGAGGTGGGTGAACACCTCGTCAACCACCCGGGCGTGGACAAGGTGTCCTTCACCGGTTCGACGGCCGCCGGCCGCAAGATCGGCGCGGCCTGCGGGGCCAACCTCAAGAGGGTGAGCCTCGAGCTGGGCGGCAAGTCGGCGGCCATCGTGTTGGACGACGCCAATCTCGAGGAGTCCATCCCCCTGCTGTTGCCCAATGCCATCATGAACAACGGCGAGGCCTGCATCTCCCTGACCCGGATCCTCGCCCCCCGGGACCGCTACAACGAAGTCGCCGAGTCCCTGGTCGAGCACGTACGGGCCATGAAGGTCGGCGACGCCCTCGATCCTGCGACCGAGGTCGGGCCGCTCGTCGCCGAACGGCAGCGGGACCGGGTGGAGAACTACATCCGGGTGGGTCAGGAGGAAGGGGCCAAGGTGGCCCTGGGCGGAGGCCGCCCCGACGGGATCGACAAGGGCTGGTTCGTCGAGCCCACGGTCTTCGTGGACGTGGAGAACTCCATGCGCATCGCCCAGGAGGAGATCTTCGGGCCGGTGCTGTCGGTGATCCCCTACGACGACGACGACGACGCCGTACGCATCGCCAACGATTCCGAGTACGGCCTGTGCGGTGGGGTGTTCACCGGGGACAACGATCGCGGCCTGTCCGTGGCCCGCCAGGTGAGGACCGGCACCTACATGGTCAACTCGTCCATCCCCATCGACTTCTCCTCCCCGTTCGGCGGGTACAAGGCGTCGGGCGTCGGGCGTGAGTTCGGCGAAGACGGGCTTGAGCTCTTCCTCGAGAAGAAGACCATCAACCTCCCGGCCGGGTACAGCCCGAGCGCGTGACCCGGTCGGCCCCGAAGGCCGACCGGTCAGGTGCGGGCGAGGGGATGATCGGCCCAGCGACCAGGAACGGGGGTGCCCCCGCCTGTGACCTGGGTCGGAGTGCGTCCCGCGCCGCGGCAAGCCGGGTTCCCCCGGTTGGCCGCGTGCGTAAGCCCCCCGAGACCTGCGATCATGGAAGGGACGGTGCCGGGCCCTGGGGCCAGGCCGCACCGGTCCGGCGTGCGCGGAGGCAGGCAACCCGATGAGCTCTGGCGTCCACACGGTCCCCAAGCGGGCTCGAAGGTCACCTCTCGACAACGGCGTGGGACGGGGCCGCCCCGTCGTGTTCAGCTACGTCCCGGCGCTGGACGGCCTGCGCGCCGTGGCGGTTCTGGGCGTCATGCTCTACCACGGAGGCGCTCCGGTCGCAGCCGGTGGATTTCTCGGCGTCGACGTGTTCTTCGTCCTGTCCGGGTTCCTCATCACCTCGCTGCTCCTCGGGGAGTGGACCAGGAGCCTCACCGTCAAACTGGGCCAGTTCTGGGCCCGCCGGGCCCGCCGCCTGCTCCCGGCCCTCCTGGTGATGCTGGTCGGCGTGGCCATCTTCGTGAAGGTCTTCTCGGGGCCCGGGGAGTTCGCCGGGTTGCGCCTCGACTCCCTCTCCACGCTGTTCTACGTGGCCAACTGGCACTTCATCGTGGGGGGTGGCAACTACTTCGACATCACCGCCCAGCCGTCACCGCTCCAGCACATGTGGACCCTCTCCATCGAGGAGCAGTTCTACATCGTGTGGCCCCCGGTGGTCCTGCTCCTCTTGCACCTGGGACGGAAGCTCCGCGCCTCCCGCCGTCTCTGGCCGGTCCTGGCCGTGGCGGTCGGCGGGGCCATCGCCTCCGCCGTCGACATGCGCCTGTCCTATCAGGGCGGTGCCTCCGTGATGCGCCTCTACGAGGGCACTGACACCCGCAGCCAGGACATCCTGGTCGGAGCGGCTCTGGCCATCGCCATGGCCATGTGGGCCCAGCACCGGAAGTCATTGCCTGCGGCCCCGGCCGATGGCCTCGACCAGGGCCGCACCGGGCGGGCGCACCCGGCGGCAGGGACCGCCGGCGTGTTCCCGCCCCGACCGCACCGACGGGACCTGCACCGGCGACGCGGCCTCGGCATCAAGCCCATCACGGCCTGGGAGATCGGGCCCGGACCGGTGCGGACCGTCCTCCAGGTGGCGGGTTGGTCGGCCGCACTGTCCGCAGTGCTGCTCTGCTGGCGGGTGACCGGCCCCGGCGCATTCCTGTTCGAGGGCGGCTATCTCCTCTTCGCCCTCGGTGTGGCCGTGGTGATCACCTGCGTGGTCACCACTCAGGGGGCCTCGCTGTCGCGCTCGCTCGGGAACCCCGTCTTCCGCTACGTGGGGAAGATCTCCTACGGCACCTATCTGTGGCACGTACCCCTGTTCGCGCTGTTCAGCGCCCAGCGTCTCCACCTCGTCGGCTATCCGCTGCTCGCCGTCCGCATGGCGATCACCCTGGTCGTGGCATCCGGCTCCTACTACCTGGTGGAGGAGCCGATCCGCCGGAGGAGGACCCGGACCTTCACCGAGTGGCGGGCATGGTTGGTGACCGCTCTGGCCTTCGTCGGGGTGGTGGTGGTGACGGTGGCGGCAACGCTACCCACCGTCGCCGAGGCTGCCGGCCCGGTGAGGGTCCAGGGAGCCGACTATGTCGGACCACCGGTCAAGGTCCTGGTGTTCGGGGACTCGGTGGCCTGGCGCCTCGGATTCGCCATGCAGGCCAGCCAGCCCCAGACCAGCTACGACGTCAGCATCGACAACGGGGCCATCATCGGATGCGGGCTCCTGCGCAGCAGCCAGTACCTCCTCTACGGGCTGGCCCATCCAGAGGTGCCCCAGTGCAGCACCGCCGCGCCTGCCGGCGAACAGTGGCCGGCACAGTGGAAGGGCGACCTCGTCCAGTTCCATCCCAACGTGGTGGTGGTGCTGGCCGGTCGGTGGGAGGTGTCGGACCGGCTCATCGACGGGCACTGGCTCCACATCGGCCAGCCCGCCTTCGACGCCGCGGTCAAGCAGTCACTGGAGCAGGCAGTGCAGGTCGGGACCTCGACCGGGGCCGTCATGGTGCTGATGACGTCGCCCTGCTTCGCTCCGATCGAGCAGGACAACGGCCAGGTCTGGCCGGAGGACACCCCGGCCCGGCTCAACGACTACAACGCCATCGTCCGCCAGGTGGCGGCGGAGCACCCGGCCACGGTGGAGCTGGACGACTTCGGGGCCCAGCTCTGTCCGGGCGGCGCCTACCAGGAGACGCTCGACGGGGTACAGATCCGGGACGGTGACGGCATGCACATCGTCCCGACCGCGGCGGCGGGGCAGTGGCTCGATGCGCGGGTGCTCCCCGAGGTGGTCAGGGTGGGACGGTTGCAGATGGCGGGCCGCACCCTGGCCCCCTCGAACTCGACGACCACGACCGCACCGTCGTCGTCGTTGGCCAGCGGCGTCGGCGGTCCCTGAGCTGGGGCGCACTCCCGGACCACCGGTCAGGTCTCCCTCCCCGCCCGCAGGCGGCCCGCGGCAAGCCGGTTCACGGAGACGGGGGGACCGGGGCCGGGGCCGGCGGGGGGATCGAGGACGGTGGCGGTGACTGGCCGAAGACCGAGGAGTCCGCCTGGTGGCACTGGGCCTCCAACGCGCCCACCAGAGTGGTCTCGGGCACGCGGTTGCTCTCGGCCACCGTGGTCATGAGCGCCTGCCACTGGCCGTCGTTGTAGGCGGCCTCCGCGGCGATGGGGAGGGCCTGGCGCAGCTGGAGGTAGGCCTCCTGCTGCAGTGTGGAGGAGGAGGACGCGTCGGCCCGACGGGCCGACTCGGCCAGCAGGGTCAGGGACCGGTCGACATGGGCGCAGGCCTGCTTGGCCAATGCCGTCCCGGAGTTGCCGCATGCGCTGAGGGCGGTGCCGAGCCCCACCACCACGACGGCTCCTGTGGCCAGACGCCGAAGCCTGGCCGGGAGGGAGCCGGGCCTCACCCCAGCCAGCTACCGGACGAGTCGAGGAGGTAGCGGCTGACGGCCAGGCACCGGTCGAACACCTCGCACATCATCTCCTCCCCGGCCAGTATCCGCGTGAGGGAGACCGGGGAGCGGGCCACGATGTTGAGCCGGCGTTCGGCGGCGTCGGTGGCCGAGGCGTAGGAGTCGATGGCCGAGACCTCCAGTGGGAGCTCGATCCCACCCACCCCGGCCAGGTCGATGGCCAGGCGGAGCAGGTCCGGCCCGTGAGGGAGGGGTGGCAGAGCCCAGGTGAAGGTCAGCGGGAAGTGGAACTCGTCCGGCGGTTCCTGGTCCTCGGGCAGCCCGAAGACCGCATCCTCGAAGGAGAGCAGTGTCCTCGGGTCCACTTCGAGGGCCAGGTGCAGGTCCACCGCCCCCCCGCAGCCGTCCTCGGGATGCAGCTCGACCTCCCAGACCTGACGGAGGGAGTAGGTCTCCACAAAGTGGCGCTCGTCGTGCACGTGGAAGCCATGGTCCACCGAATGATCCTTGAGGTCGGCCACGTATCCGGCCACATCGATGACTGCCACAGGAATCTCAGCCTACCGGGGCCACGGTGGCTCCGGTATCGTCGCCCCATGGATGACGAGACCCTGCTCGGCGTGCTTCACGACGCGGCCTCGGCTGTGGCAGGCGCCCTCGGGGAGCTGGCCGACTGGGGCCCGGCCGGAACCCGTGACGGTCAGTACCGGTCCGACCTGGCGGCCGATGCCGCCGCCCTGCCGGTGCTCGACCGGGCCGGACTCGGGATCATGTCCGAGGAGTCGGGCACCCACCTCGGTGACCGTGCCGTGGTGGTGGTGATCGACCCGGTGGACGGCTCCACCAACGCAGCCCGGGGGATCCCCTGGTTCGCCACCAGCCTGTGTGCTGTCGACGCTGAAGGTCCGCGTGCGGCCCTGGTGGTCAACCAGGCTTCGGGGATCCGCTTCGAGGCGGTGCGGGGGGGCGGCTCGCGCAAGGACGGGGCTCCCATCCGGCCCTCCGGATGCGAGTCGCTGGACCAGGCCATCGTGGGATTCTCCGGCTATCCGCCCCGGTACCTGGGATGGCACCAGTACCGGGGGTTGGGTGCCGCCGCGCTCGACCTCTGTGCCGTGGCCGAGGGTGTGCTCGACGGGTACGCGGTGGTGGGAGGGTCGGAGTTGGGGAGTTGGGACTACCTCGGGGGCCTTCTCGTCTGCACCGAGGCCGGCGCCGCGGTCGGCGAGTCCCAGGGACGGGACCTCGTCACGCTGGATCACGCCGCCCGCCGGACCCCGGTGGCGGCGTCCACACCAGCGCTGTTGGAGTCCCTGTCGGCGGCTGTCGCCAAGTAGCGTGGCACGCCCGGGCGTTTAGCTCAGTTGGTCAGAGCAGCTGGCTTACAACCAGCAGGTCATCGGTTCGAGTCCGATAGCGCCCACCGTCTGGAAACTGGCAACAGGGTCCTGGCAGTGTGCCTGGCACTGAGCTCCGACAATCGCTCGGTAACACCACCAAATCGTCATTGTGAGCTGACGGCCATTGCAGGTTGCTCTTGCTGTCGGCGAAGAAATCGGAGCAGTTGCACCGACAGATGAACGAACATGGGTATGAAAGGCAGGATGAGGTAGATGGCAAGTGTCTCGTAACCGATACCCCCGTGCCAGAGTTGGAGGAACAGCCCTCCGAAGAGTCCCCACCACGCCGCCAGCCCGATTGCCCCGAAGGCCACGGGAGAACCGCCCGGGGCTCGATGGATGTGGCCGGCATCGAGGCGTCGACGTGCAGGTCGTTCATCGAGGTGATGAGCGGGTGACCGCCGCACGGCCGAGTGAACGAGCCGACTTCCGCATTGTTGAACTCGTCACGCCACCGGTCGACGTCTGTTCCAGACTGTTTCGACCGCCGACCCGAGCCCGTTCAGAGTCCCTCTGGACATCGCATCATGCCGGGTTCGTCCTATGCCGGCGTCACTTGCGCCCAGGTCATTCCAGCATCGTGCGTCTCCAGCAGGTGGACCCCTGAACTCCCGGACTCGCCGACGAATCCGGTGTCTGCATCGGTGAAGTAGATCGGGTACATCTCGTCTGTGGAACCGGGCGTCGTTCGGAGAACCTCCGTCCAGTTCCGGTTCGTCGTGTCCCACCGCCACAGTTCAGCACCACCGGTGATGTAGAAGAGGACGCCGCGACCGTTCGTCGTGATCGCACCCGACCAACCGGCAGATGGCGGACCATCGACGAGCGGGTTCCAGCGATGACCATCGTCAGCCGAGATGGCAAACCGATTGGCCGAGGCAACGTCGCCTCCGAAGCAGAGTCCAACGAGCGACCCCGGTGCCAATGATCCGACCGGATTGCACGAGGCCTCGACGTCGCGGAGCGGTCCCGTGGTGGTCGTGCTGTACGTGTGACCGGGGACGGCGATATAAGCCGTGTGATCGAATGCACCCAGCCATGATCCTGAACGTTGCCCCGATCCGGACGACAGCGTCCGGGTGGAGCGCTGCCAGCCTGTGTCCGGGTCCGATCGGTAGAACAGGTGGAATGAGGCGCAGGGAAATGCGCCGCAGGAGTCCACCAGCGCCCACATCCGGTTTCCTGAGGATGCCAGGGTGGTGACGACGCCACCGAGGTGGGCCTGCGACCACGACGTTCCGCCGTCCCCGGTACTCCACAGTTCTCCCGCCTGCAGGTACCAACCCCGTGTCGCACTGGTGAAGCGCACCTTCACGACTCCGCCGTACTGGTGCCACACCGGCTCACTGAGATATGTACCTGCCATATTCGGCGGCGGAACATCGCTCCAGGTCCGTCCACCGTTGGTGGTTCGGATGATGTGCGGGTTCGACTCGTAGCAGAAGGAGTTACACCCGCTCGCAATCCAACCGTGGTTGCGGTCGAGGAAATGAATGTCGGTCGGACCCTGTCCGATCGCCACCGGTGTCCCAGTGGACACAGGGGCATTTGCCGGGGGGGCGCTCGGTGCCCCGGCCTCGCCGGGCGGGGAGGGGAGACCCCGGGCTGTCCTACCGCCGAACCCACCGGCCACCCAGGTGACCACCAGCCCGACCACGACCACGACGGCCACGACGATCGCTGTCCAGATCCGCCGCCTCCTGTGCCGTCGTCGAGCCTCCTCGATGAGCGCTTGCGCCGGGTCGCCAGAGGTACCGCTCGCCGGTCGGACCTCGACCAGGATTGATCCCCCATCTTGCATCATGGTGATACTATAACTATCACTATGTTCGATGTCCAGGTCGATGCCGGCAGCTCTACGCCGTTCAACGAGCAGGTTGCGGGCCTGATCAGGCGGGCGATAGCGGAGGGAGAGGCGGGTCCCGGCGAGCGCCTTCCACCGGCCAGGGACCTGGCCGCGGTGCTCGGGGTCAACTCCAATACCGTCCTCCGTGCCCTGCGGGTGCTCCGGGACGAGGGGCTCCTGGAGTTCCGCCGAGGGAGGGGCATCACTGTGGCCGGGGACGCTCCGACAAAGGGCCTCCTGATCACCCGTGCACGGGAGCTGGTCGATTTGGCACAACGACAGGGCTACCGGCCCGAAGAGGTGATCCGGATCATCGAGGGCCTGTCGTGAGCCCTCCGCCTTCCCGGACCAGTCCCCGGCCACCCGAGGAGTTGGGGTCGGATCGACACCCGACGCACCTCCATCATCACCGGTTGAAAGCGATCCGCGGCCTCTGAGGGGTCAGCCGACCTCGCCGCCAGCGGCTCGTCCCTACAGCTCGGAAGCGATCGTCTTCGCCTGGTGCTCTGTGAGGGAAGCGCTGATCTGAAGCCGTCCGTCGAACGATGTGAACGAGGGCAGGGTGGGCTGATTGATCGGAGCCGACACCACCCGGCCGTCGATGGCCACGCCGACGATTTGGTGGAACGTCTGTTCAGCCAGAGTGTCCCACTGCAGCGATCCCTTGGGGGTGAGGGAAAGGTCGATCAACCACTGCCCGCTGAGTCTGGTTGCCCGGGCGCTTGCGATCGCGCTGCGGGCAAGTCCAGCGGGCCCGAGGACGTAACGGAGATCGCCGCCTTCGCCCGGAGTTCCTGGAAGGAGCACATCCTGGTCCAGATTGTCATTGGGCCGAGTCGTCGACGGGTACGTGGCGAACTGGGGGTCAGGGCCGATGTTGGTGTCGGCGGTGTAGCCGTTGACATTGTCGGCACGCGGGGTCACCTGCAGATTCGAAGCTGTGAGCTGCGTTGATGGCGAGCACGCCGGAAGAGGACCGGTGGACGGTGCTCGTCCCGGTGGAACCGAGTACGGCGGCGCGTAGCAGAGCACCGGACGAATGCTGAAGCCCGCACTGGCCGTGGCGGTTGCCGACGGAGCGGGTGAGGCCTGGGCCGCGGGCCGAGGGGAACCACTTCCACTCCGGCTCGCCAACAGGCCGATGGTGATCCCTACCGGGAGTACAACGACGGCAGCAGCAATCCCCGCAATCAATCTCCGCCGCTTCCGCCGCTGCCGGGCCTCCTGGAACAGGAGTTGGGCCTCGTCGACCTCAGCGGCTTGGGAAGGGGAGTCGGTGACCGTCATCGATCGGGCGATGCCTCATCCATGGGATCACTATGACTAGTACCATCTTTGATGTCAACCCGGCCGGCCGGATGTCGCCGTTCATGTTCTCGGGGTTCCTCCGGAGGTGACGCCGGGGTGATGACCCAGGGTGGCCCGGTAACGGTGCCTGCTCCAGGCTCGGGCCACAGGGGTCCGATCACGAGGGCATCGCACCTCTCGGCCCACGCCAACTCCCGCTCCAGCGCCGTGAACGCCGGCACCGGCTCGTGATGCTCCCCGGGCAGGGGTCCGGCACTCGCCTGAACCGGGTTGACGGCGAGGTGACCGATGAGGACAGCACCATCTCCGATCCTCAGGACGGCGTGTCCGGGCGAATGGCCGCCCGTCAGCTCCATGCTCACGCCGGGTGCGATCCTCTTCGGACACTGGACCCCATCGACCACCCCCTGCTCCACCAGCTGCCGGAATGCCGCACGCCCGCCGATTTCCGGTTGTGCCTCGATGTGGACGAGTTCAGCCTCACTGACAACGATGCGGGCACGAGGGAAAAGGGGCGAGCAGTCGCCGGCATCGTCGAAGGACCCCACCATGCCGATTCCGTCGAGATGACTCAGGACCACCTGGTCCACACGGTCTACGGGGTATCCGGCCGACGCCATGGCGGTGATCACGGCAGCCTCATGGGTCGACGCCTCTGGGCCGGACCGAAGGAAGGCATCGGCGGCGCCGCACGGATCTACGACCGTCGTCTGGTCACCAGACTCGATGACCCAGATGGCCTGGCCGACGTTCACCCGCCCATCGGCCGTCGCCCAGTTGGGGATGCTCCAAGCCACATCGACTACCTGCTGAGAAGTGAAGCCGATGACGCCAGCCTCGAGCGCCACGTCGAAGTACGGCACGCGGGTGAGCACTACGTCCCCAACCGAGAATCTGGTCATTCGTCAAGTATTGCCCCGCGACGCAGCCTCTGCGTGTGACTACGTTGGACTCGTGTCCGGTCGCCCAGGTCGATCACCTTCCGTCCGCAGGTCAGCTCTTCACGGCCCGAAGATGAAGGAACAGCGGGATGCGGTGCCATTTGTCGTCTGGATCGGGGTCCCCGACCTCTCTGATTCGCTCGATGAGGAACCCTGCATCTGCGAGCGCATCTGAGTAATCGCCCAGCGGCCGGTGTTCCGAATGAAAAGTCATCGTGAGGCCATCCCTCGCGCACGTGTCGGCCAGGGTCCTTCGCTCGAACCACGAACCGTCAATCACGAACGGGGGGACAGCCACTTCGCCGACACCGACGAACCTCCCAGCCGTATTCACTTGATGAGTAATGGCAATGAGCAAGTGTCCTCCTCGACGGAGAACTCGCCCTGCCTCGACGATCGCAAGCTCCATGGCGTCGACATCCTGCAGACTCATGAATGCCACGACGCAGTCCGCGACGGCATCGGGCACCGGTAGAGCAGCAGCATCACCAACGAGCACGGGCCCACCCGAGTCTTCATGGGTGCGGGCCGCCGAGGCCATGACCGACGAGCCATCGACACCGACGACCGTATGGCCGAGACGACCAAGATCCCGACTGACCCGGCCCTCTCCACATCCGATATCGAGGGTGAGTCGCCCCGGGGGGGGAATCAACGGCAAGAAGGCCTGCCGGTGGAAGCGCCAGTAGCTGTCGTGGCCCGGGGTCCGAGCCCACGAGATCCAGGCTTCGGCATTGTCGTTCCAGGCGTCACGTAGCACTTCGACATTGTGCCAAGCGAACCGGTCCGGTGTCGTGGGACTCCTGCCCATCCTCGGTTGCCAGGAGAAGCGAGGGATGTGGCCCGACCTCAGGGTCTCCGCTTGGCGAAGTTGTCCATGGCCTGCTCGCACTGCCCGCAGGCGTGCTCCGTGCCGGACGCCGGGCACCCGGTCAGGTGCACCTCCCAGCGGCCCAGCAGCACGCCGGCACAGTGAGGGCAGGTCACCACTGAAGCATGTGAATCCAGCGGTTTGGTGGTCACGATTCGGACCCCCTTTCCCCGACCGACGTCGGGCCAGTCGGAGGATTCCCGCATCCTGCCGCTGACTCGATGCCGAGCTCAGGTCTACACCCGTTTTGCTCTCCCATTCGACCGGGGCGTGGAATGGTGCCCCCCGGCCCGATTGGGGCGGGTCACCGAGCGACCGTTGCCCGCTTGTCATATTTGCGGACCCGTCGGTGTCTTCATGTCCAGCAGACACACGATGGGTGCACCATGGCCCTACGCGTTCCGAAAGACCAGCTCAGCAGCGAGATGAGGGAAGCATGATCGAGCGGCTTGGCGCCGTGCCCGAGCCGGTCGAGGTGATGTGGAACAACCCCAGGTGGCTTTGGACAACTTGGAGCTAGGTGGAAAGGTGGCCGCGTGGGGTGGGGCCGACGAGACCCTCAAGCCCTTCGCGCACATGGCCGTCGCCGCACAGGTGGGCTGCAGCTGGTTTCTCCGCGGCCGGCCACCTGGTGAACTCGAACGGCCAGGGACGCGTGGTGGAAGCTCGGGCATCGTCGGCTTCGCCCCCTGCCCGCCATTTCCAAGATACACCAGGATGGGGGCCTTGCTGCAAGGACCCTGACGCGCTGACAATGCACGCCACAGGCCGCGGACCACAGGCGGCGCGACCGGCAGCAGGAATGAGAGCCCCGAGTGGCCTCGAGGGAAGGGTGGACGGATGGGCAGCTACGTGCTGGGCTTCCACGAGGTAGGCCAGACCCAGATCGCAGTCGTCGGCGGCAAAGGGGCGCACCTCGGGGAGTTGTCGCGGATCCACGGCATCCAGGTGCCAACTGGTTTCTGCGTGACGACGGATGCCTTCCGGCGGATCATGGTGGAGGCGCCGTCGATCGACCAACGGCTCGATCGGCTGTCGCGCCTCAATCCGGATGACAGTGGGGCCATTCGCGCTCTCAGCGCGGAGATCCGGCGGACTCTCGAATGGATCGCCATGCCCGACGATCTGGCGGGGGCGATCACCCGCTCGGTCGCCCGGCTCGGCGAGCAAGCTGCATACGCCGTCCGCTCCAGCGCGACGGCGGAGGACTTGCCGACCGCCTCCTTCGCAGGCCAGCAGGACACCTATCTGAACGTCGTGGGGCCGGCGGCGATCCTCCGGGACATCAGCCGGTGCTGGGCCTCCCTGTTCACCGAGCGGTCCGTGACCTACCGGCTCCGGAACGGCTTCGGTTACCGGAAGGTCCACATGGCCGTGATCGTGCAGCAGATGGTCTTCCCGCAGGCGGCCGGCGTCCTGTTCACGGCCGACCCCGTCACGTCCAATCGGAAGGTCGTTTCCGTCGAGGCCAGCTTCGGGCTGGGCGAGGCCCCGGTCTCCGGACTGGTGAACTCGGACTCCTACAAGGTGCGGGACGGCGAGGTCGTCGCCAAGACGATCGCCACCAAGCAGCTTGCCATGCAC
>Ga0307373_10008096_pt1 | contig 16144 bp, 11 predicted proteins | sample OX2MG_FD_202534 | JGI IMG/M metagenome (GOLD analysis project Ga0307373, IMG submission 202534) | Soil microbial communities from Risofladan, Vaasa, Finland - OX-2 | ecosystem: Environmental > Terrestrial > Soil > Coastal area > Acid sulfate soil | place: Finland: Risofladan, Vaasa | collected... | reverse complement strand
CTAATCCCTAATCCCTAATCCCTAATCCCTAATCCCTAATCCCTAATCCCTAATCCCTGATCCCTGTTCCCTGTTCCCTGCCTTCAGGTAATGTCTTCGGTATCGAAGATCGGCACGGTTCGCTTTTTCGGCACGCCGTGCACCTGGCTGAGGAGGTCTTCGACCACGTCTTCGAGCTGGCGCTGGGATTCGATGACGGCGGACATGCTCTTGAGGTCCTCTTCGTCCGGAACGCGCTCGACCAGGGCGACGGCGTGGCATTGGGCGACGTGGTCGAGGCCAAGGCCTTCCGGGGTTTTGGCCTTGATGCTGACGTTCTTCATGTCCACGCCGAGCAGGTCGGCGACGCGGCCGCGCATCTCGCCTGCGATGGGCACGATTTTGGGCGCGGCCAGGACCAGGGTGACGTCGACATTCACCAGGCGATAGCCGGCCTGTTCCACCTCATCCTGGGCGAGCTTGAGGAAGATGGCGGAATCGGCGTCTTTCCAGCGGGGATCGCCGGGAGGGAAGAAGCTGCCGATATCGCCGGCAGCCACAGCCCCCAGAAGGGCGTCGGTGATGGCGTGGAGGAGAACGTCGCCGTCGGAGTGGCCGGCGAGGCCTTCCGGGTGGTCGAGGGTCATGCCGCCGATGCGGAGGGGCACTCCTGCCTTGAATGCGTGCGAGTCCCAGCCTATGCCGATGCGAATGTCCATGGTCTCTTTTCAAGATAAAGGTAAATCAAGGCGGAGCACAGGTTTTTCCTCAAACTACGGCAGAGACGTCCCGGACCATTTACATTGATCCCCGGAATCCTCCGGAGTTCGTATGCGTTCCCTGTTTGCCGCAATCCTGCTCGCCGCCTCCTGCCTCGCCGCCGCCCAGACCGCTGCGCTCCCGCCCGACCCGCCTCATCGCGATTGGCACGCCTCCTGGATCACTCATCCCGCAGCGCCCCTCCGCGATCCCATTGTCCTTCATTTTCGCCGTTTTCTCAGTCTTTCCGCCGTCCCGGGTTCGTATATTGTCCGCGTCAGCGCCGATAACCGCTTCATCCTCTATGTCAACGGCACCCGCGCCGGCGACGGCCCCGCCCGCGGCGACCTCTCCCACTGGCGCTACGAGCGCTTCGACCTGGCGCCGCTGCTGCATGCCGGCGCAAATCTCATCACCGCCACCGTCTGGAACTTCGGCGTCTACTCGCCCGTCGCCCAGATGAGCGACCGCACGGCCTTCCTCCTCGAATCCGAAGCCACCGGCGACGCCGGCATCTCCACGCCGAAGAGCTGGCAGGTCATGATCGAGCCCGGCCACAAGCCGCTCCCGCGGGTCGCCAATGGATTCTGGGCCTACATGGCGCAGGGTCCGGGCGAGGAGCTAGACGCCGATCAGTACGACTGGTCCTGGCAATCGCCCGATGACCAGAATCCGGCGTGGGTCGCGGCCGCATCGCCTACCCGCGAAAGCGTCTACCCCACCACCGGCCGCGCCCACTCCGCCGACGAGACCGGCGACAATCCCTGGGGATTGGTTCCCGACTACCTCCCTCACATGGCCTACGCGCCAATAGACCCCGGCAAAGCGGTCCGCGTCGTTGAAACCGACCCCGATTCCACCACGCGACCCCGGAAGGTCGAGCTCGATCTCAAGGGCGCGACCGTGCAAACCTTCCCGTCGCTCTCCGCCAACATCCAGCCCCGACGCCACGTCCAATTCATGCTCGACCGCAAAACCCTCACCACCGCCTACCCGCAGCTCACCGTCTCCGGCGGCAAAGGCGCCACCATCCGCCTCACCTACGCCGAAGCGCTCTACGACGATCACCAGCAGAAAGGCGACCGCGACGCCATCACCTACAAGGACGCAAATGGCGTCGAACATCCCCGCATCGCTCTCGGCCTCAGCGATCTCTTCCGCCCCGGCGGCGGCTCGCACCGCACCTTCGAGCCCCTCTGGTGGCGCACCTGGCGCTATCTCGACATCGACATCACCACCGCCGACCAGCCAATCACGCTCGAATCCCTGAAGGCCAACTTCACCGCCTATCCATTCGAGGAGCGCGCCAAATTCGACGCCGCCAGCCCAACGTCCGATCCCGCGCTCGCCCCCGACCTCGCCAAAATCTGGGACATCTCCTGGCGCACCGCCCGCGACGACGCCCATGAAACCTACATGGACACGCCCTACTACGAGCAACTCCAGTACGTCGGCGACACCCGCATCCAGGCCCTCATCTCCTACGCCGTCACCGGCGACGACCGCCTCGCCCGCCAGGCCCTCGAAGCCTTCAACGACTCCCGCATCCCCGAAGGCATCACCCGCTCGCGCTATCCCAGCTCGCTGCCGCAGAACATCCCCACGTTTTCGCTGATTTGGATCGACATGCTGCACGACTGGTGGATGTACCGCCCCGATCCCGCGCCTATCCGGGAGTCTCTCGAAGGCACTCGCGACGTCCTCAACTGGTTTGCGCAATACGAGCGCCCCGACGGCCTCCTCGCCGAAACTCCATGGTGGTCCTTCATCGACTGGGTCCAGTCAAAGCAGGTCATTCCCACCTACTCGAAAGCCGGCGAATCCTGCGTCACCACCCTCGAATATCTCGGCGCCCTCAATGACGCCGCCGACCTCGAGCAGGCCCTGGGCGACCCGCACATCGCTCAACAACACCGCGACCGCGCTGCCCGTGTCCGCAGCGGCCTCTACAGCCAATGCTGGAGCGCCGATCGCAGTCTCCTCGCCGACACCCCCGACAAGAACGTCTTCTCCCAGCAAACCAACATCCTCGCCGTCCTCTACAACGTGATCCCGAAAAACCAGCAACAAGCGATTATGAAGCAGGTCCTAGCCATCGAGCCTGGCACAACCCCCGACGGCGTCCTCTCCGCCTCCTACTACTTCCGCTTCTATCTCGCCCGCGCCCTCTCCCACGCCGGCATGGCCGACGACTATCTCGCCTCCCTGAAGCCCTGGCGCGACCTGCTCCCGCTCCACTTCAGCACCTGGCCGGAGACACCCGGAGAAACCCGCTCCGACTCCCACGCCTGGTCCGCGCATCCCATCTACGATCTGCTCACGCTTGTCGCAGGCATCGAGCCCGCCAGCCCCGGCTTCAAGACCGTCCGCATCGCGCCGCATCTTGGCGATCTGCCTTCGCTGACGGCCGTTTATCCGCATCCCCAGGGATTGATCCGGGTCGAATTCGTGCGCTCGGGAAACAACGCCATGAGCACCGTCATCACGCTGCCCGGGACACTCCATGGCTCCTATGAGTTCAACGGCCACACCTGGCCGCTCAAGCCCGGCGTGAACCGCATCGGCTTTCCGGAGAAGTGACCAGAACCTCAGGAAACTGGAGCTGACATCTGACGGCTGAGAGCTGAGGCCTGACGCTCCGATGTCACTGCCAACACCGGCGTCCGCTGTGTTACAACTCGAATCATGGCAAAGGGCAAGAGTTCCGATCCGCCGGGACACGTAAACCTGCGGATGCTGGCTGAGCACCTTGAGCTTTCCCAGACCACCGTCTCGCTGGTCCTCAATAATTCCCCCTTCGCGCGCTCCATCCCCCCGGAAACCCGCCGCCGCGTGATGGAGGCCGCCCAGCGCCTCAATTACCGTCCTAATTACTTTGCCCGCTCCCTGCGCCAAAACAAGTCCATGTCTGTGGGCGTCCTCGCCCCCGACCTCAGCGAGGGTTACTTCACCCGCGTCATGAACGGCGTGGTGCAGGAACTCACCGCCGCCCACTACTTCTACTTCACCGCTTGCCACGACTGGAAACCGGAGCTCATCGAGCAGTATCCCCGCATGCTGGTGGAGCGCGCCGTGGATGGATTCTTGCTGCTGAACACCCCCATGGAATCGCTCAGCGTCCCCGTACCGGTGGTCGCCATCTCCGCTCACTCGCCGGCCGAGAACGTCACCAACATTGTTCTCGATCACCACTGCGCCGTCGAACTGGCTCTCCGCCACCTCTATAGCCTCGGCCACCGCAGCATCGCCTTCATGCGCGGACCCAGCGCCATCCCCGACTCCGAATACCGCTGGGAAGCCATTCAGCAGGTAGCGCGCGAAATCGAACTCAAGATCGACCCCGCCCACGTCATCCGCATCGACGTCGAGGGCTGGTCCATGAAGACCGGCTATCACCCCATGGCGCCCGAGATCGGCTACAAGCCCATGAAGGCGCTGCTGGAAAAAAGCCGTGACTTCACCGCCGTGTTCTGCTTCAACGACATCGCCGCCATCGGCGCCATCCGCGCCCTCAAAGACGCCGGCTGCTCGGTACCCGACGACGTCTCCGTGGTCGGCTTTGACGATATCCAGTCCGCCGCCTACTCCACGCCCTCGCTCACCACGGTTCGCCAGCCCCTCATGGAGATGGGCCAGCGCGGCGCCCAGGTGCTGCTCGACCGCATCGCCCACCGCGACAAGCAGTACCCCTCGGAGATCACCATGGCCCCTGAGCTGGTGGTGCGCGAATCCACCGCAAAAGCGAAGCTCTGAGGACCCGCAGACGCTGCTACCGCATGCTGAAGCAGAGAGGCTCGTCCGGGCATCGCGGAACCAACCACTTCGATATTTGCCGGCATCTTAACTACGACTCACGCTCCAGCAGGGACCCCAAAAAAGGGTCCGGCGAGTAGATAATTGGCCGTTTCTTTGCTTTTTTGATCTTTCCCCGTTTGCTTCCTTAAAGCGAGCTTTTGCATTCCATGGCATCCACTCCAACTTCTCCCGCCGAGACCGCGGACAGTCTGCTGCCGGCTCAATCCACCTTTGTGGGTGGGGGCGAAATGGGCGACCTGGTGCGGACGTTTCGCTGGGAGGATACCTCTCTCGGCCCCATCTCCTGCTGGCCGCAGAGCCTGCGCACCGCCGTCCAGATCATCCTCAATTCCCGCTACGCCATGTTTATCTGGTGGGGTCCGCAACTCCTCAACCTCTACAACGACCCCTATCGCACCTTCCTCGGCGCGAAGCACCCGGAAGCCCTGGGCCGATCGGCGCGCCAGGTGTGGTCGGAGATCTGGGACCAGATCGGCCCCCGAACCGAGGCCGTGCTTCACCGGGGTGAGTCCACCTTCGACAAAGCCCTGCTCCTGATGATGGCCCGGCACGGGTACCTCGAGGAGACATACTTCACGTTTTCCTATAGCCCGTTGCCCGCAGATGACGGCAGCATCGGCGGAATCTTCTGCGCGGTCACCGAGGAAACAGACGGCGTGATCGACAAGCGCCGCCTGGGATTGCTGCGGGAAGTCACGGCCGTTATGACAGACGCGCGGACCCCCGGCGAGGTTTGCCACGCCGCCGCCCGCCGCCTCCAGGACGCTCGCCGCGACCTGCCCTTCAGCCTGATCTACCTGCTGGAACCGGACGGCGTCACCCTGTCCCGCGCGTCCCACGCCGGCATCGACGCCGGCCATCGCGCGGCGGCGCCCACCCTGTCGCTGGCCGACCCGGCTGCTCCATGGCCCTTGCGGGAGGTGATCGAGACCGGCAATCCTCAGCTGGTTGAGAATCTGCCCGAGCGATTCACGGATTTGCCGCGCGGCGACTGGAATGTTCCGCCCGATTGCGCGGTGCTGTTGCCCATCACCCGGCAGGGCCAAAAGCGCCCGGCTGGAGTCCTGATTGCGGGTCTCAATCCGCATCGCCGCTTCGACGAACAATTCCGTGGCTTCGTCACTGTGCTTTCCACCCAGATTGCCGGAGCCCTGGCAAACGCAACCGCGCACGAGGAGGAACGCAAACGCGCCCAGCAACTGGCCGAGCTCGACCTGGCCAAGACGCGCTTCTTCTCGAACGTCAGCCACGAGTTCCGCACCCCCCTGACGCTGTTGCTCGGCCCCCTGGAAGATCTCCTGGACGGAACCGGGTCGCACCTCCCGGAGAAGGAGCGCGATGAGCTTGAGATGGCGCGGCGCAACGCTCTGCGCCTGCTCAAGCTGGTAAACACGCTGCTCGACTTCTCGCGCCTCGAGGCCGGCCGCGGAGAGGCGCATTACGAGCCCGTGAACCTGGGCGCGCTGACCGCCGAGATTGCCAGCGTCTTCCGCTCCGCCATGGAGAAAGCCGGCCTCCACTTCACGGTGATTTGCGAGGACCTTGACGAGCCGGTTTATGTGGATCGCGAAATGTGGGAGAAGATCGTCCTCAATCTCCTCTCCAATGCGTTCAAGTTCACCTTCACGGGCGAAGTAGCGCTCAGCTTGCGCGCCGTAAACGGGGCGGTGGAACTGAGCGTGCGCGACACCGGCATCGGCATTCCGCAGAGCGAGCTGGGCCGCATCTTCGAGCGCTTCCATCGGGTGGAGTCAAGCCGCGCCCGGAATCATGAGGGGACCGGCATCGGCCTCGCCCTGGTGCAGGCACTTGTGCGCCTCCATGGTGGCAGCGTGACGGTCCAGAGCCGGGAGGGCCATGGAAGCACCTTCCGGGTCACCATTCACCGCGGCGCCCATCAGCTTCCGGCCTCGCAGGTGGAGGCGCGGCGCACTCCCACGCCCGCGGCGCTGCATGGCGAGGCCTGGGTGGAAGAGGCTCTCCATTGGCTGAACCACGAGCAGCCCGACGCCGGCGAGAGCGCTTCCGGGTTTTATGACCCGGCGGAGAAGGCAACGGGGGAACCCCGGGAAGCTGTCCTGGTGGTTGACGACAACGCCGACATGCGCGCCTACCTGGCACACCTGTTGGCGCCGGCGTACAAGGTGCACACGGCCGTGGATGGCGCGAGCGCGATCGACATGGCCCGCTGCCTGCGCCCGGCGCTCATCCTCACTGACATCATGATGCCCGGCGTGGACGGATTCGGCGTGCTGCGCGCCGTGCGCAACCATCCGGCGTTGCGCAATACGCCCGTGATTATGCTCTCCGCCCGCGCCGGCGAAGAAGCGCGCATCGAGGGCCTCGATGCGGGGGCCGACGATTACCTGGTGAAGCCGTTTACCGCACGCGAGTTGCTGGCGCGCGTCTCCTCCCATATCCGCATCGCCAGGCTGCGCGATGAAGCGGCGCAGCGCGAAAGCCGCCTCCACGCCGAAGCCGAACTGGAGCGGCGCCGGCTGGAGGAGGTTCTGGCCCAACTCCCAGCGGCCGTCGGTCTGCTCACGGGCCCGGATCACCGCTGGAAATACGTGAACGATCACTATGTTCGCGCCACCGGCCGCAGGAGCCGCACCGATTTCATCGGCCTAACCCTGCTCGAAAGCCTGCCCGAGCTCCAGGGACAGGGATTCGTCGAGGTGTTGGATCGCGTCTATCAAACCGGCAAGCCCTACTCCGGCCGGGAGGTGATGGCGCGCCTGAATCGCGGCCCGCATGGCGAGCCCGAGGAGGCCTGGTTCGATTTTGCCTATCATCCCTTCCTGAATATTGGGGGAAACGTCACCGGCATCCTGGTGCACTCGGTGGATGTCACCGACAGAATCGTTACCCGCAGGATGCTGGAGCAAAAGCAGGCGCAACTGGAGAAATCCCTGGTGGCGGCGAGCCACCTTGCCGCCATCGTCGAGTCGTCCGAAGACGGTATCGCCAGCAAAAGCCTGCATGGCATCGTGACCAGTTGGAACCGCTCCGCGGAACGGATGTTCGGCTATACCGCGCAGGAAATGATCGGACAATCCATCCTGAAGATCATCCCGCCCGAACTCGAAAACGACGAGGAGCGGATCCTGTCCACCATTGCCCGCGGCGAGCGCATCGAGCACTTTGAAACTACGCGCCTGCACAAGGACGGCCGCCGCATCGATGTCTCCCTCACCATCTCCCCCATCCGCGACGAGGAAGGCCGCATCGTCGGCGCATCGAAGATCGTCCGCGACATTACCGAGCGCAAGCGCACCGAACAAGTGCTGCGCATGACCGAGCGCCTTGCCTCCGTGGGCAAGCTGGCCGCAACCGTTGCCCATGAGATCAACAATCCCCTGGAAGCGGCCATGAACCTGCTGTACCTGGCGCGTCACGAAGACGACGACGGCCATGCTCATCGCTTCATCCAACAGGCCGAGGACGAGCTCGGCCGCGTCGCCCTCCTCACTCGGCAGACCCTCGGCTTCTATCGGGAAACAAAAGGCTCCGGGCCTCTGCGGCTGGCCGGAATCATCGATTCTCTCGTCGCACTGTTCTCTCCCAAGGCCCGCAACAAACCGGTCCGGATCCAAACCCAGATCCGCCAGGACCCGGAAATCCACGGCATTGAAAGCGAGATCCGCCGGCTCGTTGCCAACCTCCTCAGCAACGCCATCGACGCCATCGCAGGAGAAGGAACCATCCGCATTCGGCTGTCGGCGGCCCACGGCTGGCGCCACGGCGGCCAGCCCGGCGTGCGCCTCACCATCGCGGATACCGGCACCGGCATCGCGCCCGAGAATCGCTCCCGGCTGTTCGAGCCTTTCTTCACCACCAAGGAAGACGTGGGCACCGGCCTCGGCCTCTGGATCTCAAAGGAAATTGTGGACAGCCACGGCGGCACGATCGCGGTGCGCAGCAGCGTGCGCCCGGGCAGTACCGGCACCGTTTTTTCCATCTTCCTCCCAGCCAGGAGCCCGGCATCGGTTACGAAACGTGCCTGAACGGGCCGCCAAGAACCTGTCACTGCCGCAATCGTCAGCCTTGGCGCCCCGGAGGGTCGGAGACGGTGGCGTCTCGGAAGCTGTATTGAGCGGAAGCTGTGCCCGTTCATCCGAGTTTCATCGCGATGGGCGGGCGGTTTCGCGTTGATCGCGATGAGCGGGTTTCTATTGCCGGCTCGGATCCGCCACCCGGCCCAGAAACAGAATGCTGCCCGATTTCACATCGCCGATCAGGAACAGGAACGGGTGATCCGCATTAAAGACGATGGGCGGCTCCGGCATTCGCATGGCCGTCGCGGTGATGATGGTTGAAGTGGCTGCCGCAGCCTCCGTTCCGGTCTCGTTCACATCCACGAAGGCCTTGTGAATAGCCGCGGAGATCTTCAGCCCAGAGTTTGCGGACATGCCGGAAAAATTCGCCCGGCCGGTAAACGCCTGCGGCATGCCCATCGCCGCCAGGGTATTGCTCAACTCAAACTGCTGCGTCATCTTGAAGCGCGGCAGGCTCAGGACGACCCGGTCCGCATAATGGAACTCCTGCATCCACTGGCTGAGCGCCTCGGCAGTAAAGGATTGCTCCAGCCCGGGCAAGCCATCCATCTGCTTCGGCAGAAGGATCACCATCGACAGATCGCCGCCCCGGTAGGGCAGCTCAAGCGCCTGAAACGTACCGCCATCCAGGTATCGGTACCCGCCCGTCCGGTGCATGAACGGCGCCTGCACGGACTGCGACGGGGTGACGTGAAAGGCATCCGGTCGGGTAGCGCGCAGGTTAAACTCATTGACCCAGGTCCCCTTGAAGTAGATGGCGTTGGTGAGCACCAGCCGCGTCATCGGAGTGATGGAGCCGGGCCCGAGCATGTCCTTGATCTTGTCGTTGGTCTGCTTTTCGATCCAGCGGTTGATGTCGCCGCGCACCGCTTCGGGAGAGGTCTGGAAATCCACCTGGTGGAAGCCGGCGCCGTAATCGGACTGAACAAGCGAGAGGAAGCTCTCGCGAAAATGCTCATTCTTCTGCGCCCAGAGCGCGTCGGCCACATGCATCTCGTAGCCGGAATGGGTTGCGTTCATCTGGTTGAGCAACGCGCCCATGGCGGGATGGAGGCGGGCGGGCGGCAGGGTGAAATGAAAGACCTTCGCCATCTGGCTGGCGGTCTCATCGCCCGCGCCGGCGTAGGTCATGGCGAAGGCCGTGGAGATGCTCTCCGGCGAGAAGAAAAGATTGCCGGGCTGCTCGCGCAGGTGGGCATAGAGATCGGCGGCAAACTCATTGCTTCCCTTTACGGCCTGGGCCTGGTCTGCGGTTGGGGCAGGCTTGGGAGCGGGAGGCTCCTGCGCGAAGGGGGTTGCGGCGAATGGAAACAGGACGAGAAAGGCGCAAAGCAACGGCTTCATGGCGATCTCCTGCGAATAGAACGAGCATGATTGTACGCCTTGCACAAAAAGATGGAATTTGTGCGCGGAGCAGCGCCCGGTCCTTCATTCCCGCCGGAAGGCCATTTGGGTTGGATAATTGGCGCCGCGCGGATTACCCGCAGAAGGACTGGAACCAGCGGCTGATGTAGACCTGCGCATGTGCTTCGCCGCAGTAGTGGCGCGCACCCTTGGCGTCAGCGGCTTCCTTGTTCCATTTGAAGATGGTCAGTTGGGTATCGCCGCAATGGATCACCATCCAGCGCACAGGACTCTGGCTTTCTTCGCCACAGATTTCACATCGATAGATGGTGTCGATCATTCGCTTCAACCTCCGGTGGTGCAGCTTTTAGCTACTAGCTTCTGGCTACTGGCTACAAGCTACTGGCCTGTAGCTTGTAGCTTGTAGCCGGTAGCTCCTTCTCTTCCCCTGGTCCCTTGGTCGCTGCTTTACTCACTCCAGCATCTGCAAATCGAGCGGCGCTTCCAGCAGATAGTTTGCCGACTGAATGCTTTCGAGCGCGCGCTTCAGGGCCGAGGACTTGCACGGTTCCACGGTAACGACGAACGGCAGCGCGTGCTGCGGATAGCCGGCCTTCTGCACAATGGCGCGAATGTTGATGCGCTCGCGGGCCAGCGCGCCGGTGATCTCGGCTACGATGCCGGGACGGTCGTTGACCAGGAAGCGAATGTAATGCGGGGCCTCGAATTCGGCGCCTATGCTGGCCCTGGCGCTGGGCAGCTCTACCCGGCGCGATCCGTGGGCCAGGGCCATCAGGTCGCTGACCACGGCGACAGCGGTGGGATGGCCGCCGGCGCCGTGGCCGCTGAAGACCACGTCGCCGCCATAGTGGCCGCTGAGGATCACCATGTTCTCTGTCCCGCGGGACCAGGCCAGTGGCGATTGCTTGTCCACCAGCATGGGGCCGACGGCGGCGGCAACGGTTCCGCCGGTGGTTTCAGCGCGGGACACCTGGCGGATGGTGCAGCCCAGGTCGCGAGCGTAGCTGAAGTCGATTGCGGCAACATCGGTGATCGGCCGGGGCACAATGGCTTCGGGATCGACTTCGACGCGCAGCGCGAGACGCATGAGGATGGCGAGCTTGGCGCGGGCATCGAAGCCGCCGACGTCCTCAATGGGGTCGGCTTCGGCGTAGCCCTTGGCCTGCGCGGCGGCGAGGACAGTCGCGTATTCCGCGCCCTGCTCCATGCGGCTGAGGATGAAGTTGCAGGTGCCGTTGAGAATGCCCTGGATGCGCTCAATGCGGTCGCCGGCCATGCCCTGCTCCAGGCCGGGAATAACCGGAATGCCGCCCGCGACGGCGGCGCCGTACTTGAGGTGGCCGCCTCGGGCCGCGGCCAGCCGTTCCAGTTCCACGCCGTGAAATGCAATGAGCTTCTTGTTGGCGGTGACCACGCTCTTACCGGCGTCGAGCGCCTTGCGCACCCACGCGCCCGCGGGATCGAGTCCGCCAGCTAGTTCGACGATCACGTCCGCGTCGGAGGCGAGAACCGCGTCGGAATCTTCGGACCACTCGACCGCCGCACCGGCCCAGGCGACTCGCTTGCGGGCTACGTTGCGATTGAAGACGTGGGTGAGTGCAAGGCCCTCGGGCTTCGATTCCATGAGGATGCGCGCCACCGAGCTGCCCACGGTCCCAAATCCAAAGATGGCGATGCGCAGCGGCTTGACCCGCCGCGTCTCGTCGACCGAAACTGACCCCACTTCAGACAAAGCCAACTCCCTCGGATGAATGCGTTGAAGAAAGAAATGCAGCGATGCCCCGATGATACCTGAGCGAGGCGCTGAGAGTGGTTGCGAGGCGGGGCTCATTCTGAGGAAACCATCCTCAGCGGCTTCTAAAGCCGGCGCTTGGCCCTTGAGCCCTTGCGGCACGGCTGAAGTCGTGCCCTTTCAAGACAGTGCCTTACAGAGTGTCTGCCGAAAGTCGGAACAGCTTTACACGGGAGTGGCGTAGCGGTAGGCTATGCGCGTAATGAGGAGCATTCGTGCCATGCTGATGCACAATCCGCCTCATCCCGGAAGAGTCCTGCGCGAGTATCTTGGCGAAATGGGAATCGCGGAGACCGCAAAGCACCTTCACGTGATCCGAACCACTCTATCTCGCGTGGTGAATGGACGCGCGGGCATCTCGGCGGAGATGTCGCTGCAGCTCTCGGAGGCCCTTGGGACTCACGCGGCATTCTGGTCAGGTCTGCAAATGGACTACGACCTTTGGCATGCGAGCCGAAAACGCAGGCCCAAATTTCAACCCTTTCGCAAGGCCGCCTGAATCTCGTGCTGCGGTGTGTCATTCGGCGTGCGCTTCCGGTTTGCCGACAATCCGCTCAAGACTGCGACATTGGGATTCGGCGCGACTCTTGCGTGCCCTGCCCGGGAATACAATGGCTTTGGAAGGGGACGGAATGAGCAAGCCGGAAGGCTATCTGCGCTCGGCCAATGAAGCGTTGATTTGTCTTCTCGTTCTGGTCCTGCTTCACTACCAGTCGTTCTTCTACACAGGCCTGAGCAGGGTACTTCTCTTCTGTCTCCTGGCGTTCCTGCTCCTGTTTCTGGCGAAACATACCGAGGACATAGCGCAGGCAATCCGCCACTGTGCTCTTGCCTTTTGCGCCGGCGTGGTTCTGCCCACGAGCCGCCCGTCCGGCAACTGTTTTGTCCCTCCGGTCCGCCTAACACAAGATGCAATTCTCGCGCCTTTCTTAATGCGTCCCCCGCCAACCCTTCTCGAGTCTCGCTTCTAGTCACGGCCGCTTCTTTAAGCGGTTCCCGGATAGGAATTTGAGACCCCCTGAGATTGCTCAGGGAAGAGAGGGCTCCTTTTATGAATGTCTCCGATAAAGTGCAGTCTACGGATGCCGTCCGCGAGGGATACGCTGCCCGCCATCAGGCTTTTGATACCGCTGCCGCATTTTCCAGCCGGCGTGGGGCATGGGCACTCGCGGGTTGCGCAGCTTGCATTGTGTTTCTTGTGCTGCCATTCCTCTTGGGGGTTGGTGTCCACGGCCCCCTCGCTGCCGCATTGGCGATTCTCCTCCTAGCCGCCTTTTGGCAGATTCGAGCCTTCCTGTTCTATCGCCGCCGGGCGATCGACGCTGCGCGCCGGGCCGATTTGTATGAGCGCGGGATGGATCGCATTGACGGCCACTGGTCGGGCAAAGGCATCGCTGGGCTCGACTTTGCACGCGACCATCACTTCTACCAGGACGATCTCGACATTCTTGGCACAGGATCGCTCTTTGAACTGCTTGCGACAACGCGTTCTGAGGCTGGAGCCGAGCGCCTGGCCGCATTTCTACTCGATCCAGTGACGCTCGCGGAAGCTCGTGCTCGTCAAGAAGCGGTCAAGGAGCTTCGGTCTGCTATTGCCCTGCGCGAGGAGATCGACGTCCTTGGCAAGTACCGGTTCCACAATTGCAGCAGAAAGCGGCTTCGCGAATGTCTCGACGAAGCTCCGATTCGCGCTCCCAAGGCGATCCCCGTGTTGCTGGCCCTGCTGTCTTTGCTCTCTCTGGCGCTGGCGGCTGCCGGCTTGGCGCAGCTCTATCTCTGGACATGGCTCGCCCCGTTGCTGGGGATCTCTCTTGCCGGCCAGGGTGCGATTTCACTCGCTTTCATGCGCCGGGTGCGTTCACGTATCGAGGTGCTGCGAACGCTGGGCAGCGATGTCTCCGTATTGCGTGCAGGGATTGAGCTGGTCGAGCGCCTGAGTTTTCGCTCCGCAAAGCTCGGCGCCATCGTCGCGTGTTTGTCCGCACAGGATGCCGGCAAGACTGTCCGCGCTCTGGAACGACTGCTGACGGTCATCGAGCGTCGAGAGGACTCCATTGTTTACGCATTCCTTGCCTGGATCGCCGCTGGAACGCAGTTTGTTTTGGCGGTTGACAGATGGCGGGCGCGGCATCAGGCGAAGTTCGAGCACTGGCTCGACGCCTGGGCGGAGTTCGAAGCTCTAAGCGCGCTTGCCTGTTACGCCTACGAGCATCCGGGCGATGCCTTCCCGGATTTGATCGAAGGAGGGGCGCACTTCGAGGCGCGGGAGATGGGGCATCCGCTTCTCTCAGATCGTACCTGTGTAACAAATGACATCGTTCTCGACACCTCAACGCGGTTCTACATCGTCAGCGGATCGAATATGGCAGGAAAGAGCACCCTGCTGCGTGCTATTGGGCTGAATGCGGTTCTGACCGCGGCCGGCGCTCCTGTCCGCTCCAGGCAGGCTCGCATCGCGGTAATGGCCGTTTGTGCTTCCATTGCCATTGGAGACTCGCTGCGTGACGGGGCTTCGAAGTTCTTTGCAGAGGTCGAACGGCTACGCAATTCCATCGTAAAGGCACGCCGAGGGGAGCCTGTTCTCTTCCTTATCGACGAAATGCTGGCTGGAACGAATTCGCGAGACCGGTGTATCGCGGCTGGTTGGATGCTGGAAGCACTGAACGCAGCCGGGGCCGTGGGCGCTCTTTCCACCCACGATCTGGCATTAGCCAAGATTGCCCAGCGCGAGGATTTGCGCGGGGCCAACGTTCACATGCAAAGCAGGAGCCAGAATGATCCGCTGGATTTCGATTACCGCCTCAGGCCGGGAATTGCAAGCCAGACAAATGGGTTGGCTATTGTGCGAATGATGGGCCTGTAGGCTTCACGCTTTGGCCGTGTGACCGGCACTGCGGACAGGACTACGGAAGGCAACCGCAGATTCTTCGCTGTGCTCAGAATGACAACTGGTGGGAAGAGCCGGTTGTTGTGTCGCCGGCAAGCCGTAGGCAAATCGCGCCATGGACTCGTCGAGCTAGTCTTCCGGATCGGTGGGCCTGTTGCGCCCATGGCCTTTGGCCAGCCGCGCCAGCACGGCTTGCTCGCGCAGCACCTGCTTCAGCGGGCGCGCGGGAGTGCCGTAGAGGACGGCGCCGGGCTCGGCGGTTGCGGTTTTGCCGTTGAAGACGCCCGACTGCCCGCCGAGAACCACGCCTGGGGCGACGTGAGCGTGGTCGCCGATGCCGACCTGGCCGGCGAGCACCGCGCCCTTGCCCACGGAGCTGGAGCCGGAGATGCCGGTGAGCGCGACCAGGATCACGTCTTCCCCGATGTCGCAGTTGTGGCCCACGTGGACCAGGTTGTCGATCTTGACGCCGCGGCGGATGCGGGTTTCCTCCAGCGCTCCGCGGTCGATGGTGGAGTTGGCGCCGATCTCAACTTCGTCCTCGACGACAAGAGTCCCCTGCTGGGGGAACTGCGTGTAAGCGCCGGTTGCGGGGTTGCGCACGTAGCCAAAGCCGTCCGCGCCCAGCACCGCGCCGGCGTGAACCACGACCCAGTTGCCGAGAGTGACGCCGGGGTAAAGAACGGCGCGAGGGTAGATGTGGCAGTAGTCGCCGATGCTGACGCCACGGCCGACGACGGCGCCGGCCTCAATGCGGGTACGCGCGCCGATGCGGGCGTTGTCTTCAATGACGGCGCAGGGGCCGATGGTAATGTCGTCGCCGAGCTTCACGTGCGCGCCGATGACGGCGGATGGATGAATGCCAGTGACGGGCAGGGCTGGCTTGAGCAGCTTGCTGGCCCGCGCGAACCAGAGACGCGGCTGAGGGGTTTCCACCACGCAGCGGCCAACCGGATACGGCGCGAGCAGCCCTGGGCGCAGGACGACTACACCGGCATTGCTCGAGAGCGCCTCGGCGGCGGCGCGGGCGTCCTCGGCGAAGACGATGTCCGCAGCGCCGGCCTGGGCGGGTGAGCTGACGCCGCGCAGGCGGTAATCGGGACTGCCCTGCGCGATGGCGCCGCCGAGGCGTTCGATGAGGTCGCTGAGTTTCACCTGCCTACAAGATTACGTCAGGCCGGCGATTCGCATGGCCATTCGGACCTTCCCCAACCCTTTCGTCAGAAACACGGCGAATGGATGAGGCACACGACCGACCATCAATACAGGCTTGCCTCCCCCGGCGGCCTCGTCTTCCATCGCCGATGGATCCAGAGCCACTGGTCCGGATACCGCCGGATCCACGACTCCAGCACATCGTTGCATTGCTGGGTAGCAGCCAAAATGTCGGCCTCGGGATTGGCGGTGCGAGCGAAGTGAAGTTCGGGTCCGAAGTGGAGCACGTACTGCCGCTCCTTCTCTTCCCAGAGGCAGAAGCCGGGCAAGACG
>Ga0307373_10008094_pt1 | contig 16146 bp, 21 predicted proteins | sample OX2MG_FD_202534 | JGI IMG/M metagenome (GOLD analysis project Ga0307373, IMG submission 202534) | Soil microbial communities from Risofladan, Vaasa, Finland - OX-2 | ecosystem: Environmental > Terrestrial > Soil > Coastal area > Acid sulfate soil | place: Finland: Risofladan, Vaasa | collected... | reverse complement strand
CGTGTCAGGACATCGTGGATGGCCCTGGCGCGGCGGCGTTCCTTCGGGAATTGCAGGAAGAGCTTCGCATCAAGAGCTATCAGCCGTCAGCGGTGAAGCGAACGTACATCCCGAAGCCCGACGGCCGCCATGCTAGGCAAGCTCGATGGGGTCCGGCAATCGGCCGGCGCCAAGATCGCGTGGGTGTCCAAGCGTTTGGCCAGGGCCAGCTCGTGTTCGATTGCCGACGCGGCGTCGGCGGAACGCACGCCTCGGCCGTCGTGGAGAAAGGCGCGGTTGCGGCCGGCTTGTTTCGCCGCGTAGAGCGCTTCGTCGGCCCGAATGCGTAACCGCTCGGACGTTTCGCCCGGCATGACGGCGGCCACGCCCGCGCTGGTGGTGATGCGCAACGGGCGGCCCTCGATTTCGACGCCGGAATTCTCAATCTGCCGCAGGTAACGTTGGGCTACGGCCGCGGCGATGGACAAGCCGGCGTACGGCAAGAGCAGGGCAAACTCTTCGCCGCCGATGCGGGCGACATGATCGGTCCCGCGTCGCGTCGCGCGGCAGGTGCGGCCGACCATGGCCAGGATCGCGTCGCCCGCCGCATGACCAAATGCGTCGTTAAGCGTCTTGAACCGGTCGAGGTCGAACGTCACCAGGGCGTAACGCTGTCCGTGCCGTTCATACAACGAGTGCAGCTCGTCGGCCTTTTCGTCGAACGCGCGCCGGTTGGGCACCTTGGTCAGCGGATCGACGCGCGCTTCGGCAATGGCCGCGATCAAGCGCAGCTCCTGTTCGGCGATCCGTCGCCGGGCGTCGTCGAGTTGCGTTTCGAGGTCCGCGGCGCCGTCGAGCCGCGGTCGCCGCTTCGAACTCCACGTGCGCAGGGATCCGAAACAGCAAGCGCCCAGCACGAACCCGAGCAGCAACTTGGCGGCCAACAGGACCGACAACCCGACGGCATCGAAATGCAACATGGCGATAGCGCCCTTGTGCCAAGCCCCAATGTCGCCCTCGAGCCATACCTCGTCGGGCGGAGTGTCATCAACGATGCAGCGGAATTCGTGAACTCCGAATGTCGATGCCGAACGGCCTGAACTCTAGCAAACTCAACTACTCGGGTAGCTCTTTTTCCGTCGCTTACCTTAGCGCAAAGTTAGGTCGCAGTCGCGATTCCTTGGCCTCGTTTTCTCGGAACCCAGCCGGTGCGACCGCTTGGCGGGGGCGCTCCAGACGGCACGACTGTTGCAGATGTTCCAACGTCATTCTTCCAGCGGCTTCACACCGGGGCGGCGGGTGATCTTCGTTTCCGTCAATTTGGTCTTGAGCCAACCGTCCCAACCCTTGATCTTGGCCATCTCGTGGGCTTGGCGTTCGGCATGTTCGGCCCGGTTACGGCGCTCGTTCGCACCCACGTTGGCGTTGTAGAGCACCTCGATCTCGACGGTGTCGGGCCGAGTGTGGTCGTAACGGAAGCGGACCCCGGCGCCCATGGCCCACTGCATTTCGGCCGAAACGGCCTCATCCATGTTCAAGAGCACGCAAAGCCATTCGGCCCGCGTCGGGGTATAAAGGGCGCCGCCGGAGTCGGAATCGGCGTCGGAATTGGGGTCGGGGTCGGCCGCCAAGGCGATGCTCCCCAAGACGGCTGCGACGAATGCCGCTGCGGCCCATGCCGATCGGTTCTTCATGGTTACCTCCCAAGAGTTGTATGTTGGTTTCAACACCCCTCAGGAGATTTTAGCATTTTTACCCACCACGGGCAGAGCTTTACGTTTGCCGTTGGCGACTCCCTCACTTCTTCTTTCTGGGCGCAGATCGCTTATCGGCCGAACTTCCGCGGCGCCGTACAAGGCGCGACTCCACTTCCGCCAGCGGTATCGAACTCCCCGCGGTCCGCCGTTGCCGGATCATGAGCCAAAAATCCGCCGATGTCGCGAACTGCAGATCCGCGGCGTCGTAGTCCTGGATTCCGACTAGAACGGCGCAGGGCTTGCCTTCTCGATAAATGACGACGCGTTCCTCCTGGGACGAATTAAGAACCGCGTCGAGATTGGTTTGGAGCTCTCGTGCGGGGATGGTCTTCACGTTATGTCCTCCGTCGTTTGTTCGGCTTCTTTTCGTCGCACGGCACGAATATGCACGCGTTGTTCCTCGACCTGCACGTCATAAAACACCCGAAACGGTCCGACTCGAAGTTCCCAAACGGGCAACTCGTGGTCAAACGACGGTGTCAGGTCGATGAGGCACTTGCGTCGCCGGGTGGCAACGTCGACGGCCAGTTCATGCACCACGATTTCGTAGGCCATCGTTTGATCATACTACAAAACAGCCCCCAAAGGCCGACCTAGTCTGCAAACGGATCCCCGATTTTTGGGCGGGCAGGTTCCCCCGGCCGAGTGCTGGGCGCGGACGGAATCGGCGGCGGCGGACTTCGGTTGAGTCCGGCGGCGTCACCCCGGCCTCTGATCTGCGTTTCGCCCGTGGCAGCGTAGCATCTTTGGAATTGGCCGGTGCCGTAGATCCACGCTGGGGCCTACTGCTTGACTGCTGGTTTCACGGCCTTGGTGGCGCGCGCCTTTTCGGCGTCTGCATGGCTCGACTTGAGCCGTTCGAGCAACTGTTCGGCGGTGTAAATGCGGCCGGTGGCCCGGTTGAATCCCTTGCCGTTTGGCGCTTGCGAGAGCATCGCTCCCATTTCGCGACCGCCGGGCGCCGTCGTGAGGTATTCCAGCATTTTGTAGCCGTCGGGACCGTTGATCAAACGGCCGATGATGAGTTTGCCGTCGGAAAGGTCAGCCAGCCGGTCCAGGCGGTCATAGCCATCCGGGTATCGTCCGACCTGCCGCATGAACGTGCGGCCGGCATCGGTCCGCAATTCGCGGACCAGGAAATCGCTGTCGGGGAGGAGCTGCTTTTCGATTGCGCCGCGGTCGGCCGGCTTCCACCCCAGTTCGGCGAGCTCCTTGAAGATCGGTTCCAACGCGCCGCGCGAGATCAAGTCGCCCGGGTGGTACTTTCGATCGGAATGAAGGCGGCGTTCGACGACCTCGGTGACGGCCGAGAAATCCGGCCATGAGGGTTTCTTCGATTTCTTCTTCGGCGCCTCGTCCTTCGCGGCCAGATTGGCCGCCGCGATCGCCAGGCCGAGCGCCACCGCCAAGAAGTTGAGCCAGGTTCGTCGCATCGCGGCCTCTCTTTAAGAAGTCTACTACACGAATGGGGAAGTTCTAAAAAAGGGGATGGGGAGATAAGGAGGAGATATGGGGATGAAGGCAAAGGAAACCGTATCTCACCCTCTTTTCACGTGTCTTTCGCAGTTCTTCCTCCCATCCCCTCATCTCCTCCTCATCCCCATATCCCCCTTTATGGAACGCTTGATTTCCTCGCGGCACGATACTGTGCATCCCTTGTTTTCTTGACTGTGTTCTTTCCATCAATCATCTGATAGCATGGATTGCATGCCGACATTCGTTTACGCCGCCGACCAGCCCGATCTGCCCCCTTTCAAAATGTCGGACCGCTTCCGGCACGAGATTACGTATTTCATGAGCATTCCCGGCGAGCCGGGCGTGCCCAAGCTCCCGGCGACCGAATACTGGGTAACGCTCCAGGCCGCGCGAACCTGGCTCGACGAGGGTGCGTTTCACCTCGTATCGCCCTTGGACAGCGAAAACCAGACCGAAATCGAGCTGAGCGAGGAGCAGGAAGCCTGGCTCGAATGGATGCTCGCCAACGCCGTCGAACACGTCCGGCTCAAGTGAATGACGACAACTTCCTAGATACCCTATCTATCCTTGTCGGTTCGCTCCCAAGCGATCTTACGTGCAATCGGCCGAAATGCGCCGAAACTTTAGTTGAAATCCCTCGGCGGTTACCATACACTCTACCGCGTACCCATAGCGGTTGGCCTACGGTAGAAGGAGATACCGACATGTCGAGGTCCACCTATTTCGTGCAAGAGTGCCCAACGTGCGGGCGGAGTTTGCATGTGCGCGTCGAATACTTGGGCAGGCGGGTGGCCTGCCAGCATTGCCGGCGCGAGTTCGTCGCGACCGACCCTGAACATTCCGACGCAGCTCCGGCCGATTCGGGCCTGGCCCTGTTGCGTCGCGCCGACCAACTGCTTGAAATGGCCGAGCAGCGGCGACATACGCCGCGATGAAATCGTCAATTGCCTGCCGGCCACTTGCGCGGCGTTGCCCTTTCTTCGCAATGAAGTAGGTCAGAGCGGCGTCGACCACGTGTTGGAATGCGACGACCGCCGCCGAGAATAACACCGCTACAACCGTTTCGGCGAAGCCGCGTTTGATCGACGAATGGATCCCATCTGGAAAATCTTCAGGCGGGCGCGTAACGGATAATCCCCGACACTCGGTCGAAATCGGCATCGTGGCTGGCCAAGCTCGTCAAACCGTTGGACTGCATGAGCGCGACGATCATCGCATCATTGCTGAGCAATCCAGAGGCTTGGCTGATCGCGGCCGCCGCGAGAACGAGCGATGGGGCAATGGTCAGGATTTGGATGTTGGAGTTGAGGACCGATTCGATGGCTTTCGGGAACTGCTTCAGGTTTTGAATCGCAGAGGGCTGTTGTTGCAGGCGTCGCTTGACACTCGCTGGCCCCCAACCGGGCAAGGTCGATGCCTCAATCATCATCAACCGATGCGCAACCTCGGTAAGGATGTGCGTGGACGTGAAGCCTTGGAGTTCCCCTTGCTCAATCCGAGCAACAAGCTGATTACATGCAGGGCCGAAAAGGGGATGCGGCTGAAAATGATATACCAGCGTGTTTGCATCCAGAAAAACCGCTTGTCCGGCCAAGAAATCGGTGAAAGTCATCACCCCTCCTGGGGATCGAAGGCAGGGTCAAGGGCGAAGAACTCGGCCAATTCAGCGCTGCCGTTCCAGCCCATGATTCCATAGGCTTGTAAGATCGGACTGATTTGTGCGTGGACAGTGACCCGCACCTTCTCATGCTGTTTGAGCGGAAGCGGCTCCGCCAGCCGGAGCGTCCCGTCCTCGTACGTAGCTTCGACAGTAATCGTCATAACCGCAATTCCTGAACAAGATCGGAGACAGCGATCGAAACCTAGTCTACCTCAACTGCTGGCATTGTGAAAGCTCACCAAAGTACAGCTAAGAACCCTCCACCAGCCTCTGCAAGTCGTCGAAAAACCGCGGGTAGGTCTTGGCGGTGCAAAGCGGATCGCGGATCACGATGCCGGGCACGCGCAAGCCGACCAGGGACAGGCCCATCGCCATGCGATGGTCTTGATAAGTGTCGATCGACGCGCCGCGCAACGCGCCAGGAGTGATCCGCAGACCGTCGGCCAACTCCTCGACCTTGGCGCCCACCTTGCGGAGCTCGACGGCCAGCGCCCCGATGCGGTCGGTTTCCTTGTGCCGGATGTGGCCGACGCCGGTGATCGTCGTCGGGCCATCGGCCACGAGCGCGACGGCGGCCAGCGTTTGCACCGTGTCGCTGATCGCGTTCATATTGACCTGGACGCCTCGCAGCGCGGCGCCGGCGACCGTGGTGCGGTCGGTTCCGTGGGCGACGCGGCAACCCATCCGCTCGAGCACGTCGACGAAAGCCACGTCGCCTTGAATGCTCGCGCGCGACAGCCCCTCGACCGTGACTTCGCCCCCGGTGATCGCCGCCGCGCCGAAAAAGTAGCTGGCCGCTGAAGCGTCGGGCTCGATCTCGTAGTCGCGGCCGCGGTAGGTTGCCCGGGGCACCACGAACCGCGAAAGGTCGCCCGGCAACACGTCAATGCCAAAGGCCGACATCACGGCCAGCGTCATCCGCACGTAGGGCTGCGAGACGAGCGTGCCCGTCACGGTCAGCGCGACTGGCTGCGACGCGTAGGGCGCCGCCATCAAGAGGCCGCTGAGGAACTGGCTGGAAACGTCGCCTCGCACCGTCGCCGGACCGCCGTCAAGCCCCGCGGCGCGGATCACGACGGGCGGACAGCCGCCGCCCTCGCTGGCCGCATCGGTGCCGAGTTGCCGCAGAGAGTCGATCAGGTCGGCGATCGGTCGCTCTCGCATCCGCCGAGTGCCGTCGAGCCGGAAAGTGCCGTGCGCCAGTGCGACCAACGCCGCCAGGAACCGGGCGGTCGTGCCACTATTGGCCACGTACAACTCGCCGCCGGCCGACGGGATTCGGCCGCCGCAGCCGGTAACACGCAGCGTTCGACCACCATCCTCGGCAGCGATCGGCAAGCCCAACTGTCGTAGGGCCTCGATCATCACCCGGGTGTCTTCGCTGTCGAGCGCGCCTCTCAGGGTCGAATTACCGCTGGCGAGCGACGCGCAGACCAGCGCCCGGTTCGTGATGCTCTTCGAGCCTGGCGGCCGCAACGTGCCGCGCACCGGCCCGCAGGGTTGGATCTCAAGGCAATTGGAGTGGTCATTGGTCATTGGTCAGTCGTCAGTGGTCAATGGTCAGTGGTTAGTGGGTCGTTGGACTTTGGGCTTTGGGCTTTGGGCTTAGGTCGGAAGCCTCATCCCCCCTCTGCCGTCCCTCCGCCAGCGACCTCTGCCGCCTCGCGAGCGCGTGGCAAGCCCGAATTCGCCGCTCGACCTCGACCACCAACTCGCGCTCGCCAAAGGCTTGGGTCACTTCCGGCGGGATCGGCTCGCCGAAGAGGATGTGGATCGTCGCCACGACGGGCAACAACCTCCACCGCGGCCAGGCGTGGAATGCCCCTTCGATGGCCACCGGTACGAGCGGCACCGCAGTCCGTTTGGCCAGAGCGCTGAAGCCGGGCTTGAGGGCGGCAATCTCGCCGTCATGGGTGCGCGTCCCCTCGGGGAAGATCAGCACCATTTCGCCCTGTTTCAACCGCCGCAGCGTCTCCCTCAAACCGGTCAGGCCCAGCCCCTCGCGGTCAAGGGGAATCGCATCGAGCGAATGGATCAGCCAGCGGAAGGGGGCGAAGCCGAACAGCGTTTCGCGTGCCAGGTAGTTGAGCCGCCGGTCGCAGGCCAGGCCGATCAGGACCGGATCGAGATGGCTCTGATGATTCGATAGCACCATGGCGCCGCCGCACACCGGCACGTGTTCACGCCCTTCGACGCGGACGCGAAATGCCACCACCGCCGACAAACGGCACGCGAGGTGAACAAAGACGTACCAGAGCCGCTTGGGCAACGATCGAGAGGAGGTCATTAGTCATTGGTCATTGGTCATTGGTCATCTTTGCCCGGACCAAGGCTTCCAACCGGTCGACGACGGCGGTGGGGTGCAGGCCGTCGGTGCTCACCAGCACCGCGTCGTCCGCCGGCTTGAGGGGGCCCACGCTGCGCGACGCGTCGCGCTCGTCGCGCAGGTTCTGTTGCGCCAATACTTCTTCGAAGGTTGTTTGCTCACCGCGCGCCGTGAGGTCGGCCAGACGCCGCCTGGCCCGCTCGTGAGGGCTGGCCGTCAGGAAAATCTTGCACTCGGCGTGCGGGAAGACCACCGTTCCCTGGTCGCGTCCCTCGGTCACCACATGGTCGCGGCCCGCCGACAGGCGTTGCAGGCCAACCAGGTGTTCGCGGACGGTCGGATTATCAGCGGCAAAATGGGTGGCGGTGGTCACGCTCACAGTGCGGATCGCCTTGGTCACGTCTTCGCCGTCGAGCAGCACGCGGTCGTCGCTGACTTCGATTTTCAACGGTCGCGCGAATTCCGCCAAGGCCGCCGGGTCGTCCCAAGCCAACTCGCGGCGCAGCGCGGCGAAGGTCACGGCCCGATACATCGCTCCAGTGTCGAGGAAGCGGAACCCGAGCCGGCGGGCGAGCGTGCGGGCAGCGCTGCTCTTGCCCGCCCCGGCGGGCCCATCGATCGTCACAATCATGTCGAACCTGATCCAGACCTGAAATCGACATCGTAACGCGCGTAGGGCGGGTTTCCAAGTCGCCGTGGGGCAGGTTTCCAACCTGCCATCATTCCGAGTCGTGGAGCTACGCTTGGCGCTGCATGAGCTTGTAAGTAAACGCACCGAGCGGATTGCGACGGCGTGTGAGTAGGAAACTCGTCCGCAAAACGGGCGACAAGCGATACCCTTCGGAGTCCGGCGCCACGGGATCGTAGCCCGTTTCTCCGCGCACCAAAAGTTGGAAGTCAATGCTGGATCCACGGGTGTCGATCAGCCAATATTCGGGAATACCAGCTTTGAAGTACTTCTCGCGCAGCGACCTGGTGTCCTTGCGCACCGAGCTTCGGCTGACGACTTCCACCACGAGGTCAGGCGCGCCGACGATTTCGACGAAGTTGCCGCTGCCAGCGACCCATTCCGACGCGCGAACGCGCCCAGCCTGTTGCGCGGCGTAACTGCAGAACACAAGGTCCGGTTCGGTGGCGAGGTCGGTTTCGGGGCAAACCAACATCATGCTGTCGGTATACAAGTCGCCAAGTTCTCGATCTTCGATCAACGCGCCGAGGCGAATGACCAACTGGACCTTGGGCTTTCCGTGGAACTCGGCATTTTCGGGACTCATCTGGACCTCCACGTCGCCGGCAATGTACGAGACGTGCATTTTCTCGGGGAAGTCATCGGCATGGACCCACTCGCGGAATTTTTGCAGGCTGTCGATATTGGCGGGTACGCGCAAACGACCGTCGATGGTGATACCCCGCACGGACGTGCCTTCGATGGTGCTCATGGAAAAAGAATCCCTTATCGCGAACGCCCCACGCTTGATTGTACCTCAGCGACTTCGCGCGAAAAAGACCGGCGTTCTCCGCCCCCTACCGAGCGTGGGCTTTAGCTCGCTTAAGCCCGCTTCTCTTGCCTTCATCCCCATATCCCCTTTTCATCCCCCTATCTCCTTTTAGATGAGTCTTCCATTCGTGATGTTCCTGTCATCCTTCCAGCTACTGGCCAATCGCCTCCGGTTTCTGGTAAGCTGGTATCCAAACGGCGCCTGCCGGAATTCCACCCAACTCCCCTTTCCCACCGTTTACTTGGAAAACGATCCATGACGCACCTTTCGCGACGGCGCTTCCTTGAAGAATCGATGCTTTCCGCGACGGCCGCGGCCTTCGCTTGCGGCGCGCCCGCGAAGCTCTTGGCCGACGAGCCGAAACAGAGCACCAGCCCCAACGAGCGGCTGAGCGTCGCCGTGATCGGAGTCCGTGGCCAGGGCAACGGTCACCTGGGGGCCTATTCGACCCGGAAGGATACCGAGGTCACCTATGTCTGCGATGCCGACGCCGACATCGGCACGAAACGCGCCGCCGAGACGGGCGAGCGGCAAGGACGGACGCCCAAGTACGTGCAGGACTTGCGAGAAGTGTTCGACGATCCCTCGGTCGACTGCGTCAGCACGGCCACGCCGAACCACTGGCACGCCCTGGTCAGCATCTGGGCCATGCAGCACGGCAAGGATGTCTACGTCGAAAAGCCCGTCAGCCACAACGTCAGCGAAGGGCGGCGCATGGTCGAGACCGCCCGCAAGTACGAGCGCATCTGCCAGACGGGCACACAGTGCCGTTCGTTGCTCGGCACGATCCAGGCGATCGAATACGTCAAGGCCGGCAAGATCGGCCAGGTCAAGGTGGCTCGCGGGCTTTGCTACAAGAGCCGGCCTTCGATCGGCCCGAAGGGTGAATACCCCGTGCCTGCCAGCGTCGATTACAACCTGTGGCTTGGTCCCGCCCCGCAAAAGACCTGCCGCCGCCGCCAGTTTCACTACGACTGGCACTGGTTCTGGGACTACGGCAGCGGCGACCTGGGGAACCAGGGCATCCACCAGATGGACATTGCGCGCTGGGGGCTGGGCGTCGATACGCTGTCGAAGGGCGTGGTGAGCTACGGCGGCCGTTTGGGGTACGAAGACGCCGGCGAAACGGCCAACACGCAGACGATCATCCATGACTACGGCGACAAGTCGCTGGTCTTCGAAGTCCGAGGCTTGCCGACCGACGCGCTGCGCGGCGCGCACGTGGGTGTGATCTTCGAGGGGAGTGAAGGGTACGTCGTGCTCACCGAATACTACAAGGGCGCGGCCTTCGACCTGGCCGGCAACATGGTCACCATGTTCCAAGGCTGGGGCGACCATTTCGGCAACTTCCTCGACGTCGTGCGCAGCCGCCGGCGCGAAGACCTCCATGCCGACATCGAGCAAGGCCATCTCTCCAGCGCCCTGTGCCACCTTGGCAACATCTCCTATCGGCTCGGCTCGCCGGTGGCGATGGCGGAGGTCACTGCGCGTCTCGGCGACCGTTACCACGCGGCCGAGGACTTCGAACGTTTCGCCAAGCACCTGGCCGACAACAACGTGCCCGCCGACACGACGAAAATCCAGTTTGGCGAGCCGCTGGTCATCGACCCCGCGGCCGAAACGATCGTCGGCAACGATCAGGCCAATGCGATGCTTTCGCGGGAGTACCGTCCGCCGTTCGTCGTCCCGGCGGCGGGCCGGGTGTGACTCCGGATCGTCATGGCGATTCGACGTACTCGATCGTCAGATCGCCCTTTTTGTCCTCCGGGTCGTAGCGACGGCCGTGGTCGTCGCTCAGGTCGGGCCCGACGCTGTAGACGCTCCAGCCGCGGTCGGTTCGTTCGAGCTTCAACGGCATGCCGTCGTAGGGATCGCGCGGGACCAGGGCGATACTCTCCGGGGCCAGCACGTCCAACGCGTCGGGAAACGCTTCGTGTTTGGCACGATGACGGTGCATCGCCAGCGCTACCTGGGCGAGACGTCGGGCGGCGTCGGCCTCGATGGCCTTCTCATTGCACTTCGTGATCGCCGGCGCCAAGAGCGATGTCAAGATCCCCGGCTTGTTCTGCTGCATCTCGGCATCGAGGCCTTCCCAGCGGGCCTTGGCTTCGACATAGGGCCTCGTGTACGTCTGCTGGTGAAGGTGCATGAACTCGCGGTAGGCCGCGGCGTCGTCGCTCAGCAGGAACACTCGATAGAGAGGACCGAATCCAGGGAACGGCGGCGGTTTCGACACGCCGATCACCGCGAAGAGAATGTCGAACCTTCGCGAGTCGCCCAGACTGGAGAATTCCGTCAGGAACAACGCCTCCTCCATCCGTAGCGACCGATTGAGCAACCTGCGGTACGAGATCTTGGCGTCGATTCGAATGGCGTCGAGATCCTGCTCGGTCGGTCGCGCCGCGCTGAGCACGGCCACAAGCGTGTCCCTAGCCAGGCGGTCGATATCCGCGGCCACCATCATTGAAACCAGGAATGGCTCGCTTCCGACATGCACCGCGATGGCGTACATGGCATGCACGTCCGCGAGTGCCGAACGCAACATCCCCCCGGCCGCTTGGGACCGTGCGTGGACGGCCAACAACTGCACCGCCAGTCGCATGTCCTGGATCTCGGGCAATAACATGTCGAATCCGGGCTGGGCGTAGTTGCGGTCGAAACGACAACCCGGCTTGTCGGCCGCTTGGCGGAGCAACGTCAATTCGGCTGCATGGCGTTCGAGAAATCGACCGAGCTCGGCTCCCGCAAAGTCGAACTCGGCAACGCCCTCCTTGAGCGCGTTTTGCGGCGATTGTGGATCGTTTGCCACCGTAATGGCGTCGTTCCAAACCTTGGGCCAATCCTTTCCCAGTCCCATCGCTTCGATCACCATCTGATAGCCGAACGCGGCGTTGTCTCCATCGTCCACGTCACGCGGCGCCGCCGACACCGCCAGCGCACCGGCCTCGGTTCGCAGCACGGCGAGCTTCTGCGTGACCGCCGCGTCGAGGTTCCAAAAGGTCATCAGTTGCATGGCCACGGCGGCCATCAGGGCGAGCCCGAGCTTGTCTCGCGCCCAGTCCGCCGCGGGAACCGTCGCCGAGCCCGGCGCCAAACGCATTCCGCGGCGTGCAATCGATGACGCGCCCGCGATGAAGACCAGCGTCAAGAGCAAGAGCGGCCGGAACCAGCCGATCCGAATCCGGTTGCCAAATTCCAAGCCGGCTTCGAACCCGGTCAGGGCGGCGTAGCCCGCGAACATCAGCAGAACCACCGACACCGAGCCCGCCAGTTGTCGCCGCCGGCTCCGCAGCCGGCCAAGGCAGGCCGTTATCAGCGCGACGAACAAGCACGAAACGACCAGGTTTTCGATCCAGAGCAACAGATATCCCATGAAAAAGGTTCCTGATTGTCAGAACGGGCCGGGTCGGGGGATTGCCAGTGGAGAAGCCAGCGCGGCGGAAGTCAGGTTCGCTCCGGCAGACAGCACCAACGCTTGCCGCCGGACTTCCCGCGGCGAGAGTTCCGGGGCAACTTGTTCGATTTGTTGGGCGAACATGGCCCACGAGTCGGCGTCGGGAGGGGTCGCCAGATTGCAGGCTGTTTCACCGGTCGCACTCCACGACAGATTGATCCAGAGTAACATCGCGGCCGCCAACTCCGCCGCGAACGACCACCCGCCGAGCAAGGTTGGCCGGCGCAGTTCGCCTCGCACCAGCATCCGCACCCGGCGGCGCAGTTCCGCCGAGGGATCGGCGCGAGGTCGTGCCGCGAGCGCTTGTTCGAGTTCATCTGGCTCTGAATTTGGTCCCATCAGCCCGTCCAATCCAAAAATTCCGGTCTAACGTTGCGTGACTTCGTTCTTGAGCCAACCCCGCAGCTTTTCCAGAGCGTAGCGGTAGCGGCTGGCCGCCGTGTTGGCACTGATTCCGAGCGTGCCGCCGATTTCCGCGAACGTCAGTTCGCCTTCGAATTTGAGTGCTAGTAGCTCGCGTTGTTCCGGAGGCAGGGCCGCCAAGGCACTCTCAAGTCGCTCGGCACGCGGATCCGCATCGCGGGGTGTTTTATCCTGTTCGGCAACGTCGATTTCGGTGCTGATCGGCTCGCCTGCGCGACGCACGGAGCGCCGGGCCACCGTGTGACGCAGTGCCGCGAACAGGTAAGCCGCCAGATCCCGCACCTCGCTCAACTTGTGCCGCGACCTGATCAGGGCAATGAACACCTCCTGGACGGCGTCTTCCGCGTCGTGTCGGTTGCGGAGTTGGGCCTGGGCCACGCGAAACAGCCGAGTGCCAAACCGGTCATACAACTCATTGAACGCCTCCTCCCGGCCGTTGGCCAGTTCGGACAGCAGGCGTGCCGTGTCAGCTTGTCGTCGGTCGTCTCCCACACATGCTAATAGAGCAGGCCGGCGGCCCGATTTGTCTAACTCTTTGGTCCAGTATGAAAAAACCCGTCGGCTTCATGGCCATGGGCTGCCCCTTGTTTAACCGCCGCCTCTCGATACGCTAGGGCCATCGTGACGCCAGAACCCTCGATTAGGTTGCTTTATGAATCCGGTCCGTGCCTGGTGGTGCTCAAGCCCGCCGGGCTTGCGACCCAGGCGCCGCCGCAGTTCGACAGCCTCGAGGCCCGGCTGAAACAATGGCTGGCCGCGAGTTCGCCGCGGCCGGGACCGGCGTACCTGGCGGTGCCGCACCGGCTCGACCGGCCCGTTTCGGGCGCCATGTTGTTCGCCACGCGCCGGCGGACTGGACACAAGCTCAGCCTGCAATTCGAACGCCGCGAAGTCCGCAAGATCTATTGGGCCTGCGTCGAGGGCCGGGTCGAACCCACCGAGGGGACCTGGACCGACCATCTTCGCAAGATCTACGGCCAGCCACGGGCCGAACTAGTGCCGGCCGACGATCCCGAGGGGCGGGTCGCTGTGTTGCGCTACCGCACCCTGGGTGAAACGCGCTGGGGATCGTGGCTTGAAATCGAGCTGGAGACAGGCCGCACGCACCAGGTTCGCGTGCAGGCCGCGGCGCGCGGGCATGCCGTCTTGGGCGACGCCTTCTACGGCGGCAGCGTCCTTTTTGGCCCGCAACACGACGACCAGCGGCTGCGTGCCATCGCCCTGCACGGCCGGAGCCTTTCGTTTCGCGATCCGTCGAACAAGGAGTTGGTGACGATCACCGCGCCGGTGAGCGAAGATTGGTCGGCGCTCGAATTGCAACCATAGCCCCAGTGGACGCTCCAGAGGTGCGGTGATCGGTCGTTCGATTTTCGCCAGCTCCGGCGACGGGTGATCGGACGCGTTCAACTTCCCACGCCGGAGGACCGACGCGGCCGCGCTAAAACATACCCCCACCCCCCCCACCACCCGTACCACCCTTCGCCCTCAACGGTGTATCGCTGGGAATCGCCGCGCCGCCGTATTGCCAGGCGTCGTCGCGTTGCACGACCAATACGCCATAGTCGCGGAACACGAAGCACACGTCGGTCTGGTCGGCCAACGCCTCGAGCGCCGCCGCTAGGGTCACCGACCGCAGTTTCAGCGTAAGCGGCACATCGCGAGGCCCTTCCGTGCCTTTGAAAACGAAGGTGGAGAATTCCTCCGTTGCCAATTTCAGATATTCCAACGCGTCGGAAAGCGGTTGATCGGTGACGTCGAACTCGACGTTTTTCTTCATCCATTCTCGATATCGGAGCGGGATTTCGGGGCGAACCCCGTCTTGACGCGCGGTCCGTGAGCCGTGGCCTCGCGCGCCGCGGTCCGCGCCTGGGGGTTCGGCCGCGTCGGAGGCTTCAGCATCGTCCGAATCCGACTCAGCGCCGGCGCCAAGCAAGTACATCAACTCGTACTCGCTTGCGGCCAGCTTCTGTTTTGCCGCGAGCACTTCGGCCGAAGTCCTATAGCCCTGTTTCGTCATTTTCTCCGAGAATGGGAGATTCTGCTTTGCCGCCGCCCAGTTTTGGTAGGCCACGGTCACGTCGCGGACGACCGTCAGCCGCGCCTGGTTGAGCTCCGCCTTCATCTGGCGGGCCTTGGCATCGGCGATCAACAGCTCGGGATTCGTCCGCAGCGCCTGTGCAATCGCCTGCTCCAAACTTAGCGTCCCGTACGCGTGAAGTGGTTTCTCAGGCGAATCATCGTCGACGGGCGCCGCGGCCTGTTTTGCGGTTGGTTCCTGTTCGTCCTGTGCCGCCGCGGGGCACGTCCCGCCGAGGAACCAGGCAGCAGATAAGATCGCGATTTGCATTGTAGTATGCAAGACTCTCATATTCTGTCTCCAGTTTAGTGTGGGTGACGCCGACGAATGGTCGTAACGTTGCGAGTCGAAGTGTTTCGTGTGAGTGAAGACTGCCGCAATTAGCACCGAAGGTGCGGCGCTGTAATAGCCAGGGGCAACGCCCTCGTTGTTCTACACATCTTTTGTAGCGACCGGATGCCGGTTTGCCCCGTTCACGGGGCTTCCGCGCAGCGGTATTCGGCCCGGCGTTTACGCCGGGTTCGCAAACCGCCCCACGTGACTTTCTTCCAGCCCCGTTCACGGGGCTTCCAGAATGGCTTGAGCCAAGCAAATGGTAAGCCCCGTGAACGGGGCTGAATACACAATAATGTGCTCCGGTTTTCCCCGGCATGAATGCCGGGGCTATCACCGCTTCGCGGGAGGCCCCGTGAACGGGGCGGTGCATCACTCGCGACTTGTGTAGAACAACGAGGGCAACGCCCCTGGTACGAAGGACCGCACGAAAGTGTCGTAAAGCCCCAACGGGGCGCGCTGGTCGTTGCGGCGCCAAAACGCTCAGCGCGCCCCGTTGGGGCTTACAACGGTCTTTCGTTCTGCGCAAACCAGGGGCTTTGCCCCTGGCTATTGCAGCGCGCCCTTTCAGGGCGGACGGCGTGCCGCCGTGTGAAGAATTCCCGAATCTCGATGACTGGGTGGGGCTACGCTCAGGGCTGTCGAATTTGGCCCCGTTGGGGCCGTCGTACGTCAAGTACCAGGGGGCAAGCCCCTGGCCTGTTTTCGATCGAGACTTGTGTATCACAACTACGCCCTCGTTCCCAAACGCAAACTTCATTCCGCGGGCCGTTCCTTGTCGGCCAGCCTCAACTCGGCCAACAACCAACTATCGTCCGGTTCCTCGGCGCCGCGCCGCTCGCGCGGTGTCAATTCAAGAACCTGACGATAACAATCGAGCGCATTGTCGACGTCGGCCCGTCCGTACAAGTACCTGTCGCCCGCCAATCGCAGCAAGCGAAGCTGCTCGGGACGCGGAGCATCGGCCACGCGGCGCCGCAGTTCTTCCGGCGGCAATGCGTCTTCGTCGTCCGGTTCATGGCCTGCGACGTCCCCTCGAGGAGTTGCACTTGGTGAGTTGACTTGCGCCACGACCGCCTTCGGTGGTACTTCACGTCCGGCTGGCTCCCCATGCGACAAGGCCAACCATGCCGTCGCCAGCCCCGCCGCGTAGGCAGCTAGC
>Ga0307373_10008091_pt1 | contig 16148 bp, 13 predicted proteins | sample OX2MG_FD_202534 | JGI IMG/M metagenome (GOLD analysis project Ga0307373, IMG submission 202534) | Soil microbial communities from Risofladan, Vaasa, Finland - OX-2 | ecosystem: Environmental > Terrestrial > Soil > Coastal area > Acid sulfate soil | place: Finland: Risofladan, Vaasa | collected... | reverse complement strand
TTGAAAATCACGGCATCGCCAACGCCGCCGGCGATCCGGCCGGAACTTCGGAACTACGCTTACCTTTCGGGCGTCATTACCACGCAGCCATCCTTTTCACAGACCTACGGATATTTCGAAATGCGTGCCCAGCTTCCGGAAGGCAAAGGTCTCTGGCCGGCGTTTTGGCTGCTGCCCAAAGACGGGAGTTGGCCGCCTGAAATCGACGTGATGGAGAGCGTCGGCGATCCTTCCGTCGTCTATATGACGTCCCACAGCAAGACCCAGGAGCCCAAGGGGGTCGAAGCGCGGATAGCCCCCCATGCCTTCCACGTTTTTGCGGTTAGCTGGGGTCCCCATCAACTTATCTGGTACATCGACGGCAGCGAAGTTGCCCGGCAACCGACGCCGGCCGACATGCATAAGCCGATGTACATGCTCGCCAATCTCGCCGTGGGCGGAAATTGGCCCGGCGCGCCCGACGCGACGACGCATTTTCCGGCAGTCCTCATGATCGACTATATCCGTGCCTATCGGTTCGCCCCATGATGACGGAACGAGCACGTCGGCCGGGAAGAGGCGAGCGTGGTGCGCGCTCGCCGATCGGACGCCAAATCGCCGAGGAGCGAGCCTTTCGCGCCACGATCACCGCGACGCCGGCCGTTCCGCGACGCTCCGCCCTGCGGGCGCATCCCGCGCTCGTAAGGCCTGCGCGCGAATGGGATGGCATTTTCGCCTTCGCGCTCTTCGTGCCGATGTTATTCATTACCGATTTGGGAACCATCGGTGCAGCGCTCTTCGCGCTCGTCGCGGTGGTTTATATCGCAATGCGCGCATCGCAGCTTGGCGGCGTCCTCGCCCCGCGCGCCTTTCTCCTGGCGATACCCTTGCTTGCGATCCTCTCGACGATGTGGTCGGAAGCGCCCGCGGTGACCCTCAAATATTCGCTCGAATTCGCCCTGACGATCGGGGCCGCGCTGACCCTCTCGGCTGCGCCGCAGTCCAAAGCGGTGTTGTGGGGGTTGTGTCTTGCGTTCGGCTGCTACGTTGGCACGGCGCTTATGTTCGGCCAGATCGTCGATACGGGTACCGTGGGCGCGACAGCTTTCTCGGGCCTCACCGACAGCAAGAATCTGCTCGCCGACATCGCGGCAACGGGCCTCCTGGTCTCGACCGCCGTTCTGATTGCGGGTATCGAAGATCGCCGCCTGTGGCGGTCGGCTCTAGCCGTTCTCTTTATTGCGATCGAGGCTTACGCGCTTTTCGAGGCGCGCTCTGCCGGCGCTCTGCTGGCGTGTATTATCGCTGCCGTAATTTTCGTCTTCTTGATCTGCCTTCGTCCGCTCAGCGTCGTCCTCCGGGTGACCGCGATCGGGCTGTTGTCGCTGGGCCTGGCGCTGATGGCGCTCGCGTATAACGAAACATCCGGCGGGTTGATGGACGCGATCGCCCAGCTATTCGGCAAGGATACGACTTTCACGGGTCGTACCTATCTGTGGCAACGGGCAAGCGATTTCATTGCGGAAAAACCGCTTTTGGGCAAAGGCTTCAATGCCTTTTGGCTTCGGGGCAATCCCGATGCGGAGGGGCTCTGGCGCTACGCCGGCATCGTCAGTCGCGAAGGCTTCAGCTTTCACAATACCTTTATCGAAATCCTGGTCCATCTCGGTTGGGTAGGCCTGATTGTTTTCGGCGCGACCATACTCGTGGGCGCCGGATTTTTGTTTTGCCGCGCTGTCGTGCGGCCGAATTTGTCGCTCTGCTTTTGGTCCAGCCTGGTGGTTTACGAGCTGGTGCGAACGCCGGTCGAGGTCGTCGGCGTCACGCAATTTTATTTTTCGACCGTGCTGCTGTTCACCGCGCTGGGTTCGGCCTTTGTCGCGCGACGGGTTTCAAGGGAAAGCGATTCTGTTCGTCAGACGCGATATCGGCCAAGGCCGGCCCGGCCCGTTTTCGCGCGCTCGAGTTTGGCCAAGCCCTCGTCGGTTGCACGGTGACGCGATCGGTACACCGAGCCTCGCCGCGCGGAATCCACGACGCAGGGGCCGGGGCCGTTACTTGCCGGTGCCGATCCAACGATCCGCATCGTCCTCGTAATGGACTTGCGGATCATAGAACGCGACCGGCAGATCAAGAGCTCGCGCCGTCAAGCCGCCGGTCGCCGCGACAAGCTGGAACGTGCTCTGGTTATACTGCCGGTGCGCTTCGACCAGCGCTACCTGCGCGGAAATGAGTTCTTGCGCGGAATTCAAAAGGTCGAACGTCGTGCGATCGCCGGCCTTTATTCCTTCCAAGAAGCCCTCGTAAGCGGATTGCGCGGCTTGTACTTGCTGTCGGTGCAAAGCGATAGCGGTGCGGGCGGCACGTTGCATCTGCCAGGTCGAATCGAGGTTCTCGCGAACCCGGCGCTCGGCGTCGGCCATTCCGAGAACGGCTTTGCTGTAGAGTTCTTTCGTCCTCCGGATTTCGGCGTATTCCGCTCCGCTTTGATAAAGCGGGACCCGAAGCTGGGCGATCAGCGAAAGCGCCGAATCATGGACGCCGCTCGCAATTTCGTCGACCGAGTTCTTGTATTGCGCCTGGAGCGATAGATTTGGCAACAACGCGCCGACCGCGACGCTCACAGCCGCATCCGCTTGGCGCGACAGCTCCCGCGCGGCGAGAAGATCGGGGTTGCTGGCAAGGGCGCGATTCAAGGCCGCCGCTTCGTTTCCGGCTACTTCCGGAAGCGCCGGCGACGCCTCCAGCGTTTCCGCCGGCCGCCCGATGATTCTCAGGAAGGCATCGCGGCTGGCCGCGAGCTTGGCTTCGGCGGATGCGACATCGGCCTTGGCGGCATCGAGGCGCGAGGTGACCAGCTCGAGATCCGTGCGGGTGATGTCGCGGATGGCGACCCGCTGCCGGGTCATATCTAATTGCTCCGCCAGCAGCGCGGCGTTGTCCCGCTTGTATTTCAGTTCTGCTTCGTCGCCCAACACGTCGAAATAGGCTTTTGCGGCATCGAGCAGGGTCGCTTGCTCGACCGATAGCAATTGCGCGCGGCCGGCCTGCACGCCTGCTTTCGCCTCGCGCGTTTGCGGTATGGTGCTGCCATTCAATACCGGCTGCGACAGGGTGACGGTGCCATCGCGGGGATGCCCATTGGGGGCGATGACCGGATCGGGCGGAGACGTGTCGTCCCGTGTGTAGCCATAGCTTCCGCTCACGCTGACGGTTGGACGCCATCCGGATAAGGCTTTGGCTACGTCCTCATCGGTGGCGCGCAGGGCAGCCCGCTCGGCGGCGAGACGGGGATTTGTTTCGTAGGCGAGTCCCAAGGCCTGGTCGAGCGTGAGCGTTTCGGCCAATGCGGTCCTGCCCAGAAGCAAAAATAGAACGGCCGCAGAGCCGATGCGCTGCATTCGCGCTTGCCCAAGAAGTAGCAAGACAATTCCCCCGCGTTTCTGTCCGGTGCCTCACATCTTCGGCGAGAATTGGTCTCAATCCGAGCGAAAATTGGGCGGCACGGTGAATAATTTTAGTGAGACCCGTTTTGCGGCGGACGCATTCCGAGGCTACGGCAAAGGACCGCAAGATTTAGCGGAACAATCGGGTGCGACAGGCATTTTCATCCGAGTACCTCCAATAGGAAAAACCGCCTTGGTTCAACGTGATACAGGCAAGTCCACCCGTGGCTTCGCGTCGATGGACCGAGCCAAGCAACGCGCGATTGCCAGCAAGGGCGGGCAGGGCGTCCCTCCGGAAAAGCGGAGTTTCTCCCGGAACCGCCAGCTCGCCGCGGATGCCGGCCGGAAGGGCGGTGAAGCAGTTCCGGCTTGCGAGCGCAGCTTTTCCCAGAATCGCGACCTCGCTGCATCGGCCGGGCGCAGAGGCGGCCAATCGCGCGCATCGATTGTCAACGCTGACCTCCGCGGCGATAAGCAACGCAACTCCGAGGACGGAACGGACTAAGCATTCCGTTCGCCGACCCTCGCTGCGGCAATCCGTGATCGCGACATCCTCGCGCGGGTGAAGAGAGCCGCTCGCTCCGAGAGCGGCGTCTTGCTATTCGCCGCGATTGCCAGAATGCTTCCTCCGGTTGCCGTGCGGTCGGGCACGGCGAGCGATGGAGGCGGGAATGGCGTCATTGGTCGAGAAACGCGCGCTCGGTGCGAGCGGCATTAGCGTCTCGCCGCTCGGCTTCGGCTGTATGTCCTTGTCCGGAACTTATGGGCCGGGCGACGATGCCGCCGGCGTCGCGTTGATCCGCGAGGCCCTCGATCGCGGCGTCACCATGCTCGATACCTCGGATGCTTATGGATTCGGCCACAACGAGCAGCTCGTTGGCACCGCGATTGCCGGCCGGCGCGAGCAGATCGTGCTTGCCACCAAATTCGGCAACATGCGCGGCCCGCGCGCTGCCGATGGCCGGCCGGACTATGTCCCGGTCGCTTGCGAGGCGAGCCTCAAGCGCCTGGGAGTCGAGACGATCGATCTCTATTACCAGCATCGCATCGACCCCGCGGTGCCGATCGAAGATACGGTCGGCGCGATGGCGAAGCTGGTGGCGCAGGGCAAAGTGCGCGCGCTCGGCCTCAGCGAGGCGCGGCCCGAAACCATCCGCCGCGCGCATAAAGTGCATCCCATCGCGGCGGTCCAGACCGAATATTCGCTGCTCTACCGCGTCGATGCCGAGGAGACGCTGAAGACCACGCGCGCGCTCGGCATCGCTTTCGTGGCCTATGCGCCGCTCGGGCGCGGGCTGCTGACCGGCAAGATCGTCGATCCGGCAAGCCTCGAGGAGACCGACGCGCGGCGGCGCCACCCGCGCTTTCGCGCCGAGAATTTGGCGCATAATCGCGCGTTGGTGCAGCGCATCGCCGCGATCGCGCAAGAAAAGGGCTGCACGCCGGCGCAGCTCGTGCTCGCCTGGCTGCTGGCGCAGGGACCGGACCTCATTCCGATCCCGGGCACGAAGCATACGGAGCGATTGGCGGAAAACCTCGACGCGCTCGAGGTGCGATTGAGCGCGTCGGATGTCGCGCGGATTTCGGCGGCGATCCCGGCCGGCGCGGCGGCCGGCACCCGCTATCCCGAGCAACAAATGGCGCATGTCCAGGTTTAGCGGCGTCTAAGCAACCTTGGCCCCGATGCGCGGTTGTGTTGATAAGCACGCGAGCGGAGGTCACGATGAGCGAAACCGGCAAAGCGAATAGCCCCGAGAAGATCGAGCGCGTCGGTGCCGGCGGCGAAGTAGGGCAAGGCCAAGCGGGCGTGCCGCTGCATAAGCCGCAGGGCAAGCGCGACCGCGAGTTGGGCGAGCGCGAGCGCGTTGGCGCCGGCGGACCGGTTGGCGACGAGCGGATCAAGCGCTCTTAATCGTTTCCTGTATCAGCGGTCGATCGAATCGGGTGGCTCGGCCATCATCGAGCGCAATGCGCTGTCCATATCGCGCGCGATCGCTGCGGCGCGTTGCGCGCAGCGCTCTTCGTCAGCCGTCGATTTCAGCAGCTCCATCCGCAGCGCCTCGATGCGGAGCTGCCAGGCTTTGTCTTCGTGGCACCAGGGATTGGTGAGACAGAGTGCCATCCGCACCGGAAGCTCGTCAGTCGGCGACAGGCCGGCGATCCAGGCAACGATCTCTTCGGCCGGTTTCGGCATGGGGCTGCTCGCGCAGCGCGGCGAGGCTTAAAACAGCCGGTGCGCCAAAAGACGGCTGCAAACGAAGCCGACTGCAGCCGCAATGAGCATGCTTTGGAGCGGCTGCTCGCCGATGCGGCGACCGACGACGTCCAGGGATTGGCGCCGCACGTCATCCAACTCGCGCTTCAAAGCGACGACGTCGCTTTTGATGGTCGCCATGGCGACATCCCCGCCGGCATGCTCGCTCGAACCAGTCATGATGTGAACCTATACCCTGCGTTGACCGCCTCGGATAAGTCGAGCGGCGAATCAATAACGACAGCCCGGCGGAGCTGGTTCCCTGCCCGGCCGGATTCGCGGGTGGCCGCTGCGACTACCCCTGAAAGATGACCTTGGCCGCGATCAGCGCATCGATCTCGGTTGCGCCCAGACCCGCTTCGGCCAAGACCTCTCGCGTATTCGCGCCGAGCCCGGGCGCACCGCAGCGGAGGGTAAATTCGTACGCATTGCTGGTGAAGGGCAGCTTGGGCAGATGGCCGATCCGCCCATCCTCCATCGGCACCGCCAAGAGCTGCCCACTCGCTTTGAGATGCGGGTCGTCCAGCAATTGGTCCGGCCGGCGCAACGGCGCAAAGGGCACGCTCGCCTGCTCGAGTTTCCCCTGCAGCGCGGCGCTGGTATAGCGGACCACCGCCTCGCGGATCTTGGGCAGCATCCATTCTTGCGCCACGACGCGTTTCTCATTGGTGCTCAGCCGCTGATCGGCATAAAGCTCGCCCAGACCGAGAACCGCGCAGAACCGCTCCCAATGCGCGTTCGAGGTGACGCCGATGAAAACCTGCTCGTCGTCGGAGGTTTCGAACAGGTGGAAGATACCCCATCCCATCCGCACCGACTGCCCGATCTCCGCCATCGGCCGCGACGGCTGGCCGGTCGCCACCGCGCGCGCCATCCATTGGCCGACCCAGAACACCGTGGTCTCGAACAGGCCCGAGGTGATCATCTGGCCGCGTCCGGTCTCGGCGCGCTGAAAGAGGGCGGCGAGGATGCCGATGACGCCATAGGTGGCGGCGCCGATGTCGATGATCGACGCGCCGGCGCGCAGCGGCCGCCCCGGCGGGCCGGTCATGAAAGCGAGGCCGCCCATCATCTGCGCCAGCTCGTCGAGCGACGGGCGCTGCTCGTAGGGGCCGGGCAGGAAGCCCTTGATCGCCATATGGATGAGGCGCGGATTGTCGGCCGACAGCACCTCGAAGCCGAGGCCAAGCCGGTCGAGCGCGCCCGGCGCGTAATTGTCGAGGCACACGTCGGACGACTTCACCAGCGTCTCAAACAGCGCCTTGCCCAGCGGCGCCTTCAGGTCGATGGCGACGCTGCGCTTGTTGCGGTTGAAATAGTAATAGCCCGATCCCGCGCCGGGCATGCGCCGCGCCTGATCGCCGCCGTCGGGGTTCTCGATCTTGATCACATCCGCGCCGAGATCGGCGAGGATCAAGGAGGCGGTCGGACCGGCGACGATGTGCCCAAGCTCGAGCACACGCAAGCCGTGGAGCGGAAGAGTATCGGGGGAGGCGACCATTGCGGCACAAAGACTCGATGGTGATGCGAACGATGCCTAAGCCTGCGAGCCCGGCCCGCCCGCGTCAAGGTCTGCTCTCCGCCGCGAATTGGCTTTAGCCGCGCCCGAGGCTATCCTGACGGGAACGTCAGCGTCGTGCCGTCGGGTATGAGGCTCAAGGGAGATACGCCATCATGGATACCGTCAGCTTCCGTGATCTCTCGGTCGAGGAATTCGACACCACCACCTTGCTCGCCCATGCGAGCGAGCAGGCAATCCAGCGCCGCTATGAGGATTTCCTGATCGTCGATATCGACGGCCATCATTACGAGACCGGCTCATTCGCCCAGATCTGCGAATTCATCGAAGACCCGGTGATGCGCGATCAGGCGAAGTATCAAGGCTATGGCGGCAGCGGCATCACCCAAGGGGCCGGCGGCTATCAGGAGTTGGGCGGCCGCATCACCCGCTATCCCGGCCGGCGCAAGGAAAAGACGCCGGCGGGAACGCATCGCGACATCGCGCTGACGCGGCGCTGGATGGACGCGATCGGCATCGACATCCTGTTGCTGTTCCCGACGCCGATGCTGGGCCTCGGTTTCACCCCGCGGGTCGAGGTCGAGGTTGCGTTGGCGCGCGCCTATAACCGCTGGCTGTGCGAGGTGGTGTTGGCGGAAGAGCCGCGCATCAAATCATCGCTCTATCTGCCGATGAACGATCCCGAGGCCGCCTACCGGATCGTGCAGGATTTCGCCGACCGGAAGGGCGTGGTCGGCTTCACGGTCTGCACCGCGCGGCACAAGCAGCTCTACGACAACGCCTATATGAAGACCTATGCCGCGGTCGAAGAGCGCGGCCTGCCGCTCGTGTTCCACTCCTCGCTCGGCGGCGGCCACGATCAGAGCCTCAATCTCTGCAATCGCTTTCTTGCGGCGCATGCGCTGGGCTTTTCCTGGTGGAACATTCTTCATTGCACCAACTGGCTGTGCAACGGGCTGCCCGAGCGCTTTCCGAAGCTCAAGACCGTCTGGGTCGAGAGCGGCCTCGCCTGGATACCCTTTCTGATGCAGCGGCTCGACAATGAGTGGATGATGCGCAGCTCGGAAGTGCCGCTGTTGAAGCGCCGGCCCAGCGACTACATGCGCGAGATGTATTACTCGACGCAGCCGATGGAGATGGTGCACAACCGCGAGGCGCTGGAGCTGACCTTCAAGATGATCAACGCCGAGACGCAGCTCATGTATGCCTCGGACTATCCCCATTGGGATACGGATTTGCCGAGCACGATCTACGACCTGCCGTTCCTCGGCGAGACCGCGAAGCGCAACATTCTCGGCGGCAATGCGCGCCGCGTCTTCAACCTCGATCCGGTGATCGCGGAGGCGAAGCAGCGGCGCTTGGCGGCGCGGGTCGGCTAAGCTCGCGCCCCGTTAATTGCGCGCCATAGCCGCTCGGGCGTCGCCGGCATCGGCACATCGTCGATGCCGAGCACCGACAGCGCATCGACCAGCGCGTTGGCGACCGCCGGGAGCGCGCCGACGCTGCCGGCCTCGCCCGCGCCCTTGACGCCCAGCGGATTGGTCTTGGTTGGCACCGGATGGGTGCCGATGTCGATCGCCGAGAGATCGCTCGCGCGCGGCATCGCGTAATCCATGAACGAGCCGGTGAGAAGCTGGCCCGATGCCGGATCGAACCGGATATCCTCCATCAGTATCTGGCCGATCCCTTGCACGATGCCGCCGCTGACCTGGCCTTCGAGCAGCAGCGGGTTCATCACCGTGCCGACATCATCGACGACGCTGTAGCGCATGATGTCGACGTGCCCGGTTTCCTCGTCGATCTCGAGCTCGCAGACGTGGCAGCCATTGGGAAAGTTCTCGACCGTGGCGGTGTACATCGCGCTGGCGACGAGGCCGGGCTCCAGCCCCTCCGGCAGACTGCGCGGATTGAGCGATTCCTTGGCGATCTCGCCGATTGTCAGCGTGCGGTTCGAGCGCGTTGACGAGAACACGCCCTCGGCGAAATTGATGTCCACCGCCTCGACGCCGAGCACGCGTGCCGCGATCGCCTTGCCCTTGGCGACGATCTTGTCGCTCGCCGCGAGCACAGCCGAGCCGCCCAAGGTCGCCGAGCGCGAGCCGCCGGTGCCCTGGCCGATCGCGACCTTGTCGGTGTCGCCTTGCACGTAATGCACCTGATCGGGCTTGAGGCCGAGCCGGTCGCAGAGAATCTGCTTGAAGATCGTCTCGTGGCCCTGGCCCTGCGTAACGGAGCCCGAGAGCAGGGTCGCTGTGCCGCTGCTGTCGAAGCGCACCTCGGCCGCCTCGAAGCCGGGCGCCGCGGCGCGCTCGATCGTGTTGGAGAGGCCGATCCCGCGCAGCTTGCCGCGACGGCGTGCCTCGGTTCGTCGTGCCGGAAAGCCGGCGATATCGGCGAGGCGCTGCGCTTCCGACAAGGTCTTGGCGAATTCGCCGCAATCATAGGTGAAGGTGAGGCCGGATTTGAACGGCATCGCCTCGGGCGGAATGACGTTGCGCCGGCGCAGCTCGATCGGATCGATGCCGAGTTCTTGGGCGGCGCAATCGACGATGCGCTCGATGACATAGGCTGCCTCGGGCCGGCCGTTGCCGCGATAGGGACGGACCGGGTTGGTGTGGGTGAATACTGCGGTGACGTCGGCGTGAATCGCCGGCGTGCGATAAACGCCCGCGAGCGTGCCGAGATTGCCGACGAAGACGTTCGAATTCATCTGTAGATAGGCGCCGAGATTCGCGATCGTCTTGACCCGAAGGCCGAGAAACTGGCCGTTCTTGTCGAGCGCCAGCTCGGCGTCCGTGACGTTGTCGCGCGCCTGCGCGTCGCTCAAGAACGCTTCCGACCGCGTGCTGGTCCATTTGACCGGGCGGCCGATGAGCTTCGAGCCGAGCAGAACCAGCGCGACCTCGTTATAGACCGCCGATTTCATCCCGAAGCTGCCGCCGATGTCGCCGGCGACGACGCGGATTTTGCTCTCGGGCACCTTCAGCACGTAATTCGCCAGCTCGGCGCGATAGGGGTGCGTCCGCTGCAACGTCGTGTAGATGGTGTAGCGATCCTCGGCGGCGTTGTAATCGCCGAGCGCGCCGCGCGGCTCCATCGTCGCCGCCGTCACGCGATTGATGACGAAGCGGCGCTGCACGATCCGGTCGGCGCGTGCGAAGGCTTCGTCGGTCGCCGCTTTGTTGCCCTCGAGATGGACGAAGCAGATGTTGTTCGGGCAATCGTCCCATACTGTGACCGCGCCGGGCTTGACCGCGTCCTCGCCGGCAACGACCGACGGCAACGGCTCGTAATCGACCGCGATCAACTCAGCCGCGTCGGCTGCCTGATGCGCGGTCTCGGCGACGACGAAGGCGACGTAATCGCCGACCCAGCGCACGCGATCCTTCACCAGCGCCGGGAAGCGCGGCTTGTAGGATGGCGTGCCGCCACGCCGCTTCATGCCGGTCGGGACCGGCAGGTCGCCCCAGCCGGACGCTTCCCAATCGGCACCCGTCAGCACGGCGAGCACGCCGGTCGCCGCTTTCGCCGCCTTCGTGTCGATTGCGCGAATCATCGCATGCGCGTGCGGCGAGCGCAGGACATAGCCATAAGCCATGCGCGGCAAGACCATGTCGTCGACATAGCGCCCGCCGCCGCGCAGCAGCCGCGGATCCTCGAAGCGCGAGACCGGCTGGCCGAGTGCGAATTCTCCCATCGCTTTCCCCTTGTCCTGCGGCGTCAGTCGCCGATGATATGAAGCACGATTTCGCGCTCTTGCGCGATGCGCCGGTGCTCGAAGAGATAGATGCCTTGCCAGGTGCCGAGCACCGGCTTGCCGCCGGCGATCGGAATCGAAAGTTGCGTTTGCGTCAGCGCCGCGCGCAGATGCGCGGGCATGTCGTCGGGGCCTTCGGTGGCGTGGCGATAGCGCGCCGGGTCTTCCGGTGCAATCCGCTCGAAGAAAGCCTCGAGATCGGCGCGAACGTCGGGATCGGCATTTTCCTGGATCACGAGCGACGCCGAGGTATGCCGGCAGAATAGCGTCAGCAAGCCGGCTGCGATCCGCTGCGCGCCGGCCCAGTCGGTCACCGGCGCGGTGACCTCGACGAGGCCGCGGCCGCGTGTCGCGACGCGAAGATGATGGAGCGCTTGGCGCATGGCCGCGATTATAGCGCGGATCGGGGGAGCGCGATCCGGGAACCCCGATGCCGCTAGCGTCGTTAATTTTCTATCTCGGATCGTATCGGGCGGCGTCGTCTCCGCTTGCTTAGGCGGACGCGGTCGCCGCTCATTTTCCGGCGCTATGCCGGGCAAAGGAGGCCAGCCATGCGCAATCTCGCGAGCGCGCTCATGATCGTCGTCGGCGCCGGAATCCTGTCGCTTCCGACCGTTCGGGCGCAGGATGAGAGCGACCGTCCCGTCACGCCGCAAACTCAGCCGCAGCAGCATCAGGAGGCGACACCGTCGCCGGGCGATACGACGACTCGCCGCGACCAGGCCGCCCAAGCGCCGCTTTCTTCCCCGGTGGTGCGGCCGCCCGCCACCGGCGACCGCAATGTCATCGTTCCGCCGGCGACGGGCGATGCGAAAACCCCGGTGATTCCGCCGCCTGGAACGCCCGGCAGCAACGGGAACGTCCACCCGAATTGACCGGACGGGGAAAACGCATCACCGCGCTTTCGGACGCGACCGATCCGCCTTAAGAAATGTGCGAGGGCTCCGCGCCCGGCAGCGTAGGCGCGGGGTCCGCGCCCCCGCCCGCTCATTTATCTGCCGATCGAACAAAGATAGGGAAGGGGGGCGGATGGGCGAGGCCGATTGGTGGCGGGGCGCGGTCGTCTACGAGGTCTATCTCCAAAGCTTTAGCGACAGCAACGACGACGGCATCGGCGATCTGCCGGGGCTGCTGTTGCGGCTCGATTACATCGCCGCGCTCGGCGTCGACGCGATCTGGATCACGCCGTTCTATCGCTCGCCGATGGCCGATTCCGGCTACGACGTCGCCGATTATCGCGCGGTCGATCCGCGCTACGGCACGCTCGCCGATTTCGATGCGGTGGTCGCGCGCGCCAAGGCGCTCGATCTCAAAGTGGTGATCGATCAGGTCTGGAGCCACACCGCCGACGCGCATGCGTGGTTCGAGGAGAGCCGCTCGAGCCGCGACAACGACAAGGCCGATTGGTATGTCTGGGCCGACCCGCGGCCCGATGGCGGCCCGCCCAACAATTGGCTCTCGGCGTTCGGCGGTCCCGCGTGGAAATGGGAGCCGGCGCGGCGGCAATATTATCTGCATCATTTTCTGCCGAGCCAGCCCAAGCTCGATCTCACCCACGAGCGCGTGCTCGCGGCGCATTTCGCCAACGCCGAATTCTGGCTCGCGCGCGGCGTCGAGGGTTTTCGCTTCGATGCGGTCGATTTCATGCTGCATGACGACGCGCTGCGCGACAATCCGCCCAATCCCGCGGCGGCGGCGGCGCACGCCTGGAATCCGTTCCGGCTGCAGCGCCATATCCACGACATGTGCCAGCCGACCAGCCAGGCGTTGATGAGCCGCATCCGCGCGTTCATCAATCGCTTTCCCGGCGCCGTCACCATCGGCGAAATGTCGAGCGAGGTCGGCGCGCTCGGCCGGATCGCGAATCTGACCGGCAATACCAAGCTGCATATGGCCTATACGCTCGGCGTCATGAAATCGGCTTTCGGTCCGGCCATGATTCGCGAAGCGATTTCGGAAGCCGCCGTCCTCAACCGCACCGGCTGGCTGTGCTGGGCGTTCAACAATCACGATGTCGATCGCGTCGCGACGCGGTGGAACCCGACCGGCAAGGAAGCGGCGCGGTTCGCGCGGCTCGTGCTTGCGCTGCTCGCCTGCCTGCCGGGCAGCGTCTGCCTCTACCAGGGCGAGGAGCTCGGCTTGCCGAACGCGCAGTTGCCGGTCGAGGCGATCCGCGATCCGTTCGGGCTGACGTTCTTTCCCGCTTATCTCGGGCGCGACGGCGCGCGAACGCCCATGCCCTGGCTCGCCGCGACGCCGCAAGCGGGTTGCTCGCGCGCGGTGCCGAGCTGGCTGCCGGTGCCCGATGGTCATCGCAGGCTGGCCGTCGATCGCCAGGAGCAGGACGCGGAGTCGGTGCTCGCCTGCTATCGCCGGATGTTGCGCTGGCGCAAGCAGCATCCGGCGCTGCGGCGCGGCGAGCTCGAGCTGATCGCGCTGCCCGATCCGTTTGTCGCGTGGCGGCGCCGTCACGGGCGGGATTGCGTGACCGCGTTTTTCAACATCTCCGATCGGCCCGCGAGCCTGCGCGCGCATGATTTCGCGAGCTTCGAGCCGGCGCTCGAGCTGGGCTTCGTCACGGCGCCGGTCGAAGGCGCCTTGCATCTGCCGCCCTACGGCGTGTCACTCGGCACGGAGAACCGCGACCGGAAGCGCCGCTAGCGCCATCGGGGCCTCGATCCCTTGCGCGCTGCCGGCGATGCGTGCGCCGCTGAACTGGTCGATCCAGGCACCGTCGCCTGTGCCGCGGATCGTGGTGGCGCCGAAACACTCGCCACCCGGCCAAAATGTGCCGAGATCGCCGCGGACGGTATCGGCAAGCAGCCGCGAGACGATAACCAGGATCGCCGCGTCGCCGGTGCGGCGCTGGAAGGCGATGAGCTGGTTCTGCGCCGGCCCTTCGATCGTCAAACTCTCGTAGCTGCCGCTGCGGAAGAGGTTCGGCAGCCGGTTGCGCAGCGCCAATAAGCGCTCGGTCAGCCACAATTTTAGCCAGCCATCGCGCCAGCGCGCCACGGCGCTCGCGAAATCGAGCCGCGTCAGCGCTTCGCGTCGCGCGCGATAATCGACCGGCCGCCGGTTGTCGGGATCGACGAGGCTCAGATCCCAGAACTCGCAGCCCTGATAGAAATCGGGCACGCCGGGCAGGGTCGATTTGAGCACGAGCTGCGACAGCGAATTGAACGCGCCGAGGCGCAAGATCGGCGGCACGAACCGCGTGAGGCTCTCGGTGAACGGATTGTGCGGCGGCTCGAAAATCCGCTCGATGAAATTCTCGAACGCGGTCTCATAGGCCGGGTCGGGCGCCGTCCACGAGGTGGACAGCTTGGCTTCGCGCGCAGCCTTGATCGCATAGGCTTTCAGCCGCGCGACATAGCCGTCGCGTCGCGCGGCCGAGCGCAGGAGGCTGCCCGGCTGCATCGGCCAAGTCCCGACGATGCTTTGGTAGAGCAGATATTCGTCGTTGGCGCTGGGAGCGGGGCGGCCCGCGCTGTCGTCGCGGTGTGGTCGATTGTAGGTCTGCCAGCGCGCCACGCGCCGCGTCCATTCGTCTGGCATTTCGCTCAAGACATCGAGCCGGACGCGCATATCTTCGCCGCGCTTGGTGTCGTGGGTGGCCGAGGCCAGCATGCCAAGCGGCCACGCCGCCGCGCGCTCCGCCATACGCGCATGAAACGCCGCAGGCGACGTCGTCGGGCGATAGGGCGTGGCGCCGACCTCGTTGGCCGAAGCCAAGGGGATATGGCGATAGAAAAACGTGTCCTCGACCGCCTTGGCGGCGATCGCGCCGGTGTATTGCTGGAAGCGCGCGACGAAGCGCAGGATGGCGGCGCGCTTGTCGCGGTAATGCCCGGGATTGCGCTCGCGAATATCGAGGGTCAGCAGCGCGGCGATGAAATCGAGGATTTCGCCGTCGGCTCCGTCCCAGCGTCGCTGCGCCTTGGCGACGGCGCTTGCAATCTCGCGCCGGTCTTCAGCGGTGATGCCGCGCTCGGTGACATAGGTGCGATAAACGCCAAACGCCGCGACGATCTCGGTCAGCGCGTCGCGCAGGCGCTTGTGCGTAAAGTCGCGCGTGACCCAATCGGCCTCGGCGATCTCGAGCAGCCAGCTAACGAGATAGGTCATCTCGCTGGCGAGACTGCGGTCGATGACCCGAAGGCGGCAGCGATAGATCTCTTCCTCGATATCGCTCGAATGCCCGGTGAGTCGGCTCCATTGCCACTGCAGCTTGGCGAGGCCGGCCGGATCGATGAACAGTCCGTTGACCAGCGCCAGATAGTCGTATCCGGTGGTGCCGGCAACCGGCCAGCTTTGCGGCAGGGTTTCCGCGCCGGTCAGAATTTTCTCGACCAGGATGTAGGGCCGCAGCCGTTTGCCCGCGGCATCGCGCGGCACGATCGCGGCGGCGAACGCATTGAGCCGTCGGCAGTAGCGCTGCGGATCGGCGAGCCCGTCGACATGATCGATCCGCAGGCCTTGCAGCACGCCCTCGGCGAGCAGCCGGCCGATGAACTCATGCGTGTCGCGGAAAACCACGATCCGCTCCATGCGCATGCCCACCAAGCCTTCGATGTCGAAGAAGCGGCGGTAGTTCACCTCGTCCGACGCCGTCCGCCAATGCGCCAGGCGAAAGGACTGGCGTTGCAACAGCTCGTGCAGCCGCGTCCAGCTTGCCGCGTTGCCCGGGCGGCCGTGCCAGGCCGCGACGGCGTCGTCGATCGCCTGTGCCGTTGCCGGATCGCGCGCGGCCTCGACCAGCGCCTCCTTTGCTGCCGCTGCCGCCTGGCGCAGATCGCTCGGCGCGGCCTCGGCGAGAAAGCCCTCGCGAAGCAGGTCGAGCGCGCGGACCAGCGCCGGCGATTTCGCGAGCGTGCCGAGGACGGTCGGATAATCGCGCGGGCTCACCGGCAGCCGATGATCGGCGTACCATAGATCGAAGCAACCCGCGACCGGCTCGAAGCGCAGAGCGATCTCGCCGTCGCCGAGCGTGGCGCCGTAGCTCTTGCCGAGGATCGGCAGCAGCAGCTTGCCGACCAGCTCGCGCCGCGGCGCCGACCAGTCGATATCGAAATAGCGGCTGTAGAGCGATTGCTGCCCCCATTCGAGGACGTCGAGCCACCACGCATTGTCGGCGTGGCCGATGCCCATATGATTGGGCACGAAATCGAGAATGAGCCCCAGCCCGTGCTC
>Ga0307373_10008088_pt1 | contig 16151 bp, 13 predicted proteins | sample OX2MG_FD_202534 | JGI IMG/M metagenome (GOLD analysis project Ga0307373, IMG submission 202534) | Soil microbial communities from Risofladan, Vaasa, Finland - OX-2 | ecosystem: Environmental > Terrestrial > Soil > Coastal area > Acid sulfate soil | place: Finland: Risofladan, Vaasa | collected... | reverse complement strand
CGCGGTCCTGCAGGGCCGCGCCCAGCTCGGCCGGCGGCCGCGCCTGATCCTGGCCGGCGGTGCAGCCGCGTCGATTGCACCGCTGCTGCACGGCCAGCACCGCCGCGACGACGACCTGGTGCTGCGCGGTCTTGCAGTGCTGGCGCACACGGCGGCGTGGCGCTGAGAACCAGCGTCCGCCGTGCGCGTCAACCCAGTCGCCCTGCCTGGCGCTGCCGCGTAGACTCGAGCCCGTGCGCACGATGTTCCTGGTGCTGTTGCTGGCAAACGCTGCGTTCTTCGGCTGGGCGCACTGGATCGATGTGCCCGCCGCCGTGCAGGCCGGTGAGTCCGCCCCCGCGCTGCCGGTGCTGGCGCTCGCCGCCTCCGGTCATGGGGCCGAGGCTTCGATGCCCTCAGGGGTTGGGGCTGCCACTGCGGTTGGGGCTGCCACTGCGGTTGGGGCTGCCACTGCGGTTGGGGCTGCCACTGCGGTTGGGGCTGCCACTGCGGTTGGGGCTGCCGCTGCGACGGCTGGTGCCGGGCCGAGCGGCAACGGCGGGCAGCGCTGCCGCACCCTCGGTCCATTCCCGGACGCCGCCGCGGCTCGCGCGGTCGCCGATGTAATGCGTACGCGCGGACTCTCGCCGCGCGGGCGCACGGCCCACATCACCCTGGCAGGCGGTACGATGAGTGCCTATTGGCTCGATGTGGATCTCGGGGCGGGAATGAGCGATCCGCCGCTCGCAGCGCTGCGCCGCCGGTTGGGCAGTGCCGCGGGTTCTGCTCACACCACGGCCGGGCGTGCCGCCGCGACCCTGCGCGCGGCCACGGTCCTGCGCGGCGTCGCCTTCAGCGACTGCCCCGCCGCGAGCACGGGCGGCTGATACCATCCGCACGGTTCCCACGATGCCGGCTTAGCTCAGTGGTAGAGCAGCGGTTTTGTAAACCGCTGGTCGGGGGTTCAAATCCCTCAGCCGGCACCATAAATAACTTTATAAATTAGGTTGTTATATTAAACTCGCGCCACGGCCGGATGAGCCTTGGCACATCCGTTGGCCCAGTTTGGCACCAGCGGCGTAGAGTGGCGGCGTCGAATATCCGGTTGTGCGAGTCGAGTTGTACGAGCGAGGGCCATCGCTCATGCCGACGATCAGACAGCGCGGAAACAAATTTCACGTGCAGGTGCGCATGAGCGGCTATCCGGCGCCGCACGCTCGCCGAGGCGATTGACCGATACCTCGAGCAGGCGGTACCGAAGCTGCGCGACGGGCGCATGCACCGGCAGAATCTCCCGTGGTGGCGCGAGAAGCTCGGGCATTTGAAGCTCGCCGAGATCACCCCTGCGCTTCTGGTCGAGTATCGCGACAAACTCGCCGCCGAGACGTATATCCGGGCGAAGCCTCAATCGACACGCTCGACGGTGAAAGGCGAGCCGCGGCGGTACAGGCGCAAGCCCAACACGGTGAACAACTACCTCGTGCCGCTCGGCGCGCTGTTCACGACTGCCCGTCGCGAATGGCACTGGATCTCGCACAATCCGATGGATGGTGTCTCGAAGCTTCCGACCGGCGGCGGCAGCGTCCGCTTCCTGTCCGATGAGGAGCGGGAGCGATTGCTCGCCGAGACGGCGAAGAATCCGCAACTGCACACGTTCACGCTGCTCGCGCTGTCCACCGCCGCGCGGGCCGGTGAGCTGTGGAATCTGCAGTGGCGCGATGTGGATCTGAAAGAGGGCTGCCTCCACCTGCGCAAGACGAAGAACGCGCAACCGCGGACCGCGTGGGTTCACGGCGAGGCGCTGCGGATGCTGAGGGAGCATGGCAAGGTCCGCAGGCTCGATGATGACCGCGTATTTGTCAGTGTGACGGGCAAGCGGTATCGCTACGACAAGCCGTTCGGCGAAGCGTGCCAAGCGGCGAGGGTCGAGAATTTCACCTTCCACGGGTTGCGCCACAGCGCCGCGACGTATCTCGCCCGCGAAGGCGCGACGGAGCAGCAGCTGAAGGCGATCGGCGGATGGAAGTCGAACGTCGTGAGCCGCTATGTTCACTTGGCCGCGGAGGACACGAAGGCGGTGCTCGAGCGGATGAACGAGAGGATTCTCGGCAACTGATCGTTCCGCATTACATTCCGTGCGAATGCGTCGCGCTCACGACACCGTGCGTTGTCGAACCAGCTTCACGTAATGCTCGGGATCGACCACGATGCGCCGGCCGATGCGACGGAACGCATCGGCGAGTCCGCGCTCATGGCGGTGACGGTAGAGCCAACGCCATGCGTGGAGGGTGCCGGGGTAAGTGATGCCCGCCGCGCTAGCGCGCGACTCTGCAAGGGGTGTCGGGGCGGAGCCCTGACCAAGTGTGTTCGTGAAAATTCCGGACTCGGGCCGGAATTGTTGAACGAACATCCACCTTGTACGGCCGACTCATGGGTTTGCGTCGCGGAGGCCTCTCGGAGCTGCGGCCGTTTCCATCTCGGGGATTAACAGCATGGGCCGAGGACAATCCGGGGGCTACGGACTGCCTGACATGCTGGCGAAGGTCATCACGGTCACCCACGGCCGCGCAAGCAAGCGATTCGGCCCGGTGCTGCGATACCTGCTGCGCGTGATCCACAGCAGGCCACGCCGTCGCGGCCAACGCTCGAGGCGGGACACCTTCATCTTGCGGAGGACGACGAGCCGTACTGGTCAGCTGCGGAAGATTCGCGGGCGTACGCGGAGTATCTGGCCGAGCTATTCGACGCCCAGGCTCACCAGTGCCGTTTTCGCGGCCGCTTTCGCGGCAATCCGGTCTATCACGTGGCGATCAACTGGATCGAAGGCGAACATCCCACGCCCCGTCAGGCTGAGCAAGCGAGCCGGCACGTGATGCAGGCGCTCGGATTTGGAGAATGTCAGGGAGTCTGGACGCTCCATCGCGATACGGACAATGACCACGTGCATCTGGTCGTCAACCGAGTGAATCCGACGAAGCTCCCGGCGGTCAGTGTTCCGTGGCGCGACTACTTCCTGCTCGACCGCTGCATGCGGGAGTTGGAACTCGAACTGGGGTTCGCGCGTGCGCAGGGGCCGTACGTCACGGTCGATACGGTGGAGCGGCCGAAGATCGTGCGCATGAGCCGGGCGGAGCGGGCAACGCCAGGTCTCCTGCGGAATCTGGACTGTCCCCGACTGAGCCCGAGTGCGCAACGCGCCGAGCACAATCTGACGGCGTCGTCGTTCCAGAAGTGGCTCACGGGTGCACCGAGCGCCGCATTGCACCGGGTGATTACGGCGCGCGGCGCCATCTGGCAGCATGCCCATGACGCGCTCGCTGAATTCGGCTGCGTCATCAAGCCGAAGGGCAGCGGCATGGTGGTGACGACGACGCTGTCAGACGGTCGGGTGCTCGCGGCCAAGGCCTCGCTCCTGGGGCGCTGGGCCTCCAAAGCGTCGCTGGAACGCGCGCTCGGTGCCTATACGGAACCGGCCGCCGGCTCGCCCCAGCGTACTGATCCGCGAAGGACCTATGAGCAATCCGTCGAGCGCGAGCGTCATGCCGAGATCCTGCCGCGTCGGCCGCGGAACGAGATCAGCGTCGGCAGATGCGCGCGTCGTCCCCTATCCCATCGGGACGGACGTGTTGCGCTGGCCCTGTGGGCCTTGTCGGCGGCCGCGCAAGCCGCCCTGCGAGGCATTCGGTATCGAGAGCGGCGGAAGGGGAGGCAGCAGGAGGAGATCGCAGGGGAGGGTATCGCTCCGCAACGGCCGTTCACCGTAAGCGGCCTGCGGGCGGAAGTCGATGCAGCACGCCACGTCATCATTTACCGCCGCGCCGACGGCAGCGAAGTTTTCCGTGACGTGGGGCCACGGATCGTGGTGCGGGATAAGGGCGACGAAAGCCTCGAAGCCGCCCTACGCGCCGCGGCACAGAAATACGTCGGCCGAATCCAACTGACGGGAAGCGAGTCCTTTCGAGAGCGTGCCGCTGCGATGGCGACTCGACTCGGTATCGTCGTCGAGAATGCAGAGCATTCGATAGATAGGGTAGCCGAGGCCACCGGATATCGAAGTGAGGATGTGTTTCGGCGCGCTTTCGTCCGTCAGTTCGGTGTGACTCCGAGGGCCTACCAGCGTCGTGCAATCTGCCCCCTATTATAGTAGATTTACTATAAGATGATCGCCGATCTGGAGCTGAAGGAGATCCGCTGGCAGGGCAATTCGCGGAAGGTTGCGCATCGGTTTCCGAAGCGAATGCGGAAGGCGCTTGGCAAGGAGATTACTCGTATTCAGTTGGGACTGCAGCTGCGCAATGGAGACTGGCTGCCGACCGTTGGCGCGGGTGTACAGGAGATTCGTATTGCGTACAGCAAAGAGGCGTACCGCGTGATCTACGTCGTGGCCCTCGCAGACTGCATCTACGTGCTCCACGCGTTCAACAAGAAATCGAAGAAGGGTATCGCGACGCCGAAGGAGGAGCTCGATCTCGCGAGTAAACGGTACAAGGAACTCGTGAGTTCGCTACGCAGGAGTTGAATACTATGAGCCGAAATCCATTTCTCGATCTTGGTTTCCCGCCTGAAGAGGCTATGGCGCTGCACATTCGCAGCCAGCTCGCCGTTCTGCTCGAGCAGTACATCGAGCGTAAAGGGTGGAGTCAGACCGCAGCGGCGCGTGCGCTCAAAGTGCCGCAGCCGACCATCAGCAAAATCGTCAACGGCAACATCGAAAAGCTGTCGATCGAGTTTTTGATCAAGTTGATGGTGCGGGCGGGGCTACCCGTCGGCCTCGCGGCCGGCCGTCGTCCGGTGGCCCGTTCCGCCTCGGGACGCCGCGCCGCCCACCATTCGTCCGCAACGGCGTGAGCCATAGAATCGACATGCACAGCCCATCGGCTACTCTTGGGTAGGCTCACCACCATCGAGGTGCCCCGTTGGGCGGGGAGCGATGTTGAGTCTCCAGGACGATCTACCGCAGCGTTATCGGTGGGCGCGCTTTGCGATCATCGGTCCGCTGTTGGCTACTCGTATCCAGCTGGGCCTGCAGCCGCGCAATGGAGGCTGGCTGCCGACCGTTGGTGCGGGTGTACAGGAGATTCGCATTGCGTACAGCAAAGAGGCGTATCGCGTGATCTATGCCGTGGCCCTCGCCGACTGCATCTACGCGCCGCACGCGTTCCACAAGAAATCGAAGACACGTATCGCGACGCCGATTACCCGATCACGGACGGAAACAGCAGACAGTCCGCGACAAGACGCTGTGGCAGGTATTCTGAGCCGCTGGCCTCACTGAGCAAACGCCCACAGATCATTCAACAGCCCGGTGCTTTTGCTGACGGCGGCACCCTGGCCGCCGAATAACCAGAATTCCCCCGAGTCGTCCCTCCATGCGAGCGCTGCAGTGCGCGCACCGGGGGTGTTTCCCGGTGCCGCCACGCCCTGGGAGCCGTAGCTGCCAGCGGCACCGATGCTCTGCGATCCGCTCATCCAGATCCACTGCCCGGCGGCAAGGTTGTATTGCCACAGATCGTTCAACGTGCCGCTGGCGCGCGTGCCGTCGTAGCCGGTACCTCCGAACAGCCACAGGTTGCCTGCGGCGTCGATGGCGGCAGCGGCACCGTAGCGCCCGCCGGGCACCTTGGGTGTGCCGGCAGATGCCGTCTGGGTGCCGTAGACGCCGGCGGAGTTGACCGTCTGGGAGCCGCTGACCCAGGTCCATTGCCGACTGCCTGGATCAAAATCCCACAGGTCATTGAGCAGTCCAGCGCCGCCGATCGACCCATCGCCTGTGCCGCCGAACAGCCACAGCTTGCCGGCGGTGTCGATCCACGCGACCGCCTGGCTGCGGGCTCCGGGCGCATTGGTGGCCGCCGCCGCGCCCTGCGTGCCGTAGACGCCGTTGGCGTCGGGGGTTTGTGATCCGCTCACGAACTCCCAGCCGCTGCCGGGAATGAACTCCCACAGGTCGCCCAGCAGTCCGCCGGCGCCGCTGCCCCCGAACAGCCACAGGTCGCCACTGGCATCGATCCAGGAGACCGCGCCGCTGCGCGCTCCGGGCGTGTTGGCGACATCGGGCACATACTGCGTGCCGTAGGCCGCAGCCGCACCGGCGGTGTCGGCGCCGCTGACCCAGACCCATTGGCCGATGCCAACGTCGAACTCCCATAAGTCGCTGAGATTGCCGCGTACGCTGCCTGCGTCGTAGCCGGTGCCGCCGAACAACCATAGGTTCCCGGAGGAGTCGATCCACGAGGCTGCCGACTCGCGCGCACCCGGGGCGTTGCCGGCGGCGGGTATGCCCATCGTGCCATAGTTCCCGGCCGCGCCACTCGTCTCGGCACCGCTGATCCAGGTCCACTGGTCGGTGGCGCTCGTGTATTGCCACAAATCGTTCAGGTCGCCTTGGGGCCCATCACCGCCGAATACCCATTCGGCACCTCCGATTGCGTCGTGCCATGCGGCCGCGCCGGCGCGCGCGCCGGGCACATTGCCCGCCGCCGCCACACCCTGCGTGCCATACACGCCGGTTGCACCGGTCGTGTTGGCGCCGCTTTGCCAGGTCCACTGTCCGCACATCACCATCACGCTGGTGATCGCACTGGCGGACACGGTGCCGGTGGCGTTGCTGAGCAGACAATTGCGACCCGTTGGCTGCACCTGCACCGTGATGGCGTAGGCCGTGCCGCTGGCGATCTTGGTCGGAAAGGTGAAGCGGCTGGTGCCAATGGGCAGGGTGACGGTGTCGGTGCCGTCATCGAGTACCAGTCCATCCGCATCCAGGCCGGTGATCGTACCGCCGAGGCTGTAACTGTTCACCGAGCAGCTGACCTGTACATTGGTGACGCTGGCGGAGCCGATCGTGCCGGAGCCCGCGGCGACCGAGCAGGTCTGTCCCTGCGGCTGTGCCAGCACGCGCACTTGGTAGGCCGCGCCGGCGGCGAACAGGTTCGGTAATTGAAAGGTCGCGGCCCCGGCAGGCACCGAGACCGAATTGCCGCTGGCCCCCAAGGACAGGCCGCTCGTCGTCAATGCGCTGATGCTGCCGCCGACGCCGTAGAGGGCGGGGGCGACCTTGCTGCTGTTGCCGCTGCCGGCGCCGGTATTGATGTTGTCCGGCTGATTGCGGTCGCAGCCGGCCACCGCGGCGGCGACGATCAGGCCGATCAGGGGCAGCGCGAGATTTCGTACACGGCCGTTCATGGCGGGTCTCCAACTTCAGCGTGCAGCGACCGCGGGACCGCTTCCCGCCGCAATGTATCGGGGAGCACAACGGCCGGGCGTGGAGTCCCGTCACAATAATCGAGTGAGCTGCCGCGCGACGCTTGGGTGACTTACGGTGAGCGAGCCGCAACTGTGGCATCGCCGATACAGCGGCTTGCCACCGGTATTGACGGCGCACGATCCATGGCAATACAGTCCCAACTACGGTGACGTCTGGAAGCTCCGCAGCGGACGACGGTCCTCCGCGTCGCAGACTTCATTAGAACTACGAATTACAGGATAGGTCGTGGCCACGCCCATTGCTTCAGACGTGCGAGGCGCGCGGTCGCCAGGTGCGCCGACGAGAAGAGAGTAGCGCGTAGCGGGGGAATCCGACGATATCCGCATCGGAATTTGCAGGGGGCACCATCATGGGGATCGTCAAGAAGGTTTCAATGGTATTGGCCGTGCTGCTATCAGCCGCCGGCGCAGCGTCGATCCCGATCCCTGCCACCGCGCAGGATGCGCATCAAAACCTGGATGGATTCTGGAACGCCCTGTTCGACGAGGATGAGCCGGAGCGGATCCCCGGTCCCGATCAGGGCGACTATGCCGGCCTGCCGATCACCTTGGCCGCGGCGTCGGTCGCGCAGACGTGGGATCCGGAAATATTGACCATACCGTATCTGCAGTGCCGTCCCCATCCCTCCCTGTACGGGATCCGCGGCGTCGGCGCGCTGCGTATCTGGGAAGGCCTGGATCGCCAGACGCTCAGGCAGGTCGTGATCCACACCTGGATTGTGGCATGGGAGGCGCAGCGTGACATCTGGATGGACGGGCGCCCGCATCCGCCAGCGTGGGCCGCGCACAGTTGGGCGGGCTACTCGGTGGGTCATTGGGTCGGCGACGTGCTGCACGTGCATACCGACAACTACAAGCGCGGCTGGACTCGGCGCAACGGGCTGCCGACCGATGATCGGGCGACGTTCGATGAGCGCTTCTTCCGCGACGGGCAGATTCTCACCGACGTCACGATGGTCCACGATCCGGAGTACCTGAGCGAGCCGCTGGTCAAGAGCACCGAGTACCAGAAGGTGGCGAATACCAATTTTGCGACCTACCCCTGCCGGGAGGTCACGGAGATCCCGCGCCATGAGGGAGACATTCCCATGCACCTGCCCAACCAGACCGCGGTGGAGCAGGAGTACGCGGTACGCAATCACGTGCCGATCAAGGCCGCCGAGGGTGGGGCGGATACGATGTTCCCCGAGTACCAGGATACGATGAAGAAACTGCCGCCCAATCCGCCGCTGAGGAGGATCGAGCAGCAGGAGCAGCAGCAGGACAAGGCGGACGAGAATCTATAACACGGTCGAAAATCGATCCGCATGGAGTCGACGATGCACGGGATCAGCTCTAGAGGTAGGGTCGTACGCAGCGCATACGGCGCGTCGGTGGCGGGACTGTTGCTCGGTGCAGTCATGCTGCTGGGCTCGTCGAACGCACTCGCACAGTCGTCGACGGTGGTCATCTCCAAATCGACGCGGCTCGACGTGCGCCAATCGCCCTATTACAAAGGATATGACTTCTACGCCGGAAGGGCGGACCAGGGCACCCCTGGTGATGGCGAGATCCATCCCTGGCACGTCCAGGGCAATGTGTGGTTGATGGCCGGGGAGCCCGGCGAGTCCAACGTTGCCGTGCAAGTCGGCAATGCTGGCGTGCTGGTCGTGGATACCGGCACGCAGGCCATGGCCCCGAAGCTGCTGGCCGCAATCCAGAAGCTCGCGGCCGAGTACGGTGGGGAGCAGAAGGCGATCCATTGGGTCATCAACACCGATGGGCTCATGGACCACGTCGGCGGCAACTACATCGTGCGCAACGGCGGCAACACCATCGTCGGGTCCAATTTTCAGTTCGACAACCCCGGACTCACCCCGGGGGCGACTGTCATCGGAAACCTGAACCTGCTGACGCGCATACCGCAGCCGCTGTGGCCCAACGAGACGCACACCGAACCGATCTATAGCTGGGACTTCAACGACGAGGCGGTCAGGCTCTACCATCCGGTGAGCGCAAACACGGACGGGAACGAGATGGTGCTGTTCCGCCGCTCCGATGTGCTCGCCACCGGCGACGTGCTGAGCATGGTTCATTACCCGGTGATCGATTCCAAGCGCGGCGGAAGCATCGACGGGGAACTCGCGGCCCTGAACCAGGCCATGGAGCTTGCGGTAGCCGACTTCCATATGGGACCCCAGGAGGGCGGCACCATGATCGTTCCGGGGCATGGGCGCCTGTGCGACCAGGCGGATCTGGTTGAATACACCATCATCGTCACCACGATTCGCAATCGCGTCATGTATTACAAAAATCGCGGCAAGTCGCTGCAGCAGGTGCTCGCGATGAAGCCGACCTGGGACTTCGACGATCGCTGGGGCGAGAGCACCGGGTCGTGGACCTCCCGGCAGTTCGTGCAGGCGGTCTATGACACGCTTCCGGCCAGGGGCAAGGGCAAGGACAGGTTTGCGATGCCTGCCATGGCAGGTGGCTAGTCTCACTCGCGGCTTGCAGGCCGTGTGGACAGCAACCGTACCCGGAGAGAAAAGTTCGATGAAGAGCCGTGTTGTTTTGAGGGCTGCCCTGCTGGCCGGAGCGCTCGCGATCAGCCAGGGCGCACTGGCGCAATTCGGGCCGCCTCGCGCACCCGCAGGTCCGCCGCCGCCGGCCGAGCAGGCCGCACCGATCGATCTGACCGGCTACTGGGAGTCGGTGATCACCGAGGACTGGCGCTGGCGCATGCTGACGGCCCCCAGGGGCGATTTTGCCAGCGTGCCGCTCAACGCTCAGGGCCAAAAGATCGCGAACGAGTTCGACCCAACCCAGTACGGTGCGCCGAATTCCGGGGTCATCGACTGCCGGGCCTACGGGGCGGCCGGCTTGATGCGCATGCCCACGCGTGTGCACATCACCTGGGTCAACCAGAACCAATTGCAGATCCAGAGCGACTGGGGCGAGCAGACCCGCGAGATTTACTTCACGCGCACGGATATGCCGCACGGCCCGCCGACGCTGCAGGGCAGCTCATTCGCCGTATGGCAGGTTCCGCAGGCTGGCGGCCCGGGCTTCGGCCGTCGGCGCGGACCACCCCCAAAGCCGGTGACGGGCAAGATGTACGTCGTCACGAATAACCTTGCCCCCGGGTGGCTACGGCGCAATGGGGTTCCCTACAGCAGCCAGACGCGCATGCAGGAGTACTTTCAAGTGTTTCACGATCCGAGCGCCAAGATGTGGTTCGACGTGACCACGCAGGTCGATGATCCGGACTACCTGCGCGCTCCGTTCATCACCAGCGATGACTTCCGTCACGAGCCCGACGGCTCGAAGTGGGCACCGCACCCCTGCAAGCAGGGATGACGGCTTTGGTGTTGTGGCTTTCGTCAAACCGAGACGCTATCCGGGGTGTGTCGATGTTTGTCGTTGCGTTTGATAAATTAGGACAAAGCCAATCCATCGTGCAAGCGCACCGCATCCTTGCGGGGGAAGAATCCCTTGACCTATCCGGCCGAATCGCACTATGCCTTGCCCGCAAGCCCGCCCGCCAGTGACACCACGAGTGGCGCTGCCGAGCAACGCGCGTGGACGCTGGCCTATGCGGCCGCCAGAGCGATCGGTGCCTTCGATGTCGAGCATCCCGCCCGATTTCGCCTCGACGAGGCCGGGAGCCTGCATCCGGTAGCCCCGGGAGTGGACGACGCCGATCTGCTCTGGAATCCCCGCCACGGTTGGCAGGCCCCCGGCGCGCAGGGCCCTTCGGCAGCCGTATTGGACCTGTATCTGCCGATCAGTAGTGCCACGGCCCGGCGGCCGATCACGGTGGCACATCTAGGGCAAAGCCTGGATGGGTTCATCGCCACCCCATCAGGCGATTCCTCGTTCGTGACCGGACCGGAGAACATCGTGCATCTGCATCGGCTGCGTGCGCTCTGCGACGCCGTCGTGGTCGGGGCCGGCACGGTCAGCGCCGACAATCCGCGCCTGACCACGCGGCTGGTCGCCGGCACCAATCCGACCCGTATCGTGCTCGACCCCACCCGCCGCCTGTCCCCAGCGCTAGCGGTTTTCAGCGACCGGCAGGCGCACACACTGCGGGTGTGCGCTGCCGGCAAGGTAGCGTCGGCCCAGGCATCCGGCGAGGAGCTGCTCGAGGTCGCCGCAGACGGTGCCGGACTGAAGCTCTGCGAGCTGATGCGCGCACTTCGAACTCGCGGCTACCACCGCGTGCTCATCGAAGGCGGTGGCGTCACGGTGTCTTCATTTCTGCGGGCCGGACTGGTCGATCGGCTGCACATTGCGGTCGCCCCGGTGCTGATAGGCGATGGCCGCCCTGCCGTGCGCCTGCCGCCGCACGCTCGCCTGCAGGAGTGTCTGCGTGTGCGCCACCGGGTCTATCGAAGCGGCGACGACATTCTGTTCGATTGCGACCTGCGCGTGCCGGCCGATGTGCGCGTGTTGGGCAAGCCGGCCGGCGCTCCCGGATCGTTTCAGCGCGTTCTGTGAACGCGCCTGCGGCGAAGCAAGCAGGCAACCCACGCCGCGCATCGCGGCGGTAGTGTGCAGGGTCATCGGTCGCATGCTACCCTGTATTCATGCAGCCTGTAGCGACTGATCGCGCCTCGATCCTCTGGCGCAGCGCCCGGGTCGTGCTGGCGCTGATCTTCCTCAACGGCGCCCTCACCTTCGCGAACGTCTGGCCGACTCTGGGCGTGCACTGGCGGGGTGAGCTGTCGGTGGAGGTGGCGGCGCTCCTCGTGTTCCTGGCGGTGAGCAATGCCCGCGGCCGACCCACCCCGCGCCGCTGGCTGGTCCTGCTCTCGGTAGGCTTCGTGCTGCTGACGCTCGGTCGCTATGGGGACGTAACCTCTCCGGCGCTCTACGGGCGGCCCGTCAATCTGTACTGGGACCTGCCACATGTCGGAGAGGTCATCGGCATGCTGACGCGTGTGGCGTCCACCTGGCTGGTGATCGCCGTGTGTCTCGTTACGCTGGCAGTGCTGATTGGGCTGTACTTCCTCGCCCGCTGGTCGCTCGCGCAGGTGGACGAGGCATTGAGACTGCACCGTGCAGCGCGCACCGGATTGGGCCTGGCCGGAGCGCTGCTGGTGGCGTGTTTCCTCGTCCAGCAGCTCAGCGACCGCGTGCCGCGCGTGCCGCGCATCTCGATACCCGTTACCCAGACCTATGGTGTACAGGTCGCCCGCGTGATCTCGGTGATATCGGGCAGCGCCACCCGCAGCCTGCCGCCCTCGCCGCAGCTGCGCTCGAATCTGGCGGCCCTGGGCGGCGACGATGTGCTGCTGATCTTCGTGGAATCCTATGGTCGCACCACCTACGACCGGCCCGAGTTCGCCTCCTATCTGCGCCCTGCGCGCGAGCGGCTGCAGGCAGCCATTCACGACACCGGTCGCAGCGTCGTGTCCGCCTTCGTCACGTCGCCCACGTTCGGAGGCACTTCGGTTCTGGCGCACCTGAGCCTGCTCACGGGCATCCAGGTGCGCGACAAGCGCAACTACCGGCTGCTGATGACGCAGCATCGCCCGACGCTGGTGTCGGTCTTTCACAGCGCAGGCTATCGGGCCATTGCGCTGATGCCCGGCAATCAGCATCCCTGGCCCGAGGGCAGCTTTTATGGCTTCGACCGCATCTACGGCGCCGAGCAACTCAATTATCGCGGGCCGCAGTTTGGCTGGTGGCACATCCCGGACCAGTATTCGTTCGCAGCCCTCGATGTGGACGAGCTGCAGCCCCATCCTCGCCGTCCGCTGTTCGTATTCTTTCCGACCGTCAGCACCCACATGCCCTTTCGACCGATCCCGCCGCTGCAGCCGGACTGGTCGCGAATGTTCTCGGCCCATCCCTATGATGCGGCGCCGCTGCGGGCCGCAATGGCCAAGACGCCGCAGTGGACGCACCTGGGCGCAAGCTACGTCGCCGCCGTGCAGTATTTCTTCGACACGTTCAGCAAATTCCTGCGCCGCCGGCCCGACGAGCATTGCGTGGTGATCCTGCTTGGGGACCACCAGCCGGCCTCGAGCGTCAGCGGGCAGGGCGCTTCCTGGGACGTGCCGGTGCACGTGATCGCCTCGCGTCCGGCTATCCTGGCCGCGCTGCAAGCCGATGGCTTTAAGCCCGGCCTGACGCCCTCCAGTCACACGATCGGCGATATGAATCAGCTCTCGACGTGGCTACTGGCGGCGTTCAATGGTCCGACTGCCGCGGCTGGGTCCACGCAGGCACCGTTGCCGCCTTAGTAAGGCCGAGTAATACGCCACTTGCCGCTGCGGACCCCATGCCCACTACCCAGCAGTAGCGCCAGGCTACTGCTGGCACAGTACCCCACCAATCCGGTTCACAGTCCGACCCCGTTATCCGGTCTGCCTGCTTTCAGCTCACCCGCTCGATCAGGCTCTCCAGCGCCACCTCGTCTTCGACCTGCACGCGCACGGATAGCCGTTCTCTCGGATCAGCCGCGCGCGCCAGCGTGTAGGGTGCGCCGTCGTAGAGCCGGTCGAGAAAGGCCCTGAAGGCCGGTTCGAACCGCGCATAGGCCGCATCCGTGTTGGGTGCGACCAGCCGGTCGTTGGCGAAGAACTGTAGGCGATTGCCGGGCAGCTTCAACGTTCCTTCGAGTTGCGCGTCTGCACTCATGAGCTCGGCGGCCTTCAGTGCCTTGCCGGCGACCTGCGCGAACCGCTCGGGCAACTCGCCGGCGAGCCGATGTTTGCTGTAATACAGCACGCCGCGTTCGTGGCCCGTCTCGTCCAGGGCGTAGTTGCCCTCGTGGGCGATCAGCATGACACCGGGGCCGGCCGGCACGTGGCTGTAATCGGCCACGTCGATCAGCAGGTCCTGCAGCGCGTTGTGCTGAATCCAATGATGGTAAATGGGGATGAGCTTGAGGATGTCGATCCGCTCCCCGTCGGTGACGAAGAACTTGATGCCGAACTTGTGCAGATCCATGGGCTCTAGGTCAGTGCTTCTGCCACCGCGGGCAGATCCAGGCTGGCCTTCGGCCTGGCCCGCTGTTCGCTCAGGCGCTGGTAGCAGCTGTAGGCGGCTTCGATGAACAACTGCGCCTCCTCCACCAGGTGGCGGGCCTTGTCAGCGGTGAACGCCCGCTCCTTGTCCGCGTGGCGGTTGAGCAGATACAGGGCGAATTTTCCGCCGGCGTACTGGCCTGCATCCGGTGATTGGAACAGCGCCGTGTCGTAGAAGCGTGTCTTGAACTCGGCGGTGATCCGCGCCGCGTCGTCGCCGAGGTCCCACAGCTGCGTGCGCACCAGGCCCCGGGCGGCGATGAGCATGGACTGGTACGCCGCCTCATCGGCCTTTTGGACCTCGTTCTGCTCCAGGTGGATCTGAGCCTCGAAGTTGCGCTGCTCGGCGGCCTGCAGATCGAACTCGACCTGCGGCACGACCTCCCCGGCACACTCACCGGTGGTGATGTCCGAGATCGTGAATTCGCGCGGATCGCGCCAATCAGAGTAGAAGCTGCGGTCCACGGCATAGGGCGGTACCGAGGAGAAGGCATCGACCATCTCCTTGAGCGCCTTCTTGCCGATGCGCGTGACGTAATCCTTGAAGCGCTCGCCCTGCTGACGCCCTGCTAGATACCGCTGGGTCACATGGTCAATGAACTCAGGGATGCGCTTGGAAGGCACGGCGCCGATCGTCAGACCGTAGGTGCCGCCGTTGTTTTCCCACTCCCCGCCCATGAGCACGCGGAAGTGTGGCACGGACGCCCCGCCCACCTTGCGTGAGACACCGTAGAAACCGATGTCCGCCAGGTGGTGCTGCCCGCAGGAATTGAAGCAGCCGGACATCTTGATGTGCAGGTCGCGTACGGCCGGGTCGATTCCGCCGTTCTTCTGCCGCTGCACCAGCCGCTCATGCAGCTCGGCGGCGAGCCCGCGGGAGGCGGCGATGCCGAGCTTGCAGGTATCGGTGCCGGGGCAGGCGACCACGTCCTCGATCTTGCCGGCGCCGCCCAGGGCCAAATCGAGGCGCTTGATCTCCAAATAGAGCGCCGGCAGGTCAGCCTCCGAGACCCAGCGCAGGATCAGGTTCTGCTCGACCGTGGTGCGAACGTTGTCGCCCACATATTTGCGCGCGACATTGGCCAGCTGGCGCATCTGCCAGGAGGTGATGTCTCCGAGCGGCAGGGTGACCGTGGCCACGACATAGCCTGGCTGTCTTTGCGCGTAGACGTTGGTCGCACGCCAGGCCTCGAACGCCGGATCGGAAGGGACCACATCCAGCTTCGCGGAGGCCTTGGCCGGCGCCTCCCGGTGGCGCTCGACGTCCTTGAGGTAATCGGTCCAGCGCGGATCGGGGCGCAGGATTTTGCGCTCCTCGAGCACGAGGCGGCGGAATTCATCGAAGCCGATCTTCTCGATCAGGAACTTCATGCGCGCACGGCCGCGGTTGCGCTTCTCACCCAGGCGGGCGAAGACGCGGCAGGTGGCCTGCGCGAGCGGCATGATTTCCTCTTCCGGTACCGCGGCGTCGAAGAGCTTGGCGTCGTAGGGCACGGCGCCCAGACCGCCACCGATCACGACCTCGAAGCCGCGTCGGGTAACGCCGTGGTCCTGCCAGGTCTTGGCGATGAAGCCCAGGTCGTGGATGTTGGTCAGGCCGCAGCTGCTGGTCCTGCAGCCGGAGAAGGCAACCTTGAACTTACGGCCCATGTCCTGCGTATCGGTGTGGCCCAGCAGGTGGTAGGCCATGGCGCGGGCGTAGGGCGTCGTATCGAAAGCTTCGCAGCGGCACACGCCCGCCAACGAACAGGCGGTTACATTGCGGACCGTGTTGCCGCAGGCCTCGCGGGTGGTGATGCCGGTGGCGGCCAACCGGCGCATCAGGTCGGGAGTGTCCTCGATGTGGACGTAGTGAAGCTGCACGTCCTGGCGGGTGGTGATATGGCAGATGGC
>Ga0307373_10008087_pt1 | contig 16151 bp, 14 predicted proteins | sample OX2MG_FD_202534 | JGI IMG/M metagenome (GOLD analysis project Ga0307373, IMG submission 202534) | Soil microbial communities from Risofladan, Vaasa, Finland - OX-2 | ecosystem: Environmental > Terrestrial > Soil > Coastal area > Acid sulfate soil | place: Finland: Risofladan, Vaasa | collected... | reverse complement strand
CGCGCCCGGCGCTTGTTGACCCGCTGGGAAAAGAAAGTCGCGAACTACGTCGGCTTCTTGCATCTTCAATTTGCAATCGTCACGCTACGAACTGCAGGGGTTCTCGGATAGGCTCTTAGGGCCAAGCAGTCCTCTTGATTGTACCGAACCAACTTCTGTTTGAGAGCTTCTTTCTCTTCGAGTTCCCAAGCCAGACGCCACGCCAGCGCCTGCAGTCCAGATGCCTCTTCAACCGACCACCGGAACCCGAGCAGAGTCGCCACATCCTTCAGCCCGTTGGACCGAGTCGGGAAGTAGATGTGCGAGTAGATCACCGACAGGACGTTGCAAGACCGGGTCAGAACGTGGTCGATGGCGGTCCCTACTTCTTCGCGACCCCGTTCCTTCATCCGTTCGAGGAACCGCGTCTCGTACTGCCCATAGTGGTAAAGGGTGTACTCGGAGAATGACTCGACCACCTGAAGACAGCGATCCCATGCAACATTTTCCTGGGACGCATTATCGGCCCAGAAGGAGTGGAACGTACTTCGCCCTTGCTCCACGACCAGCAGCCCGATGAGGTAATAGAAGTCCCTGTCCGGCACACCTTCGACATCAAGGTAGATCGCCACTTTTGGCTGCACAAGCGATGGCGCATCCATGACGTAGACCTTCTTCTCTCGCAGGGCAAGCGTCTGTAAAGCAGCGTCGTGTTTGCGCGCCTTTTCTGATTGACGTTTGCCCCTTCGCCCAGGCTGGTAGGCGTGCGAGAACTGGGTGAGAGTGGTTACCCCGCGACTTCTCTGTTTTTGGATTTCCTTCTCTGACAGAGATCGGAGCAGACTCAGGTCGTCGGTCTGTTCCGCCACCGCCTGACAGTCCTTGCGGAACTCGCAGGCCGCGCAATGCCTGATCAAGGTAAGACTTGGCGCGCTTGCCTTCGCGGAGTCGGCCTCGATGAGCGCCACCATCCGCCGTACGTCGTCGACCAGGGAGGCGAGACGCACGCGCACAAGTCTGAACTCGCCTCCAAAGATGATTTTCCCGACAACCGGCACCGCTCCATGGACGTGAGAGAATGTCAGGGCTTGAAACGCCAGCAGCAAGCGGTCGCTCTTCGTAACCTTGTTGCTGCGCACGAACAGGACGGGTGCGTACATTGCGGCGTTCTTTTCCCCGTCATCCAGTCGTTCGAGCAAGTCCAGTCGAGAGCAGAGGTTACCGACGAGGGCAGTTGCACCCACGACGAACCGCACGCGGCTCTGTATGGCTATTTCCAGCGATGGTGGATCGCGCAAGATTTCGCTCACTGCTTGTTGAGCGAGGAATCGATCTAGGCCAGAGCCCAGGTATTTCTTGTCGAGCTGTAATTGCACGCGCTCGATGTCGGCTTCCTCCCCGACTTGGCCCGTCTGCTTGATGAACGCCTTTCGGCGACAGGTGATGAAACTGACAAACACCTCGTTGCTGATCATGGTGTAACCTTCGCTAACGCCCTGCGTTCGCTATAACGTGCTTCCGCTCGTCCGAGTGGACACCGCTGCCAAGCTGCGCCGGCTGGGCAACGCCGTTAAGGATTTTACGCCGCTATATGTACGGCGTGGTAGTCTCGCCGCTGCTGCGGCGGGTGCGGCGGCACGGATGATGGGGCTCGTTGTGGTTAGCTTATCTTTGTCGCTGGGCCGGTAACGCCTTTGTTTGCTGCGAGCCCGTCGACACGTGTCCTTTGTGGCGTCGCGGAGCCGACGAGTTAGTGCTTTCGGATCATTGAGCGCGCCATTCCAGTTAGGCATGGCGTCACGGATCCCCGCGATGCCCGGTTTTAACCTGCGCCTCGGCCGCTGCCGTCACAAAGGACAACCGCGCCTGATGCCGTTGCCTTTGGATCCGGAGGCACCGGCATCGGCTCAACTGCCCGGCCGCCAGGCAGGAGCTCTAGCGAGTTCGCCTCGCAACAATCCGCGGTGGTGTGCTTCGCCGCAACCCGCTTCGGTCCGACACACCTGTGCAGGTTAGCCAACGGGATCCGACACACCGACGCGTGCTGGGTCGCATGAACCAGCAAGCTCCACATTGGCAGCCAGGCCCGCCGTGCTCACTTTCGAGATTCCATCAGCTCTGTTAAACTGCTCGGTTTCAGGCGATAACCAAGCTGAATAGCCACCGACAATGGAGGTAGTATGGCTGGTCGTTCTCCAACGTTCCCCCGTTATCCAAATACGCTGTGATTCCTGTCGCCCTGAAGGTGTGGCAGGAAATCATGTCGGGCAAACCCGCCTGCCGAGCGCGCCGCTTAACCATCGCCAGCACGTCACGGCGTTGCATCCGACGTTCGCTCAATCGGCGTCGTCGATCAATGGAGCGGAACAGCGGCGATCGCCGATCGGCCCCGATTCCCGTCGCCGCCAGGTATTCATCGAGGAATTCCTGGGCCTTGTGGTGGGCGGGCACTTCGTGGCTTTTCCCACCCTTTTCAAGCAGGCGGATCCACCAGCGCTTCCCGTCGGCGTAATAGTCCTCCACCTTCATGCCAAGCACCGCCGACACCCGGGCGAAGGAAAAGATCATGGCTCCGATCAGCGCGCGGTCGCGCAGGCCCGCGACGGTATTTGTTTCGATTGAATCGAGCAGCCTTCGGGCTTGGTCTCCGGCGAGCACGGGCGTTTTCCCCTTCTTGATGCTGTACTTCGGGCCGCGTACCGCAGCTGCGGGATTTACCGGGATCACTTGCCCGATGACGAGATAGTCGAAGAGCATTCGGATTGCGGCCAGGTGCTGCTTCACCGACGGCCGCGACAGTTCCCCGCTGACTTCCTCTATATACGCCGCGATGATGAACGGCGAGAGCTGGCCGAGCCTCAACTTCTTCCCCTCGCACCACCGGGAAAACCGGAGCACCGCCCGCAGGTACGCCTCGCGCGTGTTGCGGTTCCGGATGTTCGCCGAAAAGAACTCGACGAAGCGACGCCACGAATGTTCCCCCGCGTCAAGAAAGAGCGCCGGCACCGCTCCCCTGCCCACGAAAAGTTGACCGGGGACCGGAAGCATGTTGCCGTTGTCATCGGGCGAGAGTTTCATGGATAGTGTACAGATGTACACTAATAAAAGAAGTTATGGGTGACTCTCAGAGTACGAGAAGAGGGGACTGCCCGTCCAGAGCACACAGCAACACTTCGCGATTGCCGTCAATAATTCTTTGTCGCGCTCTTGCCAATGAACGCCCAAGATGGTCTGGCAGCGAATCGAAGTTGTTCCGCCTCGCAACACGTTCAATTCATGGACAAACGCCGCTCTTCATTGTGCCGTGCCCAGCTTTGCAGCCTTGCTGGTCGCGCCCCGGTGCGCGCTATATATAAGGAAGTCGCCGCCGACCCGCCCGCCCGGCGAGGCGCCATCAACCGGGGAGGTCTTCCGAATCAAACGGCCGACGTGCGAAGTGGCGGACCGCGAGCACGACCACCTGTTCTCCGACGATCGCGAAAATGACTCGGTGTGTTGGCGTCGAGCCACTGCCGTAGTGAAACTCGCGCGTTTCATAGTTCAATCCCTCTTGGTCGGCGATGAGCGGGCAGCGCCGCGGCAGCGTTGCCAATCCCGCGATCGCTCCACGAATGCCTTGATACCAGCGTTCGGCTTCGTCCGTCGAACGCTCGCGCGCCCACCAAGCAGTTGCGTCGCAAATCTCCCGAGCCGCCCGCTCGGTAATGCGCACTGTGAATGTCATTCCTTGGACGGAGAATCGATCCGCGCATGAACGCGGTCGTCGACGTCTTCGATCGACAGTAGCCGCCCCGCTTCCATGTCCGCGATTCCCGCACGGATTGCCGCCGCGTCCTCCTGCCGCTCGATACTGCGCATCCTTGAGGCGTCCACGATGTAGTACACCAGACGTGTTTGCTCATCCTCGACCGGCACACGGCCGGAACTCCGCTGCAGGGCTTCGCGCTGTTCGGGCGTCAACTTCGGCAACATAGGTGTATTTTATCATCCCATGGCCGCATGCGCCACGGTTTCTGTGTCGATTTCGCGACGATGACTTCCGCAATTCGATCCTTGCCTTCTCGCTCTGCCGTTCAGCCTGTCCCCCATTCGCCTCGGAGTTTTCGAGTTAGCCGATTGGGGCTTGCCACGAATAGGATTCTCTTGCGCTATGACAAACAACGCAGTACGCTCTCTCCATGACCTCCATCTCTCCCCGCCTCCGCGACCGCGTTGATGCCGCCGCTCGCGAATTGTCCGACACCGCCGACGCGGTTTCCTCCAGCGTCCCGATCCTCGCGAGCGTCTACGACTCGTTCGGTCATGCCATCCGAGGCAGCCACTACGGCGACAAGCGTTACGGCGGGCACCGGCTCCACATCGAGGTGCCGGCTGGTTGCGACCTTGAGATTTCTCCGCGACTCCCGGGCGACGACGGCCCGCGCACCGTCACCATCATCGTTCCGTCACCGTCGCAGCAGCAACGCATCGCGAAGTCCACGGATCCGGCACACTGACACTGAGCGTTACTTCGCCGACTTCCACCAGCGACAGCCACGCGCACGCCGGACCTTGAGCGCTCGCCGCATGCAGAAAAGCTCTGCAATCGGAAACGGCGACGATCACGCGGCTGGGCCGCGGCCGGAACGCAGCTCCGCTCGCACTTGTTCGCGCGAGTCTTCCACCAGTGGCCTCAGCTCCTCCACGGTCATGCCGCTCCCCCGCGAGTCGGCACGCGCGCACCACGACCCAGGCCATCGAATTCTCAGCACCATGTCTTCGGCCTCCTCCACGGAACTTCCAAGTTCCTTCAATCGATCCAAGAGCAGCATCGGGTACCGAAATGGCGCCGTGCCGGCCGGAATGATTGTTCCCAGGTAATGCAAAATCCTCTCCGCGCCCACACATTCAGCGTGGAACCTGCACAGCGGGAAGTCCGGCGCGAGGTCCCAGTCCGTTGCCTTCAACGTGCATTGTCGCCAGCAACAACGAGCGGGTGTTTCCACGTGGCCCGATCTTCCACTTGCGCACGACACCGCGCAAGTCCGGCGGAAATCACGCGGCACGAAACCGACACCGCCCGTGTAGAACACCCGTCCACCACCAATGGCCTGCCCCGCCTCGACCTCATTTCGACGCCTCGGAAAAAGGAAGGGGGCTTTCGCTCTCCGGCCGTGCCCGGCGGCCAGGTCGCACCTCGAAAGAAGCCCTTCCATTTCTGGAAGGGCGAGGGTCGGCACACTGCTGACCGGAAGATCGCGCCACCGTTTCTCGGAGGCGGACAATCGCATCATGCCGCAAGGGCGTGAAGAAACGACGCCGCTTTCTCGTCGGCTTCGGTTCTCTCGCCGGCGTTCGTGAGTTCGCCGGCCATCCGCGTCAGGGCATCGACAACCGACCAGACCGAGAAGACTCCCTGCGTCCGTGCGGAATCGAGTGCCCGCGTCGCCAGCGACCGGGAGATGCCGTGGCGCGAGAGCACCTTGAGCACCTCGCCGGCGTCGTCCCCCATCTTCTCCGCCATGGCCTTGCGGATGACACGGACGAACGCATCCTTGCGCTGATCGCGCTTCCGCACGAGGCCCTCGATGATGCGTCGAATGTCCGACAGGCCCTCGCCGACTTTCGCCGTATGCTTGCGGCTCCACTCGACGACTTCGACGGCGTCCCACACGATGTGGTTCCGGCATACCGACTGGAACCAGAATGTCTGCACGCCGAGCGACCGGCGGCCGACCTCCGAATTCCAGACGAAGAATCCGGGGGCGTAGGCTTGCTCCCCTATCTCGCACCAGCCGGCCGGATCGATCAGAAAGCAGAACATGTCCTGCTCGCCGGCGTAGAGACCGGTCGCTCCGTTGCAGCCGGCTTGCGGCGGCTGGAAGTCGACGGCGAACTCCTGGAGGACCGCGACCAGGTCGGCGTTCCAGAGCCGGGTGTACTGCGTCCCGTGTATGGACCGCATGCGGTCGTCGTTGGTGAGCAGCTGCAGCGGCTTGCTGCCGGTGCGCGGCAACGTCTCGCCGAACACGAGGCTCGCCGTTTCGGGTGTCAGGCGGTTGACCGTGTCTTTCGCGACGCCCGCCATCTTGCAGAGCTGGGAGAAGCTCCAGTCATTCAGCGCGAATGCCCCGTCTGTGCCGGCACAGAGCCGCATCGCGGTATCGACCGTGATGCTTTTCGGGCTGTGCCAGCGGTCGATCGACTCGGTTTTCAAGCGGTTGCAGAAATCCGAGAGCGCCGACAGCGACGGGAATCGCTCGTCGTCGCTTCTGCGGAACAGCTCGCGGCTTGCCTTCGTGAGGGTTGCCATAACTCGTCTCCTTCGAACAACGGTGTGCAATGACCAAGAGCCAACGCGACGTGCGCTGGCCTGGTGGACGAGACTACGCGAGGCGCCCGAGCGGCGCAACGAAGAGGGCTGGACGGAACGTGGTCGGCGCATCGCTGCCTACATATTCCGCAGGGCGATACGCCGTGGCCCCGACCCCCGCACGTTGCAACATCGCGTGGCCATAGGCATCCGCACTCGCCGCGCGTTTTTCTTGCCGCGTCGCCGGGCTGCCGATACCATCGAACCGTGGCGCATGATGATTCCACGGCTCCGGCGACGAAGGAGGACATCCGTCTGCTGATGGAGCAGATGGGCAAGCTCTACGACGCGGACGCGCGCTGGAAAGATGACATCCAGAACTCGATCTCTCGCTGGAAGGACGAGATCATCGAGCACTTCGACGTTGCGGTTGAAACCATCCGCCACGAGATGAGAGCCGCCCACCACGACAGCATCGAACTGTTGCGGGACCAGACCGCCGACCACGCGAAGCGGATCAAGCGTCTTGAACGCCATGCCGGTCTCGCTGCGTAACGCGCCCACCGTTGGGCGAAATCAGATCCTCGCCGGCGCCGCCCCGACGTCGCTATGCTGCCGTTCGCTTTTGGATGCTTTTCAAGCCGTCGCCGATCAAATCCAGGTAAATGAAGATGGACTGGTTCTCCGACGCTGAGATGCTGCGGTACGCGTCGCCTCCTCGACTGACGATCTCGTATAGCATGGTGCGCAGCGAGTGGAGATCCTCGATCGCTTTTCCAATATCCCGCACCAGCGCGGGCGTCACCACTCTTTGAAAAGGCGGCGTTTGCGATGCCCTGATCCGCTCGATCGCCTTGAGATCCGCGTCGATTGCGGCCAGACTCTCGTACACCGCGTCACGCGCGCCCTGCCCGCGCAGTTCGCGCGTCCGTCCCGCACCGAACCCGTCCAGGAACGTATGCAGCCCGCCGACGCTTTCTGCGATACGCTGAAGGGGCGCCTCCAACTCGCTGTTCAGGACGTGCGCTCCGTCGGCCGGTTGCTGTGGGGCTGCGTCAGCCATCAAACACACAATGGCACGCAAACACGGTCCATGTCAAACCGCTATGCAGGCACGGAGCGCGGGCGATGCACGTACTCGACGCGGAGGTCTCGCCGCCGACTGATCCCGACCCCTTGGAAAGAGGAAGGGACTTGCCTGCGCCGGTGTTCGCTGCTCAATGACCGGCCGGCCAGCGCCGGCCTTCTCCCTTCTTCGTTCGCGGAGAGAGGTTTTTATCGGCCGGCCCGAGAAAAGAGAGCCGCCGGGGCGGCCGGTTTTGTTCGCTACGGCCCAAGCTAGTCGGTCAGCGCGCATTCCATCCGGCGGCGAATCCGCTCGGTGATCGGCTCGGCAGCGATCGAACCGCTCCGGGCGCCTGTCCGTTGCGGCATGGCTTCGATGGTTTGGGCGGTCCGAAGCACCTTGATCCGGTCGGCGAGTTCAAGCATCGTCGGCCCGCTGTCGGCCTCCGATACCGGGGAAGCGCCGGACAGGCAAGCCCTGAGTGCGTCGCGCAGCGCCGTCAGTTCTGCCAGATAGGCATCGTGGGGAAAGGATTCGCCGAAGCGTACCTGGTAGTCTCTGAGCTGCGCCTCGGCGATCGCAAGCTCTTGGCGGGCTCTGGCCGCCTCCGACTCGTAGCTCGTGGCAAGGTGTTGCAGGGCGTTCAGCACGGCGCGTGGTCCGTGGTGATCGCGGGAGAGCGCGTCGCTGCGAGTCGTGACGCCTTCCAGGAAGACTTCGGGGGAGAACTGCGGATGCAAGATCATGCCGAAGGTGAGTCCCCGGTACTGTCCGAGTGGCATCCGGCTTCGTTCGCTGACCCTGATCGGCAGCGACAAGAGGGCTTGGTCGAGCGCCGCGAGCGTTCTATCTGGCGCAATCCCCTGCTCGCCGATCATTATTGTGCTATCGGCATTGGCTGTCGCCTTAGCCCCATCCGTTTCAAGGCCGGTGAGGCGCTCGGCGAGCCGCGCGATCATACCGGGCAAGTCACGCAGCTTGCGCCGCGCGAGGTACTGTTCGTCGGCATGGTTTTTCTTGAGGACCGCCAGACGTTGGAGTTCCGCGTCGGCCTCGGCCAGCGTCAGGACGGCGGGGTTGCCGGAAGCGATGGCCTTCACTTCCGCATACGACAATTCATGGCAGCCAACGTCTTCGGTCCGGCGCACGGCGGTCTGGCCGGTCATCACCTGGGCGATGAAGCGGGCCTTGGTTTCGAGCGCCTGCCACATGTACGCGTCGAACGACCCCTCGGTCACGTAGCGGTAGATCGAGACCGTTTCGTTCTCATTGCCCTGCCGCAGGATGCGTCCTTCGCGCTGCTCGACCTCCGCCGGTTTCCACGGGGCGTCGAGGTGGTGCAGGGCCGCCAGCCGCTTCTGCACGTTGGTTCCCATACCCATCTTCTGCGTGCTGCCGAGGAGCACGCGGACCTGGCCGCTTCGCACTTTCTCGAAGAGGGCCTGCTTCTTGCCGTCGCTGTCAGCGTCCCCGATCGCGGCGATTTCCGCAGCCGGAATGCCGCGGGCGCAGAGCTTCTCCGCGACATCGTCGTAGACGGAGTAGCCCGACGTTGTGGCATGCACGCCCAGGTCGCAGAAGACGAGCTGGGTCGAACGGCGCCCGGCTGAGCGCTGCCAGATTTGCACCACGTTTTCGACGAGCGCGTTGACCTTCGATCCGGGAAAATCCGGCGCCGAACCGTCGAGCAGGCGCGCTTCCAGCGCCAGCTTCCGACCATCGGTCGTGATCGCCAGCGCGTTATCGACCGAGGGGTCGATCCGTTGCGACCGGAGTCGTTCGTATCGCGCGACAAGCTGCTCCTGCAGCGCGCGTTGCTCTGGCGACATCGGACACGCGACGACCTGGGCCTTGCCGGTTTCGAGTTGTGGCCGCGGCAGGTCGAGCATCTCCGCGGTCTGCACGTCGGCGAACGAGCGGAACATTTGCTGGAGCTCGGGGAGGTTCGTGAACTTCGCGAAGCGGCTGCGGGGTCGCAGGGAGGCGCCGTCCGGGGAGATTTCCATCGCATCGACGACCTCGCCGAAGGTCGCCGCCCAGGCATCGAAGTGGTCGATGCCGCGGCCCTCCATCCCGCCGGGATCGAGGTAGCGCTGCATCGTGTACATTTCGACCATCGTGTTGCTGATGGGCGTGCCCGTGGCGAACGTGACCCCGTGGCCGGGGCGCCGGGCGTAGAGGAATCGCGTTTTCATGAACAGGTCGAAGGCGCGTTCGCTGCCGCCCGTCTGGATGCCGGCGACACGTTGCATCTTGGAAGGCGTCTCCAGGTTCTTGCAGTACTGGGCCTCGTCGATGAAGAGGTAGTCGATGCCGAGTTCGTCAAAGACCAGCCCGTCGTCCTTCTTGCGGTCGGCGAGAAGCTGGCGCAATCGTTCCTCGTGCCGGGCTTTCTGCTTCTCGATCGTCTTGATCAGGTTGCGACCGGCCCGGTTCTCGTCGGCCGCCGCCGACCCCCGTAACAGCTCTTCGTATGCGCCGATTTGGTCCCGGATGAACTGCACCTTGTACTCCCGCGACATGCCGATCCGCTCGAAAGAACTGTGCGTGACGATGATGCCGTCCCACTCGCTGCTCGCGATCTTGGCGGTCAGGAGTTTCCGCCGCTCGCGGGCAAGGTCGTCCTTGCCGGCGATGAGCAGCCTGGCGTCGGGGTAGAGCTGCAGGAACTCCCGCCCGAACTGTTCCAGCATGTGGTTGGGAACGACGTAGAGCGGTTTGCGGATCAGGCCGGCCTGTTTCATCTTCATCCCCGCGGCGGCCATGATGTAGGTTTTGCCGGCGCCCACGGTCTGGGCGAGCAAGGTATTGCCCGCGCACATGCAGCGCCACACGGCCGCGCGCTGGTGTGCCATGAGCGCGATCGTTTGGTTCATGCCGGGGAAGTCGAGGTGGGAGCCGTCAAACATCCTGGGACGCAGGTTGTTGAACGTGTCGTTGTACAGACGCACGAGGCGCTCGGTTCGCTCGGCGTCGCTGAAGACCCACGACCGGAAGCGCTCCTTGATCTGCCGTTGCTTCTCGCGTGCCGCCAGGGTTTCCTCCTGGTTGACGACGCGATCTTCCCGATCCCCGCTCATCACGGTGTCGTAGATCACCGGCGTTTTCATGTTGAGGGCCAGGTCGAGCAACCACACGCCGTGGGCGCGCGTAGTCCCGAACTCCGACGTTGCGGCCACCGATGCCTGTCCCTCGGCGCCGACTTCCATGCTCCAGACTGCGTCTTTGGCCAGCCAGCCCACCTGAACCACGTCCAGATCCACACGGAACAGGTCCGCCGCGAAGGACCGGATATCGCCGGCCGGGATCCAGGGTGCGCCCAGGTTGCAGTCGATGTCGCCGGGCAGCACATCCTCCGGTTGCACGGCGGCAAGGGCCTCGGCATTCCGGGCGTAGTCGGCGCCCGCTTGGAGCACGGCAGCCAGCTTGGCGCGAACGTTCCCCGAGAGGTAGGCATCGGCCGTCTGCCAGGAATTCGTCTCCGGCTCCTGGTACACCAGGTCGCCCAGCTCCGCGGCGACGGCTTCTGGAGGCTTGTTGTAGAGGTCCGCGATGTATGGCAGGTCCACGGTGCCGCGCTGATTGAGGCAAACCAGCAAGCCTTCCTCGGCACTTTGCACCGACGTGACGGGCGGCGCGCGGCCGACCACATCTCTCGTCATGATGGCGGACTTGGCGGCGGTCGCCGTCGCTTCGTCATAGATCTCAAGGGACATGACTAGCATGGCGTCGGGGTCTTCGCGGAATTTCACCAGGTTGGGCATGCGGCGGATCGCGCCGCCGCCCTTGGTGGCGCCGAAGGTGGTCTTGTTGATCGGCCCGTAGTTGGCGGTGAAGCGGTCGTAGGCCAGGTTGAGTTCCCGGCGGGCTCGCTGGCGCTCCGCCTCCGGCCAGTCCTCATTTTGGGATTGCAGCACGCGACGGGCGTGATTCCGTAAACCAATCAGGGCCGCCATCCGCCTCCCCGTGAGCGTGCCGCGCGCCGAAAGCGGCACGCCGGCGTAGACGATCGGGACCGCTTGGCCATCCAGCCATTGGCAAATCGTCCCGTCGTCATCCGTGAGGAAGCTCCCCTCCGCGAGCGCGTGATCAGGCGGCCGAATGGTGGAACCCTTGGTGGGCGATGGCACGGCCTGACGTGCGGGCAAGGGAGCGAACCGCGGCAGCCGGTCGACGATACTGGCCAGTTGCTCCGCAAGGTCGCCATGGGCGGCGACGCTATACCCCTCCCCGTAGAGCGCGTCTTTGCGCGTCCAGCTTCCCAGCACCATTTCCGGGTGATTGAGGAAATAGCGATTGACGGTCATTTCGGCACCGTCGATCGGCAACGATGTGACGGCAAGCCAATCGGGATCGCTGTGCGCCGGCGGCTGGTCGGCGGCCCGGCGGCGAACGAAGAGGATGTCCGTGACGACCGACGTGCCCTGGCGCTTGAATGCGTCGGACGGCAGGCGCACCGCGGCGACGAAGTCGGCCTTGGCCGCGAGGTACTCGCGCGCCGCCCCGTTCTGCTTGTCGAGCGAGAAATGGCTCGTGACCATCGCCAGCACGCCGCCTGGCCGAAGTGCATCGACGGATTTTGCCAGAAAGAAATCATGCAACGCGAGTTTCTGCCCGCCGTAGTCGAGCTTCAGGTTCGCGAACGGCACGTTGCCGACCACGGCATCGATGCTCCCTTCCGCGAGCCGCGTGTCGCGGAAGTTCTCGATACGGATGTCGTGGCCGGGATGCAATTGCCTCGCGATCCGGCCGGAGATCGAGTCGAGCTCGATGCCGATGAAGCGCATTCCGGGCGGGGCGTAGGTCAGGAAGTTGCCGATGCCGCAGCCTGGTTCGAGCAGCGTGCCGCCCGCGGGAACGCCCAGGCGGGCGATGGCTTCGTGGATCGCTGAAATGACGGTCGGCGACGTGTAAAAGGCGTTGAAGGTCGTGCGCTTGGCTGACTCGTATTCGCTTGGCGTCAGGACTGCCTTCAACTCCTCGCCGATTTGTTGCCAGGCGGCGTCCTTGTACCGACCGCTGACGGGATTGGGAAACATCGACAGGGCGACAGGGCCGAATCCGGCGAATCGAGCCAGAGCATCGCGCTCCTCGGGCAGGGCTGGTCGCCCCTCGCGTTCGACGGACTTCAGAGCGCGGACTGCGGCCAGGATGTCGCGCGCCTTCGCGCGTTCGCCGCTGGCGATCTCAAGGCGCGGCGGAGCCGGCTCCTGTTCGGTGCGCGTCGCATCGACGGCGCGAGTGTTCGCGGTAGGGTCCGCAGTCGGCGGGTGTGGCTCGCCGTTGCCTGCCGATACCGGGGACACCGGTAAGTTGGGCTCGGCGTGATCGGTCGTTGGCGAATCATCGAAGAGCGAACGCTGTCGGGGCGACGGCGGGAGCTTAGAGGGTGCTCTCGACGTCCGCTCCGCGTAGCGGCTGAAATTCCTTGGCCGTGTTTGGGGCGGCAGCGTGCCGAACAATCCTCGCGTCCCCTGCCCGTAGCCGTCTCTCGGTTGACCACTCGCATTCGGCGGCTGGGCCGGAGTCACCGACTTCGTCGCAGGACGATTCGTGACGTCCGGCTCTTCGACTGCTCGGGCCTGCGCCAGATGATCCGCTTGCGACGAAGCGGAGTTTGCCGGGGCGGAACGAAGTCCCGCGTCCGACAGTGCGATGGGCGACTCGGGGAGTTCGCGCAGCTCAGCGACGCACGCCATGATGATGGACCGAACCTGTTCGACGGTATCATTCGGCACGTCGGGAATGTGTGGGACGCGCGCCCAGAGCGAGCGGCCCAGGGCCGCTAGTTTCTTGCGAGGGATCGCTTGCTGGTGGTCAACCACGCAGCGCACGATGCCCAGCGCCCGGCTCACGTGCTCGACGAACTCCTCCTGCACGATGCCCAGCCGCAGCAGCGAGTTGATGGCCGGCTCGACGGTCTGCGCGCAGGGGACCGAGATTGGTTCCTCACTGTCGAAGAGCATGAGGCGCGGCTGGGGAGAAATCGCCGACTGGCCGCCACCGGAAGGATTGGTGGCCTGACCGACGACACTACGCGAGGCGGCTGCGCCGCGCAACGAACACGACTGGACGATGATCCCGGTGCAGTTGCGTGGTCAATGCAACGCCGATCCGCACGTTTCGGCGCCGAACGATTCCGACGCCTCGGAAAGAGGATATGGGATTCCCGAACGCGTCGGTTATCCGATTTGGGCGCACCGCACATCCCGCCTGCTCGGCGAGAGCATCGAACTGTTGCTCGAATTCCTTATCCGTTCACTGTTGGGGATTACGGCAAAGCTCAAGAGCCGGTCTTTCAAATTGTTCGATGATCGCCTTGGGAAAGCGGTGTGATTCGAGGCGCAAAGCCATCGCGTCCATCATGCGGCGGCTCATCGTCACGGCGACCGAGGCAGCCTGCCTCACAATCCCGAGCGGCTGCAGTTCGTGCATCCCCTGATCGAAAAATGGCTCTAAACGATGCTTTCCCGGTTCTCGGTCATGCCCGCCAAAGCGCCTCGAATTCCGTCGGCGTCATGTTGATGTCTCTCAAGATGCTTCGCAATGTGCCGATTTTCAGTGGCCGATTGCCATGCACGGGTACCGTCGTCCGCATGCCGGCGCCTTCCATGAAGTGGTGACTGCCGCGAATGCGGATGATCGAAAGACCCCGTCCCGCCAGGAACCGCACCATTTCCTTCCCGCTGGGCCGAGGAAGATTAACCACGGGAGAGGTCAGCGAGATCCCATGACAATTGCCGCACTTCAGGCGAATTCAGTCGAGACAGCGCATCGTCCAGCCCGAACGTGTCGATATATCCGCGGATCGCTTCCCGCAGATCGGCGATAGCGGCCTCTTCCGTCTCTCCTTCGCCATATGCCGGAATATCTGGCAGCCGCGCGGTGTAACCGCCCTGTTCCGGATCCGGGATCAATTCGACGGTGACGGGCATGTTCGCTCCTTTCATCATGCCTATTCTAGCACGGTTTGGGCTAAAGGAGAAAGCGAAATCAGCGTGGATTTGCGCCCGCCCTGCACGGCCCACAGTGCCTGACGTCCTCGCCTAGCGCCGCCCACTTGATTGTGCTGGGGCCTGCGATTGTCGTTCGATTCACCGCTCCGTCTGCGGCTTCTCGCTCTGCCCCCTATTGTCGCAGATCGCTCACGAGTCCCCCGTCATCGTCAGGTTTCGCACGCATCGCTCCTTCGTGTACGCGAGCGTCATGAGTTCCGCGCCGCCTTCAGCGATTGCACGAGCACATTCCGTCAACTTCAACAGCAGATTCCGCTCCGCGACCGTCCAATCTCGGCTGACCTCATCCGCAATCACGACAAGGCTCACCGTGTCGGGAGCGGCAGACGTGTGCCGGCGAAGAAGGACGCCTTGAGGGCGCTCTGCGCTGCGAAATGGCAATGGTGCAGCATCTGCGGGTACCGCCCCTTGCGAAAGAGCACGCCGGCGCTCCCGAGGTACCCCTCTGCCTCCTTCCGCCAGTGGCCGATGTCATCGTCCGGGACCATGCGACGAAACGATTGTAGCACTGCCCCGCTTGCGAGCGCCATCGGCCATCACAGGGAGTCCGCCCATGAGCGTCCAGTCAACTTCGTTGCGCGTGCTTTGCTCTTCCCGTACTGTCGCCGGTCGGGTCAACGCACGTCGCGCTGGCCACCAGCTCATTCACAGCGAGGAGAATCGAATCATGGCTACGTCCGCACTCGTAAACCACCGCGGGGCGCGTGAGGTGCCGTTCGAGGAATTGGCGACCGTGCCAACCCCGTCCGCTACCGAAACGTGGTTTCCGGTCCCACACCATCAGGTATTTCAATCAGTCGTCGACACGCTCCAGGGAGCGGGCTTTGGCATTCGCCAGAGCCGGCTGTCGCTTGCACGCGATGGTGCCCGATTCTTTGGCACTCTCGACCTCACGACGCCTGTGAGTGACGGCGTGAGTCTGGCCGTCGGCATCCGCAACTCGATCGACAAATCATTCCCGATCGGTTTCTGCTGCGGCACCCGCGTCTTCGTCTGCGATAATCTTAGCTTCACGAGTGAAGTTGTCGTCTCCAAGAAGCATACGCGGTTCGGCGCCGAGCGATATCTGGAAGGCATCAGCCACGCCGTCTCCGGACTCCATCAATATAAGGAGGCGGCGGCCAACTGGATCGACACGATGCAGCACTGGGATCTGTCGGAGGACGCCGCTAACTCCTATCTCCTGCAAGCGTTTGAGCGAGGCGTCATCGGCATCCGATTGCTCCCGCTCATCTTGCAGGAATGGAGAAATCCAAGGCTCAGCGACTATCGGCCCAGGACCGGCTGGTCGCTCTGGAATTGCTTCACGGATGTCATCGGCCGCACGCGGCAGAAGGCAAGTCCCGCCGAAGCAGCGCTTAGCACGATTCGCCTCCAGAAGCTGCTCACTCCCCCGCTGACGCTCGACGCGGAGGTCTCGCCGCCCGAAAATGACCACTCCTCGGAAGAAGGCATGGTCGACGAGGCGTCGCAGACCGCATCGCTGTGAACGGCCCGGCCCAGATGCTCTGGCCCATTCCCTCTCCGCCAACGGAGAGGGTTTTTGCTGTACCAGGAAACCCCGCATGAAGACCCCGCCCCGTCAGGGGCGGCAGTCATCCGTCGAATGCGGGGATGAATGGTCCCTCGGAGGAGCACGGCGCAGCGCCGTGCTACGATTGCAGCATGAGAATTCCTGACTCTATCGGATTGCAGGTGTGTGGTTTCTTAAGCCCATCAGTGAGGTTGACGCCATGAGGTTGTGGAGCCAATGCTCATGGTAGCGTTTGCCGTTGAGTCGATGAGCCGGACTGTCATG
>Ga0307373_10008086_pt1 | contig 16152 bp, 12 predicted proteins | sample OX2MG_FD_202534 | JGI IMG/M metagenome (GOLD analysis project Ga0307373, IMG submission 202534) | Soil microbial communities from Risofladan, Vaasa, Finland - OX-2 | ecosystem: Environmental > Terrestrial > Soil > Coastal area > Acid sulfate soil | place: Finland: Risofladan, Vaasa | collected... | reverse complement strand
CGGCGGCGGCGCGCGCGGGCGCCCGGCGGCGGCGTCGCCCCGGCGGCGACTTCAGCCGCACCAGGGCGGCGAAGGGCGAGGCGGCCGCCCCTGGCGCCGGCGCGGCCGGGCGGCGGGGTTCGGACCCGCGCCGCCAGACCTGGCTGGCGCCGCGGCCCGCCGGCGCGAAGCCGAGGCCGCGCAGGATCGCCCGCGCCTCGGTCTCGCTCCATCCCAGCTCCTCGCGGGCCTGATCGGAGAACAGCAGGCCCTCGCCCTGCCGCGCCGCGCCGCGCAGCAGCTCGTCGAGCCGCTCGAGCTGCTCGGCCGGAACCGCCGCGGCGCCGATGGCCACCAGGCCGCGAAGTCCGAGCGCCCGGGCGGGCGGCGCGGGGGAGGCGATGGCGACCGCGCCACCGGGCGCCGGTCGCCAGTGCGGCGCCGCCGCGAGCGCAAAGGCCTGGGCGAAGGCGCGCGCCGCGCCGGTGAGTTCCGGCAGGAAGATCGCGAACGCCGAAAGGCGCACGCCCAGGCTTCGCAGCGACCGGCGCTCGACGCGGCTGAGGCTCTTCAGGTCCAGCTGCAGCCCGGCGCGGGAGAGCGCGCCCCCCGCCTCGACCAGCTGATAGGCGACGCCGCGCGCCAGCCCCTTCAGCGCGCCGCCCGCGATCGCCGTCTCGAGCCGCTTCAGCGCCGGCAGCCGCCGCTCGGCCTCGGCGGCGAGGAACGCCTCCAGCCGCCGCGCCGCCCGCTCGCGCGCCGCCGGCGGCCCGTGCTCGCCGAGCAGGCGCACGCGCGGCGCGAAGGGGCGATCGCCGGTCAGCCTCGCCGCCGCCGAGCCGCGCCAGAGCACCACCGCGTCCGGCGTCAAGGCGAAGGCCTCGTCCGGCTCGGCGGCGAGGCGCCCGAGCCGCCGGGCGATCTCGGGGCCGACCGCGCGCTGGGCGGCGGCCCGCAGGGTTTTTTCCTCGAGGCTGGTCGATGCGCGGTCGAGCTCGAAGGCGAGGCCGTCGAGCCGGCCGACGAAGTGCCCCTCGACCGTCACCGCGCCATCGGCGGCGACGCCGGCCAGGAGGTCGGCCGGATCGCCGAGGCCGCGCATCAGGGCGCTGGTGCGGCGATCGATGAACCGCGCCATCAGCTTCTCGTGCAAGGCGTCGGAGAGCCTATCCTCAAGGGCGCGGGCGACGCCCTGCCAATGGGCCGGATCGGCCAGCCACTCGGGCCGGTTGGCGATGTAGGCCAGGGTCCGCACGTTGGCGAGGCGCATGGAAAGCGAGTCGATCTCGCCGTCGGTGCGGTCGATCGACTTCAGCTGGCCGGCCATCCAGTCGGCCGGGACGACGCCCGGCCCGCGCGTCAGGTGATCGAAGAGGGCGCCGAGGAGGCGCAGGTGATCCTCCAGCCGGGTCTTGCGGAAATCGGGCGTCTGGCAGGCGTCCCAGAGGCGAAGCAGGGCCGAACGGCCGCGGGCGCGATCGGCCACGCCCGGCGCGGCGGCGAGCGCGCGCAGGCTGGTCTCGTCGAGCGCTTCCTCGGAGGCTCTCAGGCTTTCCCAGGGCGGCGGCTCGGCCAGCGAGCCGATCAGGGCGGGCAGCGAAGAGAAGTCCAGGCGCGCGTTGCGCCACAGCGCGGTGGCGACCGGCTCGAACCGGTGCTCCTCCACCTGGCGCGCCAGGCCGGCGTCCATGGGCGCGCAGGCGCCGGTGACCCCGAAGCTCCCGTCGCGGCGGAAGCGCCCGGCCCGGCCGGCGATCTGGCCGATCTCGTGCGGATGCAGCGGGCGCGTGCGCCGGCCGTCGAACTTGGCGAGCCCGGCGAAGGCGACGTGGCCGAGGTCCATGTTGAGGCCCATGCCGATGGCGTCGGTGGCCACCAGGAAATCCACCTCGCCGCTCTGATAGAGCTCGACCTGGGCGTTGCGGGTGCGCGGGCTGAGCGAGCCCATGACCACGGCGGCGCCGCCGCGCTGGCGGCGGATCAGCTCGGCGATGGCGTAGACGTCGCCCGCCGAAAAGGCGACCACGGCGGTGCGGCGCGGCAGGCGCGAGATCTTCGTCGCCCCGTCGTAGCTCAGGCTCGAGAACCGCTCGCGGGTGGCGACCTCGGCGTGCGGCAGCAGCCGCCGCACCAGCGGCGCCAGGGTCGCGGCGCCCAGGAACATGGTCTCGTATCGGCCGCGGGCGCCGAGCAGCCGCTGGGTGAACACGTGGCCGCGCTCGGGATCGGCGCAGAGCTGGATCTCGTCCACCGCCAGGAACTCGACCTCGCGCGTCAGCGGCATGGCCTCGACGGTGCAGACGAAATACTGGGCGCGGGGCGGGACGATCTTCTCCTCGCCGGTGACCAGGGCCACGGCGCGGGCGCCGCGCGCCTTGACGACCCGGTCGTAGATCTCGCGCGCCAGCAGCCGCAGCGGCAGGCCGATCATGCCCGAGGCGTGGCCCAGCATCCGCTCGACCGCCAGATGGGTCTTGCCGGTGTTGGTGGGGCCCAGGACCGCGACGATCCGCGAAGGCGCCTGTCCGGGCGAGCGCTCGTTCATGCTCCTGATTTGGGCCAAGACCCGAGGAGTGGCAATGGCGGTCCCACGGCCGCGTTTCCGACTTCTGAATGCTCATGGTTAACAGCCGGAACAACGGCGAAACGAACCATGTCCGAATCACTCACCCGCCGCAATTCGGCCTTTGTTCACCACAACGGCTTGTGTCAGAATCGCCTTTGACCACAAGCCGTTCGCGGGCGTCGGAGGGCGCGACGGGGCGACGTTCCATCCCTTCGTCACCCCGGCCGGAGCGGCCGCAGGCCGCGCAGAGCCGGGGCCGGACGGGCCGCAGCCGAGCTGGAGTTCGTCCGGGAACCGGCAGGCCCCGGCCCCGGCTCGCGCTGCGCTTGGCCGGGGTGACGGTGATGATGACCGTCTCGTCAGCCCGAACTCTTTGCCGTGCCGCGCCGAGCGCCGTGCTTGACTCCCGGCCCGGCCTTCCCCAGGTTCGAGCCGACCCTCGCGGGAGAGACCGAGTCACGCCTGACTCGGCGCCGAAGGCGCAACCGCCCCGGAAACGCTCAGGCAAAAGGACCGCGCGGGTTGATGAACGCTGGAAAGAGCCAAGGGGCCTCGCCGCCCCGGCGGCTCGCCGAAGGAGCAAGGGCCGGCCGCGCGCCGATCTGGAATCTCTCAGGCCAAGGGACAGCGGGGGCGTCGGAGACGGCCGCGCGGGCTGTCATCGTCGTCCCAGCGGAGTTCCGTCCTTGTCCGACCCGGCGTCCCCACCCGCCCCCCAGACCACGCCCCTGACCGAGGCGCACAGGGCCATGGGCGGGCGCATGACCGCCTTCGCCGGCTACGAGATGCCTGTCCAGTACGCCGACGGCATCCTCAAGGAGCACCTCTGGACCCGGGCGCACGCCGGCCTCTTCGACGTCTCGCACATGGGCCCCGCGATCCTGCGCCTGAAGCGCCGCAGCGGCGATGCCGACGCCGACCATGCCGCGGTGGCGGCCCTGGTCGAGCCGCTGGTCTGCGGCGACCTCCAGGGTCTGAAGCGCGGCCAGTTGCGCTATACGCTGCTGCTCAACGACGAGGGCGGCGTGCAGGACGACCTGATGATCGGCCGCCCGGCCGAAGACGATCGCCAGGGCCTGCTGCAGATCGTGGTCAATGCGGCGACCAAGGCCGCGGACTTCGCGCGGATCGCCGCCGCGGCAGGGGGATCGGCCGAGCTGATCCGCGCCGACGACCGCGGCCTCCTCGCTCTGCAAGGCCCGGACGCGGCGGCGGTGCTCGCCGAACTCTTCCCCGCGGCCGGCGACCTCGGCTTCATGACCATGACGGCGGCGGGACGCGAGGGCGAGGAGGTTCTGGTCTCGCGCTGCGGCTACACCGGCGAGGACGGCTTCGAGATCCTGGTTCCGGCGTCGGCCGCGCGCGGCCTCTGGGACCGGCTCGCCGGCGACGAGCGGGTGCGTCCGGTCGGTCTGGGCGCACGCGACTCGCTGCGCCTGGAGGCCGGCCTGCCGCTCTACGGCCACGACCTCGACGAGACCACCTCGCCGGTGGAGGCCGGGCTGGAGTTCGCCATCTCGGCGCGTCGCCGCAAGGCCGCGGACTTCCCCGGCGCGGCGCGCATCCTCGGCGAACTCGGCGCGGGGGTGCGACGGCGCCGGGTGGGCCTGCGTGTCCTCGAGGGGGCGCCGGCGCGCGAGGGGGCGCCGATCGCCGACGCGAGCGGCGCCATCGTCGGCCGCGTCACCAGCGGCGGCTTCTCGCCCAGTCTGGGCGCCCCGATCGCCATGGGCTACGCACCCCCCGGCCTGGCGCAGCCCGGCGCCGGGCTCGCCGTCGTCGTGCGCGGCAAGCGCCAGGGCGCCGAGGTCGCGCCGCTGCCCTTCGTCCCGCACCGCTATCGCCGCAAGACCTGAAGGAGCTTCATGCGCTTTTCCAAGGATCACGAATGGGTCGAGCCCGACGGCGGCGAAGCGGCCATCGGCATCACCGCATACGCCGCCGAACAGCTCGGCGACGTGGTGTTCATCGAGCTGCCTGAGCTGGGCAGGAAGGTGAAGGCCGGCGAGCCCCTGGCCGTCGTCGAGAGCGTCAAGGCCGCCTCGGACGTGTTCTCGCCGGTTGCGGGAGAGGTGATCGCGGTGAACGCCTCCCTGCCCGGTTCCCCCGAGACGGTGAACGCCGAACCCGAGCGGGACGGCTGGCTGGTGAAGCTGAAGCTCGCCGACCCCGCGGAGGCCGACGCGCTGATGGACCGGCACGCCTACGAAGCCTTCCTGGCGGCGCTGTGACCTCGAAGGGACCCGCAGTCTGATGCGCTATCTCCCTCTCACCGACGCCGACCGCGCCGAAATGCTCGCCGTGGTGCGCGCGCCCAGCGTCGAGGCGCTGTTCGAGGACGTGCCGGCGGCCACGCGCCTTTCCGGCGATCTCGACCTGCCGCCGCACCAGGGCGAACTGGAGGTGGAGCGGGCGCTCGCCGGCCTCGCGGCGCGCAACCGGGCGGCGGGCGCGGGACCGTTCTTCTGCGGCGCGGGGGCCTATCGCCACCATGTCCCGGCCAGCGTCGACCACATCATCCAGCGCTCGGAGTTCCTCACCAGCTATACGCCCTACCAGCCCGAGATCGCCCAGGGCACCTTGCAGGTGCTGTTCGAGTTCCAGACCCAGGTCGCGGCGCTCACCGGACTGCCGGTGGCCAACGCCTCGATGTACGACGGCTCCACGGCCTGCGCCGAGGCGGTGATGATGGCCGCCCGCGTCACCCGGCGCCGCAAGGCGATCCTCTCGGGCGGCCTGCATCCGCACTATGCCGAGGCGGCCTGGACGCTGGCGCACAGCGCGGGCGTCGTCACCCGCCGCCTGCCCGCCGCCGTCGACGCCGAGCGCGCGGTCGTGGAGGCCATCGACACCGAGACCGCCTGCGTCGTGGTGCAGACGCCCAACGTCTTCGGGACCGCCAGCGAGCTTGGCGCCATCGCCGAGGCGGCGCACGCCGCCGGGGCGCTGATGGTGGTCGTCACCACCGAGGCGGTTTCGTTCGGGCTCCTGAAGCCGCCCGGCGCGATGGGCGCGGACATCGCCGTCGCCGAGGGCCAGTCGATCGGCAACCCGCTGAGCTTCGGAGGCCCCTACGTCGGCCTCTTCGCCGCTCGCGAGGCGTTCGTGCGCCAGATGCCGGGCCGCCTCTGCGGCGAGACCCGGGACGCCGAGGGCCGGCGCGGCTTCGTGCTCACCCTCTCGACGCGCGAGCAGCATATCCGCCGCGAGAAGGCGACCTCCAACATCTGCACCAACTCGGGCCTGTGCGCCCTCGCCTTCTCGATCCACATGACCCTCCTGGGCGAGACCGGCCTGCGCCGGCTGGCCGCCCTCAACCATGCCCGCGCCCGCCGCCTGCGGGACGCCCTGGAGGCGCTCCCCCGGGTAGAGGTGCTGACGCCGCGCTTCTTCAACGAACTGGCGCTGCGCCTGCCGCGGCCGGCCGCGGCGGTGGTCGAGGCGCTGGCGGCGGCCGGCATCGTCGCCGGCGTGCCCTTCTCCCGCCTCGATCCGCGCGCCGGCCTGGACGACGTTCTCCTGGTCTGCGCCACCGAGACCACCACCGACGACGACATCGCCGCCCTCGCGCGCGGCCTCGCTGCGGAGACCGCGCCATGACCGTGCTGAGCGTCGGCCGTCCCACTCGTCCGGAGTCTGCCACGCAGACTCCGTCCGCGTCGCGCGGCCATGGGCTGGTGCAGGAGGAGCCGCTGATCTTCGAACTCGGCGGCTGGGATAAGTCCGGCGTCGACCTGCCCAAGCCGGCGCTCGACGCCGCCGATCTCGGCGATCTGGTGCGCTGCGAGCCGATCGGCCTTCCCGGCCTCTCCGAGCCGGAGACGCTGCGCCACTACGTGCGGCTGAGCCAGAAGAACCACGCCATCGATCTGGCCATGTATCCGCTGGGCTCGTGCACCATGAAGCACAACCCGCGCCTGGGCGAGAAGCTGGCGCGGCTGCCGGGCTTTGCCGATCTGCACCCGCTGCAGCCGCTCCAGACGGTGCAGGGCGCGCTGGAGCTGATGGACGCCCTCGCCCACTGGCTGAAGACGCTGACCGGCTTGCCGGCCGTGGCGCTCTCGCCCAAGGCCGGCGCCCATGGCGAACTCTGCGGCCTGCTCGCCATCCGCGCCGCGCACGAGGCCAGGGGCGACGCCCGGCGCACCGTGCTCGCGCCCACCTCGGCGCATGGCACCAATCCGGCCACCGCGGCGCTCGCCGGCTATGCGGTGACCGAGATCGGCCAGACGGCCGACGGCCACGTCGACCTCGCCGACCTCGCCGCCAAGCTGGGGCCGCACGTCGCCGCGGTTATGGTCACCAACCCCAACACCTGCGGCCTCTTCGAGCGCGAGGTCCTGGAGATCGCCCGCCTCACCCACGCGGCCGGGGCCTATTTCTACTGCGACGGCGCCAACTTCAACGCCATCGTCGGCAGGGTGCGGCCCGGCGACCTGGGCGTCGACGCCATGCACATCAACCTGCACAAGACCTTCTCGACCCCGCACGGCGGCGGCGGCCCCGGCGCGGGGCCGGTCGTGTTCAGCGCCGCGCTTGCGCCCTACGCGCCGCGGCCCTGGCTGGTGCGCGGCCCGCAGGGACTGGCGCTCGCCGAGCACGCGAGCGGCGAGGCGGCGGCCGGCTTCGGCCGGCTCTGCGCCTTCCACGGCCAGATGGGCATGTACGTGCGCGCCCTCGCCTACATGATGAGCCACGGCGCCGACGGCCTGCGGCAAGTGGCGGAGGACGCGGTGCTCGCCGCCAACTACGTGAAGGCGCGGCTCTCGGGCGCGCTGACGCCGGCGTTCCCGCAAGGGTTCTGCATGCACGAGGCGCTCTTCGACGACGCCTGGCTGGAAGGGACGGGCATCTCCACCCTCGACGTCGCCAAGGCGCTGATCGACGAGGGCTTCCACCCGATGACCATGTACTTCCCGCTGGTGGTGCATGGGGCCATGCTGATCGAGCCGACCGAATCCGAGCCGAAGCGCGAACTCGACCGGTTCTGCGACGCCCTGCTGGAGCTGGCGGGCGCCGTGCGCGCCGGCGACGTGGCGCGCTTCAAGGGCGCCCCCTATTTCGCGCCGCTGCGCCGGCTCGACGAGACCGCCGCGGCGCGCCGGCCGCGCCTCGCCTGGACCCCTGAGGCGCCCACGCCACAGCCGAGCTGAATCGCCGGCGCTCTCGCGCGCCCTGGCTCGCCCCTCTAGGCGGCGCGGCCGGGCGAACCATATCTGGGCCTGGCAGGCGCGTCTCCGCGTGCGCGTCCGCACCCGAACCTTGAAGAGCCCATGTCCTTCGCGAGCCTTCGCACGGCCGCTCGCTGGCGCAGCGCGCCGGCAATGCCGCTCTGGCGCCGGCTGGGGCGCCGGCTGCGCCGCGGCCTGGCGCTCGGTCTCGGCTTCGCTCTCGTCGGCGTCGGCGCGGTGGGCGCGGTGCTGCCGGGGCATCTCGGCGTGCCGGTGCTGGCGCTGGGCCTGGGGGTGGTGCTGCGCTCGTCGTTCCGCGCCCGGCGCCACTTCATCGGCCTGAAGCGGCGTCACCCCAACCTGATCGTGCCGATCCGGCGGTTGCTGCGCCGCGAGCCGGAGGTCGTCCCGGTGCTCTGGCAGCAGGCGCTGCGCTTCGAGCGCCGCCTCGTGCCGCGCCGCTGGCGCTTCCTGGCCAGGGCGAGGCGCAGCCGCAGGCGCCGCCCGCTCGCCTCGTCGCGCCCCTTTCACCCCCGCGTCGCGGGGAAGGATGAAGGGATTTCCTCCTCACCCGTGCAACGGGGGAGGTGGCGCTCGGCGCGGCAGCGCCGGGCGGCGGAGGGGGCTAGCGCCGTCCGAGCTTGGCGGGGATGCGGGCCAGGGCCGCGTCGACCAGGGGGTCGGTGGTGGCGGCGGCGAGGCGGGCGGCGAGCACCTTCTCGGCGGCCCGGGCGGCCAGGTCGGCGGCGGCGGCCTTCACCTCGGCGGCGGCCTGGGCCTCGGCCAGGGCGATCCGCCGCTCGGCCTGGGCGCCGCGGCGCCGGACCTCGTCCTCGAGCTGGGACTTGGCCTCGACGCCGAGGCGCTCGGCCTCGAGCCTCGCCGCCTCCAGCATCGCCGCGGCGTCGTGCTCGGTCTCCTCGCGCCGGACCTTGATCTGCGCCAGCAGCGCCTCGGCCTCCTCGCGCAGCTTGGTCGCTTCGTCGAGCTGGGCGCGGATCTTGCCGGCGCGGGCGTCGAGGGCGGCGATCGCCATGCCCGGAACCTTCATCCACACCATGAAGCCGACGAGCAGGACGAGCCCGACGAACTCCCAAAGGTGCGCGTCCTGCAAGATGTCCATGGACCCGCTCACTCGACGCCCGCCAGGGCGCGCTCGATTTCGGCGGCGTCGGGGGCCGCGCCGGTGAGTCTTCCCACCATGGCCTCGGCGGCCTCGGCGGCGACGCTGCGCACCTGGGCCATGGCCCGGGCGCGGGCGGCGGCGATGCGGGCCTCGGCCTCGGCCATGATCTCGCCCAGCCGCGCCGTCTCGGCGGCCCGGCTCCTCGCCGCCTCGGCCGCGGCGGCCGCCCTGGCGTCGAGGGCCAGCCGCTGCGAGCGCGACCGGGCCTGCGCCAGCTCCTCGGCGGCGGTCCGGCTCTGCGCCTCGGCCTCGTCGCGCAGGCGCCGCGCCTGGCCGATGTCGCCGGCGATCCTGTCCTCGCGCGCGGCGATGGCGCCGCCGACCCTGGGCACGAACACCTTGGTGAAGAGCAGCACCAGGATGGCGAAGATGATCGTCATGTAGATCATCTCGCCCGGCCACTGCGAGGCGTCGAACTGCGGCAGGGCGCCGCCGCCCTGCTCGATGGCGTTGGTGGCGCTGGAGAGCGCGGCCATGGCGAGGGGTCAGCCCGCGTAGAGGATGATGAACGCCATCACCAGGGCGAAGATGCCCATGGCCTCGGTGAGGGCGAAGCCGAGCAGCAGCCACGAGCGCTCGCCCGCCGCGGCGGAGGGATTGCGCATCGCCGCCTGCAGATAGTTGCCGAACAGGATGCCCAGGCCCGCGCCGGCGCCGATGAGGCCGGTCATGGCCAGGCCCGCGCCGATGAGCCGCGCGGCGTGAACGGTCGAGATTGCGTCCATGAGGTCGAAGTCCCCTTTTTCCAGTCGGGTGTTGCTAGTGGCCGTGATCCAGGTTCACGACGTCGGAAAGATAGGTGCAGGCGAGCGCCGCGAAGACATAGGCCTGCAAGAGGGCGACGATCAGCTCCAGGGCCGAGAGGGCGACCACCATGGCCAGAGACATGGCCGAGCCGACGTACCCGAAGCTGGCGAAGCCGCCCTTGCTGGCGGCCCAGACCGCCATGGCGACCACGAAGCTGCCGAACATGTAGAGCACCACGTGGCCGCCGATCATGTTGCCGAACAATCGCATCGACAGCGTCACCGGCCGCACCATGAAGGAGATCATCTCGATCGGGACGAGGAACAGCAGCATCAGGAAGTGCACGCCCGGCGGCACGAACAGCTTGAAGAAGCCGAGGCCGTTGCGGATGAAGCCGACGGCGATGACGAGGGCGAAGGTGAGCAGCGCGAGCGTGACCGTGACCGCCAGCTGGGCGGTGACGGTGAACTGGCCGGGGAGGATGCCCCAGGTGTTCATCAGCGCGATGAGGGTGAAGAGGGCCAGGATGTAGGGCAGGAAGGGGCGGCCGCGGTCGCCGATCATCGAGCCGGTCATGCCCTTGTCGACGAGGTCGTAGACGATCTCGCCGAAGGCCTGCATCCGGCCCGGCACCACGCGCCCGCGCGCCGCGGCGAGGAACACCGCGCAGATCAGCAGCGCCAGGCCCAGCATGGTGGCCACGGCGTTGGTGATGGAAAGGTCGATATGGCCCAGCCCCGGGATGTTCGCGCCGAGCGGCGGGAACCAGGGCAGGCGCTGGATCAGGAACTGCTCCATGGGCTTGATCGCCGCCATCCGCGCCTCAGTCCTCCGTCCCGTCGCTCTTGGCCGCGCCGCGCCCGGCGCCGGCCGAATGCATCGCCGCATAGGCCGCGGCCGCCGTACCGAGCAAGAGGCCGATCACCATGCCGAAAGGCGTGGTGTGGGCGAAGTGGTCGACCACCCACCCGAGCCCGATGCCGCCGAGAATGCCGCCGAGCACCTCGCCCAGGAGGCGATAGGCGTCGCCGACCCCGCGCTCGGCCGAGGCGGCGCCGGCGAGCGGGGTCTCGTCCGGCCTGAACGCCTTCAGCCGATCGTCGAGGCGCTTCAGCGCCTCACGGCTGTCGTCGTCCGGCTGCGGCATGAACGGGAACTCGCGCAACGAGGCGCGCGCCCCGACGTCCCCGCCGCGGCCCGGCCAGGTCGGCGCGGAACCTATAGAGGCGAACCGGAGGCGTCAAGACTGGCCGAATCGCGCATAAGGTGTTGATTCCACTCAGGGGAGCGGGACTTTCAGCTCGCCCCGTCTCGCCCCCTCCGACGCCCGGCGCTGCCGCGCCGGACGCCACCTCCCCCGTTGCACGGGTGAGGAGGAAGTCGTCTTCACTCCTTCCCCGCGACGCGGGGAAGGGGGACCGCCGCGCCGCCAGGCGCGGGGGTGGAAGGGGCGCGCGCCCCCTCCACCGTTGCACGGGCGAGGAGGAACGACGTTCTCCTGCCTCGCGAGCGCAGCGCGAGCCGGGGCCGGAGCCTGTCGGTTCCCGGACGAACTCCAGCCCGGCTGCGGCCCGTCCGGCCCCGGCTCTGCGCGGCCTGCGGTCGCTCCGGCCGGGGTGACGATGGTATGGAACGTCGCCCCGTTGCGCCGCCGGCTAATGCGCTTCGTCCCAGTTCGGCGCCGCGCGGGCCTCGACCACCAGGGGGGGCGAGAGGGCGACGGCGGGAAAGGCGGCGTGCTCCATGACGCGCCTCGCCAGGGCGCAGGTCGCCTCGGCCTCGGCGGCGGGGGCCTCGAAGACGAGTTCGTCGTGGACCTGCAGCAGCATCCTGGCCGCGAGCCCCTCGGCGGCGAGGGCGGCGGGCATGCGGATCATCGCCCGGCGGATCACGTCGGCCGCCGTGCCCTGGATCGGGGCGTTGATGGCCGCCCGTTCGGCGAAGGCGCGCTCGCCCGCCGACTTGGAGCGGATCATCGGCACGTTGATCCTGCGCCCGAACAGGGTGGTGACGAAGCCCTGCTGACGCACCAGGGCGCGCATGCCGTCCATGTAGGCGCGGATGCCGGGGAAGCGCTCGAAATAGGTCTTGATGTAGGCGCCGGCCTCGTCCTGGGGGATGCCGAGCTGGTTGGCGAGGCCGAACGCCGAGATGCCGTAGATGATGCCGAAGTTGATCGCCTTGGCGCGGCGGCGCGTCTCGGCCGGCATGCCCGCCACCGGCACGCCGAACATCTCCGAGGCGGTCGACGCGTGGATGTCGAGGCCGTCCAGGAACGCCCGCTTCAGCGGCGCTATGTCGCCGATGTGGGCGAGGAGCCGCAGCTCGATCTGGCTATAGTCGGCGCTGATCAGCAAGTTTCCCGGCTCGGCGACGAAGGCCTTGCGGATCTTGCGGCCCTCCTCGGTGCGCACCGGGATGTTCTGCAGGTTGGGATCGTTGGACGACAGCCGCCCGGTGGTGGTGGAGGCGAGCGCGAACGAGGTGTGCACCCGCCCGGTGCGCGGCGCCACCGCCTGCGCCAGGGCGTCCGTGTAGGTGCCCTTCAGCTTGGAGAGCTGGCGCCAGTCGAGCAGCACCCGCGGCAGGGCGTGGCCCTGGCCGGCGAGATCCTCGAGCACGCCGGCGTCGGTGCTCCACACCCCGGTGGCGGTCTTCCTGCCGCCGGCCAGCCCCAGCTCGCCGAACAGCACGTCGCCGATCTGCTTGGGGCTGCCGAGGTTGAAGGGCCGGCCCACCAGCCGCTGCGCCTCGGCCTCCAGCTCGGCCATGCGCAGCGAGAAGTCGTGCGAGAGCCGGCGCAGCTCGGCCGGGTCGATGCGGATGCCGGCGCCCTCCATGCGCGCCAGCACCGGCGGCAGCGGCCGCTCCAGGGTCTCGTAGACGGTGAGCAGATGCTCGCGCGCCAGGCGCGGGCGCAACAGCCGGTAGAGCCGCAAGGTCACGTCGGCGTCCTCGGCGGCGTAGCAGGTGGCTTCGGCCAGGGCGACGTGCCTGAAGCTCTTCTGCGCCTTGCCGGCGCCCGCCACCTGCTTGAAGCTGATCGGCTGATGGCCGAGCCACAGCGCCGACAGCTCGTCCATGCCGTGGTTGTGCAGGCCGGCCTCCAGCACGTAGGAGATCAGCATGGTGTCCTCGATCGGCGCCACCTCGACGCCGTGCCGCGACAGCACGCCCAGATCGTACTTGGCGTTGTGCGCCACCTTCAGCACTGCCGCGTCCTCCAGCAGCGGCTTCAGCCGGGCGATGGCGTCTTCGAGCCTTATCTGTTCGAGGTCGGCCGGCGCGCCCAGCTGCAGGCCATCCTCGGCGCAGTGGCCCAGGGGGATGTAGCAGGCCTCGCCCGGCGCCACCGCCAGCGAGACGCCGCAGAGCGCCGAATTGGACGAGGAGAGCGAATCCGTCTCGGTGTCGAAGGCGACGACGCCGGCCGCGCGGGCGCGGACGATCCAGGCGTCGAGGCTCGCCAGGTCGCGCACGCAGGCGTAGGCCGAGACGTCGATGGGCGCGGCCGGCGTCTCGGCTGTCGAAGGCGCCGGCGCGGGCGCCCCGCCCGAGCGCGCCTCGCTGACGCGGCGCGCCAGGGTCCGAAACTCCATCGCTTCCAGGAAGTCGGCGAGCGTCTTGGCGTCGGGCTCCTGCACCGCCAGATCCTCCAGCGGGGCGGGCAGCGGCGTCTCGCAGTCGAGCTGCACCAGCTGGCGCGACAGCCGGATCTGGGCGGCGAAGTCGATCAAGGTCTGGCGGCGCTTGTCCTGCTTGACCTCGCCGGCCCTGGCCAGCAGCGTCTCCAGGTCGCCATATTCGTTGATCAGCGCCGCGGCGGTCTTGACGCCGATCCCCGGCGCGCCGGGGACGTTGTCGACGGCGTCGCCGCATAGGGCCTGCACCTCGACCACCTTCTCCGGCGCGACGCCGAACTTCTCCATCACCTCGGCGGCACCGATGCGCAGGTTCTTCATGGTGTCGAGCATCGAGACGCGCTCGCCCACCAGCTGCATCAGGTCCTTGTCGGACGAGACGATCACCACCTCGCCGCCGAGGTCGCGCACCTGGCAGGCGTAGGCGGCGATGATGTCGTCGGCCTCGTAGCCGGCCAGCTCCAGCGAGGGCACGCCGAACGCCCGCGTCGCCTCGCGCACCAGCGGAAACTGCGGCGCCAGATCCGGCGGCGCCGGCGGCCGGTGCGCCTTGTAGTCGGCGTAGAGCCTGTTCCTGAACGTCACCTCCGAGGCGTCGAACACCACCGCCAGATGCGTCGGCGCATCCGGCGCGGCCTTCATGTCGACCAGCAGCTTCCAGATCATGTTGCAGAAGCCGGCCACCGCCCCCACCGGCAGGCCGTCCAACTTGCGCGTCAGGGGCGGCAGGGCGTGGAAGGCGCGGAAGATGAAGCCGGAGCCGTCCACCAGATAGAGCCGCAGGGCGGGCCCGTCCTGGGTGGGCGCGCGGGGAATCTCGGCCAGGGTCGCGGGGGCGTCGAGCGTCTCGGTCATGGCGCCAGGATAGGCCCGTCGCGCCGCCGGGTCACGTCCCGGCCGCGCCCGGCCTCGCGCTTCAATGGCCGTGCGAGCCCTCGTAGACGCCGGGGGCGAGGCGTTCGCTCTCGGCGCCTTCCGCGCCCGGCGCGAGCACGAAGCGGCGGTCGCAGTAGGGGCATTGCACGAAGGCGGCCTCGCCCATCTCCAGCCAGACGCGGGGATGGCCGAGCGCGCCGCCGACGCCGTCGCAGGCGACCCGGCGCGAGCGCACCGCGACCTCCTCGGGCGGCGGCGGCGAGGTCGGCGTCAGGTCGGCGCGCGCCGGCGCCGGCTCTGGCCGCAGCTTCGAGGCGGGCGGGTGCTTCAGTTGTCGGGCCATGCTCGCGGCGACTCCCGCCGCCCCGCGGCTTGGCGAAGCGGCTCGTCCGGCCTAGGTAGGCGGCCAAGGCCCGCGCCGTCAATCGAGCCCGGGCCCAAAGGGACCCATGCAGCTTCCCGAGTTCGCCATCGAGGCGCGCGGCCTCGTCAAGACCTATCCGGCCCTGCGCGGCGCGCCGGCGATGCAGGCGCTGAAGCATATCGACCTCGCCATCCCGCGCGGCTCGATCTTCGGCCTGCTCGGCCCCAACGGCGCCGGCAAGTCGACCTTCATCAACATCCTTTCGGGCCTGACGAAGAAGACCGCCGGCCAGGTCTCGATCTGGGGCCGCGACCTCGACGCCCGGCCCCGGGACGCCCGCGCCGCCATCGGCGTGGTGCCCCAGGAGATCGCCGCCGACGTCTTCTTCACCCCGCGCGAATCCCTCGACGTGCAGGCCGCCATGTACGGCGTGCCGCGGCGCGAGCGCATCACCGGCGAGCTCCTGGCCGCGCTCGGCCTTTCCGACAAGGCCAACGCCTATGTGCGCCAGCTCTCGGGCGGCATGAAGCGGCGGCTGATGGTGGCCAAGGCCATGGTGCACAACCCGCCGGTGCTGATCCTCGACGAGCCCACCGCCGGCGTCGACGTCGAGCTGCGCCGCCAGCTCTGGGACTATGTGGTCGGCCTCAACCGCCGCGGCGTCACCATCCTGCTCACCACCCACTATCTGGAGGAGGCCGAGGAGCTGTGCGACCTCATCGCCATCATGAATCATGGCGAGGTGGTGGCCTGCGAGCCCAAGGCCCAGCTGCTCGCCCGCCTCGACACCCGCGCCGTGGTGCTGACGCCCTCCAGCCCGCTCGCCGGCGCCCCGGCCCTGCCGCCCTTCGAGACGCGGCTGCGCCCCGGCGGCGAACTCGCCATCAACTTCCGCGCCGCCGAGGCCGGCGTCGAGCAGGTGCTGGCCGCCGCCCGCGCCGCCGGCGTCCACTTCACCGACCTGCGCACCGAGGAGCCGGACCTCGAGGACGTCTTCCTCGCCCTCACCTATGGCGCCAAAGCCATGGCCGACGCGCCGTAGCGGCCACGCCAGGGGGCCGGTTTGCGCGGGCAGCGCCATTCGGCTAGACACCGCACCGCCTACAGCGCCGCACCCGTAGCTCAGCTGGATAGAGCGTTGCCCTCCGAAGGCAAAGGTCGCACGTTCGAATCGTGCCGGGTGCGCCAGCCCAGACTGCGCCAGGGGCGGCCGGCGCGCGACCGGCGCCGTCACCAGCCTTCCCCCGGCCCGTGCGCCGAGGCTTTCCAGACCCGCGGCGGCGGCGTTGCGGCCGGCGACGCCGTTATTTCCACCGTTCTATCGGTGGCGAGCCCCGGCGGATCGCCCGGGCGCGGCGCCTCCGACGCCGAAATCTGCGCCGCTGCGTCGGCGGCGGCCTGCGCCGCCGCCCAATCGCCGCGCGCCTTGGCCGGCGCCGCTATTTCCACCGTTGTATCGGTGGCGGCGGAGGCTGGCGCGCCATCGTCGTCCGCCTCGGGAGCCACCGTTATTTCCACCGTTCTATCGGTGGCGAGGTCCGGCGGATCGCCTTGGCGCGAAGCTTCCGACGCCGAAATTTGCGCCGCTGCATCGGCCGCGGCCTGCGCCGCCGCCCAATCGC
>Ga0307373_10008084_pt1 | contig 16154 bp, 17 predicted proteins | sample OX2MG_FD_202534 | JGI IMG/M metagenome (GOLD analysis project Ga0307373, IMG submission 202534) | Soil microbial communities from Risofladan, Vaasa, Finland - OX-2 | ecosystem: Environmental > Terrestrial > Soil > Coastal area > Acid sulfate soil | place: Finland: Risofladan, Vaasa | collected... | reverse complement strand
TGCGCAGGTCGGCATCGACGATGATGACCCGCTGGCCTCCCTGGGCCAGCACCGCGCCGAAGTTGACCAGCGTGGTGGTCTTGCCGTCGCCCGGGCGGAAACTCGTCACCACCAGCGAGTGGACTTCCTGACCCACGGTGGCGAACTGAAAGTTCGTGCGCATGGTGCGATAGGCCTCGGCGGCGGCGGCGTTTGGGTGCGCCTGCGGCTCGACCCCCTCGGGCGAGCGCAGCCCCGGGATCAGGCCCAGAGCGGTGCGTCCGGTCAGCCGCTGCACCTCCTCCGACGTCTTGACCGTGTCATCCACGTAGCCCACGACCAGCACGATGCCGCAGGCGACGAGCAGGCCGAGGACGCCGGCGACCGCGGTGTTGAGCATGATGCGCGGCCGCACGAAGCCGCGCGGCGGGACCGCTTCCTCCGCGATGCGGATCTGCGTGCCGTTCTGCGCGGCGGCGAGGTCCATCTGCTGCTGGGCTTCGAGCAGACTGGTGTAGGTGGACTGGTCCTGGTTCAGCTGCGACTGGAGCTGCGTGATCTGGGCCTGGACGCTGGCGGTCCCGGCGTCGGACTGCCCCTGCAGCTGGGTGATGCGGGCCGACTCGGAGGCGATGCGGGCCTTGACCGTGTTGATGTTGGTCTGGATCTCGGTCCCACTCGATCCAACCGTCGCGGCCTGCTGCGCTTTCATCTGGTCGATGAAGGCTTGGCCGACCGTGTTGGCGAGCTGCGCGGCCAGCTGGGGACTGCGATCGGTCGCGGCGACGCGCAGCAGCTGGGTGTTATTGACCGGCGCCACCGTGAGCTGACTCGCCAGCTGCTCGGGGGTCACCTTGAGACCGAGTTGCTGGATGGCGGCGGTCAGCACCGGGCGCGTCGTCGCCAGCTGGCTGTAGGTCGTGGCGAGCTGTTGCGCGGCCTGGATGTCGTTATAGGTCGACGACCCGGCCGTCTGGCTCTGGTCGATAACCAGGATGGCGTCGGCCTCGTAGTAGCGCGGGAGCGAGTGGCTGACCACATACGCCGCGACGCCAGCGACCAGCGGACACAGGAGCAGCACCCACCACCAGCGGCGCGCCAGCTTCAGGACATCGCCAACGGTTAAGTCCCGCACAGACCAGGCCCTTTCTCGCCGCGTTCGACCACTGCCGTGTTCCAGTGACGCCCGCCAAGTTCAGCAAGATTGAGTGTACTATAGGCAATCGGGGCGGGTAACCGGCTCCTGAACGACTCAGGACCTTCGTCTACATGTCCGTACAGTGCCTGTCCCGAGGTCGTCGGGCCGGGCGACGCCGGGGTACAATCCCGGCCCGGTGGTGGTGCCTTCAGGGACGTGCGGCCGGGATGTCCCAGCCGCGATGACGGCTGCCCCTCCGTCGCTGGACGGAGCCGCGCATGGGCAGGCAGGAGGTGGTGAGCAACGTGCCGATGGATTTCCGCGAGCAGGTGGAGCTGGCGCTCCGCAACTACGGTGATCTCCCGCCCCTGCCAATGAGCGAGGGCCTGTCGGAGATCGAGCAGCACCTGGCGACGCCGGACCGGGTCGCCTTTGCCCTTGGCTGGGTGGTGGCCAACGCCATCGTCGGGGCGCGCTACGCCGACTCGGCGATCGACGCGCTGCCGGTGTTCCACCCCGAGAACGGGTGGGACCGTTTCCTCTTGACGCGCCGGGTCACCTCGGCGCTCTTCCAGGAGGAGCCGGCCGACTCCTTCGGATTGATCATGCTGAGCGGGGAGGACGCGCCGCGTATCACCCACGGCAACGGCGAGACGCGGCTGGCACTCGGTGGAGCGCTGCGCGAGGATCCAGAGCACGCGCTGGCCGACATCCTGACCCTCTTCCCATCGTTTGGGCTGCCCGAGCAGGATCTCGGCATGTACTGGGAGGAGCGGCAGCAGCGCTATCCCATGCTCTACAACGTCGTCACCGAGCTGATCCTGGAGCATCCTGGCGTGGTCGTCGCGCGTGAGATCTTCGTCGACGACCAGCCCGTCGACGGCGCCTACCATCCACTCTATCTTCACGGCGTCGCCCTCCATCCGCGGATGGTCTACGACTTCTTCCTGGTGCAGTTCGGCGATCGGGCGGCCTTCTTCCGTCTCCACGGCGGCCAGTCGATCTACGAGACCGACCGGGGCGGCTGGGCGACGGTCCGCAAGCAGCTCTCCGAGGAGGGGAACCCCGACGACGTCAAGCGCCGCCTTCTGGGCTGGCTGCGCATCGTGGGCGCGCCGCAGCCGGACACGGTCGACTGACCATCGGCGTCCTGGCGCTGTTTCGCCGGAGAACCGGCATCGCAACCGCCGGTTGTGCCGGAGAATCGACGTATTTCGGCGGGAGAACACGAACAATCGGCCTACCACGGCGACGTCGAGGTTCGCGAGGTCCGCGCGCGACCTTGCCATAAGCGCGGAAGCTGCTACACTCGATATAGCTCATTGGGGCGGTCGTGGCGCCAGGCGGCCGGTCCCAACAGCGCGGCGGTGGCTGCCCTTCGGGGGTTGTGGCAGATCCAGTGCCAACCAGGCCAACGCATCCGAGAAGAGAGCCGGGCAGCCGGCTCTCTTCGCTGCGCGGGGCCCAACGACGTCAGCCGTCGATCGCGCCGAGCAGACCCTCGATCTGGTCGCTGATCTCCCCCGGCGGGCTCAACGGGCTTCCGGAGGCGTCGACCAACCTGCCCGTTATCCATGTGGCCGGTGGCGCGGACCGCCCATCTCCCGTCGTCGGCGCTTCCAGCGCGTGCAGCCGGCGCCGAGCTTGCCGTGGACCGGGTGGAGCTGCAGCCGGCGGTCACCGCGCTCGATCTCGACAGGCTGCCACCGGCGCCGGGCAAGCCGCTGCTCCAGGTCGTCTTCCATGCTCACGGTCGCCTCCAGCGTCCCGGGCGTCTCGCCCGGCGTGCCGGTCGTGCCGCTGCCCGTCGACCGTCGTTCGCGCGGGTTAGCCGGCGGAGACCGGTGGCTCCGTCCCGCCGATCTGGCCCTCGCCGTGGTAGGCACCGCGGTAGCCGGAGGCGGTCGCGGTGTCCAGGCGGTGGAACACGAGCTGCACGATGCGGGCGTCCCGCTCGACGCGGAATCCGGCCGGGTTATAGACGACCAGCAGGGCAACGCCGCGGCCGGAGTACCCGGCGTCCCAGACGGCGGTGTGTACCGCCACCCCCGAGCGCAGCAAGCTCGAGCGCGGCCGGGCGTAGGCCATCGTGTCGGCCCGCAGGTTGACCGTCTCGTTGAGGCGGATCAGGTACGGCCCGGGCTCGAGGGTCAGGCCGCCCCGAGCATCGAACTCCAACTCGTCGGCCTCCGGCAGACGGCGGTCGCGGTTGTCCACCGCCAGTGTGCCGGGGCCGCGGAAGGTGGCCACCGAGGCGAGCGTCAGGTCGATGCCGTTCGGCTGCAGTTGCGCCTCGCGGTCGCGCAGCCCGTGCACCAGTGGCGGATCGGCGTCGAGCAGCCCGGCGATCTGCTCGCGACTCAGGACCCCGGCGTCGTCTTCGCTCATCGCACCCCCTCGTCGTGCCGATCTGGCGTACGGACGCTACCGCCTCCCCGCTAGAGCGTCAACCCGGCCGGCTCGGGTTGTGCTATTCTCCCTCGCCGGATTCACGGCGGGTGCCGGGGACGTTGCTCATGGCCGCGGGAGGACAGCGGATGGACCAGCAGCATGCTCCGCGATCCCTGCACCAGGCGACCGAGGCGGAGATCAGGGCCGGGCTGACCACCGACGTGTACTTCGACCGCGCGGTGGAGATCATCCGCGCCACCGGCACCGACCGCCCGGTGCGGGCCGAGTTCACGGCCAAGTCGCTGCCCGGCGGCGCGGCGTGGGGGATCTTCGCTGGGCTCGAGGAGGTCGCGGCGCTCCTCCAGGGGCGTCCGATCGACGTGCGGGCCGTCCCCGAGGGCTCGTTCTTCCGCGCCTACGAGCCGGTCATGGAGGTCCACGGCTCCTACCTGGAGTTCGCCGCACTGGAGACGGCGATCCTCGGCCTGATCTGTCAGTCGTCCGGCGTGGCGACCAAGGCGGCCCGCATCCGTATCCTGGCCGGAGACAAGACCGTCGCCAGCTTCGGCGCCCGCCGCGCCCACCCCGCCATCGCGCCGGTGATCGAGCGGGCCGCCTACCTCGGTGGCTGCGACGGCGTCAGCGTGGTCAAGGCGGCCCGCATCCTGGGCGCCGACCCGACCGGCACCATGCCGCACTCGCTGGTCCTGCTCGTCGGCGACACGGTCGAGGCGGCACTGGCCTACGACCGCGTCCTGCCGCGCGAGGTGCCGCGCATCGCGCTGATCGACACCTTCAACGACGAGAAGTTCGAGGCTGTCCGCGTGGCCCAGGCGCTCGGCGACCGACTGTGGGGCGTGCGGCTCGACACCCCGAGCTCCCGGCGCGGGGACTTCCGCCGCATCGTCGAGGAGGTCCGCTGGGAACTGGACCTGCGCGGCTTCCAGCACGTACGCATCATCGTCAGCGGCGGGCTCGACGAGGACGACGTCGTGCGCCTGCGCGACGTCGTCGACGCCTTCGGCGTCGGCACCAGCATCGCCAGCGCGCAGACGATCGACTTCGGCATGGACATCGTCGAGATCGAGGGGCGGCCGGTCGCCAAGCGCGGCAAGATGAGCGGCGCCAAGGAGCTCTGGCGCTGTCCGGCCTCGGGGCAGGACTGGGTGCTGCCCCTGGCGGAGGCGCGGCTCGCCGTCGAGTGCGCGAGCGGTGAGGAGCCCGTGCGGATGCTCCAGCCGCTGCTGCGTGGCGGGCAACTCGTCCAGGAGTTGCCCGCGGTCCGCGACATTCGCGCGTACGTCCTCGACCAGTTGCGGACCCTCTCGCTCGTGCCCTGAGCACCGGCGCCGGTTTCCTCGCGCCCTGCCCCTGTGCCGTAGCCACGTACAGGTGTAACATTGCATCAGCTGTGATCGAGGAGGTGGCGATGGTCGACCGTTCCTGGCTGCTGTTTGTCTACCGCGTGCCGAGCGAGCCCGCGAGCAGGCGGGTCGCCGTCTGGCGGGACCTCAAGCGCCTGGGGTCGCTCTACCTGCAGCAGTGCGTCTGCATCGTGCCGCGGCGCCCGGAGCTGCGCGCCGAGCTCGAGCGCGTCAGCGAGAAGATCACCGGGTTCGACGGCGACGCGACCCTGTTCGAGATCCCGCACCTGCGGCCGGAGGACGACGCCAAGATCGTCGCCGCCGTCCGCGACCTGCGCAACAAGGAGTACGCCGAGATCGTCGAGGAGTGCGAGACCAAGTTCGTCCGTGAGATCGAGTTCGAGCACTTCCGGCGGAACTACACCTTCGAGGAGGCAGAGGAGATCGCCCAGGACCTGGAGAAAATCCGGCGCTGGTTCGACCGGATCGTGGCACGCGACTGGTTCGGCGCCTCCCGGCGGCAGGAGGTCGATGACTGGATCGCGCGCTGCCAGGAGCTGCTCGACGGCTTCGAGCACGAGGTCTACCGCCACCATGGCGACGACAGCGCCGCGGTGGGGGACTACCCGCTGCCGGTGGCGCCGCTGCCGGCCCGGCCGGCTCGTGACGCGGATGTGCCGCGGACACTGGAGACAGAGGAGACGGGCTCATGAGCATCGCGTTTCTGCTGCTCGCGTCCTTTCTCGCCTCGGCCGTCGAGTTCGTCGAGGCGACTACTATCGTGCTGGCGGTCGGGGTGACCCGCAGCTGGCGCTCCGCCCTCACCGGGGTAGCGGTCGCGACCGTCGCCCTGGCCGTGGTCGTGGCCGCGCTGGGTCCGGCCCTGACACTCATCCCGATCTCCGCCCTGCGGCTGGTGGTCGGGACGCTGCTGCTGATCTTCGGCCTGCAGTGGCTGCGCAAGGCCATCCTGCGCTCCTCCGGCTACAAGTCGCTCCACGACGAGGACGCCATCTACCACCGTGAGGTGGCGGAGGCGCGTGAGGCCGGCACCGTGGTGCGGGCCGGCATGGACTGGTACGCCTTCACCCTGTCGTTCAAGGGGGTCTTCCTCGAGGGGCTCGAGGTCGCTTTCATCGTGCTGACCTTCGGCAGCACGTTTGGGAGCGGCGCCCGCGGCATCGAGCTGGCGGCTCTCGGCGCCGCGGCGGCGCTGGTGCTGGTGGCCGGCGTCGGCGTGGTCGTCCACGCGCCGCTGAGTCGTGTCCCGGAGAACACCATGAAGTTCGCCGTCGGCGCGATGCTGACCACCTTCGGCACCTTCTGGGGCGCCGAGGGCGCGGGCGTCCACTGGCCCGGCAGCGACGCGGCGATCCTGGGCGTGCTGGCCTTCGTGCTGGCGGTGTCGTTCGGGCTGGTGGCCTTCCTGCGGGCGCAGCGCTCGACCGCGCCCGTCCTGGTGGCCGAGGTGGCTAAGTCGGGCACTGAGGAGGACTGAGATGCGCTTCATCGTGAACTTCCTGCGCTTCTGGTACGACTTCATCGTCGGCGACGACTGGATGGTGGCGGTTGGCGTGGTGGCGGCGCTGGTCGTGACGGCCCTGCTGGCGCGCGTGGGCTCCGCCGCCTGGATCATCATGCCGGCCGCGGTGGCCGTCGTGCTGACCGTGTCCCTCTGGCGCGCTATCCAGACCAGCCAGTAATCCCGGTCTCTGGGAGGTGGGGCGTTCGCCGGGTGCCCGCAGCGGGCATCCGGCGACCTGCCGCCGTCGATACCGGCCGAGGCCGCACCGGCGGTTGACGGCGAGGCGTCCTGCCTGCCATCATCTCGCTCCAACCGGGGCCGCGGATCCACGGACGCCCGTTGCCCGGGTACACCCCGGGGACGACGCGTCCCGTCGGCTGGTCGTGGCGAGGTTCCTGCTGTGTCTCGCCGCCAACGCCCAGTGTGGCCGCGTACACCCTCGAACAGGATTGGCAGGCGGCTGTGATCGGCTATCCACTGCTGCTCCGGCCTCAGTACGACGAGAAGGTCTGGGGTGGCCGGCGCCTCGAGACGGTGCTCGGCAAGTCCCTGCCGCTCGATGCCGCCATCGGCGAGTCGCTCGAGACCGGCGACGCGGCCGTCGTCGTCAACGGTCCCCTGGCCGGCCGGACGCTCGGTGAGCTCGCGCGCGCCGCCGGTGAGACACTGCTCGGGACGCGAGGCGCGCTCGCGAGTCAGCCGTTCGGCGACTTCCCGCTACTGGTCAAATTCATCGACGCCGCCGACGTCCTGTCGGTGCAGGTCCATCCCGACGATCAGGGCGCGCTCGGCCTGGGCAAGCGGGGCAAGACCGAGGCGTGGTACGTGGTCCAGGCGGAGCCGGGTGCCGCGCTGATCACCGGCCTCGTCGACGAGGTGACGGCCGACGAGGTGCGGGCCGCCATCGAGGTCGGCGGCCTGGACGCGCTCCTCGAGCGCCGCACCGTCGCCTGTGGCGACACGCTGATCGTGCCGGCAGGCACCGTCCACGCTATCGCCGCGGGCGTCCTGCTCTATGAGATCCAGGAGAACAGCGACGTCACCTTCCGACTGTACGATTGGGAGCGCCTCGGCCTGGACGGTCTTCCCCGCGACCTCCACCTCGAGGACGCCCTGCGGGCGCTCGCGCCGGGGCGCCGCGCGACGACTCCGCCCGCGCTGCCGCTGACCGGGCGGCGCGCGGTGCTGGCCGCCTGCCGGTACTTCACGCTCGAGCGCTGGACGGTGGATGGGGAGTTCGTGGTGCCGGGATCCGGAGGCGGCTCCTTTCACCTGCTGAGCGGCGTCGAGGGGGCGTGCGAGCTGCGGGGCGGGAAGGGCGACGCCGTGCGTCTCGAGCGCGGCCACACCGCGCTCCTTCCGGCGGATCTCCCGGAATGCCGCCTGGTCGGCCGGGCGACGGTGCTCGACGCCTGGATCGCGGACCTGGCGACGGACGTGGTGGCGCCGCTCCTATCGGCCGGCCACCAGCCGGAGGAGATCGCACTCCTCGGCGGCAGCACCGGTGACCTGCAGGGCCCGGTGGCGAGCGCGCAGCGCGCCCGGTCCTCACGCCGGCGCCGGCGGGGCCCCTGACGATGCGCTACCGCATCGAGACGCGCCTGCGTCCCGGAGAGGTCTTCGCCCGGGCCCAGGAGTACTTCGGCTCCTCGGGCAAGCTCGGTCTGGAGCTCACGCAGCGCGGCGTCAACCACCGGGTCTTCACCGGGGGTGGCGGCTACGTCACCCTCTCGGCGCGACCCGTCTTCAACCACACCCGGGTGGATCTCGAGGTCTGGCAGTTCGACACGGAGGCGCGCGGATTCACGGACTCGCTGCCCGGCCCCGCCGGGCCGCTCCGCGCGCTGGTAGACGGCCTGCGCCGCCGACCTGCGCGCTAAGCTCGCGCTCAGCTGAGCCGCCCCGTGGATGTGGAGCGTGTGCGCCCTGGACCATGCCTTGCACCATCTGCACCGTTTGCACCCCTGATCGGCTGCGGGAGAGCCCAATGAGCAGCGACGCGAATCGTCTGGCCGGCCGCCTCTTCGCTCCACTCGCGCGCGACTACGATCGCTGGTCGCTCGTGTTGAGCCTCGGTCAGGATCGCCGCTGGCGACGAGCCATGGTTGCCGGACTGGATCTGCCGCCCGACTCGACGGTGCTCGACGTCGCGGCGGGCACCGGGCAGGTCTCTCGTTGCCTCACCGAGCGTCAGTTCCGGGTCGTCGCGCTTGACCAGTCGTCCCAGATGCTTGGGCTGGCCGCCCGCAAGGGCTTCACCGCGGTGCTCGGGCGCGCCGAGAGTCTGCCGTTTGACGACGCGTCGTTTGACGGTCTTACCTTCACCTACTTGCTGCGCTACGTGGCCGACCCGCCTGCGTGCATGCGGGAGCTCGCCCGGGTCGTTCGTCCGGGCGGGACGATAGGCATGGTGGAGTTTGGCCTGCCGCGGGGAGCGTGGAAGCCGCTCTGGATCATCTACACCCGTGTCGTGCTGCCGGCGGTGGGTGCGATGATCTCGCCCGGGTGGAAGGACGTCGGCTGGTTCCTCGGCCCAAGCATCGCCGGGTTCCACCGTCGGTTTCCGCCCGATGCTCTTCTGCAACTTTGGGAGTCGGCGGGTATCGGGGACGTGCGCGCCGCGCGCCTGTCCGTCGGCGGCGGAGTCGTTATGTGGGGACGGCGCCGGTGACCGGCGGAACCCGGGCGTTCTACGCGCGCCGGGGGAGCGTGGGCGCTGACATCCTCACGATCCTCCATGTTCCCTACACTGCCTGGCACCTGAGCTACGTGGTCTTCGGTGCGGCGCTGGCCGCGCACCTGGATGGGCTCCGCCTGGGCGGAACGGTGCTCGCCTTCTTCGCCGGGACCGGTATCGCGTCGCACGCGCTCGACGAATGGAATGGGCGGCCGCTCCGCACGCGGGTGGATGACCGGTTCCTCATGACCATGGCGGTGCTGGGCTTTGCCGTCTCGGGCGTGGTTATGCTCGCCGGAGTCTGGCTCGTATCGGTCTGGGTGATCGCGTGGGCCGTGGCCGGGTTCGTCCTGGCCGCCGGCTATTCGCTCGAGTGGTGGGGCGGGTTGCTCCACACGGAGATCGGGTTCGGCCTCGCCTGGGGCGCGTTCCCGGTCCTGGTCGGTTTCTGGGCGCAGTCCCTGACGATCTCGCCCGCCGCGATAGGCATGGCGCTGGCCGCAACGATCCTGAGCCTGGTCCAGCGATCGCTGAGCACCTCCGCCCGCTTTGTGCGGCGCGAGACCGACGATGCGATCCTGAATCTTACGCTGGCCGACGGCACCCAGCGGCGGTGGGAACAGCGCGAGCTGCTCTCGACGTGGGAGACGCCACTGCGGCGTCTGTCGGTCGCGATGATCGTGATCGCGGTGACGCTCCTACTTATCCGCTGGTAACCGGAGCCCCCACGCCAGTTCCAAGACCGTCTCTGACGGATGCAACGACTGACGTTCGCATCCTGGAGGCGCCGTGCGACGCTGGCCGGGCACGGGTCGGCTTCCGCCCACGCGCTCGCCGTTCATCGTCCTGCCGGCGTGCCCCAGGGGCTCGGCGCCGCCCGGACGACGTGGTCGTTTTCGCTGTCCCGGCGCGGAAAACCACCGTCCAGCCTGCCGTCCAGCCCGAGCACGGACGGCTTCAGCGCGGCGCGACTTGCGCGGCGACGGCCCCGGCGACGAGGCCATAGGCGGCGTGGCGCAGTGCCTCCTGGACGAAGGGAACGGGGCGGGCGAACCGTGGCAGCCGTCCCGCTCTGATGGTCGGGTGGACCCGGTCGATCGCCGTCAGCAGCGGCCACACGACGACGTTCTCCGCCTGGGCGAAGAAGAGCCCCTGCAGCCAGCCGGGTCCCGGCAGCCGCCCCCGCGCGCGGACGAAGACCAGGCCGAGCGCCACCGAGTTCGCGAAGTGGATCGCCGTCCCCAGCCAGCGCCAGTGGCGCTCGCCGCCCGGCACGAGTCCGGCCAGCAGGCGCAGGTCGTTCGTCGGCTCGCCGGTCACCCGCATGTCGAGCGCCATCACCCCGAGGAACGCGAGCCCGCCCGCCAGCCCGGCCGCGACCCCGTGCTTAGGCGCGTCGTCCCGCGTGCTCCGCACGTCAATCGCCGGACGGCTGGAAGATCGGCGGCATCCGGCGCTTGTGGTCCGAGCCCGCCATCATCCGCTCGACGCGCGCGACCTGCTCCTGGGGCAGCCCGGCGGTGTCGCCGCGCTCGATGGCCGCCAGGATGGCGTCGAGCTCGGGATAGCTGATCCCCATCTCGCCCTCGTCGGTCTGCCCCGGCCAGAGTCCGGCGCTGGGCGGCTTGTCGATGATGGCCTGCGGGACGCCGATCTCGCGGGCGACCTCGCGCACCTGGTGCTTGTAGAGGCCGGCGAGCGGCAGCAGATCGACGCCACCGTCCCCGTACTTCGTGAAGTAGCCGACCAGGAGCTCCGTCTTGTTGCCGGTGCCCAGCACCAGCCGGCCGTTGGTGTTCGCTAGGTGGTAGAGCGTCATCATGCGCAGGCGCGGCTTGATGTTGGCCATCGCCAGGTCGTTCCCAGGCGGCAGGGTGGCGACGAGGGTGTCGTAGACCGGGGTGAGGTCGACGTGTACCGGGTCGATGCCGAAGGCCCGGGCCGCCATCTGGGCGTGCTCGAGGTCCTGTGGGTGGCTGTGGGCCGGCATGATCGCGCCGAGGACGCGCTCCGGTCCCAGGGCGCGGGCCGCCAGGCCGGCCGCCGTGGCCGAGTCGATCCCGCCGGAGAGCCCGATGACGACGCCGCGCCCGCCTGCCTGGTCCAGCTGCTGCCAGATCCACGACCCGATGCTGTCCGCCAAGCCCATGGCCCGTCTCCCTGCGGTCTCCCGCCTACCCGTCTACTCGCCTACCATCGCCGCGATACGGGTGGTCATGTCCCGCGATCATCCGTCGACCGGCTCCCGGCCGTCAAGCTCTCGCGGCCGAGCGCCCGGAGCTGGGCTGCCGATCGGGAGGCCTCACCGCGAGGGTGATCGACCGGGCGTGGCGGCACGGCGAGGCAGCCCTGGTCCGCCGGTATCCCTGCGGGGTCCGTCGCCGTGACGGCGGGCAGGGATGCCGGGTTCGACGAGTCGTTGAGAGGGAGCGTCCACCAGGACGCCCCTGCGCCACGCTACCGCATTCCCGTGGAACCGGAGCCATGCCGCGGGGACTGGATGTTCAGGCGTGCACGCTGACGGTCGAGCCGTCCGAGAGGAAATCCCAGAACCAGGCGGCATCCGGCAGGAGCAGACCGACGCAGCCGTTGGTCGAGTAGTTCCCGAACTGATCCGGGGGGGTCCAGTAGTTCTGATGCAGGGCGTAGCCGCCCGCTTCGAAGTACTGCGTGTACTGCACGTTGGTCAGGTGGTAGTAGTGCGGACTCCCCTTGGGTATCCCGACCGTGGCCGAATCCATCGTCTCGTTGCGCACGCGGGCGAAGACCTGGAAGACGCCGGTAGGGGTCGCCCCGTCGCGTCCGGCCGTGATGATGGCGGCATAGACGGGGCGGCTGCCGTCGTAGGCAATCGCATAGAACTGGGTGAGATTCACGTCGACCCAGTGTCCCGTGTAGGTCTTCGGCGGCGTCGGTGGGATCAGGGGATCGACCAGCGCGGCGGAGGCGTAGCCGTTCGGCGCCACCCGGTACCAGTACGGGTTGCCATCGACCGTATCCCCCCGCACCTGCTCGAAGACGGGGATCGGGTGATGCCCGAAGACGTTGCCGAGTACCGGCGCGGACAGGAGCGGCGCCGAGCGGACGTTCAGGATGGGGACGGTGACGACGCCGAGACTGGAGCCGTCGGCTAGCCGGATCGCCTCGTCCCAGCGGATGTCGCGGGTCGAGCCGCCGACGCCGGTGGGCAGGGCCGTGGACACTGACGCCACGGCCGGGGCGGCGGGCGAGGTGGGCGTCGGTGTCGGGACAGTCGCCGGGGGGACGCTGACGAGGCCGTTGGCCGCGTTCGGACCGTTCTGGCGCAGCGCGGACGGCGTGCGGCACGCGGCCAGGCCGAGCGTGAGCACGAGCACAGCGACCAGCACCTCGCGGTGCATGTGGCCCACGCGACGCATCCGGTGTCCTCGTTTCCCCTGCACTCCCCGTCAAGTGGCCGCGGTGTCCCGCCAATCGCCGACCGGCGCCGTCCTGCCGGACAGTCGTCGCGGGCGCCCCGAGAGCCCGCGTTCGTTCGCGGGCTCCTGCTGACATTGTAGCCGTTCCCGCGACGTTTGGCCAGAGTGATGTGACCGGAAGTCACGCATCCCACATGCGGCACGCAGTGTGCGGGCCGGCGCGAGTCACGGGACCACCTGGCGCTCATCGCGGAGGCGAAGAGTGCCGCACTTTGTCGGATTTGTCACGAAGTTGTAGCCGTGGCGGTGCTGACGTTACGCGGCTGACATCGCGTTCTGGCTACGCTGTGGCCAGCGCGAGTGACCGGGGGCGGCGAGGGGCCGGATCCGCGGGGCTCACGAAGGGAGCGAGAGCGTGGACGACAAGCCCGACAAGATGGCGATCATCGTCTTCTCCGGCACGGTGGACAAGCTGATGGCGGTCTCGACGCTCAGCACCGGCGCGGTCGCGATGGGGATGGAGGTCAACCTCTTCGTCACCAACTGGGGATTGATCGCGTTCCGCAAGGGCGACTACCAGCAGAACATGAAGATCAGCAAGGACTTCGAGGAGTTCCGCGAGCCGATGATGGCCGCCATGCAGGCCAAGAAGGTACCGTCCTGGTTCGACACGTTGACCCAGGCCAAGGAGCTCGGCGAGCTGCACGTCTTCGCCTGCAGCCAGACGATGGAGTTGCTGGACATCAAGCAGACCGACCTGGAGGACATCATCGACGACACCCTGGGCGTGGCCGGCTTCATCGACAAGTCGCAGGACGCGAAGTTCACCCTGTTCATCTAATGCAGCTGACCTGGAGGAGGTATCAGCAATGCTCGACGTGAAGGACGTGAAGGTCGACAAGGAGCTGGACGTCCGTGGCAGCTTCTGCCCGGGACCGCTGATGGAGCTGATCCGCGCCGTCAAGATGGCGCCGGTGGGCAGCGTAATCGCCGTGCTGTCGTCGGACCCGGGCTCGAGCAAGGACATCCCGCTCTGGATCGGCAAGGCCAAGTTCGAGTACCTGGGCGCGTTTCCCGAGGAAGGCTACACCCGCTTCGTCGTGCGCAAGACGCACTAGTGGGACCGGGACAGGGAAGGAGCGTCATATGCCGACGCGCATCGTGGTTCTTGGCGGAGGGGTCGGCGGGACGCTCGCGGCCAACCTGCTGGCCCGGGGGCTGGCCCGCCAGGATGTCGAGATCACCGTCGCCGACCGCACGGGCAAGCACGTCTACCAGCCGGGCTGGCTCTACATCCCGTTCGGGCAGGAGACCGCTCGCAACCTGGTGCGCTCGGAACGGGGGCTGCTCGACCGGCGCATCAACCTGATCGTGGACGACTTCACCCGCATTGATCCGGAGCGCCACCTGATCGTCGCCGACGACGGCGCCGCGCTGCCCTACGACTACCTGGTCGTCGCCACCGGCTCGCGCAACGTCCCCGAGGACGTACCGGGCCTGGCCGAGGCGGGCCACCACTTCTACAGCGCCGAGGCCGCGGCGAAGCTGGGCGAGGCGCTGAAGGCGTTCGACCACGGGCGGATCATCGTCGGCATCGGCGGCCTGCCCCACCGCTGCCCGCCGGCCCCGCTCGAGTTCCTCTTCCTGCTCGACGCCGACCTGCGCCGTCAGGGGAAGCGGGACCGGGTGGAATTGACCTACACTTACCCGATCGGCCGCGTCTTCACCATCGAGTCGGTGGCCGAGTTCGCGACGCCGATCCTCGAGGAGCGCGGCATCACCTACGAGACCTTCTTCAACCTGGAGACGGTCGACGCCGAGAAGAAGCAGATCAACTCGCTCGAGGGCACGACCCTCGACTACGACCTGCTGGTGATGATCCCGCCGCACCGCGGCGCCGAGATCGTCAGCGCCTCCGGGCTGGGGGACGAGCAGGGCTGGATCCCCACCGACCGGAACACGCTGGAGATGAAGGGCGAGGACCACGTCTTCGCCATCGGCGACGCGACCGACCTGCCGGTGTCCAAGAGCGGCTCGGCGGCGCACTTCCAGGCGAAGGTCGTCTCGGACCGCATCGTCGAGGCCGTGACCGGCAAGCCGAGCGGCAACGGCCACTACAACGGACACGTGATGTGCTTCCTGGAGACCGGCAACGAGCAGGCGACGACGATGAACTTCGACTACGACCACCCGCCGGAGCCGCCGCGTCCCAGCCGGATCTACCACTACGAGAAGATGCTCTTCAACCGCACCTACTGGTACATCGTGCCGCGCGGCATCGTCTGAGCGGCTCGCCTCGACATCGCAGGGGCTCCCGTCCGCGACGGGGGCCTCTCGGTTTCAGCATGGCCCGCTGAGGGATTGACGGCAGGCTCGCGGGCACCGCGCGGCGGTTCAGCGCCGCGCTAACGCACGAAGCCCGCCGGAGGCGGACTCGGGGGCCGTGTGTCTCGGGTTGCGGCGGCACGGTGGCCCGCGTGGGCCCGACCGCGGTGTAGAGTAGGTCGCATGGGGGCGATGCTGGGCCTGCTGTCGGCGCTGTGCTACGGCGTGTCGGATTTCACCGCGGGGGTCGGGGGCCGGCGGGGCGACCCCACCGCCGTGGCGGCCATCGCCCAGTCGTTCGGCCTGCTGGCGGCCATCGTCGCGGTGCTGGCGACGCACCCCCAGGCGCCCAGCGCCGCGGCGCTGGGGTGGGGCACCCTCAGCGGCGTGGGGAGCGCGGTCGGCATCCTGGCGCTCTACTGGGGCCTGAGCGCCGGGTCGATGAGCGTGGTGGCGCCGGTCTCCGCGGTGCTCACGGCGGCGCTGCCGGCGCTGGTCGGGCTGCTGCTCGGCGAGCGGCTGACGCCGATAGCCCTGGCCGGGATCGCGCTGGTGGTGCCGGCGCTGGTGCTGGTGCCGCTGCAGGGTGGCCCGCAGCGTGGCAGTCGCTGGGTTGGAGCGGTATCGGGACTGGTGGCGGGCGGCGGTTTCGCGCTGCTGTTCGTCGCGCTGGCGCGGGCGGGCACGCGGGCCGGCGCCTATCCGCTGCTGCCGGGCCAGGCGCTCGGCGTGGTGCTGGTCGCGCTGGTGGTGCGCTGGCGGCGGCCGTCGCGCGCCGCCTGGCGCGCGGCCGCGGTCCTCGGCGCGGTCACCGGCGTGCTGGGCGGGAGCGCCAACCTCCTCTACCTGGCCGCGACCGGCCACGGCCAGCTGGCGGTAGTGGCAGTGCTGGCCGCGCTCTACCCGGCGTTCACGGTGCTGCTGGCGCGCGTCGTCCTGCGCGAGCGGCTGGGGCTCCTGCAGACGGTTGGTCTGGTCGTGGCGGCGGTGGCCGTGGTGATGATCGCGGTCGGCTGAGGGCACACCGTGCCTTCTGGTCTCCAGATCGTTTGCTCGGTAGCGGGTTCGCGAAGTCGGCACGGGGATTCACCGGGATAGGGGTGAGCGATGGACGGAGAGACAGCCCGAATCCGGGAGGCGCCGTCCGGCGACGAGGCGGCGGTGCGGGAGCTCTACCGGCACTTCATCGACGGCTGGAACGCGCGGGACGCGGCGGCGCTGGCGGAGCCCTTTGCCGAGGACGGCGAGGTCATCGGCTTCGACGGCAGCCAGGTCGCCGGCCAGTTCGCGATCCTGGCGAACATGGTGGGGCTCTTCGCCGACCACCTGACGCCGCCCTACCTGACCATCGTGCGCG
>Ga0307373_10008079_pt1 | contig 16168 bp, 8 predicted proteins | sample OX2MG_FD_202534 | JGI IMG/M metagenome (GOLD analysis project Ga0307373, IMG submission 202534) | Soil microbial communities from Risofladan, Vaasa, Finland - OX-2 | ecosystem: Environmental > Terrestrial > Soil > Coastal area > Acid sulfate soil | place: Finland: Risofladan, Vaasa | collected... | reverse complement strand
CGAGGCAGAACCTGCCTCGCCGGCCAGTTCCGGCAGCAGGCGGCCAAGCTCCACCGCGGCTGGCCCTGGCAGCAGGGCCATCGTTGCCTCGGCGCCGAGTTCGCGGACCAGAGCGCGGAGCACCGCCGTGAAAGGCGCGAACGGCAGGCCGTCTGCGCCAAGTTCCGGGCAGCCGCCGGTGAGAACCAGGGTCCCGTCGGCTCTGACACGCTCCGCCAGCTCGCTGATCAGGCGGGACTTGCCGACGCCTGCCTCGCCGCCGATCAGCGTCGCCGCCGGGCTGCCCTGGCGGGCAGCGTCGAGGGCGTCATGGATCACGGCAAGCTGCTGGACCCGGCCAACAAAGGTCGGGCTGATCGGCCGGGCGCTCACGTCCTCCAGCATGCCACCGAGTACCGACGGCGTGGTCATCGCGCTGGCCGTCGCGGCTGCTGCGGTGCCGCCGCGCCGGAGCGCGGCGGCACCATGATGAGCCTGGTCTCCGGCTGGCAAGGTACCTGCACCTGCTTCACGCGGCTCGGCGGCTGGCCTGGCCGGAGCCATCGGCCGGCTCGCGCACGGCCGCCGAGCCGACCGCCACCAGCCGCCCGTCCGGCGCTGGACGAGCCCGGCGGCCGACCCGCCAGAACGGCCGCGGCAGTGCAGGCCCCGGCTTTGCGTGGCGCGGAGAGCGCCGCGCCTGCGTGGCCCGGTCCGACCGCTCCGCGGCGGCAATCATGTCCTGCACACGGGCTGAAGCTACGGCTCGCAGCACATCCGGATGCATGTCGGCCTCCCTCGATGGCGGGCCATGTCCTGGCCTCACCATCGATGCTGGCCCTAAGCTCCCGGCCTGCGGATCGGGTGAAGTCCCTATTCCTGCCCCGGCCTGTTCCCTACGCTGCTGCTGCCGCCGTCAGATCAGGTCAGCGGGCCAGCCGCGCAGGAAGGCGGTGAGCAGCGGCCGGGCGGCAGCCTCCTGCCTGCGCGGTCTCTCCGCGGCCCGCTGACAGGGCTTAGGCCGCGCTGGGTGCTAGCCGCGCAGGCGCAGGCCGCGCGGCGTTGGCCGGAAACCTGCCGCCTCAAGTGCCTGGGCGAGCGGCGAGTCGTAGACGGCGCCACCGTCGGCTCGTTCCATGGTCAGCCTGCCGAGCGCCCCGGCGCGGACGGCACCGGCCAGGGCGGCCGTCGCCGGGCCGAGCAGCGCCGGGTCAGATGTCCACGACAGCAGCGTCTTGCCGCCGCGTTCGACGTAGAGGATGAGCTGGGCCGCGACCAGGATCACCAGTGCCCCGGCCTTGCGGCCCGGCCGGTGACCGCCCGGCGTCTCGTCCGGCCGGGGCGGCCAGGGCAGCGCCGCCCCGTAGGCGCTGGCCGGATCACCGGCCGCGAGTACCGCCACGGGGGGCTCGATCCTGGTCGGCCGCGATGGCGGGCCCGCGCCGGGAGGGGCCCACAAGTCGGCTGGCATGGCGACCGGGCCAGTTCGCGAGCCGGCGGTCAGCCACGGGGATTCCAGCGGCGAGGTCGCGGCGCCGGCTGCCCCACCGGGCAGCGACGCCAGGACGGAGCCGGCCATCGCGCGCATCCGGTCCACCGCTCCCGGCAGCGCGAACTGGGCCGCGCCGAGCCCTTCGACGAAATAGCCGCGGCGGCACTGGCCGGTCTCCTCTATGGCCCGCAGCACCGGGTACAGCGCGCCGAAGCCGCCGGGCACCCGCTCGGTGGCGGCCACGCCGCGGATCACGATGCCGTGCCGGTCGAGCAGCGACAGCGCCTTGGCGTGCAGCCGCCTGGTCGGGTCGGGATCGGGCGGCGGCACGAGCGACCAGCGGCCGCTGACGGTTGGCGGGCCCGCGTGGGACGGCAGGGAACCCCGGCCGAAGCCAGGGCGCCGCGCACTGAGCCGGCCGCCCCCGCGTCCCCGGCCGCCAGGCAATGCGGGCTGGCCGGCCGCCTGCCAGCCGCCTGCGGCGCCGCCGGGCGAGCTGCTCGCCGCCCCGCCGCTTGCCATCCGGCCACCCGCGAGACCGCCACGCGCCTGACCGCCACGATCCGGGCCGCCGCCGCCGTCGCCCAGGCCGGCCAGCGGCGCGCCCAGGCCGGCCTGCCGTGGCCCCCGCGTCCAGGACTTGCCGGCGCTGAGCACGGTGCGAAGGGGCGCCAGCGTGTCATTGGTCAGCAGGCCAGCCCAGACCAGATCCCAGATCGCCGCGGCGACGGCCTGGTCGCTGACCCGGCTGAGCGCCCGCACCCGGGCCGCCCGGTCGCTGCCACTCCGGTCGCTGCCAGCCCCGTCGCTGCCAGCCCGGTCCGCGGCCGCCCGGTCGCCGCCAGCCGCCGGACCCGCGCCAGCCCCCGGTGCGGTCACCCGGTCCACGACCCGGTCGGTCAGCGCGCGGAAGAACAGCGCCCCGCCTCCCTCAAGCACCGAAAGCACGGCCTCGTGCACCGGTGTCATCGTGATCTCGCCAGGCGGCGGGAGCAGCAGCGGCGCCGATTCGGCGGGCGCCAGCACCAGCCAGCCGTCCCCGCCGGGCAGCGCTCCCGCGCCCGCCCAGACCACGTCCCCGGCCGCGGTCAGCTCGTCGAGTATCGCCGGCGCGTAGCCGTCGACCCGGGCTGGCAGGATCAGCGACTCGAGGGCACCGGCGGGGACGGCCGCCCCGGCAAGCTGCTCGACCACGGCGTAGACGGCGTCCGGGCCGGTCGTCCGGCCCCGCCGCCTGGGCTGCCAGCCTGTTCCGGCCGCTGTCTTCGCGCCCGGGCCGACCGCCGCGTCGTGCAGCGCGTCCTGCCAGACCGGCAGGAACGCGGCGAAGACCTGCATCGGCACCGGCTCGACTTCCTGACGCAGCCGGGCCAGGCAGCGGCGCTTGAGCATCCGCAGAACGCCCGCGTCGCACCACTGCGGGCCGACCAGGCTCGGCAGGAACTCGCCCTCCACCACCCGGCCGTCGGCCGCGAGCCGGTGCAGTACCCCGGCGATGACGGCGATGCCCAGGCCGTACCGGTGCGCGACGTCGATGGCCGTGAACGGGCCGTGCGTCCGCGCGGACCTGGCGACAAGGTCGCCCAGCGGGTCGGGCAGCAGTTCGGTGAAGGCGACCGGGATCCCGGTCGGCAGGGCGACTCCGAGCGCGTCCCGCAACCTGCCCGCGTCCTCGATCGCCGCCCAGCACTGCTCGCCGGCTATCCGCACCTCGATGATCCGGCGCTGGGCGGCAAGCTCGGCGATCCAGGCCGGCGCCGCATCGGGCTCGGCACAGCGCTGCGCGACCTCGCCCGCCGATAGCGGCCCGATCTCCCTGATCATGTCGGCGAGCTGTTCCATGGTCGAGCACGGCCGGCCGGGCGACAGCCGCTGCAGGTCGCGCTCGGCATCGGCCACGATCTGCGGATCGAGCAGTTCCCTGAGGTCAGCCTCGCCGAGCAGCTCAGCGAGGAGCACCGAGTCCAGGGCCAGCGCCTGCGCGCGGCGCTCGGCCAGCGGCGCATCGCCCTCGTACATGAACGCGCCGATGTACCGGAACAGCAGCGCGCGGGCGAACGGGGAGCCGGTGGGGGTCTCGACCTCGACGAGCCTGATCCGGCGCCCGGACAGGTCCCGCATCAGCCCGATCAGCGCCGGGACGTCGAACACGTCCTGCAGGCATTCGCGCATCGTCTCGAGGACGATCGGGAAGCTGCCGTAGCCGCTGGCGACCGCCAGCAGCTGGCCGGCCCGCTGGCGCTGCTGCCAGAGCGGCGACCGGCGGCCAGGCTGGCGGCGGGGCAGCAGCAGCGCGCGGGCGGCGCACTCGCGGAACCTCGACGCGAACAGGGCCGAGGTGCCGAGCTCAGCGGTGACCAGCTGTTCCACCTCGTCCGGGTCGAGCATGGCGAAGCCGGCCGCGGGCGGATCGTCGGAATCGGGGACCCTGATCACGATCCCGTCGTCGGTATACATCGCCTGGACGTCCATGCCGCCGTACCGCTCGCGCAGCCGCGCCGCGATCGCCAGGGCCCACGGCGCGTGCACCTTGGCGCCGTACGGGCTGTGCAGGATCAGCCGCCAGTCGCCGAGCTCGTCGCGGAAACGCTCGAGGACCAGCGTCTTGTCGTCGGGCAGGTAGCCGGTCGCCTCGCGCTGGCCGGCCAGGTACGCCAGCAGGTTGGTCGTGGCCAGCTCGTCGAGCCCGTCCGCACGGAGCCTCGCGATCGCCTGATCCGGATCGGCGGCGCCAAGCTCACGGCAGTACTCGCCGATTGCCCGGCCGAGCTCGGCGGGGCGCCCGGGCGTGTCCCCGTGCCAGAACGGCAGCTTGCCCGGCTGTCCCGGCGCGGGTGAGACGATCACCTGGTCAGCCGTGATGTCCTCGATCCGCCATGAGCTCGCGCCGAGTACGAAGACGTCACCGACCCGCGACTCGTAGACCATCTCCTCGTCGAGCTCGCCCACCCGGCGCGAGTGGCGGCCGCTCTTGTCGGCCGCCCCGGCCAGGAACACGCCGAACAGGCCGCGGTCAGGAATCGTGCCGCCATTGGTGACGGCGATCCGCTGGCCGCCGGGCTTGCCGCGCAGCGTCCCGGTCACCCGGTCCCAGACCAGCCGGGGCCGCAGGCCGGCGAACTCCTCGCTCGGGTACCGGCCAGACAGCATGTCGAGCACGGCCTCGAGCACCGGCCGGGTCAGGCCGCCGAACGGCGCGGCTCGCCGGACAGTGGCGAGCAGGTCGTCGACGGTCCACTCGTCCATCGCGGTCATCGCGACGATCTGCTGGGCCAGCACGTCGAGCGGGTTCCGCGGCATCCGCAGCTCTTCGATCTGGCCGCCGCGCATCCGGCCGGCGACGACCGTCGCCTGCACCAGGTCACCCTGGTACTTGGGGAAGATCACGCCGCGGGAGACGTCACCGACGTTGTGACCGGCTCGTCCGGTCCGCTGCAGGCCGCTCGCGACCGACGGCGGTGATTCGACCTGGATAACAAGATCCACCGCGCCCATGTCGATACCTAGCTCAAGGCTCGACGTGGCGACGACCGCGGGAAGCCGTCCGGCTTTCAGTGCCTCCTCGATCTGAGCCCGCTCGATGCGGGACACCGAGCCATGGTGGGCCCGGGCGACGACCGGGAGAGTGATGTCGTCGGCGGGGACTCCGGCGAGTTCCGCGCGCTCGACCGCGCGCTCGGCGGCTAGCTCGTTGAGACGGGCGCAGAGCCGTTCGGCCAGCCGCCGTGAGTTGGCGAACACGATCGTGGACCGGTGCCGCTCGATCGCGTCGAGCACCTGGGCCTCGACATGCGGCCAGATCGAGTTGATCCGCGTGGGCCCGCCGGCCGGCGGATAGCCGGCGCTGTGCTGGCCGGACTGGGGATTGCCGACTCCGGCCTGTGCGGCGAACTCGGCGGGTCCGACGATCCTTGCAGGCCGCGCCGGCGGCCCGCCAGATGGGGGCCGGCTGGCACCGTCCGATCCGAGGTCGGACATGTCCTCGACCGGTACGACGATCTTCAGGTCGAGGCGCTTCTCGCTGGTCGGCGCGGCGATCGTTACCGGCAGCGTGCCGCCGAGGAACGAGGCGACCTCCTCGGGCGGCCGGACAGTAGCGGACAAGCCGATCCGCTGCGCGGGCCTGACCCGCCCGTTGCTGGCGGGCGCGTCCGCTGCCTGCAGGCCAGCGCGCGCCGCCTCGGCTGATCCGGTAGCGAGCGTCAGTCCGGCCGGGCCGGCGCCTCTCAGCACGTCGAGCCGTTCGAGTGAGAGCGCCAGGTGCGCGCCGCGCTTGCCGCCAGCCAGTGCGTGGACCTCGTCGATGATCACCGTCTCGACGTTGCGCAGCCCTTCCCTGGCCCGCGACGTGAGCAGCAGGAACAGCGACTCGGGGGTGGTGATCAGGATGTCAGGCGGTTTGCTGGCCAGCTGGCGGCGCTCGTCGGCGGCGGTATCGCCGGTGCGCACGCCGACCCTGATCTCCGGCTCGGGCAGCCCGAGACGCCGCATCGCCTGGCCGACGCCGGCCAGCGGAGAGCGCAGGTTCCGCTCGATGTCCACCGCGAGCGCCTTGAGCGGCGAGATATAGAGCACCCGGCAGCGCCGGGACGCCTCGGCGGGAGTCGGCTCGGTGGCCAGCTTGTCGATCGCCCACAAGAACGCCGCCAGCGTCTTACCAGACCCGGTTGGTGCGATGACCAGCGCGTTCTCTCCGTTGCCAATCGCTTCCCAGGCCTGAGCCTGCGCAGCGGTCGGCCCGGCGAAGGCAACGCGGAACCAGGACGCGGTCGGCTCGCTGAAGCCGGCCAGCGCTCCGGTGGCCGCACCAGCCCCGTCATCACGCCCGGTACTGGCCCGCCGGGTCGAGTCTGCGCGGACGGGCATGACTCCATCCTGCCTTGCCCCACCGACAGCCCGGGTCACTCACTCTGACGGGACGCCAGGGGACGGGGCGAGCCGCGGCCAGGGGCGCAGGTGCTCGATCTGGCTGGCGAGGCTGAGCAGGGTGGCCTCGGAACCCGCCGGGCCGACGAGCTGCAGGCCGATCGGCACGCCGTCCTCGTCCTGCCCGAAGGGCACGGAGGCGGCAGGCAGGCCCGCCAGGTTCCACGGCGGCGTGTAGATCCAGTTCGCCACGCTGAGCATCGTGGCGACCCAGCCCTTGCCGTCCCAGGTCCCGACCGGCCTGGCCGTGCGGGTCAGCGTCGGGGTCATCAGCACGTCGTAGCCGGTGAACCAGTCCGCTGCCTGGCTGGCGAAGCGATCGGCGGAAGCTGGCCGGGCCCGGGACGACAGCCTCGCGCCAAGCGCGGCCATCTTCCGCGTTCTCGGTTCGAGAGCGCTGCGGTCCAGCCCGCTGGCGTCCTGGGCGATCCCGGCGAGCCAGCGGCTGTTGAACCGCAGGCCGAGGGTCGGCGGGTAGGGCGGCGACTGAGGGACCAGGTCGTGTCCGGCGTCGCGCAGCAATCCGGCAGCCTCGTCGAGCGCCGCCCTGGTGGCCTGGTCGGCCCTGGCGCCGACCAGCGGATGGCGGGCCGAGAACGCGATCCGCAGCGGGCGCTCAGGCGGATTCGGGTCCCGGTAGCTGGTCGTGCCGGCCAGCACGTCGAGCATGAGGGCGGCGTCGGCGACGGTCCTGGCGAGCGGGCCGAACGCCGAGAGCCCCAGCCAGTGCTCCGCAAGGCCGCCGGACAGCGGGACGAGACCGGGAGCAGGCTTGAGCCCGAACAGGCCGCAGCAGGCGGCCGGGATCCTGATCGAGCCGCCGCCGTCGGAGCCGAGCGCGATCGCGGCCAGGCCGGCCGCTACGGCGGCCGCTCCGCCTCCGGTCGAGCCGCCGGGCGTGCGGCTGCGGTTCCAAGGATTGCGGGTCGCCGCAGCCGCGGCCGGCTCGGTGAACGGCCAGATCGCCAGCTCCGGCAGCTGCGTCTTGCCGATCACGACGCAGCCCGCCGCCCGCAGGCGGGCGACCAGCTCGTCGTCGGCCTCGGCCGGTGATGGCGGTGTCGCGGCCGACCCCATCCTGGTCGGCTCGCCGGCGACATCGACGTTGTCCTTGATCGCGACGGGAACCCCGGCCAGCGGCAGGTCGGCGAGGTCGGCCCGCTCGGCCAGCGCTGCCGCTTCGGCAACCGCCTTGTTCGCGCGGACGACCTGGAACGCTCCGAGCGCCGGATCGATGGCGGCGATGCGTTCCAGGTGCGCGCTGACCAGTTCGACCGGGCTGACCTGCCGCTCCTGCACCAGGCTCGCCATCTCGCGGGCCGTTCGGGCGCACAGGTCGCCGGGGACCGGTCGTGCTCGCTCGTCCATCTGTGCCTCCGCTGATCGGCCCGCAGTGAACTGATAGGTAGCAGTACTCAACCACTTGTGAGTAGCTGAGCAGGTCCGGGCAGCAGAGCCGGACAATACGCTCCCGTCATGAGCGACGAAAACAGCGGTGGCGCCGTCATCAGGTGGTGGGCGATGCTCGTGGCCGGCGCCGGCGCCGGCCTGCTGATCGCCTGGCTGGGGCGCGTCTCCGGGGTTCCGCTGCGGACCGTCCTGTCGATCGCCGCCGGGGTAGTCGCTCCTCCGGCGATTCGCTGGGCTACTACATCACCGGCTCCTAGCTGCTGTCCGCGACGATCAGGCCAGCCGCCGCCTACTTAATCCGGGCGCTGGTCAGGATGATCAAGGCCGATCCCGCGTCGCTGACCTGACCAGGTCGGCGAGCTCGCCCGGCCAGATAGCCTCCGCCGTGGTATCAAGCTCGGCCAGCGTCCACCAGTGCCAGGCGGCGATGCCGTCGGCGGCGTGCATCTGCTCGACACCGGCGATCTCACGGCGGGCCTGACTGGTCCTGGCCAGGTAGAAGCGCTCAACCTGGCGGACGATGGCGTCCGCGTACTCCATCGTGTGCTCGCGGCGGTGCACCTCGACGAGCAGCGTGATGTCGGCCCATCCGGTCTCCTCGGCCAGCTCGCGCAGGGCTCCGCAGGCATAATCCTCACCGGGATTGAGGCCGCCGCCAGGCGTGCACCAGTGGACGCCGTTGGGCGGTCCGTCGTCGTATCTCATCAGCAGGACCCGGTCATCGGGATCGAGCAGGATCACCCGGCCGGCAGGACGGATTTTCAGGCCCCGCTCGTCCTTTCCGCCCAGCTGGGCTGCTTCGGGGGTGACGCCAGGTCCGGGGTTGGCGGTCGTCATGCTCCCATTGTCCAGCCTGGTCGCACCGCCATGCCCGGCTAAGGCGGCGTGAGCCGCCGGAGCGCGGTGCGTTCGGTACCGGTCGATAACCAGAGCCGCGACCGCCGGATGCGCACCGAGCGGCGCGGTGACCCAGTCGGCCCCGCTCTCGCCCAGCCGGTCGTAGAACTGCCCCGGCGCCAGCAGGTACGTCGCCACGGCGACCGGACCGCCAGTCCTGGTCCGCAGGCCGGCCACCGCCTCGGCGACCGTCGGCCGCCCGGCCGCGGCGAACGAGGCGACGACCGGAACGCCCAGCTCGTCAGACAGCAGGTCCGCCTGCGCCGTCACCTGGGCGGCGGCCTCGGGGTCCGACGAGCCGGCCGCGGCGAGGATCACCGGGGTGCCCGCCGGGACGCCAGCTTCAGCAAGGCGGCCGGTCAAGGCGGTGACCAGCAGCGGGTCGGGCCCGAGCGGGCCGGCGACCCGGGGTCCGGTTCCGATCGCGGTGATCGCGGTGTCGACGGCGGTTGCCGCCCCGGCGATGTCAGTGGTCAGGTGATATCCGGTCGAGAGCAGCAGCGGAACGATGACCAGGTCAGGACCGGCGGCGTTGAGGGCATCGGCCAGGGTCGGCTCGGCGTGCTCGACGAACGCCAGCTGGATGTCGAGCACCGGGGCCAGTCGCTCGACCTGGCGGACCAGTGCGGTCACCGTCTCCGTGGCGCCCGGGTGGCTGCTGCCGTGCGCCACCGCGAGCAGCGTCGGGCCGCTCACGCTGTATTTCCCGCTCGCCTGCGGGGCGCTGCGCGGCGCCGCCTTCCCTCGTCGCTCGTCCCTCGCTCCTCAGTCCACGCGGCGCCGCGCCCCTCCGGCTCGCTCCAGACGGCACTGCCTAGCTCCTCACTGAGCCTGACCACCTCGCCGATCACGACCACGGCTGGCGGCGTGATCCGGTGCCGCGCCGCGTCGGCCGCAACGTGCTCGAGCGTCGATGTCAGTACCTGCTGCGTCGGCATTGTCCCGTCCTTGATCACCGCGACCGGTGTTGCCCGGTCCCGGCCGCGCTTGATCAGCTCGCTGCTGATGGCTTCCAGATGGGCAACGGCCATGAGCAGGACAAGCGTTCCCGGCCCCCGGGCGAGCGACTCCCAGTCCAGGGTGGCTCCTGGCTGGGAGGGATCGACGTGCGCCGAGACGACCGCGAAGTCCTGGGTGATGCCCCGGTGCGTGACCGGGATCCCCGCATAAGCCGGAACCGCGACCGCGCTGGTCACACCGGGAACGACCTGGAACGGCAGGCCGGCGCGGACACAGGCCAGCGCCTCCTCGCCGCCGCGGCCGAACACGAACGGGTCACCCCCCTTGAGCCTGACCACGCGTTGCCCGGCGAGCGCCCGGTCCACGATCACGGCATTGATCTGGTCCTGGGTCATGGTGTGCGCCCCGGGCGCCTTGCCGGCCAGGATGATCTCCACGGCGGAATCGAGCTCGCCGAGCAGGCCGCTCGGGCCGAGCCGGTCGGCGACCACGACGTCAGCCTCGGCGAGCAGCCGCCGTCCGCGCACGGTGATCAGCCCCGGATCACCAGGGCCGCCGCCGACCAGCGCGACGCTGCCGACCTGGCCGGGGATGCGGCGGCTGGGGCGCACCGGCAGGGAACCGTCGGCCAGCGCCTGGCCGATCGCCGACCGCAGCCGCTGCGACCGGCGCGGGTCGCCGCCCGTCGTCACGGCGACAGTGACGTCGCCGTGCCGGGTGACGGCTGGCATCCGCGCCGCTGATGCCGCACCGTCGTCAGCGCGGACGCACCAGATCCTGGCCCGCTCGGCCTCGGCGGCCACCGCGGCGTTGACGGCGGAATCGTCGGTCGCGGCGTGGGCGAGCCATGCGCCGGCCAGGTCGCCATCGCGGTAGCGACGGCGGCGGAGGGTAACGGGCAGCTCGGCGAGCTCGGTGCGGGGGTCCGGGGCGACGACCACGACACGGGCCCCGGACTCGACCAGAGCGCGCGTGCGGCGCAGCGCGACGGCGCCGCCGCCCACGACCACGGCGAGCCGCCCGCGGACGTCCACCTCGATCGGGTAGCCGCTCATGCCGGGCCCCGAGGCCATGATCGCGGCTCCTGGTGGGCCGCCACCAGGCCGGCGAAGCGGAGCTGAAAGCCGCGGGAGCACGACCGGCACTCCCACTCACCCGGCCTGGACCCGCCCGGACGCAGTTCCTCCTCGCCGCAGTACGGGCAGAAGAACGGCACCTGCCGCTCGCCGGCCGGCTCAGCCGGGCCAGCCCCGGCGTCGCGCTCCGATCGCCCGGCGCTCACGTCAGCAGGCTCTCGTCGGCGCGCCTGGCCCAGGTCGCGAACTGCTCTCCGTCGGCCCGGTCCTTGACGTAGCCGCGCAGCAGCCGTTCCACGTAATCAGGCAGACCCTCCGCCGTCACTTTCAGGCCGCGGATCTTGCGGCCGAACGCCGGGTCGGCTCCCAGCGAGCCGCCGAGGTGCACCTGGAACCCTTCCTCGCCGTCGACGATCGATCCCTTCAGGCCGATGTCGGCCAGCTGGAACCTTGCACACGAGTTCGGGCAGCCGTTGACGTTGATCGAGATCGGAGTATCGAAGTCGGGGAGCCGCTTGTCGAGTTCGGAGTACAGGTGACGGGCCCGCTGCTTGGTCTCCACGATCGCCAGCTTGCAGAACTCGATTCCGGTGCACGCCATCGTCGAGCGCCGGAACGGCGAGGGACGGGCAGGCAGGTCGATGCAGTCAAGCTCGGTGATCAGCGGAGCGATGTTTCGTTCCTGAACATCGGTGATCAGCAGCTTCTGCTCGATGGTCGTCCGAACCTGGCCCGACCCGAAGCTCTCGGCCAGATCGGCCACCTGCCACAGCTGCGTGCCCGAGGTACGGCCGGTGTGCGGCGCCACGCCCACGTAGTACCGGCCGTCGCGCTGGCGGTGCACCCCGACATGGTCGCGGGACCCTGGCGGCGGGGGCGGCGGCGCCGGGCCGTCGGGCAGGGCGGTCCCGAGGTACTCGCGTTCCAGCACCTCGCGGAACCGCTCGGCGCCCCAGTCGGCGACGAGGAACTTGAGCCTGGCCCGGCTGCGCAGCCGGCGGTAGCCGTAGTCGCGGAACAGCCCGGTGACCCCGGCCCAGACGTCGGGAACCTGCTCAGGGCGGACGAAAGCGCCGAGCCGCTGGGCGAGCATGGGGCTGGTCGACAGGCCGCCGCCGACCCAGAGGTCGAAGCCGGGCGTCCCGTCCTGACCGAGCACGCCGACGAAGGAGACGTCGTTGATCTCGTGCGCGGTGCACTGCGTGGAGCAGCCAGAGATCGTCGTCTTGTACTTACGGGGCAGGTTCACGAACTCGGGATTCAGCGCGGCCACGGCCTCAGTCGCGCGCAGCACGGCGGTCGCGTCGATGACCTCGCTGGCGTCGATGCCGGCGACCGGGCAGCCGAGAATGTTGCGCGGAACGTCGCCGCAGGCCTGCAGGGAGGACAGGCCGACCTCCTCGAGCCGCGCCCAGATCTCCGGCACGTCCTCGATCCTGATCCAGTGGAACTGCACGTTCTGCCGGTCGGTGATGTCGGCGAGATCGCGGCCGTACTCCTTCGCGATCCCGGCGACGGTACGCAGCTGATCGGCGCCGAGCTGGCCGCCGGGGATGCGCACGCGCATCATGAAGTACGCGTCCTCGATGTCGGCGTCGTCGAGCGCGCCGGCCCGGCCGCCGGCGATGCCCGGGCGCCGCTGAGTGTACAGGCCCCACCAGCGGAACCTGCCGCGCAGGTCGGTCGGGTCGATCGCGTCGAAGCCCTGGCTCGCGTACCTGCCGACGATCCGGTCCCTGACGTTCAGCCCGGCGTCGTCTTTCTTGAATCTCTCGGCCGCATTGAGCGGCTCGTAATGGCCGAGGGCCCACTGGCCCTGACCGCGCTGCTTCGTCGGCGGCATGCGGTGAGTCCTTCTGCTTGAGGTGAGCGCGCGTCTGGTGCGCCCGGCGCGCAGAGCGAGCCGGGCGATGAGGCCGGCCAGGCAGGCCGGCCGTGGGGCAGAGCGGGATTCAGCAGAAAGAACGACAGATGGCGCTTGATACGCGCTGAAGATCGACGTGGCGTCGGCAGAAGAGCATCAGGTCCTGGCACGCGGCTGGGCGTGTCATCACGGGCCTCCGGTATTCGGTGATGCGCACGTTCTTCATTTCGACTCTAACATCGGATCCCGGCCGCGAATACGGCCGCGCGCGGCGCTGTGCTGGCCCGCGGGGCCCGGCGAGCGGACGGGCGTGCCGCCGCCAGCGCCGGCCGGGTCGTGGCTGGCGGGTGCCGGCGCGGCCGGATTGCCACCCGGCCAGATGGCTGGCGCCCGGGTTTCGTTATGAAAATGGCATCGAGCCGCGTGGCGGCGCCGGCCGTCCAGCCGGACGGCCGGCTAGGTCAGCGGCGGCTCGCGAACCTGGACGATTTTCAGATCGCGGACGATTTTCAGCGCGTACGACTGAAATGAGTCCACGATCTGACGGAAGTCCTCGATCATGGGCCTGGGACGGGCGGAGAGCAGCCGGAGCGGCGGCAGGCTGGCGTCAGCGGCCTCAGATTGGTGCCCAACCGCGCCGCCGACCGTACTCGTGCCCGGTCGCGCGGGGTAGCCTGGCGGCCGTGCGGCTCACCGAGTTCTGGCAGCGGATGGACGAGCAGTTCGGCGCTGCGTACGCGCAGAGTGTCGCCAAGGATTACGTGCTGGCGGGCCTTGGCGGGCGCACCGTCGCGCAGGCACTCGCCGATGGTGACGACGTGAAGGCGATCTGGCGCGCGGTCAGCGCGGCGTTCAATGTGCCAGAGCGGCTGCGCTGAGGTAGATCGTGGCCGCGGCGCGCAGGCGGCTGCGCCCGGACGAGGCCGCGATTGCGAGTATTTCCGGCGGTCGGCGTGCCGGCTTCATGATCGAACAGTTGTTCGTTAGAGTGGTCCGGCCGGTAGCACCTTGCGGCCTCGCATGAGACGGAAGGCGCCGGTCGGCTACAGCGCCAGCAAATTGTCGGTGGCCGCGCGTAGCGTCAGCACCGCAGCAGGAGACAAGGCCTGGCAGTGCGGGAGACCGCATGCTGAGAACGGCTCGGCGTAGCCCTCGATCCCGACAGGAGTTCACATGGCACCGAACGACAAGTTGGGCGGCATCAAGGCCGGTGACAGGGACAAGGCCCTGGAGACCGCGCTCGCGCAGATCGAGCGGCAGTTCGGCCGGGGCGCTGTCATGCGGCTGGGTGACGACGCCCGTGCTCCCGTCGAGGTGATCCCGACCGGGTCGATCGCCCTCGACGTCGCGCTCGGCATCGGCGGCCTGCCCCGCGGCCGGATCGTCGAGATCTACGGACCGGAAAGCAGCGGCAAGACCACGCTCGCGCTGCACGCCGTAGCGAACGCCCAGAAGGGCGGCGGGATCGCCGCTTTCATCGACGCTGAGCACGCGCTCGACCCTGATTACGCCAAGAAGCTCGGCGTCGACACGGACGCGCTGCTCGTCTCCCAGCCGGACACGGGGGAGCAGGCGCTCGAGATCGCCGACATGCTGATCCGCTCCGGGGCGATCGACGTCGTGGTGATCGACTCGGTGGCCGCGCTGGTGCCGCGGGCGGAGATCGAGGGTGAGATGGGGGACAGCCACGTCGGCCTCCAGGCCCGCCTGATGTCCCAGGCCCTCCGCAAGATCGCCGGTGCGCTGAACCAGACAAAGACGACAGCGATCTTTATCAACCAGTTGCGGGAGAAAATAGGCGTAATGTTCGGGTGTATGACCTACGCGACGAAAGTCACGCTCGCCGATGGCACGCAGGAGAAGATCGGGAAGATTGTCAACCAGCGGCTGGACGTCGAGGTGCTCTCCTACGATCCGGACTCCGGCGAGATCGTCCCGCGCCGGATCGTGAACTGGTTCAACAACGGCCGCGCCGAGCGTTTCCTTCAGTTCACCGTCGCCAAGTCAGGCGGGAACGGCCGGGCGCAGTTCGCCGCGACCGAGAATCACCTGATCCAGACGCCGGGTGGTTACCGGCCGGCCGGGGATCTGATCGCCGGCGACCGGGTGATCACGGCCGAGCCGAAGCTGCTGAGCGATCAGCAGATCCAGGTGATCCTGGGCTCGGTGATGGGTGACGGCAACCTCTCGCCGAACATGCGCGGCAGGACGGGCACCCGGTTCCGGATGGGGCATGGCGCCAAGCAGGCGGCCTACCTGGACTGGAAGGTTTCCCTGCTAGGAAACATCACGTGCTCGCGCAGCACGAATGCCAAGGGAGCGGTCTTCGCGGACTTCACGCCCTTGCCCGAGCTAGCGGAACTGCATGACGCCGTCTACTTCGGCGACGGCAGTAAGCACCTGAGCTGGGACTACCTCAAGGCGCTCACACCGCTGGCACTGGCTGTCTGGTACATGGACGACGGCGGATTCACTGTTCGGTCCAAGGGGGTTCAGGAGCGGACCCAGGGCGGATCAGGGCGGATCGAGATCTGCGTGGAGGCGATGAGTCCTGGCTCGCGTGACCGGCTCGTGCAGTACCTGCGGGACACTCACGGGCTGGATATCAGGCTCCGCCAGAGCGGGGTGCGCCGGGTGGCGGTGCTGCAGTTCACCACCTCCGCGTCGGCGAAGTTCCAGAAGCTGGTGGCCCCGTATGTCCACCCGTCTATGGAGTACAAGCTCCTGCCGGGATTCCGCCAGCAGTTCTCCGTCCAGCCCCAGTTCACGCCCGCCGCGCTGCGGCCGCAGCCGGCTCGCATCCTGGATATCCACGTGAAGCCGCCAACGCGATCGATGAACAGGTTCGACATCGAGGTCGAGGGCGGCCACAACTACTTCGTCGACGGCGTCATGGTGCACAACAGTCCTGAGACGACCACCGGCGGCAAGGCGCTGAAGTTCTACGCGTCGGTGCGGCTGGACGTGCGGCGGATCGAGACGCTGAAGGACGGCAACGAGCCGGTGGGCAACCGGACTCGCACCAAGGTCGTGAAGAACAAGATGGCCTCGCCGTTCAAGGTCGCCGAATTCGACATCCTCTACGGCATCGGGATCAGCCGCGAGGGGAGCCTGATCGACATGGGCGTCGACCAGGCGATCGTCCGCAAGTCCGGTGCCTGGTACACCTACGAGGGCGACCAGCTCGGCCAGGGCAAGGAGAACGCCAGGAATTACCTGCGCGAGAACCCGGACGTGGCGAACGAGATCGAGAAGAGGATCAAGGAGAAGCTCGGCATCGGGCCGCGGCTGGATGCCGACGTGACGCCGCCGCCTGACCCGGCGGCCCGGCCGTCGCTCGAGGTGGTGACGGGACGGGGCGGTGCCAGGTAGGCCCCGGAAAGGCAGGCCCCGGAAAGAGAGCGGCGCGGAGGATCCTGGCGCACATGCCGGCGAGCCGGCCGATCCGGAGTCGGTCGCCCGGCTGATCTGCCTGCGGCTGCTGACCGCTGCACCGCGGACGAGGGCGCAGCTGGCCGATACGCTCCGTCGCCGCGGCGTTCCTGACGAGGCGGCGACGGTCGT
>Ga0307373_10008078_pt1 | contig 16168 bp, 8 predicted proteins | sample OX2MG_FD_202534 | JGI IMG/M metagenome (GOLD analysis project Ga0307373, IMG submission 202534) | Soil microbial communities from Risofladan, Vaasa, Finland - OX-2 | ecosystem: Environmental > Terrestrial > Soil > Coastal area > Acid sulfate soil | place: Finland: Risofladan, Vaasa | collected... | reverse complement strand
GGGCGGTCCGGGCGGCTTTGGGCAGGTTGGACTCACGCCGCCATCACCTGGAGGCCCGGGTGGGCCTGGGGGACAGACGGTGCAAGGCGGTCCGGGCGGTGGCGGGCCTGGCGCGCAAGAAGGTCCGGGTGGCGGACCGCCGGGCGGCGGGAACCGCGCTTTCGTGGCTCGCGGCGTAGGCGGCGGGCGAGGTCCGATGCTTTTCGCCGGACGAGGCGGGATGTTTTTCCGGCAGCAGGTGAACCGCATGCGATTCACGTTCTACGACCGGCTGGACGACTCTGCTTTCGACGCTCGTCCATACGCGATTACGGGCGAGCCATCGCCGAAACTTGGCCATTACGACGACCGCTTCGGCGTTAATCTCGGAGGGCCGCTCCGAATTCCCCACATTTATAACGGCAGCGATAAAACGTACTTTTTCGCGAATTACCAGCACGACATTCAGAGCAGCGCCGTCAACACATTCTCAACGGTGCCGACGCTCGACGAGCGCAGCGGATTTTTCTGCGGCGCAAGTCTTTACGAACCGTTCAGTAATCCGTCCACTCCGTTTCCGACAGTTGCCGATTCCAATTGCACGGGTGGACTGGCACAGCAGGTGTCGATCAACGCCGCGGCAGCAGGGTTACTGGCGTACATTCCCAAGCCGAACCTGGCGGCCAGCGTGCAAGATTTTCTGCTGCAGGCGACTCTGCCGGAGAACACGGACAATTTGAATGTCCACGTTCTGCATACGCTGAATGCGAAGTGGAACTTGAACGGCGGGTATAACTTTGAGTCGATGCGCGGCAATACGCTGAGCAATTTTCCGGGAATTGGCGGAAATCAATCCACGCGCGACCAGAACGTCGATTTGGGCGTCTCGCATAATTGGTCGCCACGCTTGGTTGAGAGCACCTCGATCAACTGGAGCCGCAGCCGCCTGCAATCGCTGAGCGACAATTCCTACGGCACGAATATCGCGGCGAATTTGGGAATTACCGGCGTTTCCGGTCAGCCGATCGATTACGGCATTCCGCAGATTAGTCTGACGAATTTTTCGAGCATCAATGATCCGATCCCGTTGCTGGTGCGCAACCAAACTTTTCGGATCGACGACGGCCTCACCTGGGTTCACGCGGCGCACACCATGCAGTTTGGCGGCGAAATACGGAGGCTGCAATTCAACACGGATTCGAGTCCCAATCCGCGCGGGCAATTTGTCTTCACGGGATTGTTGACGAGCCAGCTGAACGCGAGCGGCGCGCCGGTTACTGGCACGGGGAATGACTTCGCCGATTTTCTGCTGGGATTGCCGTTCAACACGTCCGAGCAGTTCGGCAATCCGAACACCTATTTTCGCAGCTGGGGATTTGCCGGGTACGCGCAGGACGACTGGCGCGTGAACAAAGTTTTTACATTTGAGTACGGGCTTCGATATGACGCGGTGACGCCTCCCGTTGAGCTGTTCAATAACATCGCGAACCTGGATATGAATCCTGCGATCGCGACGATAGCCGCGTCCGGCGCGACGTGCTTGGATTGCGTGCAACTCGTGCAGCCCGGCGGAGGCGGACCGTTCAGCGGCGCATTTCCCACGGCGCTGATTCACGGCGACTATCATAATTTCGCGCCGCGCATCGGTTTCGCGTGGCAGCCGAAATTTATTAAGCCGCGAACGGTGGTTCGCGGCGGCTACTCAATTTTTTACAACGAGTCTGGCTACGACACGCTGGCGCGCGAACTGGCCTACCAGCCGCCGGTTTCGACGGCGCAAACGCTGACCACTTCGCAAGCTGGCACGCTCACGCTCGAAAATGGGTTTCTGCCATCTCAAAGCACCAGCGGGTTAATCACCAACACCGAGGCGGTCGATCCGTTTTACAAGAACGCTTACGCGCAGATCTGGACGCTTGGCACGGAAACTTCCATCTCACAAAACTGGATTTTGGACCTGACCTACACCGGCACGAAGGGAACGAATCTTGACGTGCTGCGCGCGCCGAATCGCGCGCCGCTCGGGACGCAGCAGAACGATATTCAGGCGAACCGCGTAGACCCGAATGCCACCGGCTTCACTTACGATCAGTCGGGAGCCAACTCGATCTACAACGCTCTGCAGGTGCGCGTGATGCATCGCTTCACGCACGGGCTAATGTTGCAAGGGATCTACACTTACGGAAAATCTCTCGACGATGCCAGCTCCATTGGTGGCGGCACCGGCACGGTGGAGCAGATCGATGGCGATTTGGCGGCCGAGCGCGGGCTTTCGACGTTTGACATTCGAAATCAGATGCGGGTCTTCTCGATGTACGAATTACCGTTTGGCCAGCGCAGCCGCTGGGCGAATCACGGGTGGACGGAACGGCTTTTCGGCGACTGGCGGCTGATGAACATCTTCACCTGGCAGACTGGCATGCCATACACCGCGCTTCTGGGCGGGACTGCTTCCGATAACGGCACGGGCGCGAATTTTTCGCTTCGCGCGGAACAGTTCGGAAATCCGAATACGGGAATATGCGGAGGATCGCCGCTGAGTTATTTCAACACGTCGGTGTTTGGGCTTCCGGCAACGGACACGTACGGAAACGAGCGCCGGGGAGCGATTGAGGGGCCGTGTACGCTGAGCTGGAACATGTCGGTGGCAAAAACGTTCCGGTTTGGTCCGGAGCGGCGGCACATGCTGAACGTACAATGGCAGATGCAAAATCTGACTAACACGCCGAGCTTTAACGGCTTGGGCACGGTATACGGCAGCTCGTTTTTCGGGCAGGTGACCAGCGCCTCGTCGATGCGCACCATGAGCTTGATGGCGCGGTTTAATTTTTGAGTATGTCGATCGATAGGATGTTCACATGAGAGCACGTTGCGAAGAAAATGGCGCGGAAGCGCGGTTGGATCGTTGGCTGCATAGCGGGAGCACTCGCTACCGCGCGCTGGTAGGGCTGATCGCCGCGACGGCACTGATCATCGCGCCGAGCTTTCGCGTGCGTGCGCAGCAATCCGGCGCGGATCCGTTGCCGCAATCTCCCGCATCGCTTCCACAACTGCACATGAGCAGCAGCGTGCTGCGCGCGCAATCACAGATCGTACGGATTGATGTGGAAGTGGTCGACGGGAAGGGAAGGCCGATCAAAGGGCTGCGTCCGGATCAATTCACGATTACGGACGACGGCAAAGTCGAGCGCATTTCGACGTTCTCGTACGCCGATATCGAAAGCATGGAAAGCGGTGGGCCGGAGGACTCGAAGCCGGTGGTCGTACCGGTCGATAATGAGGGTCCAGGCGCTGCGCCAGCTAAACAAGAGGCCGTCAGCAACGCGATTCACAACCGGCGCATGATCGTGCTGTTTTTCGACATGACGTCGATGGCAACTGACGATATCATCCGCGCCCACGATGCAGCTGAAAAGTTTCTGAAGACGCAGATGAGCCCCGCCGATCTGGTGGCCATCGTTACGTTCAGCAGCAATTTGTCGATCCTGGCAAACTTCACGAACGATCGCGCCACGCTCGAAAAAGCCGTCGCCTCGCTAATGCCGGGCGCGGCTTCGCAGCTTGGCAATCCGCTCTACGCCGCCGCGCAGAATGGCGAGTCTGACGTGCAGCAGGATACGGGCGCTGCCTATACCGCCGATGAAACGGAATTCAACGTGTTCAACACCGATCAGAAACTCGAGGCCATCGAAAACCTGACGGAAGTGCTGGCCGGAATTCCCGGCCGCAAGGCGCTGGTGGAATTTACCGGCGGGATCACGCAAACGGGCGAGGAAAACCGCGCCGAGCTGCGCTCCGCCACGGATGCCGCGAACCGCGCCGACGTCTCCATCTACTCGATCGACGCGCGCGGCCTGTACGCCACGGTACCGGGCGGCGATGCTACCACCGAGGCGTCCACTGGCAACTCGATGTTTTCCGGCGCTTCCGTATTCCACCAAACGGACCAGCGCGAGGATTCACGCGACACGCTGGCTACGCTCTCGACGGACACTGGAGGGCGGGCTTTCTTCGACCTTGGCGACTTGAGCGACGCGTTTCCTAAAATCGAAAGCGAGAACAGCGGTTACTACCTGATCGGCTACGATTTGCCGCCGGACGTGAAGCGCGACGGCACCTGGCACGCCGTACGGGTGAAGGTGAATGCGCCGGGCGCGCATATTCGCTACCGCAACGGTTACTATGCGCCGCGCGATTTCCAGCATCTGGAAAAAGAAGACCGCGACCAGCAGCTCGCGGATGCGATGAACTCCGAAGATCCGGAAGTCGATCTGCCCATTGCCGTGGAAACGGGAATGTTCCGCATCAACGATCAACAGGCGTATGTGCCGATTGCGGCGAAACTTTCCTCGACCGCTCTGGATTGGGCGAAAAAGCACAGCCGGCGGGAAGCGCAGTTTGATTTCGCGGCGGAAGTGCGCGGCGTGCCTTCTGGCGCGATCGTGGCGCAACTACGCGACACCATCACCGTTCATTTGGATGAGCAGCGGTTTCAGCAGGTGAGCCGCAGCGATCTGGTGTACCAAGGCGGGGTGGTGCTGGCGCCGGGGAATTACCGGTTGAAATTTTTGGCGCGCGAGGACGAGTCCGGCAAAATCGGCACGTTCGAAGAGCCGTTGAGCATTCCCGCGCGTCCCGCGGCGCGTATGACACTGAGTTCCGTGCTTCTGTCTAGCCAGTTGGTACCGGCGGAAAGAACGTCGGAAGTTCGCACGCAAGCGCAGGGATTTCGCGCGCGCATGGAGGCATCGCCGCTGGAAGTGCGGGGCGAGAAAATTATTCCCAGTGTGACGCGCTTCTTCAATCAGGGGCAGACGCTGTACGTTTTCTTCCAGTCCTATTTCCCGGAGAAGGGCGGCAAATCGGCATTTGACGGACGGACGCTGCGCGGAGGCCTGGTATTTTTCCGCAACGGCGTGCAGGTGAACGCGACTCCGCTGCTCCCTCCGGCGCAAATAGACGAGGGTTCGCACACAGCTTCGTTCCGCATCAGTTTGCCGCTGGGAAAATTGCCGAAGGGCCGCTATACAGTGCAGGCTGTCGCTATTGCTGCCGGAACGCAGCAGGCCGCGTTCGGCCGGTCGTATTTTGCGTTGGAGCAAGTGCCCGCAATGCCGGGTTCGCAAGCCGCGCCCGCATCAACTCCAGCCGCGGCATCTGCGCCGGCCACTTCGCAGCCGAACTAGACGCGAAGCGGGGCTGCAGGGCGAACCGAGCCGCTGCCCCCTAAACGCCAATGGCCCGGTTTCCCGAGCCGCTGGTTTTCCTTCTCCAAACTTCTCCAAACCAAGTTGAAAGTTAGTGATGTTGCGATTCGCTCTTCCCGCCGTGGCCGTTGCTTTGCTTCGGGGCCGGCGCGGATTTCTGTGGCCGGGCAGGCGCCTGGGTCCGGTTCTGCCTCTGGTTGAGCGGCGGGTGGACGTCATACATTTTGTCGTTGGCCCTGACTGGTGGAGCGTAGCGAAACTGAGGCTGCCGTTGCTGCGGCTGGTTACGGTTCTCGTTTTGATTTTGACTGCGGGTATTGCCGGGGTTCTGGTTTTCATTCTGGTTTTGGTTCTGGCGCAGGTTCTTGTTTTCGTTCTGCGGCTGATTTTGATTCACGCGGTTGTTGGGTATGTCCGCCGATCGCTGATTCTGCTGCTGCGCGGGCGCTTGCGTGCGATTTCTACCTGCGGGCGGCTCGAATGGATGGAATCCGTCGCGCGAAGGCTGCTGATCGCGATTGGTATTGGTTGTAGGCGCGGGCTGGGGGCGCGGAGCAGCGCCTCGCGGAGCGGTCGGCTGATTGAATTGCCGGCTGTCATTCGTGTACACCGCGCCGGGGCGATTCGGGTTAGAAACAGCGGGCGTCAGCCGCACCACCACAGCGCGCTGCGAGATTGGAACCGCCGGCCGGAATGTGGAAACATGCGCGGACGGCGAACGATAGCTGGAGCGGGTGGGCGCGATCGGTCCGGAGTTGTCCAGCCGCGCCTGCTGGATCTGCTGCGCATTCACGTGCATCATTCCTTGCGAAACCGGGCGGGCATTCACGAACGTATCGCGCCGCACGACGGTGACGGCGCGATCGTTGCGCGCGTAGGTGTAGTTCACGCGCGTGACATCTCGGTTGACGACCACGTTGTTGTAAGCCGTATTCACCTCGGTGACGTTGACCACGCGCGTATTCGTGATATTGACGTTTTGCACGTAGCGCGGGCTGCAGCGATATCCCGGCACATAGACGTCTCGCGGACCAAGCGGGAACCATGCTACTCCGGCCATGCCACCGCCGAAAGCTAGCGAGACGCCGAAGCCGCTGCCGCCCACGAATCCCACCAGCGCCGGAGCGTAAACCGGTCGCACCACGCGCGGTCCGGGAACCCACGCCCAACGGCTGCGCACAAATGCCCAGCGCCCGTAATGAAAAGGCGCAAATCCCCACGGCTCATCGTCGATCCAGGTCCAGCCCCACGGCGCGATGTAGACCCAATGTCCCATGCGGTAAGGCGCCCAGCCAACGGACACTGTGGGCATCCACACCTCGCCGTAATCGGGATCGGATTCCCACTGGCCGTAGCCATCGAGATCGGAATAGCCCTCGACATCGCGCGAGACGTATTGCGCTGAGAGCGAGTCGTTTTCGCGCTGATCGCGATCCTGGCACCATGCTTCGAAATCATCGAATGCGGGCAAAGGTTGCGCGTCATAGGTGAGTTGGTCGGAGCCGGTGAGGATGTACTGCTGCCCCGCCTGCAGATCCCACGAATCGCCTCCGCCGGTCACCTGTCCCTCGCCCTCGCGAAGCGCGATGGTCGTTGTGTTGTTGTCGGGATCCGTGGAGACGAGATATTCGCCCGAGCGGGTCAGCGTAAACGCGAGATTTGGCGTGTCGATCTCGTAGTCATCGCCGGGCGTCAGGTCGCGCAGATGCACTTCAATCGTGCCTTGCGCCAGTTGAATTTGCGCGGTGCGGTCGTCCAGCGTCAAAAAAGAAATTCCCGTCTCGCTGGAAAGTCGAATCGCGGTGCTGCCGATATGCACTTCGCCGCGAGAGTCTTTATCCGCCCAAAGATTGTCGCCAGTGGTCAAGGGACGATTGGGGTCCGCTTGCACCCAATCCTGATCGCCCGAGACCTGATAGGAAATCGAGCCCTGCATATAATTGAGGCGCGCCACGCGGCTGGGCGGGTCTTCATCTTGGGCCGCCACGATCTTGGGTAAAGCCGCCGCCACACCCAGGAGCAACAGAAAGGGCACGGTACGCCAAAAGGCGTTGTTCATCGAAGAGACTCCTTTGTGAAACTGTACCTTAGATAGCACGACAAGCTGGCGAACCCCATTCCGTGCGGCGAGCCATGTGAACCATCCGATAACACGCATCGTGGGCATCGATTTGCGCTCCTGCTTATGCAACACCGGATCGCTTGGCAAGTTTCGACCTTCCGACTGGTGCGGGTCGGTGACCGGGGTCACCTACATTTCGGCCGTATACGGCACGGCCCCGATTGCTCGGGGCCGTCGAAGAATTGCTCCGTTCTAACTGAGGCTAGCGGCCGTGACCGCCTCCATGGCCTCCGCCGCCAGAGTGGCCGCCACCACCTCCGCGAGAGCCTCCGCCTCCGCCGCCACGATAGCCGCCGCCACCTCCGCGAGAGACTCCGCCTCCGCCGCCACGATAGCCGCCGCCACCTCCGCGAGAGACTCCGCCTCCGCCGCCACGATAGCCGCCACCACCTCCGCGAGAGCCTCCGCCTCCGCCGCGATAACCGCTCCCTCCGCGCGGAGCGCTATAGCCGCCGCGAGGTGCGCTGTATCCGCGCGACCTGCCGCCGTACGGCGAACGCCCATATCCGCCATTGCCGCCGCGCGGCTGCACGATTGGCTGATGCATATTGAGAGGCGGTCGGCTCCCACGTCCATTCGAATACCCTCCGCGATAGGGATCGGACTGTCCCTGATATCCGCGTCCTTGATAGCCGCGCTGTTGATTGCCACCGTAGCCAGCGCCGCCGCCGGGGCGATACGCCTGGCGCGCCTGCGGGGTGAAGTGTTGCCAGTTGCCGCCGCGGTTGGCAGTGCCGCCAAACGACGAACCGCCCGAACGGTTGCCAAAGGACCCACGGCCTGAGTTGACCGCTCCGCGATTGCCCTGGAATCCAGAGCGCGAATTGCCCGACGGGGGAGTGAAATTGCGCCATCCGGAGCGAGACGAAGTGATCGCTCCGCGTGATCCAACGCCATTTGAATTCATGGCACGGAACGAACCGCGAGAACCATTCGAAGCGGGCGACCGGCCCCGCGCAAATGAATTGGCGCCGCCGCGGTTGAATCCCGCGTTGCGATTGCCGCCGTTGAAGAAGTGCTGCGAAGCCGGTGGCGCGGAGCGGAACGATCGCGCATCGGCGCCGCGTCCGGTGGGGCTATAGCTTGCGCGTGTGGGAGTGAACGGCATGCGCCCACCGACCATGCGCGCCTGGCTGAACCGCGAAGCGCTAATTCGCTCCTGATTCATCGGGACCGCTCCGCGGCCAAAGTTGCGGCCTTCCATCGAGGAAAATCCCGCGCGCACGCGACCGTTTCGAGCTGCGTCGTTGAAATTCGAGAAGCCATCGCGGCCATGACCGAGTGGCGAAAAGCCATCGTGGAACCCGCGGTCTCCGAAGCCGCGGCGCGCGTCGTAGTAACGATAGTCACCGCCCCAGCGGCCATACCACGGGTGATACCAGTCACCCGGCCCGCACGGTAGCCAGCCGACGGTCCCAAAACCGCCGAAGCCAAAACCTACGCCGACGTCCCAGCCGCCTCCGCCCCAACCGAAAAACGAGACGTACGCCGGCGCCCATACCGGGTAGTAGAACGGATTATAGGCAACTGGACCCGGCCACCAAACCCAATTGCCGCCCGAGACGAACCAGCGTCCGTAATGATAGGGCGCCCAGCCCCACGGCTCGTAGGAAACCCACGTCCAACCGTAATAGGGTTCATACACCCAGCGCCCTGCTCGATACGGGGCCCATCCGGCGGGTTCCGAAGGAATCCATACTTGACCATAATCCGGAACTTCGGACCAGGTGCCGTAGCCGTCCAGGTCGCCCGAACCGGTGTAATAGGGATCAGTATTGTGCCAGCTCTGGGCGTCTTCGATTTTCTGATTGCGATCCTCGTTCCACGAATCCCACTCATCCGACGCGGGCGCGTTGGCGATTTTGTATTGCGGGTTGTCCGTTCCGGCGACCGAGATCATCTGGCCGGAGTTTACATCCGTGCTGCCTTGTGGCGTGGAAACCTGCGCGGAACCGCTGCGAACAGTGATTTCGGTTTCCGCGTCAGAATTTACGAGGATGCGATATTCGCCGGGACCGCTGGGATGGAGCGAGGCGTTGGGGGTGTCAATTTCCGGTGCGGCTTGGCCATCTTTCATTACCGTATACGTAACCAGGCCCTGCCCAACTTGAATCTGGATCGTGTTGCGATTCATCTGCGCAACTTTAGCAGTGGCGCTGCTAGACATGCGCAGAACGTCCGCATAGTCGAGTTGGATTTCCGCGCGGCCCTCCGGGCCTGTTGAAATTCGGTCTCCGACTGCGACCGGCGTATTCACAATTGCCGGAACCCATTCGCCATTGTCGCCGCGCTGAGTGGAAACGCTGCCGTGAATGAAGCTGACGCGCGCCATGCCTGGTGCGTTCGGATCGGCTGAGGTAGGAGCCTGTTGATCGGTGGCGGGGCCGGGTTGGTCGGGCTGAACGGCTTGGTCGGTACTTGGGTTCTGGGCGCGGACGGGAGAGATTCCCATCAGGAAAGCTGCCGCTGCCAGCGCTACGAGGTATTTCGTCATTGCCCTACCTCCCGGTCGAGCCTCAGCCTCTGGAACACCAGCAATCGGTAATGCAGGGCCAGTGCCAAAGCCCACGATTTATCCGCGCGAGCAACTTGCCTACATTCAAAGCGTTACAAATTAGCGAATATGCGGCCAACGGCTGCGCGCTTTACGGACTGGTGGTTTTGAAGCGGGGGTGGTGTTTTTCAGCCACCGCGAGGCGCCTCGGGCGCGGTGGCACTTGCGCCTTCGGATGCGTCGTCAGGGTCGGCAACGCCGAGTTTTGAGAGACGGTAACGGAGGGCGTTGCGCGAAAGTCCCAAGGCGCGGGCGGCCTGGCTTTTATTGCCGCTTGCTTGGCGCAGCGCTTCGCGAATTATCTCGTCTTCCCATTTTTCGAGCGTCGTGCCGGGAGGAAGAACCGGTGGGGCTTGCGCCGCCGCGCGGCGCGAGGGAGCTTCGCTATCGACGTGAATGTCTTCTTCGCCAAGGGCATCACCGAGCGCCAAGGTAGCGCCGCGGGCGATAATATTTTCCAGTTCGCGGACGTTGCCCGGCCAGTGGTAATCGATCAGTTTGCGCAGCGCGTCGGGCTTGAGTTTGCGGACGGGCTGATTCGAATCGTGGGCGAATTTTTCGAGGAAGAAATTCGCCAGCGCGGGGATGTCTTCCTTGTGCTCGCGCAGCGGAGGAATGTCGATGGCGACTACGTTGAGCCGATAGTATAGGTCTTCGCGAAAGGCGCCTTCTTCGATGGCGGCGCGCAGATCGCGATTGGTGGCGGCGATCAGGCGGACATCTACCTTTAGAGTTTTCGTGCCACCGAGGCGTTCGAATTCACGGTCCTGCAGGACGCGCAGAAGTTTCACCTGGGTGACGGGGGGAACATCGCCAATTTCATCGAGGAAAAGCGTGCCCTTGTCGGCGAGCTCGAACTTTCCCGGCTTGCTGGTTGTCGCGCCAGAGAACGCACCTTTTTCGTAGCCGAATAGCTCGCTTTCGAGCAGATTTTCCGGGATGGCAGTGCTGTTGATTTTAACGAAGGGGCCGGCGGCGCGCTGGGAATGTTCGTGGATGGCGCGCGCGATCATGTCCTTGCCCACGCCGCTTTCGCCGCCGAGCAAGACAGTGGCGTTGGTGGCGGCTACGCGCTCGACCATGGCCAGAACGGCCTGCATATTGCCGCTTTGCGCGATCACGTTTTTGTATTCGTAGCGCTTGCCGAGCGCTTCGCGCAGGGCGCGATTTTCGATGCGCATCTCATGCGCGGCGAGTTCTTTCCGGATTATCAGGATCAACTCGGCGAGCGCAAACGGCTTCAGCACGTAATCGGAAGCGCCGGCCTTCATCGCTTCCACGGCGGCTTCGACGGTGCCGTAGGCGGTCATGATCACTACGGGAAGATTGGCGTCGACGCTCTTGAGCGCGTGAAGAAATTCCACGCCGGTCATGCCTGGCAGCTTAAAGTCAGTGAGCACCAGGTCGAACGGCTCTTGATTGGCGAGTTTGAATCCCGCCTCAGCGTTGTCCACGGAGCGCGCGCGAAAACCTTCATCGGCGAGCTGCAGTTCCAGCAGGCGGCGCAGCTTGGGCTCGTCTTCGACCACGAGAATGGATGGCTTGGCAACGGTCATGCGCGTTCCGGCTCGCTGGGAAGAAATACGCGGAAGTGGGCGCCGCGCGGAGAATTTTCGAGGCGGATCGAGCCTCCGTGCTGATCCAGGATTTTGGCTACGATCGCCAGGCCCAATCCCACGCCGTCTTTCTTGGAGGTGAAAAACGGATTGAATATTTGCTCGCGCAATTCGGGCGGAACTCCGGGGCCAGAGTCTTGGAAATCTACGGCGACGCCGCCGCGCCCGTTGGAATTTTGCGAAATGGTGCTAATTGTCAAAAGTCGTTCACCTTCCGGTGTAGCGGCTGCCATGGCCTGGAACGCATTTTGAATCAAGTTGATGAACACGCGCTCGCAAAGCTGCTCGTCCACGAGGACGTCGGGCAGGGCGGCCGCGTAATCGCGCATCACACTCACCCCGTCGCGCGGAAACTGATGTTCGACGGATTCGACGGCGCGGTCAAGAAGTTCGGGAAGGTGGTGGGGATGGATTTCGAGCTGCAACGGCCGAGCAAAATCCAGGAAGCGCGCCACCAGCGCGTTCAGGCGATCTACTTCGGAGGAAATGTATCCGGCAAGTTCGGCCGCCAGCGGCTCGGCGCCCGACAATTTTTGCGCCAGCATTTCGGCGGAACCTTTTATTACGCCGAGGGGGTTGCGAATCTCATGCGCCAAACCAGCGGACATCTGGCCAAGCGCAGCGAGGCGCTCGGTACGCCGAGCTTCGGCTTCCACGCGGCGCAGCTGCTTATTGGTTTCTTCGAGGGTGGCGGAGAGCTCCTGATACCGCTTGACCTGCTTGCGATTTTCAACGACGAAGCGATTCACGAGCATAGCGGCCAGAAAGAAAAACAAAATACGAATCGCCAGCGTCGTCTCGGCGTCTTCGGTCAATTCGTAGACTTGAAGCGCCGGAATTAGATAAGAGCAGTAGCAGGCGGCGGCGAGAGCGGTCCAACCCAGAGTTGCGAGCGGACCGAAATAGATCGCCGTGGTCACGATCGGCACGAAGTAGATCGGCCAATAGGTACTGTTGATGCCGCTGATGTCTCCTGTGTGATCGAGCAGAATGGTGGCGAGAGCAATTTTGACGAGGACGGCGATGTAGCGTCCGGCGCGCGGATAGCGAGCTATCAGCGAGCCTTCGATCAGCTGAAAGAGAGCCAAGCCAAAAAGGATCAGCTGTTTGTGAATCTCGTGGATCGGTGGAAGGAAAGCCAGCCCGAGCACGAATAGGACCCAGACAACATCGATCCAATCGACGGCTGCTCGATTGCGGTCCAGAAATTCCCAGGAATGAGTCGCGCGCGCTTTTTCCATGAGCGAAGCTAGCCCGAATTTAGCACGAATTTCGGGCGGTCAACGCGAGGAGGCGAAACACGTTGGGAAGATTGGATCTCCCGAGAAGGCTGCGGCAGACGCGGGCCGATCAGCTTTGATTCGCGGGCTCGGGGTCGGGAAGGCCGCAGGAGCCGTCAGCGCAATCATCCACCGGACGAGCGCGCCATTTGTCGACGGGCACGGTTGTCGTGTGGGCGAAATCGGAAGTTTTCCACAGAGGACTGGTTTCGCCACCCACCACCACGATATTGATGTTCTCAGGTTTGTTATAAGGTGCGATCAGCACGTCTTTCGGCAGCTTTTTCCATGTGGCGTAGGGCTCGACGTTTTCCGCCATCGGACCCATGAGCATGTCGATCAGATCGGTGTCCCAAAACTGGCCGGCGGGAATTTTGTAGTTCTCGGCTAGCCAGCGGGCGAAGTCCTGCTTCTTTTCAAAGCCTTCGTCTCGCTTCAAGTGGCGCGCAACGATGGGATCGAGGATCAGCGTGGCGGTGGAATAGAGCGCAGGCAATGCCTGCAACTGGATCATGATTTCGCGGCCGACGGAACGGTGCGAAGCACCGCCGCCATTGTTGATAAAACTCCAACCGCGAAAAATGCTGATGGCGCTTTCATCGGCGCGAAGACCTTTCTGCACGTGGAACGGTTCCCAGGGACTGCGCTCTTCATTTTCCGCGACGCACATGTTGTTGTAGCCGACTGGATTGCCCTGAGAGCTCCAGAGCGTTTTCTTCAGGCGCATGTGTCCCCAGTTGATGGTTAGCAGGGTCCACGCGCGGCCGATGACGGAGTTGGCAAGATTGCCGGGAGCGAACGCGCCGATTCCGGAGTTCATGCCGAGTTCGTTGCGGATCGGTCCATTGACCATCAACATGCAGGCGAACGGAGTAGTGGAAGGCTGGACGGCCGGCTGGGTGGTGGAAGCAACGGCGAGCAGCACAGGCAAGTGCTCGGGGCGCGCTCCGGCCATGACGGCAACGATGGCGACCATTTCCACGGTGAACTTCAGTCGCTCTTTGGTGTCAAAGAGGAAAACTTCGCCGACGATTTCGTCCGGCGCATGGCTGGTGCCGGTGAGCATGCGCGCAACGCGCTCTTCGGTGGGAAGAATGACCGGCAAACCGTCGGTCCAGCCGCGCTCGTAGAAGAGGCGCTGGAGATTGTCTTCGGTGTCTGGTTCAAGAAGCGCTTGGCGCGTTCCGGTGCGCGAAATGGGAGCGAAAGACTCGGCGCGCTCATCTTGGGCAACCGGTCTGGTGAGCGCGTCGAGAAGTTCTTCGATCACCGTGCGATTGGTAGCCGGATCTTTGCCTTCGATATAGCCGCGGAGCACGGTGGGAGGCATGCCAACCACCGGATGGGGCGTGTAGGCGAAGCGCAGCGGAACGCCGTGGAAGCGCCGATCATCTTTTACCACGTCGAAAAATTCAAAGGTGGAAATCGGAGCGGTGGGGATTCCGTATTCGAGTTCGAGGGTACGGGAGCAGGCGGCGACCGCCGCGGCGCAACCTGGTCAACCGGCGACGCCAAGGACGGCGGCTTGGCCTTTCTCTTTGATTTCATTCCAGAGTTCTTTGGAATCGTCGCGGAAGATATTGCCGGGCTTACGGCGGCGGACGGTTTTGACGGATGGCATATTTTCGGCGAACCAAGTCTGCACCTGATCCAGAAATTGAGTGCTGCCTCCGAAGCCGGTATCGACCAGGTAGACGGTTTTGCCGTTCAGACTATCGATCCGCCTGGCGAGAGTGGAGAAGCCATGGCCGTTGCCATTTTGCGCGGCGGGTCCTTCGATCGGGCTGACGATTTGCTGGCTTTCGGGATTCAGAACCGCGGAGAGAGTTGCAGTGGCCATGATAAGACTCCTTTCGCCGATATGAGTGCGAGGCTAAATGCGAAATCGTCGCATTACGAGGGGAGTTTACACCCAAGGCGAGAGAGCAGCGCAGGGAAGGAGCAGGAAAACAGCCACGGAGGCGCAGAGGCACGGAGAGAGAATACTGCGGGCAAGGCCGGACGATTGAGGCGCAGGCTGGTGATAGAATCCGCTGACTGGAGCAGACATGGGATCGTTGAGAGTGCTCGGCGCCGCGCGGTCGCTGCGGCAGGACGACTCGGTTTTGAAGTAGACCGTCCGGCCGGGAACGGCGAAGCGCATGCTGAAGTTTTCGCGTCCTTACGTGACGCGAACGCGCGGCGGATTGCAATGCGCCGCACTGGAGTGCGCCGGTCCCGGGGAAGCGAGCTCAGATCGAGCGCCGCATGATGGGGTCGGGTCAGCTTCACGCTTGATGCGGCGGTGGCCTGCCGCCCGTGAAGAATGGCGCTACACGGCCGGCCCTGACCGCGAGTATTGCTTGATGGATGTGCGTTGCGATCGACCGCTTCGGGAGCGGCTTCGGCAAGACAACCGCTAGCTTGCCGTGCTAGCGGGAGGAGAGGATGAGTTCGGCTTCGGCGAGGAGTGACGCGGTATTGGCGGCGAGGTGGCGGCGAACGGCGGCGTCGAGCGACCAGCCGACGAGGAGAATGGACGGCGCGGCGACGCGGGGCAGAGAATTGAGTCCGCCGAGTGTGGCGCATTGAACCGATTGCTCCGCGGAAGCGGCGCGCGAAACTACTGCCGCGGGAATTTCGGGCGGCAGACCGGCGGCGAGCAGTTGTTCGCGCAATTTCTCGAAGTCTTTTCCAGGCATGTAGATGACGAGCGTGGCGTCTTCGTTTGCTAGCGCCTGCCAATCGCGCTGCGTGGGCGCTGCGCTACCCTCTGCGCGGTGATTGGTGATGATCACGACGCGCGCCGATTTGCGACGGTCGGTGAGCGATGCGCCGAGCGCAGAGGCTGCGGCAAGACCAGCGGTAATGCCGGGAACAATTTCCCACGGAATGTTTGCGGCTTCGAGCGCGTCAATTTCTTCGGCGAGGCGGCCGAAGATGGCGGGATCGCCGCCTTTGAGGCGAATGACCGAAAGGCCAGCACGCGCTGCGGTGACCATGCGCTCATTGATTTCGGATTGCGTGGCGCCTTTCGCGCCGCAGCGTTTGCCGACGTTCACGACCTCGGCCCGCGCGTCCGCCAGGGAGAGGATCGCCGCGGGCACGAGATCGTCATGGAGAACCAGGTCGGCTAACACGAGCAGCTTTTGTGCTTTGACGGTGAGCAGGTCCGGATCGCCCGGTCCCGCGCCCACCAGATAGACTTTTCCTCGTTCGATCATCGATTCGCCTGAAGTTCCTCTGAGGAACTCGTCTTAGTCCGCTACCGCATTGGCTGTGTGGCCGCCCGCGGTTTCGCCGATTCCGGCTGGAACGACGCCGGAAAGCTGGGCGCGCAGTTCTTCATCGGAAAAACGCGCAAAATACGAGCGAAGGTTTTCGCCGGGCTCGCGGGTATCGACGTAAGTTTTCAGCAGGCGCGCAATGGC
>Ga0307373_10008077_pt1 | contig 16169 bp, 15 predicted proteins | sample OX2MG_FD_202534 | JGI IMG/M metagenome (GOLD analysis project Ga0307373, IMG submission 202534) | Soil microbial communities from Risofladan, Vaasa, Finland - OX-2 | ecosystem: Environmental > Terrestrial > Soil > Coastal area > Acid sulfate soil | place: Finland: Risofladan, Vaasa | collected... | reverse complement strand
TCTGCACCAAGCTCGGCATCGGCCCGGATCACCACGTCCTCGAGATCGGCACCGGTTGGGGCGGATTCGCCCTGCATGCCGCCTCGCGCTACGGCTGTCGGGTCACCACCACCACCGTCTCGGACGCACAGTACCGCCATGCGTCCAAGCTGGTGGCTGACCACGGCCTCAGCGACCGGGTGACCGTCCTCGACCGGGACTACCGGGAGCTCACCGGCACCTACGACCGATTGGTCTCCATCGAGATGATCGAGGCAGTCGACTGGCGCCGGCACGACACCTTCTTCCGCACCTGTGCATCGCGCCTCAACGACGGAGGCCTGATGGCCCTCCAGGCCATCACCGTCGACGACAGGAGCTACGAACGGGCCAAGAACGGGACCGACTTCATCCGCGAGCTGGTCTTCCCTGGGGGATGCCTCCCCTCGATCGAGGCCATCACCACCTCGCTACGTCGGTCCACCCCTTTGGCCGTGGTGGACCTCGAGGACATTGGGATGCACTACGTGGAGACCCTCCGCCGGTGGCGCGAGAACTTCCGCCAGCACCGGGCGGAGATCGCTGCGCTCGGCCTCGACACGCGGTTCCTCCGCCTGTGGGACCTCTACCTCTGCTACTGCGCCGGGGCGTTCGCCGAGCGCCACATCAGCGACGTCCAGATGGTCATGGCCATGCCGGGATGGGTGGCGCCGGTGTCCCTGCGGGGCCAGGGACCGCCGAGGGCGTAGGGGCGCCGGCGGCCCACGGTGCCGCGTGGTGCGGGGATGCTGAGGACCGAGGGAGACGCCAGTCGGACCGGCTCAGGCCCCGGTTGCAGGGGCCCCCGGTCGACGCAATCGTGTCTGTGCCTCGACGCGCAGTGGGCCCCGCTGTGGACAGTCCTCTGGACAAGTGTCCAAGTGTGCCGTACGCTGCCCTGGACAGCGGTCGCGGGTGGTGTGCCCTCGCGAGGGAGGGAGTGACGGTGTCGCAACGGGCCCTTCGAGTCTTCCAGTTCGCCACGGGCAATGTGGGCTCCGAAATGGTGGGCCGCATCGTCGGGCACCCCGACCTCGAACTCGTCGGTCTCTACTGTTACTCATCCGACAAGGTGGGCCGTGACGCCGGCGAGATCGTCGGTATGGCACCGCTGGGCGTGACGGCGACCGGTGATGTGGCCGACGTGCTCGATGCGAAGCCCGACGTCGTGAACTTCAACGGCGTCTGGCCCGACATCGATCTGTTCTGCACGCTTCTCGAGGCCGGAATCGATGTCGTGACCACGTCCGACTGGATCACCGGCTACCACCGTGATCGCAACCATCCCCACCCGTCGGGAAAGAAGCCCACCGAGCTCATCGAGGCTGCGTGTCAGCGCGGGGGAACGACGTTCTACGGGACCGGGATGAATCCCGGCCTCGCCCAGATCCTGGGTGTGGTGGCGACGGCGGGCATGGGTCGGGTGGACCACATCACGGTGCTGGAGACGGTCGACGTCTCGTGCCATCACTCGGTCGACACGTGGAAGAACGTCGGCTATGGGCGACCCGTGGACGATCCTGAGATCCCCGGCCTGCTCGAGACCGGCTGTACCGTGTTCGCAGACTCGATCTACCTGATGGCCGACTGCCTCGGCCTTCAGATCGAGGACATCGTGTTCGAATGTGAGCTCGGCGCCTGCATCGAGGACGTCGACCTGGGCTGGTGGACGTTGCCGAAGGGGTCGGTGGGAGGCAGTCTCGCCAAATTCAAGGGAATCTCACACGGAGAGTCGAAGATCGAGGTGCACCTCGAATGGCAGATGACTCCGAAGACCGAACCGAGCTGGAACGTCCAGGGCTGCTATATCACCACCATCGAAGGCGATCCCATGATCGTCAACCGGCATATGATCTTTCCTGCCACGGGAGAGCCGCACACTGCGATGACGGCGGAATACTTCGCCTCCCTGGGAATGACCATCACCGGGATGCCAGCACTGAACGCCATGAGGTCCGTGTGCGAAGCGAAGCCGGGCCTGATGACGAGTGCGGATCTTCCGCTCCGCGCCTTTGCCGGCCGGTTCCACGACCCGGCGCAGACCGAAGTCTCGTCCGTCGAGTAGGCCATGAGCTCCCGGTATCCGTTCCCCGCCTCCCCAAACGGCTGGTTCAGTGTTGGCTCCGGCCCGGACCTCGCACCCGGCGACGCGCGGCCAGTTTCGTACCTCGGACGTGAGCTCGTCCTCTTCCGCGGTGGGGATGCGGTGGCTCGGGTCTTCGATGCCCACTGTCCCCACTTGGGAGCGCACCTGGGTGTCGGGGGCCGTGTGTGCGGCGACGGTATCGCCTGTCCGTTCCATGGTTGGCGGTTCGACGGCGATGGCCGGCTCATCGAGGTGCCGGGCCTGGACCGAACGCCACGGGCCACCACGCAGGCGTGGCAGGTATGCGAGCGCAACGACCGCATCTTCGTCTGGCACCATGCCGGCGGCGAACCCCCGGGCTACGAGGTGATCGGCTACCGGCAGGACGCGGCGGGCTGGACGCCTTGGCGGTGCAGCACCTACCGCGTGCGCGTCCACGTCCAGGACCTGACGGAGAACATCATCGACCGATCGCACTTCTCGGCGGTCCACGACATGGCCCCACCCGAGACGGATCACTTCGAGGTGCGGTTCGACGGCGCATCCATGGTCGTCGAGCAGAGCCTGAAAGTGACGGCGGTGGCCGTGGCCGGGTACGAGGTCCAGACGACCACGACGACGTGCGGGCCGGGGATCGTTGCAGTCCAGGTGAGCCAGGACCCGATCGAGATGCTGACGTACATCACGCAGACCCCTGTCGATGAGGAGATCACGGAAGTGAACCTCGGCTTCTCGATGAAGGCACTGCCGGACGAGGAGATCACCGAGTCGATCAGCGAGTTGAACGACCGGATCACCAATGAGCAGTTCACCCAGGACGTGCCGATCTGGGAGCATAAGATCTACCGTGAGCGCCCGATGATCACCAAGGTCGACGGCCCGGTGGCGCAGTACCGCCGGTGGTTCCGGCAGTTCTATTCGGATCCGACCTGACCGCTCCCCACGTCGGACAGGTCGGCCCGAGACCGGTACCACCGAGTTGTGGGTTTCGTGGGGCAGAGAGGACGGCGTCATCCATGGCCCTCCTAGACAGCTCCCATGCGCTCGATCACATCGTGGTGGTCCTGTTCGAGAACCGGTCCCTCGACAATGTACTGGGCCATCTCTACCGTCCCGGCGACGGGAAGACATTCGAGGGGGTCATCGGCAAGGATCTCACCAACCCCATTCCGGCATGGGCCGAGCACGGTGCCGACCAGAAGGCGGTGCCCTACAGGGTCGCCACCGACATGGACTCTCCCGACCCGGATTCGGGTGAGGAGTACTTCCACACCAATACCCAGCTCTACAACACGATGGACGATCACAATCGCGGCAAGATCGGCGACGCGGTGACCGCACCGTGGAACGCGCCGCTGCCCGGGGCGACGCCCACGATGGCGGGGTTCGTGACGGACTACATCAGCACGTTCACCGGTGAGGTGGGTCGCCAACCCACCTCTGACGAATACGCCCACATCATGACCGGCTACACCCCCGAGCAGCTCCCGGTCCTGAACGGCATCGCCCGGGACTTCGGTGTCTTCGACCACTGGTTCAGCGAGGTGCCGTCGCAGACCTTCATGAACCGGTCCTTCTGGACGGCGGCCACGTCGTCGGGAATCGTCGTCAACTCCCCGGTGAAGAAATGGTTCACCAGGAACGACGCGGAGACGATCTTCGAACGGCTGGAGCAGTACGGCAAGACCTGGAAGGTCTACGTCATGGAGCCGATGCCGCTGTCGTTCACCGGTGTCATCCACTACCCCCGGTTGAAGCACCGGTTGGCGACCCACTTCGTACCGTTCACCGAGTTCGAGAAGGACGCCGCCGCGGGACGACTTCCCGACTTCTCACTCATCGAGCCCAACATGTTGGCCGGGCACGGCGACTACCACCCGGCGATGGGCCGGTCGTTCATGGCCACCGTGGATTTCGAGGTGGACAGCCCATCCTCCGTGCTCTCCGGTGAGGCCTTCTTGGTGCGGGTCTACAACGCCTACCGCTCGGCGACTTCCGAGATCGGCGCCAACGTCTGGAACACGGCCCTGCTGATCGGCTGGGACGAACCGGGTGGGACCTATGACCATGTGCCCCCGGGTCCCGTGCCGCCGCCCGATCCGGCCGCCCCGGCGGGCGAGTTCGGGTTCACGTTCGACCGCTCCGGCTACCGGGTTCCGGCCATCATGGTGTCCCCCTGGATCGAGCCGGGTTCGGTGTACAACGACGAGTACCGCCACACCTCCCTCATCGCCACACTCCGCAAGGCGTGGGGCCTCGGTGAGGCCTTCACGCAACGGGATGCTGCAGCTCGCACGTTCGACGGCGCCTTCACCCTCGACGCGCCCCGTGACCCGGGGAGCTGGGCCGCGATCAGGGCGCTGCCGGTGCCCGATTGGACGTCGGACCCCGATGTCGTGGGCCGGGGACTCAGCCGGATGGGGAAGGGTATGGGGCACGGCCTCATCGCCAAGGCCAGAGAGATGGCCGTGGAGCTCCCGGCAGCATTTGATGATCCGGACGCACCCCTGACGCCTCGTCTCATCGTGGAGGGGATCAAGGACGTCGCTTCTCACTTCTTCCCGCTCCTCGCGGATGATGCCAAGGACCCCGGCTGACCGGGAGTCACGCGACGTCCGGGCTCGAAGGTCATCCCTTTGGAGGAAGCGAACGCGCGTAGGCGCTGCCCAGACGTGCCCATCTGGTGAGCTGGCGTCTGGTTCGGAGGTGTTCGGGGCCTACCCGTAGCCAGCCGGACATCGGCCGACCCCGCATCACGGCCAGTTCGGCATTCGATGTTCCGATGATCGCGTCCGATTCGGTCGGGTCGACGCGGACCAGCACCCCACCTTGACCACTCGCTGCGATGGCCATGTTCCCGGCAATCAGAAAGGCGAGTCCGCCGAACATCTTCTTCTCCGTCAGCCGGGGCTCGCTGTCCATCAAGTCACGGAGGCGCTCAGCCAACTCCTCGTCGTACGCCATGCCCCGGATCGTACAAGCGTCCCCGCTCGCCCGCCCGCGTCGCGGTCGGCGTCGACCTGACGGGACTCCCCGGGCTCAAGCCCGGCCGCACTCGTGCCGATATCGGGGGAATGTGGCGAACATTCAATGAGCTGCGGGCCGCCGAGCGGGTCGAACTGGGCGTTGACCCTCCGAGGGAACCTGAGGCTCTGAGGCAGGCGACCCGGCTCCCCGACAGCATCACCTTCAACGGCGTCCGCTACGTGCGGGACGAAGACGGGGCGGCCAGCCGAGCAGCTTCCTGAGGCGCTGGTCCTCGGCCCTCCGGAACGAAGCTCCGATCCCCGGTCGGGACCCACGCAACGCGGGTGGCGGCCCACCGGGCGAAGGGCTTCCCGCAGATCACGTGCCTCCCGGGGTCGGTGGCCCCGGCGCGGCCCGGCGTCGGTGTGGCTGTCAGGTAGCTCGAGGGCGGAGCCCGTTCGCCGCCGCCACGAGGGCGTCCTCCTGTGCCCAGTTGGTCCGGAAGTGGTGGTTCGGGTCGTCCATCTGGTTGTAGTACCACCAGAAGAGATAGACGCCGAAGGAGAAGATGGTGGCGAGGATCCGGCCCACATAGTTGTTCTGACCCTTCACCCGACCCTGGTCCGGTGAGGGCACGACCTGGCCGAACCGGCCGAAGATGAGTGACAGTTCGTACTCGACGCCGACCTCGGAGCGGTCGTGCTTCACGAGGTCCTGGTCGAGGAGGACAAAGGCGATGATCTCGACGATACCGCGGGCCACGATGGCGAGAACGAGCCACACGACCGGTTCGCGGAAGTCACTGTTCATGCCCCGGAGCACATCCATGTGGGTGCCGGCCCGCTGGAACGAAGGCGTCAGCTCGTCCTGCAGGCCCCGCCTCCCCGCCTCCTCCCAGGCGAAGGCCAGCGTGGCGTCGAAGAGCTCGACGCGGCGGGCGTTGTGATCGCGCATGCGACGGACCAGTTGGTAGAAGACGTAGAAGCCGTAGATGCCGAGGGTGAGCACGGTCCAGCCCAGGGCGGTCCAATAGTCGAAGAGGTAGTCGGTGCCGGCGCGACGCCGCCAGGCGAGATTGATGCGGTCGATGGCCAGCGCCGGCGGCGGCCCGGCCGCGGAGAACCCGGCGGTGGGGAACTGTTCGTACCGGGGAGGAGGCGTCGGAGCGGGTGGCTGGCCCTCCGGTGGTCCGGCGGGCGGTTCCGGGTCCTCTTGTTCGCCTTCGGCCACGGTGCCTCCTCGGCGTGAGCATCCAAGATCGATCTTGGAGGGTTGATGAGCGCCCTCGCTTAGACGGCGCGTGACATCCGGATGGGAGGGGCGGTCCAGAGCCTATCGATTCCGCAGGCACCCATCTGGCTGAGGGCACTCTGCCGAGGACCTCACTCGCCCCCGTCGTGCTCCGCCCTGTCCGGCTCCTCGGATGCAGCTGGGGCTGGCGCCGGCTGTTCGGCGCTGAGCAGTCGGGCGAGTGAGAGGCCGGCCAGCACCGTCCCGCCGATGACCGAGTGCCTGACCAGGGACTTCGGGAGACGAGGCCCGAGCCGGTAGCGACCCAGACCCGAAACTCTTCGCCCGGCCCCGGGCGGACTCGAACGCTGGGGCCGTGACCAACTCCTCGGATCCGCTGACGGAGTCCACGGTGGGCCGTCGTCGGGTTAGACCCACGGCCACCACGAAGGTGAGGTCGAAGAACAGCTCGAGTGGGGTAGAGGCCCGGTGGCCCTCCGCGGGGTCCCGGGAGGACATTCGGCGTAGCAGTTCCATCCCGCCATCTTCTCAGCGGGGCCGCCGGCCATTCGAACCCCGACCCACGGTCGGGACTCACCGGGTCCCCCCCGGCGGTGCCCGGGTGCCGACGACAGGCATGGAGCCGGCCTGCAGGCCTAACCTGATCCGCGTGACGGCAGTCGGCCGGTTCGCTCGGAGGCAACGGGATCAGGAGCACGTCGATCCACCTCTGCCGCTCCGTGCCGGGCCGGTCTCCAACGGTGAGTTCGTACCGGCCGGCGAGTCGGCGGATGACCGCGCCGTCAACAAGCTGATCCGGTCGTCCATCGATGATGCGGCTGCTCGGCTCGGAGTGGACCGACGGAGATTCCTTCAGGGCGCCGGCGCCGTTGCCGCGTCGCTGGCCGCCTTCGAACTGGCGGGATGCAGTTCGAGCCCGACGTCGAAGGCACCGTCTCCTCGGAGAAGCGGCCACGGGGGCACGTTCGCGACGCCTTCGCCGCAGGACACAGAGGCTTGTCAGTCGGCTCTGGCCGGCAGCGGCGAGTTCGTGTTCGATGTCCACACCCATCACGTGATCCCGAGCGGTCCCTGGGTCCAGGATGCCCCTGAGACGGTCAGCCTGGTCCTCGGTATGGTCCCTCCCGATTGCACCGACACCCCACGACTCGACTGCGTCGATCGGGCCTCCTACCTTCACGACCTCTTTCTGGCCAGTGACACCACCGTGGCCATGTTGACCGATGTACCCAACTCCGGCCCGTCGAACGCTCCGATCCCCTTCGCCGAGGCACTGAGTACCCAGCAGATCACCGGAGGGCTCGTCCACTCGGGCGCCAGTCGCCTGTACGTGGAGAACGTCATCGCCCCGAACGTCGGGCCCCTCAGCGCCACGCTCGATGAGATGGCGGCCGCCGTGCAAGCCGGGCACCCGGCCGCATTCAAGGTCTACACGGCCTGGAGCCCGTCAGGCCAGGGTTTCTCGTTGGAGGATCCAGCCATCGGACTGCCAACGGTCCAACAGGCTCACGACCTCGGTGTGAAGGTCTTCGTTGCACACAAGGGGCTCCCCTTGGTCAATTTCGACCCCGCCTTCAACCATCCCGAGGACATCGTCGCCGTCTCACGTCAGTTTCCCGATATGGACTTCGTCGTCTATCACGCGGCGTGGGATCCCTCCCACATCGAAGGACCCTATGACCCCACGTCCACGATCGGGATCGACTCGTTGCTGGCCGCCCTCGATCGCCATGGCGTCCCGCCCAACGACAACGTCTGGGTGGACCTGGCCACCCTGTGGCGTCAGCTGCTCACGCAGCCCGACCAGGCCGCCCATGCCCTCGGGAAGCTGCTCAGCCGTGTCGGTGAGCGGAGGGTCATGTGGGGGACCGATGCCATCTGGTACGGAAGCCCCCAGGCGCAGATCATGGCGCTGCGGGCATTTCAGATCACCGCCGAGTTCCAGGACCTGTACCGGTACCCGGCGCTGACCGATCAGGTGAAGGCGGCCATCTTCGGCCTCAACGCCGCCACGCTGTTCGGCGTCGACCCCACGGCCACGAGGTGCGGACTCGCCACGGACCCCCTCACCGCCAATGTCCAAGAATCGGTGCAGCTCCGCGGTGACGGGGCGCTTCCCTCCGCTTGGAGCCCGCACGGTCCGACCACGCGCCGTCAGGTCCTCCGGTGGCTCGCCTCGCCCACCACCAGGTGGACACCGACGTGATCGGGCCCGGGACCCGCATGGCCGAACCGGATGCCCCCGGCCTGCGAGATCGCGGTCCCGGCCGCCGGCACGTCCGGTCGGTGCAGGGTGTCGTGCCGGGGAAGGGCACGGAATGGATCTGATCGCCCGATTCCACGTGGACGGTGCAGAACCGACATCGGTCGCCGGCGTCGAAGGTGATTGGGTGCAGGTACTCGTGTTCTCGAAGACGTTCACATCGGGGATCACCGGGAAGGCGACCACACTCTTCGCCGCTGCCGGCAGCGGGGAGGGATCCCGGTCCTACGTGGCCACGGAACGGGTCGAGGGGCGAACCGACGACGGCTCTCAGGGAGCTGTGACGATCCAGCACGGCGGTCTCGAATCGGATCCGGGCACGTGGTTCGGGCACATCGTCCCGAAGACCGGCACGGGTGACTTCTCGGGCTGGTCCGGATCGGCCCGCATCGCGCACGACGAGGACGGTGCCTACTTCGACATCCGATTGGAGGACTGAGCCCTCCCTGAGGCCGACGCCCGGTCAGTGTGCTCTCAGGAGGCCTTCCGCTTCGCCGCCGGCTTGGGCTTCGCCGCCCGGGTGGCGGCCTTCTTGATGGGAGTGGGTCGCTTGGACGCGGCCCTCTTGACCGGAGTGACCTTCTTCGGGCTCCGGGTGGCGGCGGGCGGGCCTGACGCCCTCTTGGCCGTGACCGATTCGATGCTGGCGCTGAGCACGTCCATGAGGTCGACCACCTTGGTCGACGGCGGTGCCGACTCGACGCTCGTCACGATCTCGTTGCCCTGACGCTTGGCCTCGATCAACGCCTCGACCTTGTCCCGATGGGTGTCGTGGTACTTCTCCGGATCCCACTCGCTCTCCATCGATTCGAGCAGGAGCCCGGCCATCTGGACCTCCCGATCGGTCACCTCGCCCGAATCGGGGAGATCGGGCAGGTCCCTGACCGGTGAACGGATCTCGTCTGCGAAGTACATGGTCTCGAGCTTCAGCACGTCATCGTCCGGTCGGATCGCCACCGTGTACTCCTTGTTCCGCATCACCACGGTGCCGATGGCCACCTTGTTGGCCTTGCGCATGACCTGGCGGAGCAGCGCGTAGGCCTTGTTGGCCGCCTCTCCCTCCGGGGCGAGGTAGTAGGTCGACCGGTAGAACACCGGATCGATCTGGTCGAGCTCGACGAAATCGGTGATCTCGATGAGGCGGGACTTCTGGGGCTCGGCTGCCTCCAGCTCGTCGTCGCTGAGCATCACGTACTCGCCGCCTCCGAGGTCGAAGCCCTTGACGATCCGGTCGGCGGGAACCTCCTTGCCCGTGCGCTCGTTGACCTTCTTGTAGCGGATCCTGTCCGACGTCCCTTCCTCGAACTGGTTGAAGTGGATGGTCTTGTCCTGGGTGGCCGAATACAGGCCGACCGGGACATTGACCAGGCCGAAGTTGAGCGCACCCTTCCAGATGGATCGTGGCATCCGTCCATCATTACCCAGGTCAGGTGCCATCCACCACCCCTGATACACCCCTTTGTCACACTGAGCCCGTGAGCAAGTCCGAGACCATGGCGTTCGCCCCTGCGGTGCTCCGCAGCCTCGACGTCCTGATGCCGCCCGGCCAGACCCGGGCGGATCTGGGCTGTGAGCTGGGCCTCACCGCCTGGATGCACCTGACAGGTACGGAGCTGGAGGAGGCGCCACGCCTCGTGTGGGCCATCAGGCAGGCCATCCTCGAAGCGGGAGGACTGGACGGCGCCTCCGAACCGACTCCGATCGGCGGCCGATCGCCTCGGCTCGATCTCCTGAATCTGGTCGGCTACCTGGGAGATCTCGTGGGCCGGGCCGCCGCCCACCTCGGATGCGATCGCGACGCCGTCATCGCCATGGCCCTCGATCGCCCGGTTCTCCGATCGGCTCAGGCCGGCCTTCCGAGGGTGCGGGAGCTGCGCACCTCCTGAGATCCTGCACCCGGGCCCGACCGTCTCCGCCCGGGAGGTCCACCGTGCACCGGTCCGGCCGACCGGTTTGGCCATGGTCGACGGTCAACGGCGCCGTGGAGGTAGACATGGCCCATGCCGCCCGGATCGCTGGCCAGCTACCGACGGAAGCGGGACCCGGACCGTACCCCTGAGCCGATCCCCGAGGAGGGCTCGAGGTCCACCCGACGGAACAAACGACCGACCTTCGTGGTCCAGGAGCATCACGCCTCCAGCCTGCACTGGGACTTCCGGCTCGAGCGCGACGGGGTGCTCGCTTCGTGGGCCCTCCCCAAGGGCGTGCCGATGTTCCCCGACGAGAACCATCTGGCCGTGCAGGTGGAGGACCATCCTCTCGAGTACGGGTCCTTCAGTGGCACCATCCCGGCGGCGGAGTACGGCGGCGGCGAGGTCTCGATCTGGGACCACGGCGTCTACGACTGCGAGAAGTGGTGCCCCCGAGAGATCATGGTGGTCCTCCACGGCCGACGGCTCCAGGGCCGCTACGTCCTGTTCCCCACCAAGGGGAAGAATTGGATGATCCACCGCATGGACCCGGCCCCGGAGGGCTTCTCGCCGCCGCCCGGCCGCATGAGCCCGATGCTGGCCGTCGCCGGCCGGCTCCCCCCCGACGACGGTCAGTGGGCCTACGAGTTCAAATGGGACGGCATGCGCGTCCTCGTCTGGGTCGACGGGGGTCGCCTCCGGATGGTGAGCCGAAACGGCAACGACGTCAGCCGGTCCTTCCCCGATCTCCGTGGCTTCGGAGAGTCGCTCGCCTCACATCGGGCACTCTTCGACGGTGAGTTGGTCGTCCTGGGCGACGACGGGAGGCCGTCCTTCTCGCAACTGCAGCATCGGATCCATGCCGCCTCACCGTCCTCGGTCAAGCGGTTGGCATCGGCCCATCCGGCCAGCCTGGTGATCTTCGACCTCCTCCACCTCGACGGTCGCTCCCTCCTCGACCGGTCCTATGACCAACGACGGTCGGCGTTGGAAGACCTGCAGATCGGGGCCCCGAACTGGGCGGTGACTCCCTCGTTCACCGACGCCACCGGTCCGGACATCCTCGGAGTCGCAGTCGACGCCGGCATGGAGGGAGTCGTGGCCAAACGACGCTCGAGCACCTATCGGCCGGGACAGCGCAGTCGCGAGTGGATCAAGGTCAAGCACCAGCGGATGCAGGAGGTGGTGATCGGTGGGTTCACCGCGGGACACGGGAGCCGGCGCGCCGACTTCGGTGCCCTCCTGCTCGGAGTGCCGTCGGAGGGCACCCGCAAGCTGGCCTACGTGGGCAAGGTCGGCACCGGATTCTCCGAGTCGGCCCGGGGCGAACTGCTCGCCAAGCTCCGGAGGCTCGAGCGGGCCACGAGCCCGTTCGTCGCGCCTCTCCCCACCGCCCTGCGGAAGGAGGCCACCTTCGTCTCCCCGAAGGTGGTGGGCGAGGTCCGCTTCGCCGAGTGGACCGCGGACGGTCACCTCCGACATCCGGTGTGGCGCGGCCTCCGCCATGACAAGAAGAGCGCGGAGGTCCGACGTGAGCCCTGAAGGCTCGGTGCGCACGAAAGTCGGCGGGCGGGAGTTGACAGTCTCCAATCTCGACAAGGTGCTCTACCCCTCCACCGGCTTCACCAAGGGGCAGGTGATCGACTACTACGCACGGGTGGCGGAGGTCATGCTGCCGCACCTCCGGGACCGGCCCCTGACCATGAAGCGTTACCCGAACGGGGTCGACGACAAGTACTTCTTCGAGAAACACATCCCCGGACACTCCCCGTCATGGATCCGACGGATCGCCGTGCCCTCCACGTCGGACGGGCCACCGGTCGACTATCCCGTCGTCGGGGACCTGGCCAGCCTGGTGTGGGCCGCCAATCTGGCTGCCCTCGAGTTCCACGTCCCGCTGTGGCACGCCGGGCGGAGGACCGTGCTACCCGCTCGACCCGACCACCTGGTCTTCGATCTCGACCCGGGCCAGGGGACCTCGATCGTGGAGTGCTGCCAGGTGGCCCGCTCCGTGGCCGAGGTGCTCGAAGAGGGCCGGGGCGGATGCCGGCCCAAGACCAGTGGCTCCAAGGGCCTCCAACTCTACGTGCCACTGTCGGGCCGTCCGACCTGGGAGAAGACCCGGGCCCGGGCGCACGGCGTGGCCGTCCGGCTCGAGCAGGACCACCCCGACCTGGTGGTGTCGAACATGCGCAAGAGCCTGCGGGTCGGCAAGGTCCTGATCGACTGGAGCCAGAACCACCCGGCCAAGACGACCGTCGCCGCCTACTCACTGCGGGGCCGTCCCGAGCCGACGGTCTCCACGCCGGTGACCTGGGAGGAGGTCGACCGCTGCGCACGATCCGGCGATCCGGCCCGCCTCAGCTTCACCGCCGCGCAGGTGCTCGAACGGATCGATACGAGCGGCGACCTCTTCGCCGATGGGTAGGGCCTCGGAGAAGTGCCCCTTGTCGCTGCCGGAACTCCGCCCCTAAGCTTCGCCGCGGTGTCCCCCCGGGGGGCACCTCTCTGTCCGACGACCGGAGTGAGGAGTCAGCGATGAGCGCCATGGGCGAGCGGTTCCTGCTCCTCGAGGAGACGGCGGACGCACTCGACGTGATCGATCCCGAGTTGGCCCGGCAGTTCCGCCTGGTGAACGGCCTGCCCTTCGCCGGCTCGGCCGGGGTCGCCAGCCCGGAGTTGATCGGTCCCTCGTGGCTCGGCACCACCGCCCATGCCGCCTCCATCGAGGAGGGCCCCGACGGCATCCGGGTGGCCTGCTCGTGTGGCGAGTGGCGCGCCGAAGTCGGCTGGGACGAGATCGAGGACCTGGTGGTCGCGGCGCGTGCGCACTTCGGAATGGAAGGTCGACCGATCCTCGGGTCGGATACCGCCCGCGGCGACGGACCGGGCACTGCCGGTTCCTCTCCGAACCGCCGGTGGGTCTCCTGACCCACTCGCCGTGATCCCCGGCCCGGATCCGAGGCCCCGGTGCTCGAGTGTCTCCCGTGACCTCCACGTCGATCCGATCGGCACCGCCGGGCACTATGAGACCTTCGTCCTCGTCGAGCAGCCCCTCCCGTGGCCGGGCCATGTCGAGGACCTCCCCCTCCTGGCCGAGGTCTCCTTCAGGGTGGGCTCGGTGTTCCCCGAGTCGCGCACACGCGTCCAGGCCGTCGTGGGTGACGGGGGCGACCGAGCCGAGCGTTCAGTGGTGGTCTATCGGCGCCGACCGGGCCCGTTCAGCTCGTTCTCACGGCTGGAGGGGAGGGCACGGGCCGAGGATGTTCCCGAGCTGGTCGGCGACCTCTCGGACGCGTTCCGACGTGGGCTCGCCACTGAGGACGAAGGAGGGCTGGTCGATCTGCTCATCTGCACCCACGGGGCGCGTGACCGGTGCTGTGGATCCCTGGGGATGGGACTGTGGAACGCGACCAAGGACGACGACCCGGGGGTCAGACGCTGGCGCACCAGCCACACGGGAGGCCACCGTTTCGCACCGACCGCCCTCATCCTCCCGCACGGCCAGTACTGGGCGTACCTCGACGAACGGTCGTTACTGTCGATCCTCGGCCGATCGTGCCATCCGGCCGAGCTCGCCTGGCAGTACCGCGGATCTGCGGCGTGCCGGTCCGGAGCCGAACAGGTGGCGGAGCGCGAGGCGTTCGTGCGCAACGGCTGGGAGTGGCTCGGATGGAGGCGCTCCACCGAGGATCTGGGCGGTGGTCGCGTCCACATCCGTTTCGAAAGTCCGTCCGGGCGCCCCGGAACCTACGAGGTCGACACGGAGGTCGCTCGGTCGGTGCCCGTTCCGAGGTGCGGTCAGCCCGCCGAGACCTGGGAGGAAGAGGCGACCGAGCTCAGGGTGACCGGGTTCCGTCAGGTCTGAGGGTCGTGGCGCCGATCCCGACACCCTGGCCGGTGGACCGCGGTCACAGCTGCCTGTCCACGTCGCCGGCCCCGTACCGGTCGACCGCGGCGATGTGCTCCGCCTTGTCGCCATCGTCGAGGAACGAGGCCACGAAGGAGTTGCGGGCGATATCGAGGAGATCGGCCCGGTCGAGACCGAGGCCGTCGGCCGCGTAGTTGTCGGCGACGTACCCACCGAAGTACGCGGGGTCGTCGGAGTTCACCGTGGCCAGCAACCCGCGCCGGAGGAGCGTGGACAGGGGGTGGTCCGCGAGGGTCGGGAACACGCCCAGCTTGACATTGGACAGCGGGCACACGGTGAGTGGTATCTGGTCCACCCGGAGCCGCTCGACGAGGGCACGGTCCTCGAGGCAGCGCACCCCGTGGTCGACCCGCCGGACCTCCAGGACATCGAGGGCCTCCCAGATGTAGCCCGGAGGCCCCTCCTCGCCGGCGTGGGCGACGCACAGCAGCCCTTCGTCACGGGCGGCGCGGAAGACGGACTCGAAGTCGGATGGCGGATGTCCGATCTCCGACGAGTCGAGGCCCACCGCGGTGATCCACTGACGGAACTCCAGGGCTTCGACCAGGGTTTCCATGGCGCTCTCGGCGCTGAGGTGGCGCAGGAAGCAGGGGATGAGTCGCCAGGTGATCCCGAACTGTTGCCTCCCCCGTTCGAGGGCTCGATGGATGCCGGTGATGACGGTCCGGAAGGCGATGCCCCGTGCCGTGTGGGTCTGGGGGTCGAAGAAGATCTCCGTGTGGACAACGCCCTGGCCCGCCACGCGGTGCAGGTAGGCCATGGTGAGGTCGAAGAAGTCGGCCTCGGTGACCAGCACGGCGCAGCCCTCGTAGTAGACGTCGAGGAACGACTGGAGGTCGCCGAAGACATAGGCGCGGCGGATGCTGTCGATGTCGGCGTAGGGCAGCGCGACGCCGTTGCGGACGGCCAGCTCGAGCAGCAGCTCGGGCTCCAGCGTTCCCTCGATGTGGATGTGGAGCTCGGCCTTGGGCACGTCGCGTGCGAACCGGTCCACGACGGCTACCGGCTGTCGTGGCGGGTCGGCATGCGAGAGATCCTGGCACGGTGCTCAGTCCGAGACCAGAACCCGCGGCTCGTCGATCGCTACGGCCCCGGAGCCCACGGTGCCACCGCCACTTCCGAGCCGTCAGGACCTGCTGGAGGCGGTCTCCGTCGAGGAGGTCGACGCCCTGTGCCGTTCCGCGCTCGACCTGGCCGGAGAGCCGCCGTTGGACGCCCTGGTGGCGTGGCTCCACCGGTTCGTCGGTTACCTGGCCACCAAGCAGGCTCTCGCCGAGGAGCTGTTGGCGTACGCCGACCGCGACGCCGAGGTCTTCCGGGCCTGCCGGACGGCCATGTATGCCGGTGGCGAGCCGCTGCTCGTGCGGGCCCAGCAGGCCCTTGTGGTGAGGAAGGACGCCGACATCAGGGAGGTGATCCAACTCGTCGGCGGCATCGCCAAGATACAGACGGCCGAGCCCGAGCAGTTGGACCGGCTCCTCGACCTGGCCCTCGACGGGCTACGCCATCAGGGGGCGGCTACCTGAAGGGGAGCGCGTCACCGACTGCGATGTCGAATTCCCGCTAGTACGTGACAACCGCGGGGCGTACCCTGCGAGTGTGCACGAAGACTTCGACCGGTGCTTTCGGGCCGTGCAATCCAAGGACGCGCGGTTCGACGGGTGGTTCGTCACCGCGGTGTTGACCACCAGGATCTACTGCCGGCCGAGTTGTCCGGCCCGCCCGCCCTTCGCCAAGAACCTG
>Ga0307373_10008076_pt1 | contig 16169 bp, 16 predicted proteins | sample OX2MG_FD_202534 | JGI IMG/M metagenome (GOLD analysis project Ga0307373, IMG submission 202534) | Soil microbial communities from Risofladan, Vaasa, Finland - OX-2 | ecosystem: Environmental > Terrestrial > Soil > Coastal area > Acid sulfate soil | place: Finland: Risofladan, Vaasa | collected... | reverse complement strand
AGGTGCTGAAGCAGGGAGACATCCCCGCCCTCTACACCGACCTGGGCAACCCGGTGTCCAACTCCGTATACCGGCGCATTGGCTACGAGTGCGTGGCCGAAGTCACCCGCTACCGGCTCGGCTGAGGTCGGTAGACCCTTGGGTGAGGCCGGTGTGCCGCTTCCCTCGCCGGTCCCGGCGATAGGGGCGCCTTGGTCCGCGAGGGGCTCCCGGTGTTCGGGGGCAGTCTCGTGCCCCGCCCTGCTTGAGCATTCTGATGGGGCCAATCGGACCAACGGGTCATCATGTGGTGACGCAGGATCCGGCAATATCGAAAGATCGACATACCCTGGCGAAGGAGGTGGGACGGCTTGAGTTCCTTAGTCCGTGAGGGCTGCCTCCGGGAGAACGGGCTCTAGAAGCGGCTCTCCGAACCCAAGCCGACTCCGAGAGCTGAACATTCGTCCGCGTGCCTTCGCGAGCGGAGCGAACGACAACATGCCGACCGGCGAGGACATGTCGTCGTATATGGCTTCCATGCCGCCGCGCATGAAGTAGGTCTCATGCCAGAACCCCGTCCCGGCTGAGTCGTGCAGGAAGTCCTGCCACCACGCTCTATGGGGCAGATCGCGGGTCCAACGCTCAAGAGCATCTAGGTCACGCCAGTACTGCCGCATACCGAGGTGAGGCGGTATCAGAGAGAAGAGCAGGTTCTCGTGCCGCAACAATCCATCCGGCTTCTCGGTCACCCCGGCTTGGATCTGCCGACCAGTCCGAATCAGCTTGTACATGCCTCGGAGCTTCCTGACCGACCCGCATGCCCAAGTAGATGACGACAAGGTCAGGGAACTCGGCAAGATCGACCGTCTGACGCTGCACCCCTGGCTTACGCTCAGCCACCGATTCTGCCTCCCAGTCGCTCGTCAAGCCAGGCCGACGCCTACCTGTCGAAAAGCGCATAGTAGTTGTCTCTCCTGGGTCGTATCGGGGCGCTTGGATGGTTCACCAGCTCCGAGGGACGCCAGGAATGTGGCGAAGTGAGCGGCCGCTGGTGGTGGTCGACAACTCCCAAGACCGTTGGCCGGATTGGTTGCATCGGCATCTCCTGCGGTAGCGCATACGTGCCGGACCGGGCGGATGGCCGGCGGTCGTCCACAGCCCGCGAGCCCCGGCCGGGGCGATCCTGGTCGGGTCGACCTCTGGCCGTGCGGGCCCGATCCCCGGCAACCCGGTCGGGAGGTGCGCTGTCCAGCCGGTCAGGTAGCCCGGGTCGGGCCAGGGGGTCGGGTACCGAGATTCGTGTAGAAGCGGAGCAGGTACCCGTCGGGGTCGGGGACGACAAACTGGCGATTGCCGATGTGCGTCGGACCCTTTGGGGCCCACCGGCCCGAGGACGCGACCACGTCGACGTCATACCACCGCTCCTCCATGTCGACGAGAGGCATCAGCCCTGCATCTCGGACCGCCGCGTATATGACGTCAACGTCGGGCACCGCGATCTGGAGGTTGACACCGCGACCGAACGGCCATTCCAACGGTGCTGTCCGGAAACGTCGCCCGGGTCCTGCCGCTTCCTGCAGCATCAGCTCGGCAGGCCCGAGCGAGAGGTACGCGAAGCGCTCCAGTGGACGCTCGAATGCGACGGTAAACCCGAGGACGCCCACATAGAACCCCGCCGAACTTCCGAGGTCGGTGACGTCCAGCTCGGGGACGATCGGGGCGGGTTGTCCCTGCGGCTGGTCCATTGGGCGAGCGTAGGGCGGAATCATGCCGTGCCCTTCGTGCGGCATCCGACGCCGCTATCAATGTGCCGGTACAAGGTGGGTCCGCCGACCCGGTGGCCCGCTCGGGAATACCGGCCAGGCGTGATCCCAATCGGCGTCCCCGGCCCGGCGGTTGGTGATAGGCGGCTCGTGTAAGGGGGTCGGGTTTGGGGATATTTGGCCGCTGTCGGATGTCATTGAGACGGCGCATCAACGTCGACTCCCGAGTCTCGATTGGGAGGAACCGACCCAGCCAGCATCGCGCCGCGGTCGGCAACTCCGGCGGCCTGTGTCATGCTTTCGTTGTGTCAGGCGGACAGTTGGCGGAGAGGCTGCGAGCGACCGTTCCTCTGGTCGCGGAGGTGGTCGTTGACCTTCCTGACATCAGACTCCGAGCCCGGCCCAGACCGGGCGAGTGGTCTGCAATTGAGGTCGTGGGCCATCTCATCGACAAGTTCGACCATTGGGCTGTACGGGCGCGTCGAGCAGTTTCCGAGGAGTTCCCACACCTCGATCCTTACGACCAGGACCGCTGTGTCAGGGACTCGGGGTACCAGGATGCGGACCTGACCTTGCTCCTGGGTCGATTGGCCGCAAGCGCTGAACGGTTCGCGAGATTCGTGGAGACCCTGGACGCGACCGCCATGGAGCGGCCGGCCGATCATGGGGAGTACGGTCGAATCTCCGCGCATGACTGTGTGGTCCTGCCGCTCCAGTCGATGCCTGAGCACCTCGCCCAAGCGAGGGCGGCCGCTTCGGGATAAGAAAAGGCACCAGGCTCCCCTCTATCCCAGGTGCGGCATCACACCCGGCGCGGTGGGGCGGTGAGGCTCGACACGGCGCCGCGTTATCGGGGCGCCTCAGCCGTCAGCGCCCGCATTGCCTATCCGCTCGCAAACAGGCCAACTTGTAGCAGGGGCCTTGTTCCGTAGTCGATACGCGATGACGGCGGACATGAGACCGGCCAGAAAGACGCCCCTGCCGAGCCACGGGCTGAGGTTGTGAAGGGTTCCGCCCCAACGAACCAGGAGGTGCCCCGAGGCGCGCACCAAGAGCGACAGCCGTCCAGGAAATCGTGAGCCAAAGCTTTCTCACGTATCCGGGGGTACCGGGCGGGATGCCACCCCTTGACGACCCACCAGTCCGAGCTGCCTCCCCGAGCAGATGCCCTCGGACCGAAGGTCGGGGCGACCTTGCGCCCGCGTCGGGGAGGTGATGCTCGGGGTTACGCGGATGGGACCCATCCTGGGTATCCTTACTGTCAGTATAAAGTAAGGGGATCGTCATGGATGTCGCGGCGAAGGTCACATCGAAGGGCCAGGTAACCGTTCCAAAGGCCGTTCGGGACGCCCTCGGAATCAAGGACGGTGACGAGGTGGTGTTCCGTGTCGAGGGAGACCGAGCCGTCTTGGCCAGAACGTCGAGCTTCTTGGACCTCGCCGGCACCGTGGCGGTGCCGGCGGCCAAGCGGAACGTGGCGTGGGATGAAGTGATTCGTAGAACCAGAACTGACCGGGCGGCCGCCCGCCGGTGACAGCGTTCGTTGACACGAACATCTTGGTCCGCCACCTCACTGGTGACCCGGCGGAAATGGCGGCTCGAGCGACCGCTTACCTTCGGACCGAGACCAACCTCCTGCTTACCGACCTCGTAGCCGCGGAGACCGTCTACGTACTCGAATCCTTCTATGAGACGCCCCGCGACCAGGTTGCTCCGGCGATGCGCTCCCTGGTCGGCTTCGACTCCGTCGTCTGCATCGACCCGGCGCTTCTCTTGCGGGCTATCGAGGTGTACGAGGTCGACAGGATCGATTTCGCCGAGGCCTACCTCGTCGCGTGTGCGGAGAGTACCGGGATCGGCAAGATCGTCTCATTCGACCGCTCGCTCGACCGAGTACAGAGCGTCGAGCGGATCGAGCCACCCATCGGGTGACTTGACTCTCAGCAGGCTGCAGCTGAATAAGGTCCCACTTCCCCGAGGTGATATCCGGTTGGGACATGCCCCTCTGGTGCCGTTACTCGGGCACCCCCAGTCGGAGAAGCGCCAGGGCATCGGTCTCTCCTCTCAGCTGACCATTCGAAGGGCCAGGTCCTAGCCGGGCACCCGGCGAACGCCGGCACGCAGGCGACGCCGGGGGCCGGTGGTAAGGATCGCGGTAAGGCCGGGGAGGAGGATCGGGGTATGCCCTCAGGCTGGTCGGCGCTGACGAAGGTGTCTCTCCGCAGCCCGGTGCTCTGCCCGGTTGAGGCCGAAGGGGCCATCCTGACGATCGCGGTCCGAGTCCAGCTTCGCCCTGGAGCGCTCTTTCTGCAGCTGGGCCCAGATGGCGGCCCCGAGGCGCTCCAGGTGTTGGATCCGCTCCTCGGACCGCCTGGGCGTCCCGGACCCGCTGGGCCAGCTCCTCGCGCAGGGCGGCGTTGGCCGGCGCCTACGAGGCCTCCCCCGCCTTCGGAGGGCTGAGCGGTCACACCCGGGCCTAGGAGCGGCCCACTGGGCACCTCAACCAGCTACGCAGGACGATCTCGGGACGGGGCGCTGCCCAGTCGGGCGCGAGTCTCGGCAGGGAGGATGCAGACGAGCTGGCCGCCAGGCCCCTCCAACGGACCGTCGAGAAGGCGGTAAGAAGCTCCGGTAAGGAGGGCGGTAAGGAGACGAGCCCAGCGATCCGGCTCCACCTGAGTACTTACCGCCCCCTGGTAAGAATCGCGGTAAGTCGGCTACTCCACCATGACGAACCATGACCGACAATTCGCAGCCCCTGGTCCTATTCGGGGGGGATGGCCGCAGCCATGTACAAGGTCGGACGCTTCATACGCTTCGACCCAGCCGACCTCGATCGGTCTCTGAGGGAGTCCCGGGTCGCGGCCAACGAGTCGAGTCCGCCAAAACCGGCCGCTAGGTAGACGTGGAGTGGCGGACCAGGCCGAGGTGGTCCTCGGCCGGGCCCTCGAGGACCTGGCGGGGTCGAAGCAGGTCTGGAGCCGGTCCAGGGTGGGCTCGGTCAGGTCGGCCAGCACCACGTCGTAATGAGGGTGGTCCTGGGTCGGAACCAGTGGGAATCCGGCGGAGCGCAGCCGCCCAACGGTGCTGGTGCGCACCTGGCGGCACCGGTCGGGGCCCAGCTCAGGGACGCTCGCCACCAGTTCAGCGGCTGTCATGCCGGCCTCGGCGAAGACGGACAGTCCGCGGAAGCCATACAGCTGCATCGAGGCCTCGGCGCTGCGCCGGACCGACTCCGAGGCCATCACTCCACCCCGGACGACCACGACGGCATCGTCAGGGCCTCCTCATCCCGCAGGACCAGCGGCTCCATCAGCCGAAGAGCGCGGCGCCGATCTTGGCCGCCGCCTCCTTCTGCATGGTGGGCGTGACGTGGCTTACAGGTTGGTGAACAAGGTGGCGTCGGCGTGCCCGAGCCGCTCAGCGGCCACCTTGGGGGCTACGCCGTTGGCCAGCATCAGGGTGGCGCAGGTATGCCGCAGCCCGTGGGCAGTCAGGCGAGGCAGACCCAGCTCCTGGGTGAAGTTGCCCAGCGTCCTCGACAGGAACTGCGGGTGATGCGGCTTGCCCTGGCGGTTGGTGAAGACGAAGTCAGAGGTCTCGTACTCAGTAGCGGCCAGCCTCTCTTCGACCTGGAGCCGACGTTGGAGTCGCAGGACTCCTGCCAGCCCGGGATCGAGATCGATGCTGCGCAGGGAGTCGCGGCTCTTGCCCTCCGAAGCCAGACCAGCTCCCCTATCCGCAGACCAGACCCGAGGAGGAAGGCCCAGATCGGGTAGGTCCGGTCCCCCTCCATGAGGGAGAGGAAGTCTCGGGCCTGCTCGGGCGTCCAGTGCCGGGGAGTCGACCGACGCGGCTTTGGGCGCGGAGCGCCGGCCACCGGGTTGAGCGCCACCAAGCCGAGCGACACCGCCAGCTTGAAGGCTCCTGCCAGCGGCGCCCGGGCCAGCCGCACGGTGTTCGGCGCCAGAGGCTCTCCATCCCTCTGCCGGCGCAGCTTGCGCTGCCAGCTGAGAACCGCCTCCGGCGTGACATCACGGACCTTGAGCCGGCCGATGGACTCCTTCACATAGGTGTCGGCCAGGACCCGGTAATCGTGCCTGGTCTTCACCGAAAGACGCTGATCGTCCGCCAGGCCCTCCAGGTACAGCTCCATCAGCTCGTTCACGGTCATCCCCGCCGGGCTCGGCTTGAGGCGTCCCGTGTCGATCCCGGCCTCCACCTGGAGGCGGGCCTTGGCCGCTTCGGACGCCGTGCGAAAGCCCCTCCGGGTGATCTGATCCCGCCTGCCGGTGAGCGGATCGCGCCCGATGGTGATTTTGAAGTACCACCCGCCGCGCCCGTCGGAGTACACCCCTTCCGGTCTAGCTGGCACCCGTCCCAACCCCTCCCGCAGTCCCCGTGGGAACCGTTTGGTTCTCAATCGGTTCTCACGAGGCCTCCACGGGCCGAGCTGAGGCGCAAGCACCAGGCCAAAGAAATAACCTCTGACCTGGTACTTCTCTCTGGTCGGGCTGCCGAGATTTGAACTCGGGACCTCTTGACCCCCAGTCAAGCGCGCTAACCAAGCTGCGCTACAGCCCGTCGGCGGGCATCGTAGACGACGGTCGGGGGGATCAGGTCAGGCGTGGCGGCCGGCGTAGCGGGCCAGCCAGTCCAGACCCTGGCCGAGCCGCCAGAGCAGGTAGACGGCCGACCCGGCCACCAGAAGGCGGAAGTGCCAGGCCGGCTTGCGAGACGCCAGGGATGCGCCACAGGTGGGACAGGTCCGCTCCGGACCCAGCTCCTCCTCCGGCCAGAGGTGGCTACAGGTGTCGCACCAGGCCGAGCGGGCCACGCCCGCCCTACCGGCGCCGAATGGCCAGGATGGCGACGTCGTCACCAAAGGGCTGGTCGGCAAACTCCCGGGCCGCGTCCCGAATGGTCTTGCACAGGGTTTGAGCGTCCAGACCCGGCTCCCGGCGCAGCACGCCGGCCACCCGCTCTTCCCCGAAGAGGCTTTCCCCGGCCCGGGCCTCGGCCAGCCCGTCGGTGTAGAGGAGTACCACGTCCTGGGGGCCCAGCTCCAGCTCCCGGCTGGCGTAGCTGGCGTCGTCCATAAGGGTCAGGAGCGGTCCGGTGGAACGCAGGGGGCTCACCTCGCCCCGGCGCCAGTGCCACGCCGGCGGATGACCGGCGGAGGCGTAGCGCATCGTCCCCGCGGCCGGATCGAACACGACCACGCACAGAGAGACAAGCTCCTCGGTGCGGGTCTGGTCGCTCAAGAGGCGATTGAGCTCCTCCACCGCCTGGGCCGGGTCCCGGTACTGGCGCAGGAAGATGCGCAGGAGGTATTTGACCTGGAAAGCGGTGATAGACGGCTCGATGCCGTGGCCGGCTACATCCCCGATCACCGCGGCCAGGCGACCCCCGGCCGTCGGGAACAGGTCATAGAAGTCCCCGGCCATGGCCCCGGTGCCCGGCTCGTACACGCTGCCGACCTCGAAGCCTTCGATGACGGGCAGCTCGGCCGGAGCCAGGCGGGCAGCCCAGCGCAGCGGGGCCAGCTCCTCCTGGGCCAGGACCTCCTCGGCCCTACGCTCGATGGTCGAGCGCTCCTCGGCCAGACGGGCGGCGGTGAGGAAGCGTCCGGCGTTGCGGAAGGAGACACCGATGGGGGCGAAGACGAAGAGGAACGGCAGGTAGTAGAGGCTGTGGCCGAAGACCGCAATGAGCAGGGCGCCCAGGCCGATGAAGCCGTAGAGCAGGGTGGTGTGCAGATCCTTGTCGAAAGACACCCGGGCCAGGAAGGTGGCGTCGCTGCTCGCCCCCGGGCCCTGGGATATCCGCCGTGAGGCGCGCAGGAGCCGGCGGCTGGAGCGGCCCCAGAGCAGAGCCGCCACCCAGCAGCCGAGGATCACGGCCACCAGGACGATGCGCTCTACCACCGCTCACCTCGGGTCATGACCGCCTCCGCACCCTCAGCTTGAGCGGTGTCGGGCCGAAGCCGAAATGCTCCCGGATGCACCGCTCCAGGTATCGCAGATAGGGCGCGGGCACGGAGCGGTTGGAAAAGAGGGTGAAGGTGGGGGGATCGATGGCGCCCTGGGTGGCGTAGAGGATGCGGGCCCCGGGAGCGGCGTGGGCGGCCTGGGCGGCCTGGACCACCTTGTTCAACTCCGCCGTCGGAATCCGGCGGTGGTACTCGGAGATGGCCTGGTCCAAGGCGGGCATCAGCTTGTGCACCCCAAGGCCGGTCCGGGCGCTCACCTTGAGGACCGGGGCGTAGCCCAGGAACCCGAGGCGGTCGGCCACATCGATGGACAGCGATTCGCGGGCCTCGGTATTGAGCTGTTCCCACTTGTTGAGCACGATCACAACCGGGCTGCCGGCAGCATCGATGCGCTCGGCCAGTCGCTGGTCCTGGTGGGTGACGCCTTCGGTGGCGTCGATGACGAGCAGGGCGGCGTCGGCCCGGTCGATGGCCTGAAGGGCCCGCACCAGGGAGTAGTACTCGGTGGCCTCGCCCTCTTTGGCCCGACGGCGCAGACCGGCGGTGTCGAGGAAGCGGATGGGACCGCTCTCGGTCTCCACCAGCGTGTCCACCGTGTCCCGGGTCGTGCCCGGGGCGTCGTGGGTGACCGAACGCTCCTCCCCGATGAGCCGGTTGAACAGCGTCGACTTACCGACATTGGGCCGCCCCACGATGGCGATGGCCGGGATGGACGGCATCTCTGGACCGGGCCGCTCCTCACCCGCGGCCTCCCCGTCGGGATCGGGCATCCAGGCCGGGACCGGATCGACGCCGTCACCGACGGCCGGATCGGCCCGGAGTCGGCTGACGATCTCATCCAGGAGATCCCCTGTGCCCCGCCCGTGCAGGGCGCTGACCGCCCATGGGTCCCCGAAGCCCAGGCTGGCAAAGTCCCAGATGTCGGACTGGCGCGCTTCCGAGTCAACCTTGTTGGCCAGGACGAGCACCGGGCGGCCCAGGCGGCGCAACAATCCGGCCACCCGCTCGTCCTCCTCGGTCAGGCCCACCGATGTGTCCACCACCATGAGGACGACGTCGGCCTCCCGGATGGCCCGCTCCGCCTGCTGGCTGACCTGGCGGTCCAGGGCGTCGGTGCTGACCAGCCATCCGCCGGTATCGACCAGGTCGAAGTTCACCCCAGCCCAGTCGGCGCTGACGATCTTGCGATCCCGGGTGACCCCCGGCCGTTCCTCCACAATGGCTTCGCGACGTCCGATGATCCGGTTGACGAGGGTGGATTTGCCGACATTGGGCCGGCCCACCACGGCCACCACGCCCCGTCTGAGGTCTTCGCTCATCGGCTTCTACCGCTCAAGGCCCGGCGCAGGGAAAGGCCGTCGGTGGCCACGACCTCCACGGGCCGGGGCAGGTCGTCAAGACCCAGGCCGTCGAGGAATCGGCCCTCCGACAGGCAGACATCGGGAAGCAGGTAACGGTCGCCCTCCGGCTCAGTGGCCAGGGCGGAGGCCACGTCCTGGCCGGTGAGTAGTCCGGCCACCCCGATGTTGCCTCCGAAGAAGCGATTCTCCACCACCACCGTCCGGGCCCCGCTCCCCTCAACCGCCAGCAGCGGATTGAGGACCTGGGCGCCGTAGGTCCCGGTGACCACGGCCACTGCGCCCGAGGGCCGTCGGGGCCGTAACGAAACGGCCGTACCGCCGGCTTGGCGGGGGGCCCGGTAGCCCTCGGCCGGCGCTCCGTCGACCCAGGCGAAGAATCCGGGTTTGCGCCCGTGGGCCGCACCGGCGTCGCCGTCGAAGGCGGCGACAAAGGCGGCGGCCATGCCGATGCCGTTCTCGTGCTGAGGGAAGCCCTCATAGACCTCGGCGGCCGGGAAGGGCCGACCGGCCATCAGATAGTACTCATCGGCCAGGAAGACCAGTCGGCGCCCCAGGCACTCGAGGAACGTCTCCTGCCAGGACTCCACCAGGTCCACCACGGCCTCGGCCTGGGCCCGGGAGTGGGGCCGCAGGGAGGCCTCGGTCGAATACCGGCTGATCCCGAGAGGCACCACCGCGGCAGTGGCCAGATCCGGATACCGGTCCAGGATCCCGGCCAGAGTCGAGTCGAGGATGTGGCCGTCATTGGCTCCCGGGCAGACGACCACCTGGCCGTGGACCTCGATGCCGTGGTCGAGCAGGGCCCGCAACCAGCGCAGACTGACCGCGCCCCGCGGGTTGCGCAGCATGCGGGCCCGCACCTCGGGATCGGTGGCATGGATGCTCACGAACAGAGGGCTCAGCCGCTCGGTCACCACCCGCTCGAGGTCGGCCTCGGTGAAGCGGGTGAGGGTGGTGAAGTTCCCGTACAGGAAGGACAGGCGGTAGTCATCGTCCTTCATGTACAGGCTGCGGCGCAGGCCTTTGGGCAGCTGGTAGATGAAGCAGAACTCGCAGTGGTTGTCACAGGTCCGCACCCGGTCGAAGAGGGCGGAGGTCACCTCGGCTCCCAAGGGAGCACCGGCCGTCTTATGGATCGACAGATCGACCTCCAGCCCCCCACGGCGGAGCTCCAGGTCAACCTCGTCCTCGTCCACCAGAAGGCGGTACTGGATCACGTCTCGGGGGACTCGGCCGTTGATGGAGACAATCTCGTCCCCGGGCAGCAGCCCGGCTAGTTCAGCCGGGCTACCAGGGTCAACGGCCGCCACCCGGGGCAGCGACATGCCCACCAGGATACGTGACGTAGCGTTGTACCCGTGAAGGTCGATCGGGTGCTGCTGGCCGAGCCCCGGGGCTTCTGTGCCGGAGTGGAGATGGCCATCAAGGCCCTGGCCTGGATGGTGAGGCTCTTCGAACCTCCCGTCTACTGCTATCACGAGATCGTCCACAACCAGACCGTGGTGGACCGGTTCCGCCGATTGGGCGTGATTTTCGTCGATGACATCGCCGACGTGCCCCCCGGCGCCCCTCTCATGCTCTCCGCCCATGGCTCGGCTCCCGAGGTGGTCGAGGCGGCCCGAGCCTCCGGGGGTGTGGTGGTGAATGCCGTCTGTCCCCTGGTCACCAAGGTCCACCACGAGGTCAAGACCCGGGCCGGCAAGGGCTACACCATCGTCTATGTCGGCCACCAGGGCCACGAGGAGGCCACCGGAACCATGGCCGTGGCCCCTGGGGCGGTCCGCCTGGTCGAGACCGAGGACGATGTGGCCCGGCTCGGTCCCATCCAGGGACCGGTGGCCCTCCTGGCCCAGACCACTCTCAGCCATGACGAATGGAGCGGAATCACCGATCGGGTTAGGGATCTCTTCCCAGAGGTATGGACCCCGGGGCGCTCCGACCTGTGCTTCGCCACCACCAACCGCCAGGCCGCCCTGAAAGCGGTGGCGACCCAGGCCGACGCCGTGGTGGTGATCGGCTCGGCCAACTCGTCCAACACGGTGGCCCTGACCAAGGTGGCCAGAGCGGCCGGCTGTCCCCGGGTCCTTCGGATCGACACCCCGGACGAGTTGCCCGATGATCTGTGCGGAACGGTGGCCGTCACGGCCGGGGCCTCGGCGCCGGAGGGTCTGATCGAGGCGGTCATAGCCCGCCTCGATCCGATCCATCCGCCCGAAGTCGTCTCGGCGGTGGAGGAGGACGAGTACTTCCCCCCGCCCCGGGAGCTGCGGGACCTGATCCGCTCCCTGGGGGCCGGCCTGGAGGATGACCGGGTCGTGTCGGCCAGCACCGTCCTGGCCGGCCTGGGCCCGGACTGACCGCAGCGCCCCGCCCCCGGGCGGCCCAGGCGCGAGGATAGGGACATGTCCGAAGCCACCATCACCTCGTTCACCAGCATGGATACCTCCACGGCCGAGCAGTGGGCCCTGATCGGAGCGGAGACGGCCAAGAACCAGCCCAGGGTGGCCGAGCGGGTGCTTTGGATGCTGGGCTCGCTGGGCGAGATCATCGACGGCTTCTCCACCGACCAGCTCACCCACTGCCTGCAGACGGCCACCCGGTCCGAGCGGGCCGGAGCGAACACGGAGATGGTGGTGGCCTCTCTCTGCCACGACATCGGTAAGGCCATCTCGGTGCCCAACCACCCGGCCATAGCCGCCGAGATCCTCAAGCCCTACGTGCGCTCCGAGGTCTACAACGTCATCCGGACCCACCAGGACTTCCAGGGCCGGCACTACTACCACCACTTCGGTGGTGATCAGAACGCCAGGGAGCAGTACCGGGGGGAGGAATGGTTCTCCCTGGGCGAGAAGTTCGCCGATGAGTGGGACCAGACCGCCTTCGATCCTGAGTACGACACCCTTCCCCTGGAGCACTTTGCCCCCTTGGTGCGCGAGGTATTCGGAGGATCCCGCCGCTCCTGAGCCTCAGCCGGCCCCGCCCGCCTTGGCCTGGGCGGCGTCGAAGAGGACCTGCAACTCCTGATGCAAGGAGGAGGTCATGTCGTGCACGGCCCGGCGCGCCACCCTGTCCCCCGTGGGCGGATGTATGGGCCGGCCGATGACCAGGTGGACCTTCACCGGATGGATGAGCTTGGAGCCCTTGGGCATGGCCCGCTCCGAGCCCCCGATGCCCACAGGCACGATGGGTACCCCGGTGCGGGAGGCCACATAGGCCGCCCCTTCGAACAGGCTTTCCACCACCGGACCCGACTGTCGGGTTCCCTCAGGGAAGAGCACCAACGGCTCGCCCCCCTGGATGACCTCCATGCACCGGCGCAGGGCCTCCCGGTCGACGGCGCCCCGGTGGACGGGGAAGCCGCCCAGGGCGGAAAAGACGAAGGCCGTGACCGGGTTCTTCCACAGCGAGTCCTTGCCCATGAAGCGCAGCCTGCGCCGGCTGATCCCCCCTACGTAGAGGGTGTCCAGGTTGGACCGGTGGACTGGGGCCACCACGTAGGCGCCGGTGGCCGGCAGGTTCTCCTGGCCCTCCACCGTCAGGCGGAACAGCAGCCGGCAGGCCACCGCCACCAGGAGGAACCGGACCGCCCGATAGAAGGCGAGATCGGGCTTCAAAGTGCGCTCATCAGCCGGTCGACTATCTCCTCGACGCCAAGGTCGGTGGTGTCTATCACCATGGACCCGTCGGCCACAGTGAGAGGGCTGACCGCCCGGGTGGAGTCCAGTCGGTCCCGGCGGGCCAGGTCGGTCTCACCGCGGCGACGGCGGAGCCGCTCAGCCTCGCTGGCCGTCAGGTAGACCTTGAGGGCGGCGGCAGGGAAGACCACCGAGCCGATGTCCCTGCCCTCCACCACCGCTCCGCCCCGTTCGGCCACCCATCGGCGCTGACGGCGGACCATCTCCTCCCGGACGCCGGGATGGGCCGATACGGCCGAGACGGCGCCGGATACCTCCGGGGCGCGGATGGCCTCGGTCACGTCCTGGCCGTTGATGACCACCTGCGCCGCTCCATCGGTCAGGTCTATACGCGCTTCTCGGCCCAGGGCGTCCACTGTCTCGGCGTCGGCGGGGTCGATCCCGGCGTCGAGCACCGCCCAGGTCAGGGCCCGGTACATGGCCCCGGTGTCGAGGTGGGCCAGGCCGGTCCGGGCAGCCAGCCGCCGGGCCACGGTGGACTTCCCTGCCCCGCCCGGGCCATCGATGGCCACCACGGTCCAGGGGGCCGGGGCTGGTCCGGTCATGGCCATGCGCCCGCCACCGGCCGTTCCGCTCCCGAGGATGGCGGCCACTGACCGGGAGAGGCGCTCACCGGGAAAGGAGAGCCAGATGCTCGGCAAAGGCCGGGTAGGACGTTCCCACTGCCTCCCAACCCTCGATGGTGGTGGTCCCCTCCCCGGCCAGGCCGGCCACGGCCAGGGCCATGGCGATGCGGTGATCCCCATGGGACTGGACCAACCCGCCCGAGGCCGGCTGGCCCCCGTGCACGGTGAGGCCGTCGGACAACGGCTCGGTCCGGGCCCCCAGGGCCGACAGCTCGGAAGTGATCGAAGCCACCCGGTCGGTCTCTTTCACCCGCAGCTCGGCGGCGTCGCGGAAGACGGTCGTGCCCTCGGCCACCATGGCCGCCACGGCCAGGGCCGGGATCTCGTCCACCAGCGATGGAATCTCGGCGCCGGAGACGACCGTGGCCGACAGGGCCGAGTGCCGGGCCCGGATGTCGGCCACCTGGCCACGGTGGTTCTCCAGGCTGACGTCAGCGCCCATGCGTCCCAGGACATCCAGGAACCCGGCCCGGCCCGGCCCGACGTAGACGTTCTCCACCACCACGTCACTTCCGGGGATGATGCAGGCGCCGACCACCCAGAAGGCGGCCTGGGACGGATCCCCGGGCACGTCGATCTCGAAGGCGTGCAGCCGGGAGGGACGTAACCGGGCCACCAGGCCCGGGCCGACCCGGTGCAGGGTGATGTCGGCTCCGGCCGCCTTGAGCATCTCCTCGGTGTGGGACCGGGTGGCCACCTGCTCTCTGACCACGGTTTCACCGGAGGCGGCCAGACCGGCCAGGAGCACGGCTGACTTGACCTGGGCGCTGGCCACCGGAGTCGTGTAATCGATCCCATGGACGTCCCCGCCCCTGATGACCAGGGGCGTGAAGCGACCCCCTGAACGCCCGTCGATGGCCGCCCCCATCTGGCGCAGAGGGCCGGCGATGCGGTCCATGGGCCGGCGGGCGATGGACTCGTCCCCGGTCAGCACCGTCAGCCAGGGCAGCCCGGCGCACAGTCCAGCCAGCAGCCGGATGCCGGTGCCGGAGTTGCCCATGTCGATGACGGTGCCCGGCTCGTGCAGTCGACCGCCGGTAATGCGATCTCCTTCGACCACCGCCCCCATGGAGGCCACCGCCGCCGCCGTACGCCGGACGTCCTCCCCGTCGGAGAGGCCCCTGACCCGCGACGTTCCCTCCGCCCGGGCGGCCAGCATCAGGGCCCGGTGGGAAATGGACTTGTCCCCCGGGACCCGCAGCCGGCCGCGCAGGGCGGTGGGGCCCTGGACGCTGAAACGGCTCACAGGGGCTGGGCCGATGGCCGGAATCCCCGGCCGAGCAGAGCGCCCCGCATCAGTTCGCTGACGGCGGCGTCGACCACGATGAGCAGTGTCCCCTGATCCCCCTCCACCGAGTGGGCGATTCCGAAGTCGTAGATGTTGACCCCGAGCTCGGCGGCCAGGGTGGTGATCTCGGCCAGGGTCCCGGGCCGGTCCGGAATGGGGACCCGCAGCTCGACCAGGTCCTCGGGCCGGGTCAAACGGGCCGGCAGGTTGCGCCGGGCCACGTGGGCCTTCTCCAGCAGATCCAGCAGGCCCGACCGGTCTCCCCGATCGACCAGGCCCCGGACGCTGTCCAGCTTGGCGATCAGCCCGTCCAGGGATTCCAGGATGGCGTGGCGATTGGCCGCACAGATGTCGGGCCAGATGCCGGGGTGGCCGGCGGCTATGCGGGTCATGTCCCGGAACCCGCCGGCCGCCAGGCGGAGCATGGAGGCGTGCTCCTCAGCGCCGGCCGAAGCCAGGGTCATGAGGGCGGCGGCGGTCAGGTGGGGAACGTGGGAGACCACCGCCACCAGGGCGTCATGGTCCAGGGGGGAGACGGCCACCACGTGGGCGCCGAGGGACGTGGCCATCTCCCGCACCCGGGTGAAGGCGGCCGGATCAGTTTCGGCCGTGGGCGTGAGGACCCAGGTCGCCCCCTCGAAGAGGTCGGGATCGGCCCCGTCCAGGCCCAGTTGCTCGGAGCCGGCCATGGGATGGCCACCGACAAAGCGGGCGTCGGCCACGCTCTCGACCACCGATGCCTTGACCCCGGCCACGTCGGTCACCACCCGGCTGAACGCCAGGGCCGCTCGGGCCACGGAGGCCACCGCATCCACGGGCGTGGCCACCACGGTCAGGTCGTAGCCCTCCCGGCCGGGTGTCGCCCCCGGGTCCAGGAGGTCATCGGTGGCCCCAACCTCCAGGGCCCGGGCGCTCCGGACCGGGTCGGTGTCCGAGCCGGTGACCCGCCAGCCCCGCTTGCGCAGAGCCAGGCCCACCGACCCCCCGATGAGGCCGGTCCCGATGACCAGGGCGCGGCCCGGCTCGCTGGCCGGCTCAGCTGCGGGCGGCATCGGCACCCGCCGCTCGTCCCCCGGTGGCCTGCAGGCTGGCCGCCCGGTGCAGATAGACGTGCTCTATCCGCTCCCGGGGCAGTTCGGACTCGACATGCATCATCACCCGGACGCAGAGATCCATCCCGCCCTCCACGTCCAGCTCCTGGGCACCCATGACCGGAACGCCGTCCAGGCCCATCCGCCGCGCCGAGGTGGCCGGGAAGGCGCTGCGGACATCCGGGGTGGCGGTGAAAAGGATGCTGATGATCGCCTCGGCGTCCACGGAGTTGCGCTCCAGGATGGCCCCCACCAGCTCCTGCACCCGGGAGTCCATCTCCTCGGCCGTGTCCGTCTCCAGGGTGGTGGCGCCCCGGATGGCGCGGACATGGGGGGTCATCGGGCGGGGAGCCTACTTTCGCCGTGGCCGGCGG
>Ga0307373_10008075_pt1 | contig 16170 bp, 11 predicted proteins | sample OX2MG_FD_202534 | JGI IMG/M metagenome (GOLD analysis project Ga0307373, IMG submission 202534) | Soil microbial communities from Risofladan, Vaasa, Finland - OX-2 | ecosystem: Environmental > Terrestrial > Soil > Coastal area > Acid sulfate soil | place: Finland: Risofladan, Vaasa | collected... | reverse complement strand
TTCCCCTGCCACTTCAAGGGCGATCCGGTGATGCCGGGCTGTCTCGGGCTTGACGCGCTGTGGCAGCTGCTCGGCTTCTTCCTCGGCTGGCTCGGTTCGCCCGGCAGGGGCCGCGCGCTCGGCATGGGCGAGGTCAAATTCTCCGGCCAGGTGCTGCCGACCATGAAGAACGTGGTCTACGGCCTCGATATCAAGCGTGTCATGCGCTCCAAGCTCGTGCTCGGCATCGCTGATGGCTGGTTGTCCGCCGACGGCGCGGTGATTTACAAGGCGCTCGATCTAAAAGTCGGATTATTCCTTGACGCGGCGCCGCAGCCGGGCGGCGCTTCGTAAGGTGACCGCCCGCAAATGCAGGTGACGAGGTTTTAGATGAGACGCGTAGTCGTCACCGGTATGGGTATCGTCTCGTCCATCGGCAACAACACGCAAGAAGTGCTTGCTTCGCTGCGCGAGGCGAAGTCCGGCATCGTACGCGCGGACAAATACGCCGAGCTGGGCTTCCGCTCGCAGGTGCACGGCGCGCCGACGCTCGACGCCAGCGAAGTCGTCGATCGCCGCGCCATGCGCTTTCTCGGCGGCGGCGCCGCCTGGAACCATGTCGCTATGGAGCAGGCGATCCGCGATGCCGGTCTGCAAGAGAGCGAAATTTCCAACGAGCGCACCGGCATCGTCATGGGCTCAGGCGGGCCTTCGACGCGCGCCATCGTCGAGGCGGCCGACACCGCGCGGACCAAGGGTCCGAAACGGGTCGGCCCGTTCGCGGTGCCGAAAGCGATGTCGTCCACCGCGTCCGCCACGCTCTCCACCTGGTTCAAGATCAAGGGAGTATCGTATTCGATCTCCTCGGCCTGTGCGACCTCCAACCATTGCATCGGCAATGCTTATGAGTTGATCCAATACGGCAAGCAGGACATGGTGTTTGCCGGCGGCTGCGAGGAGCTCGACTGGACGCTCACCGTGCTGTTCGACGGCATGGGCGCGTTGTCCTCGAAATTCAACGACACTCCGGCCAAGGCCTCGCGCGCCTACGACGCCGATCGCGACGGCTTCGTCATCTCGGCGGGTGCCGGCGTGCTGGTGCTCGAAGAACTCGAGCACGCGAAAGCGCGCGGCGGGCGCATCTACGCCGAAGTCGCCGGTTATGGCGCGACGTCGGACGGCGTCGACATGGTGGCGCCGTCGGGCGAGGGCGCGGCACGCTGCATGCGCATGGCGCTCAAGGACGTCAGGGCGAAGGTCGATTACATCAATCCGCACGCCACCTCGACGCCGATCGGCGACCTCAAGGAGATGGAAGCGATCCGCGAAGTGTTCGGCTCTGGCGACAAATGCCCGCCGATCGCCGCCACCAAGTCGCTGACCGGGCACTCGCAGGGCGCAACCGGCGTGCACGAGGCGATCTATTCGCTGTTGATGATGAATAACGGCTTCATCTGCGAGAGTGCCAACATCGAGAATCTCGATCCCGCCTTCGCCGACATGCCGATCGTGCGCGAGCGCCGCGACGGCGTGACGCTCAATTGCGTGCTGTCAAACTCATTCGGCTTTGGCGGTACCAACGCCTCGCTCGTCTTTAAGCGGCTGGATACATAACGCATGCCCGACTTGATGCAGGGCAAGCGCGGCCTGGTCATGGGGGTCGCCAACGACCACTCCATCGCGTGGGGGATTGCGAAAGCGCTGGGCGCGCATGGCGCCAAGCTTGCCTTTACCTATCAGGGCGACGCGCTCGGCAAGCGGGTGAAACCGCTGGCGGCTTCCGTCAACGCCGATCTGGTGATGCCTTGCGACGTCGAGGATACCGGTTCGGTCGATGCCGTTTTCGCCGAAATCGAGCGGACGTGGGGCAAGCTCGATTTTCTGGTTCATGCCATCGCTTTCTCCGACAAGACCCAGTTGACCGGCCGCTTCGCCGACACCACGCGCGACAACTTCGTGCGCACCATGCTGATTTCGTGCTTTGCGTTCGTCGAGGCGGCCAAGCGCGCGGCGGCGCTGATGCCGGATGGCGGCGCCATGCTCACGCTCACCTATAACGGCGGCGACCGCGCGATGCCGAACTACAACGCCATGGGACCGGCCAAGGCGGCGCTGGAAGCCGCCGTGCGCTATCTCGCGGTGGACTTCGGTCCGCAGAAGATCCGCGTCAATGCCATCTCGTCCGGGCCGATCCGCACGCTCGCCGGCGCCGGCATCGGCGATGCGCGCTACATGTTCGCCTTTCAGCAGCGGCACTCGCCGTTGCATCGCGGCGTGACGCTCGAGGAACTTGGCGGTGCCGGGCTCTATCTGCTCTCCGACCTGTCGACCGGCGTCACCGGCGAAATCCACTTCGTCGATTCCGGCTACAACGCCATCGCCATGCCGCATCCCGACGCGCTGCGCGCCGATGGCGAGCGGGGAGGCGAGTCCGGGACGTGAGCGACCGATCAAGTCGGTCCGCGTGCCTGCTCGACCTTCAGTAATTCGCGCGCGCGTTCTGTCAGTCTTTCAATTTTCTGGATCAATAATTTGCGGTCCCGATCCGACAAGCCGATCAATAGCTGATCGTTGGCGGTTCCGCCCGCGGTGCGAATGGTTTGATATTGAATTCGGCCCCCACGCGTCAGCCAAATCAGCACCTCGCGACTGTTCTTGGGATTGGTTTTCTTGGAAACGAGATGGCGCCTCACCAGGGTCGAGACCGTGCGGCTGAGCTGCGCCTTTTCCAACCCCATGCCATTGGCAACCTGGTTGAGCGTCTGCGGCGCGCCGAAGCCAATTTGCATAATCACTCCCCACTCGCTGCCGGTGAGACGAAGCAGCCTACGATAACGCGACGCCGCGGCGCGGCGAAGCAGGTTGGCCAGGATGAGAATCCTGGCTGACACCAGTCGGCCGGCAGGTTGCAACACCAGGGCAGCATTGGCGGCCGAAGCCTGCGCTCCGATGGACGGTTTTCTTTTTGGCATGCCGCGCAAAAGAGCAAATCCGTGTCGACCGGGCAACTGTTGACTCTATCAACTGTTGCGATTTTACTTGCGACGAGGCTCCGAAGCCGACGCCGGCCCGTCGCTCGGTCGATCAGGGAGAGAATTGTGAACATCACACAGCGCCCGCGCGACGAAGGGACGGCCTATGAAATGCGAAAGTCGGAGTTCAAGGCCGACCTCGTTCAGGTCGGACGCGGGACTCCGATGGGCGAACTGCTTCGCCGCTACTGGCATCCGGTTGGACTTTCCGGCGATGCGAATGGGGTTCCGCGAAGAGTTCGGGCGCTGGGAGAGGATTTGATTCTCTTCCGCGATGGATCAGGTCGGGCGGGACTCCTACATGCGCGCTGCTGTCATCGGGGCACGACGCTTTACTACGGCAAGGTCGAGCCGAACGGCCTTCGGTGCTGTTATCACGGCTGGCTCTTCGACGCGCAGGGCCACTGCATCGAGCAACCCTGCGAACCGCAGGGCGGCCTGTTCAAGGATAAGGTGCGTCAGCCTTGGTATCCGGTTGAGGAGAGATACGGGCTAATCTTCGCTTATTTGGGCCCGCCTGACCGAAAACCGGTACTGCCTTCCTATGAGTGCCTGGAGGTCATGGACGACGGTGAATTCGTCGAGGCTGACGATTCGTCCCTCGGCGGCGGGGGACCGGTTATCATTCCCTGCAATTGGCTCCAGCACTACGAGAACGTCGTCGATCCGTTTCACGTCCCTGTTTTGCACGGGTCGTTCAGCGGGCCGCAGTTCACGCTCGCAATGGCTTCAACTCCCAACGTCACTTTCGAACCGTCCCCGCGCGGCGTTCTCGCTCGGTCGGTTCGAAAAATGGACGACGGCAAGACGTTCTATCGCGTCACGGAGGCGGCACTGCCGACCTTGCGCGTGGTACCGAATCCGCGCGTTGCCCAATTCGCCCGGGTCGAATCTATCGGCTGGGTCCTGCCGATTGACGATATATCCTTCCGCATTTATGTCGCCGGCCGCGTCAAACAAAAAGGCGATCTCGGCCGCATGCGATCCAAATTCAATGGCAAGGACTGGTGCGACATGAACGAGGAGGAGCATCGGCGCCATCCGGGCGATTACGAAGCGCAGGTGGGACAAGGACGGATCACCATTCACTCGGAAGAGCATTTTGCGCAGTCGGATCGCGGTATCCTCATCATGCGACGAATGCTTCAGGAGCAGCTCAGCTCCGTCGCCGACGGCCGCGATCCAATCGGCGTGAGCTTTGATCCAGCGGAGCGGCCGATCGTTTTCCAGGCCGGGAACTACATCCGCGACGAATAGGATGGTCGCTCGCTGCATCGCGCGGCGACGTGCCGGCCGAACAATAATCCTAAGAACGAAGACAACAGGGGGAAACAAATGGGCCGAATTTCAAAAGCACGCACAGTCGCGGTGGTGGCAGCGATACTCGTGTCGACTGCGGCATTCGGTCAGAAGAAGTACGATCCCGGCGTGTCCGAGACGGAAATCAAGCTTGGCCAGACCGCTCCCTACAGTGGACCAGTCTCCGGTTACGGCGCGTTCGGTAAGGCGTCGCTCGCGTATTTCGCCATGATTAACGAACACGGCGGCATTCATGGTCGCAAGATTAAGCTGATCACTGTCGACGACGGATTCAATCCATCCAAGACCATCGAACAGACGCGCAAACTGGTCGAGTCCGACGGCATCTTTTTCGACTATGCCCCCGTGGGAAGCGCGCCGAATCTTGCGATAAGACAATACTTGAACGATAACAAGATTCCGCAGCTCTTTCTGCAAAGCGGCCTTCCGGGCTGGAACGACCCGGCGCATTTCCCATGGTCCATGTCCGGCTTGCTCAACTACGCTACCGAGGTCCGGGTCTTCGCAAAATACATCTTGAATACGAAGCCGAACGCGCGAATTGCGATCCTTTATCAGAACGACGATTTCGGCAAGGAATATCTAAACGGCATGCGCGCGCGGCTCGGGTCGAAGGCGGACAAGATGGTGGTCAGCACCCAGAGCTTCGAGTTGAGCGACCCCACGGTCGATTCACAGATGATTCTCCTGCGCGGCAGTGGCGCGGACGTGTTGCTCATCGCCGCGACCCAAAAGCAAACGGTGCAGGCGCTGCGGAAAACCCGTGAACTCGATTGGCACCCGCTCACATTCGTCGCTTTTCCCGCCGTTTCCATCACCAGAACATACCTGCCGGCAGGTGTCGACGCAGCGAAGGGGGCAATCTCATCGTCGGTGTTCGTCGACCCGTCGGACCCTTCCAAGCAGAGCGATCCTGACATTCAAGCCTACCTCGGCTGGATGGATAAATACGATCCCGCCGGGGACAAGCTCGATGGCTTGAACGGAGCGGCCTACGTCGAAGGGCAGCTTGTGGTCGACGTCCTGCGGAGATGCGGCGATCTGCTGACGCGCGAAAATGTGATGAAGCAGGCCACAAGCTTTCACCAATTCAAGGCGTCGATGCTGCAGCCGGAGATCACCGTCAATACCAGTCCCGACGACTACAACATATTCAAGAAATTGCAGTTGTCGGTCTTCGACGGGAAGTACCTTACCCCCCTCGGAGCGCCGATCGGCGATTGAGCTATTCGGTCCGGCCCCTCCAGGCAACAGCGCGTACACGGGCGTGAACGCGCGACTGCCCGCTGGCTCGTAATGACGCCGTGCGAAAAAGTCACAGCTTGGCCAGATGCGGCATCACCTCGGTCTTGAATAGTTCAAGCGATCGCAGCGCGTCGGCGAGCGGCATGTTGCCGAAGAAGATGTAGGTCAAGAGATAGTTGGCGCCGAGTTCGGCCATCTGCCGCTCAAGTTCGGCGCGCACCTGGTCCGGCGTGCCGGCAATGGCGGTGCCGTTCGCCACCCAGGCATCGTAGTCGGCGCCGAACGGCAAATGCAGGCCCGCGGTGTTGCCGAGCTTGTCGCGCAGCCAGGTCAGGTGCGCGACGTGGCGGTCAAGCGCCGGCTTGCCGAAACGCCGCGCCTCCGCCTCACTGTCGGCAACCATGATGAGTCGCTGAATGCCGACCGCCGCGCCGCCGGAAAATTCCGGCTTCGGCTGGGCGGCGCCGCCGCGCTTGGCGAGAGCAGTTTTGTAGGCGTCGATCGCGACCTTCGCCATCTTCACCGGGCCCAACGTCACGAAATGCGCGCCGTTCTCGCCGGCCCAGCTCGCGCCCTCGGCGTTGGTGGAGGCGTACCAGAACGGCGGATGCGGTTGTTGCAACGGCCGCATCGCGATCGGCACGTTGTCGTAATTGAAGTGTTCGCTCTTGTAAGTGAGCCGATCGGTGGTGAGCCCGGCGCTGATGCATTTGAATGCGTCGACGAAAATTTCGCGAGAATAGTCGAACGAGACCTTGTGGAAGCGAAGCTCATGCGGGGATACGCCGCGGCCGACGCCGACTTCGAGACGGCCGTGGCTGAGGTGATCGAGCATGGAAATCTCTTCGATCAACCGCAGCGGCGTGTAGACCGGCAGCAAATAGACCAGCGGGCCGATGCGCATGGTCGTGGTCGCGCGCGCCAGCGCGCCGAGAAAGACACCCGGAACCGGAACGAGGCAAAGCGGTGTGGCGTGGTGCTCGGCAAGGTGCAGGCAATAGATACCGGCGGCTTCGGCGGCTTGGGCGAATTGCAGCCGTTCGTCGTAGAGCTGCGCCACCGGCCGCTCGCCGTATTCGATGTGGTCGAAAAGTCCTACTTTCATGCTCAATCACCATGCTTGCGGACGGACCATCAGGTTGGCCGCGTCTCGCTCCCTTGCCTTCACCGGTGGCACACGCCACATCTGCGCCGTCATGCCTGCCGCACCTGCCATCAAAGTCGAACGGCTCGTTAAAATCTACAAGAAGATGCCGGCGGTCGACGGCATTTCATTTTCCATTGCGCCCGGTTCGATCACCGGCCTCCTGGGCGGCAACGGGGCCGGCAAGACCACCACGATCGCCATGCTCATGGGTCTTCTGATGCCCACCTCCGGCAGGGTCACCGTGTTGGGCGCCGAGATGCCGCGGCAACGCTATCGCGTGCTGCATCGAATGAATTTCGAGAGCCCGTATGTCGACATGCCGATGCGTCTCACCATCCGGCAGAATCTCACAGTATTCGGCATGCTCTACGGCGTCCCCGACGTCCGTGGCCGGATCGCGGAGCTCGCCGAGACGCTCGATTTGACCGACTTGCTTGACCGGCCGACCGGCAAGCTCTCGGCCGGACAGAAAACGCGGGTCTCACTCGCCAAATCGCTGATCAACAGCCCTGAGCTGCTGCTGCTCGACGAGCCGACCGCGTCGCTCGACCCCGACACCGCCGATTGGGTACGCGCGTGGCTCGAACGCTATTGCCGCGAGCGCGGCGCCACGGTGCTGCTTGCCTCGCACAATATGATCGAGGTGGAGCGGCTCTGTGCGCGCGTCATCATCATGAAGCAGGGGCGCATCGAGGACGACGACACGCCGGAGCGGCTTCTCGCCCGTTACGGCCGCGGCACGCTGGAGGAAGTCTTCCTCGACGTCGCGCGCCGGCGCGACGAGCCGCGCGAGGCCGCGCAATGAGTACGCGCACGGAAAACGCGATCGCTTTCTCGCCGCGACGGATTGCGGCGATGGTCCTGCGCTACTGGTATTTATTGCGCTCGTCATGGCCGCGGCTTCTCGATCTCATCTATTGGCCGCTGGTGCAGATGATCACCTGGGGTTTCATCCAGGTCTATGTGATGCAGAATGCCGGCTTTTTCGCCCGCGCCGGTGGCACGCTGATCGGCGCTTTGCTGCTGTGGGACATTCTGTTTCGCGGCCAGCTCGGCTTCTCGATCGCGTTTCTGGAGGAAATGTGGTCGCGCAACATCGGCAACCTGATGATGTCGCCGCTGCGGCCGTTCGAATTCATTATTGCGCTGATGGTGATGAGCATCGTGCGGCTTGCGGTCGGCGCCATACCGGTCTCGCTGCTCGCGATCGCGTTCTTTGGCTTCAACCTCTACGGGCTCGGCCTGGCTTTAGTGGCATTTTTTCTCAACCTGATGCTCACCAGCTGGGCGGTGGGAATTTTCGTGTCCGGTCTGGTGTTGCGCAACGGTCTCGGCGCGGAGAATTTTGCCTGGTCGATCATGTTCGTGTTCATGCCGCTCGCGTGCGTCTACTACCCGGTCACGACGTTGCCGGTGTGGTTGCAGCCGGCGGCGTGGATTCTGCCGCCGACTTACGTGTTTGAAGGCATGCGTGCGCTGCTGATCAACCACGTCTTCCGCGCCGATCTGATGGTGGAGGCTCTGGGGCTGAACCTGGTGCTGTTCGCCCTCGGTGTGATGGGGTTTCTGACCCTATTGAAAAGCGCACGCCGGCACGGGTCGCTGATGCAAACCGGCGAATAGCCGGCGGCGTATCGGCCTATTTGCCTCGGAACATTGGGGAAAACCCCACGCTATCCCCATGTAACGAATAAGGAGAAAATTGCATTTATGATACCGGCATGACATATCAGACACGAATTGCTGCATTGCAGCAGCCGGGGCGGGATCCATCAATGGCCATTGGCGAGTTTGGCGGCGCTCCCGCTTTGCCGGCCGGCTTGGCTTCGACGCCGCTTTACAGCCTCTATGAGATGGGCCACGCGGCGCTCGGTCCGTCGCGCGTTTTAGCCGACGCCACGCGGCTCGCGTTCAAGAATCCGCTCAATCCGCTCTATCACACGACCTTTGGCAGATCGATCGCCGCCGCGGCCGAAGTGTTCGAGCGCTCGACACGCCGCTACGACCGCCCGGAATGGCGGATCGAGTCGACGCTGGTCGGCGGCGAACGGGTGCCGGTGAATATCAAGAGCGTTTGGGAACAGCCATTCTGCCGGCTCTTGCACTTCGAGCGGCTGTTTGAGCGTCGGCCGCGCCGGCCGCAACCGCAGCTTCTGATCGTTGCGCCGATGTCCGGGCACTTCGCCACTTTGTTGCGCGGCACGGTCGAAGCGTTTTTGCCGAACCACGAAGTTTACATCACCGAATGGAACGACGCGCGCACGGTGCCGCTGTCGGAAGGGCCGTTCGATCTCGACGATTACGTCGATTACCTGATTTCAATTCTGCATGTGCTCGGCGGCGAAACGCACGTGGTCGCAGTATGCCAGCCGGCGGTGCCGGTGATGGTTGCGGCCGCGCTGATGGACGCTGACGACGATCCCTATGCGCCGATTTCCATGACGCTGATGGGCGGGCCGATCGACACCCGCGTCAACCCGACCGGCGTGAACAAGCTTGCCGCGCGGCGCGGCATCGGCTGGTTCAAGCAGAATGTGATCAGCAAAGTGCCGTTTCCGAATCCCGGTTACATGCGCGACGTATATCCGGGATTTTTGCAGCTGCACGGCTTTGTCAGCATGAATCTCGATCGGCATATCGAGGCGCACCGGGATTTGTTCCTCAATCTGGTGAAGGGCGACGGCGACTCCGCCCATAAGCACAAGGAATTCTACGACGAGTATCTCGCGGTCATGGACCTGGCGGCCGATTATTACCTGCAAACGGTGGATGCTGTGTTCGTGCGCTACGCGCTGCCGAAAGGCGAGATGATGCATCGTGACCGTCCGGTCGATCTGCGCGCCATCCGGCGCGTGGCGCTGTTCACCGTGGAAGGCGAGCACGACGACATCTCCGGCGTCGGCCAGACCGAGGCGGCGCACGGGCTGTGCGTCAATATTCCGGCCGACCGGCAAGCACACTGGCTGCAGCCGGGCGTCGGGCATTACGGCGTGTTCAACGGCTCGCGCTTCCGCGCCGAGATCGCACCGCGCATTTCCGACTTTGCGCTGTCGATGGCGCACAGCGCTCGAGGCAAGCGCACCGGGTTCGGCCGCGGCGAGCCCCATCCGGCCGACATCAGCATCGTGCCGGGCATCGGACGGCAATCGGCTTAGACCCGCGGCAGGCGTGCAATCGCCCAGTCAAACGCCCAGTCAAACCGCCTCGAATCTGGCATGATCCGAATCGGGTCCGGTTCGGGATTGTCTGCCATGCCGCTCCGCGCGCTGCTCTATCGTCGGTCCACCGAGCCTCAGGCGATCGAAGTCGCTTTTGACAAAGCGGTTTATCTCGTGCGCCTGCGCCGGCATCGGCAGGCGCGCCGTTATACGATGCGCATTACGGCGGCGACCCGTGATGTGATCCTCACCATGCCGCCGCGCGGGACGCTCAAAGAAGCGTGCGCATTCGCACAAAAACACGGCGCCTGGATCGCGGCGCGGCTGCATCGGCTGCCGCAGGCGGTGGCATTCGCCGACGGCACGGTGTTTCCGCTGCGCGGCGTACCGCATCGGATTACGCACCGGAGCGGCATACGCGGCACCGCGTGGATCGAGGCGGATGACGACGGCGAATTGCTGCTGTGCGTCGCCGGCGATGCTCCGCATGTCGCCCGCCGCGTCGGCGACTTCCTGCGGCGCGAAGCAAGACGCGACCTCGAAGCGGCAAGCCGGAAGTTTGCCGCTGAACTCGGGGTGCAGGCGCGGCGTGTCTCAATGCGCGATCAAGCCAGCCGCTGGGGCTCGTGTTCGACCGCCGGCGCGCTGTCGTATTCGTGGCGGCTCATTCTTGCGCCAACGTTTGTCCTCGATTACCTCGCGGCGCATGAAGTGGCGCATCTTGTCGAAATGAATCACTCGGTACGGTTCTGGCGGCTGGTCGCGCGGGTCTGTCCGGATCACGAACGCGCCAAGGCGTGGCTAGACGTGCATGGTGGCGATCTGCACTGCTACGGCGCATCAATGGGGTGATTCCGACGCCACCATGTTGGCGCCGGGCGGCAATAAGCCGATCACCAATTTCGCCACGACCACCGCCAGGACTGCCGCCAGCACCACGCGGAGCGCGCGTTCCGGAATCCGGATCGCCAAATAGCTGCCCAGCAGGATGCCGGGTACCGATCCGACGATCAGATACACGAAGATTTGCAGATCGATCGAGCCCAACGCCCAATGTCCGATGCCGGCGAGTAGTGTGAGCGGAACCGCGTGAGCGATGTCCGACCCGACGATTCGCGCGGTCGGGAGTTTCGGGTACAGCAGAATGAGGCAGGTCGCGCCGATCGCGCCGGCGCCGACCGACGAAATCGACACGATCGTTCCAAGAATGCCGCCGGCGATCACCGTCAGGACGCTGGTTTGCTTTGGCGTCAGCATGCCGAGGCGGTCGGCGTAGCGTTTCACGATTCGGTCGCGAAAGATCAGCACCACCACCGTGACGACCAGGGCTATTGTCAGCACAACATTGATCAGTACGCGCCCGGCCGCGCCGTTGATATCGAACGCGCTCATCGCCAGGATGGTGATTGCCGTCATCGGCATGCTGCCGGCCGCGAGTCGCCGCACGATCCCCCATTCGATCGTCCTACTGAAGCCGTGCAACAGGCTGCCGGCGGTCTTAGTCACTGCAGCGTGCAAAAGGTCGGTGCCGACCGCGACGGCCGGGTGAATTCCAAACAGCAAAATCAAGACCGGAGTCATCAGCGAGCCGCCGCCAACGCCGGTCATGCCAACCAGCATGCCGATGACAAAGCCGGCTACGGCATAGATCGGCGCAATCCCAGCGATCGCGGTCATGGTTTTGATCTCACCGCATGTGCGGCAATTGCGGCGGACATCGTCTGATCGTAGCGCAGGAGCGACACGGCCCGCAACGCGCGCATGGTTGGCATGCATATCGTCGCTGGACGGGGCGGCCGGATGAAATGGAACGCTGGCGCGGATTTGAGGCGCCGCAATGGGTTAGCTGTTTTGTTTGTGGTGGCGTCGGCTTTCGCCGGCGATGGCCGCCACTATCAAGGTGCGCGTTTTGCCGCGGCGCCTCACACTAACGCGTGATCTGTGTTGCATCGGGTCGGCGGCCACATATTTCCAGAACATTAGGCCGGCCGGACGGCTTCCCCTCCCCGACACCCCGCCGCCCGGTCCAATAAGCCTAAGTTTTGAGGCAACGACTAAGAACCCCAAGCGCGTATTTGCTTGGGGTTCTTTTTGTCATGGGCGGTCAGTCTTTCACCAGATCACCGAGCAGGCTCGCAGCGACCGCGAGCTTCGACAACGTAAGACCGGAATTGGCGATCTCGTGGATGGCGCCGCGGATTCGTTCGACCTCTGCCTTGCGCGGCGCGACCCAGGCTTCGACTGCTTCAGTCCCGGCGGTGCCGGCGGTCACCATTGCCGCGGTCAGCCGGCGCTCGGCGACGCCGATCGAATCGCGCGCGCGGTCGAGCGCCAGCCGGTCGAAATAATCCGATATCGGAATAGCATTTGCCGCGTCGGCAATATGATCGAGCCGGAAGAAGGCGCCAGCGGCAAAATACGTGGCCGCTACTTCGGCGACCTGCTTGCCGGTGCGGTCGGCGACCAGCACGATATCGGGCGCGGCACCCAGCGGACCGAGATTGGCGATCACACCGGCGAGTTCGTCAGGGACGCCCGCCTGACGCAGTTCCTGCCGGCGATTGGCGCGCGCCTGCAAGCGATCTTCGGACAATGCGTGGTCAAGCGCGGCAGCGACCGCAGCGATGCCGTCGCGATAATGCGTCACCACGTCGGCGAGGCCTTTGCTCAAATCGACATTGCGCAGGAACCAGATGATGCGGTCGAGCAGAAGATCCTGCACCGCCGCGTAGAGATCGAGCTGCAGCTTGCCGGTAATGCGATTGTCGAGACTGTCAATCGCGCCGTTGAGGGTGGTCATGCCATAACTGTCGCGAACCGCGGCAAAGGCCGACGCGATGGCGGCTGGTGCAGCGCCGGTCTGGTCGGAAATACGCACGATCAGCGACGGACCGCCGCGGTTGATCATCGAGTTGGAGAGCTGGGTGGCGATAATTTCGCGTCGCAGCCGATGATGCTCGAGCGCGTCGGGAAATTGCGCCGCAATCTCTTTGGGGAAATAGCGGCCGAGCTCACGGGCGAGATAGCGGTCGTCCGGCACGGTCGATTCCAGGAGATCGTCGTACAGGCTGAGTTTGGCATAGGCCAGCAGCACCGACAGTTCCGGCCGCGTGAAGGATTGCGAGCGGCGCCGGCGCTCGGTGAGTTGCAGATCGTCGGGCAGGAACTCGACCGTGCGGTCGAGCTGGCCGCGCGTTTCCAGCGTCTGGATCAGCCGCTGCAAAAAGCCGAAATCTTCCATGCCGCGCCGCTGCGACAGCGACAGCGCGAGCGTCTGCAGGTAGTTGTTGCGCAGAACGAGACCGGCGATTTCGTCGGTCATTTTGGCCAGCAGCACGTTGCGCGCATCCGTCGTCAGCCGCCCGTCGCGCACCGGGATCGACAGCGCGATCTTGATATTGACCTCCATATCGGAGGTGTTGACGCCGGCGGAATTGTCGATGGCATCGGTGTTGAGCCGCACGCCGTGCAATGCCGCCTCGATGCGGCTGCGCTGGGTCATACCGAGATTGGCGCCTTCGCCGATCACCTTGCAGCGAAGTTCGGCGCCGGTGATGCGGATTGGATCGTTGGCGCGGTCGCCCGCCGCCTCGTCGGCTTCGTCGGCGGCGCGGACATACGTGCCGATGCCGCCGAAGAAGAGGAGGTCGATCTGCGCTTTGAGGATCGCCCGCATCAATTCCTGCGGCGTGACCTTTTCGCCGATGCCGAGCAGGCTCTGCGCCTCCGGCATCAGTCTGATTTCCTTGGCTGCACGCGAATAGACGCCGCCGCCCTGCGAGATCAGCGCCTTGTCGTAATCCTGCCAGCTCGAACGCGGCAGGTCGAACAGGCGCTGTCTTTCCGCGAAGGTTTTTTGCGGGTCCGGATTGGGGTCGATGAAAATGTCGCGGTGATCGAACGCGGCGAGCAGTCGCGTCGTGGTTTCCCGCAGCATGCCGTTGCCGAATACGTCACCGGACATGTCGCCGACGCCGACCGCAGTAAATGGCGTCTTGCCGATGTCGGTGTCCATTTCGCGGAAGTGGCGCTGCACCGACTCCCATGCGCCGCGGGCGGTGATGCCCATTTTTTTATGGTCGTAGCCGGCCGAGCCGCCGGATGCGAAAGCGTCGCCGAGCCAGAAACCGTGGTCGATGGCGATGGCGTTGGCGATGTCGGAGAACGTCGCGGTGCCTTTGTCGGCGGCGACCACCAGGTAAGGATCGTCGCCCTCATGCCGCACGACGTTAGTCGGGGGTATGACGCCAACGGTGCCAGTGCCGATATTGTCGGTGATGTCGAGCAGTGTCGAAATGAACAGTTTGTAAGAGGCGGTGCCCTCGGCCTGGATGGCGTCGCGCGGTCCGCCGCGCGGCAGCCGCTTCGGTACGAAGCCGCCCTTGGCGCCGACCGGTACGATCACCGCGTTCTTGACGTTCTGCGCTTTGACCAGGCCGAGGACTTCGGTGCGGAAATCCTGCGGTCGGTCGGACCAGCGAATGCCGCCGCGGGCGACCTTGCCGAAGCGCAAATGCACGCCCTCGACGCGCGGCGAATAGATGAAAATCTCGTACAACGGCCGCGGCAACGGCATGCCGTCGAGCTTGCGGCTGGCAAATTTTACCGAGATCAACGGCTTCGGCCGGCCGTCGTCGCCGCGCTGATAAAAATTGCTGCGGATCGCCGACTGCACGGCGTTGACGAAGCGGCGCACGATCCGGTCCTCGTCAAGGCTGTCGACCGCCTGCAAGGCGGTTTCGATGTTGGCGGTGATCAGCTCCTGAGGTGTGGCGCGCTCGCCATCCGCCGGGCCGAGCGCCGGATCGAAGCGAGCATGAAACAACGCGACAATCTCGGCCGCGATTGCGGCGTGCTTGCGCAACGTCGTCCACATGTAATCCTGCGAGTACGATACCCGCACTTGCCGCAGGAAACGCGATAATGTCCGGATCAACGCGATATCGCGCCAGACCAGGCCGGTGGCGAGCGTCAGCGCATTATAGCCGTCATTCTCGGCGTGACCGCTCATCACCGCGAGGAAGCTTGCTTCGAGCTTGTCCTTGAGCGCCGGCAAATCGAACGCCTCGCCGAGCGCGCTTTCCAGCGTCATGTCGTGAAACCAGACGTCGGCCGCGTCGTCCGGTTCGATGTGATAGGTGCGCTCGTCGACGACGCGGAAGCCCATATTCTCCAGAACCGGCACGCGTTCGGAGAGCGGGATTGGGCGGCGGTGGCTTAAAACCTTCAGCCCGGCGCTTGTCGCTTCGTCGCCGGCCTCACGATAGAGCTCGACGCCGAGCGGGTGCTCGGCGGTCAGTGCCTCGACGACCGCGATATCGGCCACCGCCGTCGCCGGCGCGTAGACTTCGCGGTAATCGACCGGAAATGCGCTGCGGTAGCGTACCGACAGCGTGTGCGCCTGCTGCGGCGCGTGTGCCGCCAGCGCTTCGCCCAGGCGGTCGACCCAGTTGCGCACGATATTTTCGACCGCGCGGTCGAGCACAGCGCGGTCGATATTCGGCGTCTCGCCATCGTAGCGTCCGATGATGAAGTGGACGCGCACCAGCGGGCCTTCCGGGAAAAACGGGTAGAAGGCACGCGCGCGACCCTTGTACGCAATGGCGAGATACTCGCCGATCCGGGCTCGGATCTGGCTGTCGTAACGCTCGCGCGGAACGTAAACCAGGATCGACACGAAGCGGTCGAAACGGTCGCGGCGCGGCAACACGCGCACGCGCGGGCGCTGGTCGAGTTGCATGATGGCGAGCGCGAACTGGTAGAGCGTGTCCTCGTCGATCTGGAATAATTCGTCGCGCGGATATTGCTCGATCACATTGATCAGCGCCTTACCGGAGTGGCTCGACGGATCGAAACCGGCGCGGCTGAAGATGTGATCGACCTTGCGGCGCAGATAAGGAATGGCGCGCACCGAGCGCGTGTAAGCGGTCGAGGTGAACAGACCGCAGAAACGCCGCTCGCCGACCAGATTGCCGTCGGCGTCGAAACGCTTGACCCCGATATAGTCGAGATGCACGCGGCGGTGGACGCGTGATCGCACCGCCGCTTTGGTGACGATCAACAGCTTCGGCTCTTTCAGAAATTCGATGATTTCCGGCGTGATCGTCATCAGCTGCTCGCCGCGGCGAAGCAACCGCATGTCGCGCGAGCGCAGCAAGCCGAGCCCGGTTTCGAATAGCGGCTCCAGGGCATGCTCGCTGTCGGTGTAAGCGTAGTCGCGGGCGCCGAGCAGCGTGAAATTGTCGGCGGCGATCCACTGCAGAAACTGGACCGCTTCGGCGATCTCATC
>Ga0307373_10008074_pt1 | contig 16173 bp, 12 predicted proteins | sample OX2MG_FD_202534 | JGI IMG/M metagenome (GOLD analysis project Ga0307373, IMG submission 202534) | Soil microbial communities from Risofladan, Vaasa, Finland - OX-2 | ecosystem: Environmental > Terrestrial > Soil > Coastal area > Acid sulfate soil | place: Finland: Risofladan, Vaasa | collected... | reverse complement strand
GCTTTGACATGCGCCCGCCCCGCCGGTTGACAGGCCGCCCCCAAGGCCGTAGTCTGAAATACGAGCTGTGGCGGGCCCCAAGCGCCCGCCTTTTCTTCCTCAGCGCCCTTAGCTCAGCTGGATAGAGCGTCTGGCTACGAACCAGAAGGCCGGGAGTTCGAATCTCTCAGGGCGCACCATCATCCTCATTGCGCGCTGGCCCGTTCCAGCGGCGGTAGCGGCGCACCCAGCGCCTCCCGCCGACGCGCAGCAGGCTGGGACAAAATCGCTGCAACCCGACCAGCACCTTGCCGTGGAGGGGGAAGATCACCTCCCGCCGGCCGCGCGCCACCGCCCGCAGCATGGTGCGCGCCGCCCGCTCGGTGCCCATCTGCAGCCAGGCGGGCACCTCGTCGCTCCGCTCGGCGTGAAACTCGCCCTGATTGTCCACCCGCCGAAAATCGCTCACCACAAACCCGGGGCTGATCAGCGTCACCTTAACCCCCGCGCCCGCCAGTTCGGGCGTCAGCGCATCCGCCAGCGCCCGCAGGGCAAACTTGCTCATGGCGTAGGGCGAGGCCCCCGGCATCGCCACCCAGCCGGCGACGCTCGCGGTGATCGCCAGGTTTCCCCGCGATCTTTCCAGCTCCGGCAGTGCGGCGTACACCGTGCGCAGCACGCCAAACACGTTGGTCTCGAACTGCCGCCGGTAGTCCTCGAGTGTCAGTCGCAGCAACGGCCCCACCACGCCAAAGCCGGCGTTGGCAAACGCCGCGTCCAGCCCGCCCCATTGCGACACCGCGACCGCGACGGTCCGCTCCAGCTCGCCATCGCGTCCCACATCACACCCCACCGCCAGCGGCCGCCGATGCCCCGCCGCCGCCATCGCCGCCGCCAAGCTCTCCAGCCGGTCGACCCGTCTTGCCGCCAGCGTCAGCCGCGCTCCGCCGCGCGCCAACTGCCAGGCCAGCGCCTCGCCGATGCCCGAAGAGGCGCCGGTGACCAACACCGATTTGTCACGAAAATATTCCATTCTCCCGTCTTCCGCTATATTAGCGGCAAGCGACAAAACCCAGGAGGCTCACGATGAAAGTCACGGTGTTTGTCAAAGCCAATCCCATCGCGGAAACCGGCGTCGCCCTTCCCCCACCGAAGCGCTGGCCGCGATGCAGCAGCACAACGAGACGTTGGTCAAGGCGGGGGTGATGCCGGCGGCCGAAGGCTTGCGCCCGAGTTCACAGGGCGTAAGCGTCATCACACCAGCTAGATCCGCGCCAGCACCTCCCAGCGCGGCGCCAACACATCGTTGAGCTGCACCAGCAAGTTGAGCCAATACACCAACAGCGCCACCCGGTAGCGGATGAAGCTCGCCAGCAGGCTGGTGGAGAACGGCATCACCGTAACCGCCGCCAGGGACTTCAAGTGCAGCCACGACAAGTCGAGGTCGGCGTGCCGCAACTGGTGGAGCTGCACCTGCTGGCCATGCCAAAAGATGCCCAGCGTGAGAAAGCTCATGGCATAGATCGCCAGCGACCATGCCAGCGTCAGCAGCGCGCGCGCCAGCTCGCGCTCGCTGTGCACCGCCTGCGCCGCCGGCGCGTGCAGGTCGAGCACCAGCAGCGTCATCGCCACCGCAAAAATTCCATCGCTCAGCGCCGCCAGCCGTTCACGGCTCCGCCCGGCAATCTGGTTGTACCAAGTCGGCATGGCCCCGAGCCCGCCACGGCCGGCATCAAAATGTTGGGCGCGGGCCCCAGCGCGCCTGCGGCGCGCGTCCCGCTGGTGCTCGCGCCTCGCCCGGGGCCGCGCCGTATTCGCTTCCCGGAGGGCGGGCCGCCCTGCGGAATATCGCAGCCTTTCGCGCCGATTTCGCCAGCAGGCAATGCGGCGCGACCCCCGCGAGCGGCGGCCCAACCGGGCGCCAGTCTATGCCATTTGCTGAATGCCCAAGATCTCCGCCAGCGCCGCCGCCAGCGTGGGATAGCGAAACCCAAAGCCCAACCGGCCCAGCGCCTCGGGCTCGGCCCGCTGGCTGGCCAGCACCACGCTGGCGGCGTCGCCGTAGCGGACGCGCAGCGCGAAGGCCGGCAGCGGCAAGATGGCCGTACGGTGCAGCGTCCGTCCCAGCGTGCGCGCAAACTCCCGGCTGGTAGCCGCCTCCGGCGCCACGCCGTTGATCGGACCGCGGTAGCGCTCGTCGGCCAGCGCCGCCGCGATGACACCCAGCAGATCGGTTATGTGAATCCAGGCCATGTACTGGTGCCCGCCCGCCACCGGCCCGCCCAGGCCCCAGCGAAACGCCGGCAGCATCTGCGCCAGCGCACCGCCCTGCCGCGCCAGCACCACCCCGGTGCGCAGCCGTACCACCCGCACCCCCAGCGCCGCCGCCTGCTCCGCCGCCGCTTCCCAATCCTGGCAGAGCCGCGCCAAAAAATCCTGGCCGGGCGCCGACGCCTCGGTCAGCCGCTCCACGCCGCGGTCGCCGTAGTAGCCCACCGCGCTGCCCGAAACCAGCACTCGTGGCCGCGGGTTGGCCCGCGCCATGGCCTCGACCAGGCGCTCGGTCACCCCCACCCGGCTGTCGTGCAATTGGCGCCGCCGCGCCACCGTCCAACGATCGCCCAAAATCGGCGCGCCCGCCAAATTGACCACCGCCTCGCACCGCCCCAGCACCGCCGCCAGCGCCTCCGGCCCGGCGCTTGCGTCCACCCGCTCGATCTCGCCGCCCAAGCCGGCGGCGGTGCGCCCTTCCGACCGCACCAGCGCCGCCACCGTCCAGCCTTGGCTGCGCAGCACCGGCTGCAGCGCCTGCCCGATCAGGCCGGTCGCGCCCGTGACCAATACCCGCATGGGGCCTCCTAGGGCCGAGTCTAGCAGCCGTCACCCCACGGCCGAGTGCGGAAGCCTGCGGCGGCGTCGCTCAATCCGCTTGCACGGCGGGAATATACAATATACGCTGCCTTGGAGGTGCTTCCCGTGACCCTGCCTCTCCGCTCATTGGCTCGCCCCGCGCGACTCAGTCTGACTGCCCTGTTGGCCCTCGCCCTCGCCGCCGCTGCCCTGGCCCAGGGCACCGCCGCCGACTATGCCCGCGCCAACGCGCTGCGCGCCCGCTTCCAGGGTCTCGCCCTCAACGTCCCCGGCCCCACCAACTGGATCCAGGGCACCGACCACTTCTGGTACCACAAGACCGTGACCGGCGGCAGCGAGTTTTTCTGGGTGGATGCGACCACGCTCACCAAGCGTCCGGCCTTTGACCATGCCCGCCTGGCGGCGGCGCTGTCGTCGGCCAGCGGCGAGCACTACACCGCCACCACGCTGCCGTTTGTGGATCCGCCGCCGCCGGGCGGCCGCGGCGGCGCCAGCGCGCTGGGCCTGCGCTTCACCCAGGGCGAACACGCCATCGCTTTCGGGCTCAAGGGCTTCTACTGGACATGCAGCCTCGACACCTATACCTGCGCCAAGGGCCGCGCCGTGCCCTCCGGCCGCGGAGGCCGCTTCGGCGGCCGCGGGCCCGCCGCCCAGCAGCCGCCCGCTGATCCCTACTGGGGCGACCAGCCTATGCTCGACAATGTGGTCGAGGACGGCATCCAGACGCTGGTCCCCGACGACGACGACGACACCGCCGCGCCTCCCTACCAAGCCGCGCCGCCGGTGAACCCCCTCCAGCGCAACCAGCCCACCGCGCTGCGCTCGCCCAACGGAATGTGGGAGGCGGTCATTCAGAACTACAACGTCTTCCTCCGCCATCCCGGCGACAAGACCGCGATCCCGCTCAGCTACGACGGCTCCGAGGGCAACTATTATTCCCTGCGCTCGCTCGCCTGGTCGCCCAACTCCGAGTACCTGGTGGCCTACGCCACCCGCCCCGGCTACGACCGCCATATTCACTACGTCGAGTCCTCGCCGACCACGCAGATCCAGCCCATCGCCTTCACCGGTCCGCTCTACCAGAAGCCCGGCGATGCGCTCTCGATCGCCACGCCGGCGCTGTTCACCATCGCCACCCGGCGCGAGGTGCGCATCTCGAACCGGCTCTTTCCCAACCCTTTCGACCTCACCCGCCCGGAGTGGTGGAAAGACAGCCGCGGCTTCACCTTCGAGTTCAACCAGCGCGGCCACCAGCTCTACCGCGTGATCGAGGTCAGCGCCGCAACCGGCGTGGCGCGCACCCTGATCGAAGACGACAGCAAGACCTTCATTGACTATCGCCCGCTGACCTCCAACCCCACCGACACCGGCAAGCATTTCCGCTACGACGTCAACGACGGCCACGAGATCATCTGGGCCTCCGAGCGCGACGGCTGGGAGCACCTCTACCTCTACAACGGCCTCAGCGGCCAACTCGAGAACCCGATCACCCAGGGCGCCTGGCCGGTGCGCGCGGTGGACTATGTGGACCCGGTGAAGCGCCAGATCTGGTTCGAGGCCAGCGGCACCATCGCCGGCCAGGACCCCTACTTCCTGCACTACTACCGCATCAACTTCGACGGCAGCGGCCTGACCTCGTTCACCAGCGCGAACGGCGACCACAGCGTGCGCTTCTCCGGCGACCACAAGTACTACGTGGACACCTGGTCGCGGGTGGATAGCGCGCCCATTTCCGAGCTGCGCCGCACCTCCGATCAGAAGGTGCTGCTGCCGCTGGAAAAGGGCGACCTGGCGCCGCTGGTCGCGGCAGGATGGCAGGCGCCGTTGGTGTTCCACGCCAAGGGGCGCGACGGAACCACCGACATCTGGGGGGTGATCTACCGCCCCACCAATTTCAATCCCGCCAAGAAGTACCGCGTGGTCGAGAGCATCTACGCCGGCCCGCAGGGCAACTTCGTGCCCAAGACCTTCGCTCCCACCCCCAGCCTGAGTGCCGAGGCGCTGGCCGAGCTCGGCTTCGCCGTAGTCCAGATTGACGGCATGGGCACCAACAACCGCTCCCGCGCCTTCCACGATATCGCCTTCAAAAACCTGAAAGACGCCGGTTTCCCCGACCGCATTCTCTGGCACACGGCGGCGGCGGCGCACTATCCCTGGTACGACATCAGCCACGGCGTGGGCATCTACGGCACCTCCGCCGGCGGACAAAGCGCGCTGGGGGCGTTACTGTTCCATCCCAATTTCTACACTGTGGCCGTCTCCAATAGTGGCTGCCACGACAACCGCATGGACAAGATCTGGTGGAACGAGCAGTGGATGGGCTGGCCGGTGGGCCCGCAGTACGCTGCCTCCTCCAATGTGGACAACGCCTACCGCCTGCAAGGCAAGCTGCTGCTGGTGATGGGCGAGCTCGACAACAACGTGGACCCCTCCTCAACCTTGCAAGTCATCAACCAGCTCATCAAGCACAACAAGCGCTTTGATTTCCTCGAGGTCCCGGGCGGCGGCCACGGCGCCGGCGGCGCCTACTACCAGCACCTGCTCCAGGACTTCTTCGTCCACAATCTGCTGCACGTCGAGCCGCCGAGCTGGAACCGTACCAAGAGCGCGGAGTAGCTGCCGCCCGAAAGCAATCCTAAGGAGATACGCATGAAGCAATGCAAGTTGGTGGTGTTCACGATGGCCGCGCTGGCAGTGCTGGCGATGGGACAACGATTCGGGCGGGGACCGGCGGGGCCGCAGCGGGCACAGACGCCGGCGGCGCTGCGCTTCGAATACCTGGGCCCGCAGCCCTCCGGGCGCATCGCCGCGGCGGCTGGGGTCGAGGGCGACCCCAGCATCTATTACCTCGGCGCCTCCTCGGGCGGGGTGTGGAAGTCCACCGACGGCGGCCACAACTTCGTCCCCGTCTTCGACCAGCAAGACTCCATGGCCATCGGCGCGCTGGCGGTGGCGCCATCCGATCCCAACACCGTCTGGGCGGGCACGGGCGAGGCCTGGGCGATCCGCGACATTGACGTCATGGGCGACGGCATCTACAAGTCCACCGACGGGGGCCAGACCTGGGCCAACATGGGCCTGCCGAAGACCGGCCGCATCGGCCGCATCCTCGTCAACCCCAACGACGCCAATACTGTCTATGTCTGTGCCCTGGGCACCACCACCGGACCGCAGCAGAACCGCGGCGTCTTCAAAACCAGCGACGGCGGCAGCACCTGGAAGCGCGTGTTGTTCGTCAACCCCTACACCGGCTGCTCCGGCCTGGCCATGGATGCGCACGATCCCAACACCCTGCTGGCCGGCACGTGGCAAGTGTTGATGCACACCTGGGGCGAGTTCAGCGGCACTTGGCCGGGCTACACCGGCACGTCCGGCAGCGGCGTCTACCTCACCCGCGACGGCGGCGCCACCTGGAAGCACATTACCGCTGGCATGCCCAAGCCGCCGGTGGGTAAGATTGATGTGGCCATCGCCCCCAGCGACTCGCAGCGCATGTACGCCCTCATCCAAACCGCCAACCAGGGCTCGCTCTGGCGCTCCAACGACGGCGGCGCCACCTGGCGCGACGAGAACTGGGACCGCACCCTGATTGGCCGCGCCGGCTACTACATTCGCATCGCCGTCAACCCGCAGAACGAAGACGACGTGCTGGTCACCAACAGCGGCTTCCACCGCTCCTACAATGGCGGCAAGACCTTTGACGAGCCGCGGCCGCGGCCGGCGCCGGGCGCGCCCCGGCTGGATGCCAGTTGCGGCGATTGCCACGACATCTGGATGGATCCCAAGATTCCGGGCCGGTACGTGCTCACTGACGACGGCGGCGCCAGCATCGCCACCGGCAAGACCGTGATTCCAGTGCGCCTGCCCAACGGCCAGATGTACCACGTCGCGCTCGACAACCGCGTGCCCTACTGGGTCTACACCAACCGCCAGGACAACGGCACCATGCGCGGCCCCAGCAACGGCCCCGAAGGCACAGGCAGCGGCCTGGTGCCGGACGTGCCGCAGAATCCCCGCGCCCTAGGCAGCAATGCCCGCGGCGGGCGCGGCGGCTTTGGCGGCTTCGGCCGCGGCGCCGCTCCCCCCTGGCAGTACGCCCTCGGCGGCTGCGAGTCGGGCTTCACCCTCCCCGATCCCAAGGATCCCAACATCGTCTGGGCAAGCTGCTACGGCGACGAGGTCACCCGCTACGACGCCCGCATCGGCGAGGCGCGCTCGGTTTCGCCCTGGATGCACACCCTTGACTCCCAGCCCAACTTGCTCAAGTACCGCTGCCACTGGACCCCGCCCATGGCCGTGGATCCGTTCGACGGCAGCGTCTACTACGGCTGCCAGGTGATCTTCCACACCACCAACGGCGGCCAGTCGTGGCAGGTGGTCAGTCCCGACCTCTCCACCCACAACCCTGCCCACGTCGTCTCCTCCGGCGGCATCGTCGGCGACAACCTCGGGCAGTTCTATGGCGACGTGGTGTTTGCCATTGCGCCTTCGCCCATCCAGCAGCACCTGATCTGGGCCGGCACCAATGACGGCAAGCTCTGGTACACCAGGGACGGCGCGCACTGGGTGGACGTCACCAAGAACATCCATGGCCTGCCGCCCGAGGGCACGGTGATCCAGATTTCACCCTCGCACTTCGACCCCGGCACCGCCTACGTCGCCTTCGACCTGCATCTCGACAACGACACCAACCCCTACTTGTTCAAGACCACCGACTTCGGCAAGACCTGGACGGCGATCGGCGCCGGGCTGCCCCACGGCAACCCGCTCGACTACACCCGCTCGATCGCGGAGAACCCCAATCGCCGCGGCATGCTGTTCGCGGGCACCGGCCACGGCTTCTTCTACTCGCTCAACGACGGCCAGAGCTGGACGCAGTTCCGGAACGGCCTGCCCGCCTCGCCCGTGACCTGGATCACGGTCGAGCCCCGCTACCATGACGTGGTGGTCGCCACCTACGGCCGCGGCATCTACGTGCTGCGCGACATCAGCGTGCTCGAGCAAACCGGGCAAACCACCGCGCCCGCCGACATCACCCGGCTCTACGCCCCGCGCGTCGGCTTCCGCCAGGCGCGCAGCGGCAGCGCCGAGTTCCAGTTCGCGCTGGCCACCGCGCCCAGCGCGCCGCTGCAGTTCCAGATCCGCGACGCCGGCGGCCAGCTCATTCGCACCTTCCCGGTGGCGGCCCACGCCGGCCTCAACCGCGCCACCTGGGACCTGCGCTACACCGCCCCCAACGCGGTGGAACTGCGCACCACCCCCGCCGACAACCCCTACATCTGGCAAGAGCCGCGCTTCCGCGGCAAGAGCATCCGCCCGGTGACCCACTGGGGCATCGAGGGCGCGCAGCACGCGGGCCCGCTCGCTGCCCCCGGCGACTACCGCGTGCAGGTGGTGGCCGACGGCCAAACTCTCAGCCAACCCTTCCACGTCATCAAAGACCCGGCCATCGCCTCCTCCGACGCCGACCTCGCCGCCTCCACCCAGATGCAGATCCGGGTGCGCAACGACATGGACCAGACGGTGGCGATGGTGAATCGCCTGGAGATCGTCCGCCGCCACCTGCAGGATCAGTTGGCCGCCAACCAAGCCAAACCTGAGTTGGTGAGCGCGCTCGACGGCTTCCAGCAGAAGCTGATGAACGTCGAGTTGCAGTTGATCACCCACTCCGACATGCAGAGCGACGACAAATACTACCCCGAGCAGTACGAGGTCTACATGAACCTGATCTGGTTCAACGGCGAAGTCGGCACCGGCGCCGGCGACGTCGCCGGCGGCGCCGACCACCGCCCCACCGACGTCTCCTACCCCATCCTCGCCGGCATCGAGAAGAAGCTGGCCGCCGCCAAAGTCGGCTTCAACCAGGTCATGGGCCCCGGCCTCGCCGCCTTCAACCGCCAGAATGCGGGCAAGCTCCCCGCCCTCACCGACCGGCCGTAGTGGAGTGCTTCAGAAATGGCGATGCATTCACACTCTTCACGTATGTTCCCCAAGAAAAGTCGCAGTCCGCTTGCAAGGACATCAATCATTTCCTCTGGGGCACTACACTAGCTTCCACGGCAACGGGCGCGCAGGTCAGCGCGCGCCCATCAGGCCGGCATCACGGGGCCTCCCAGCGCGCGTGCCCCGGCGCGCACCCGCTCGTCTAGGCTCAGCATCGCGACCTCGCCCAGCGCCTCGCGGGCGGCGGAGTAGAAGGCAAGATGGATCTCGTCCAAGCTGCGGATGGCCGCTCCCGGAAAGAGGCGGCGGGCGCGCTCGATCACACCGCGATCGAAGGCCAGCACATGGATTTGTGTCCAGAACTCCTCCGCCTGGCATTGCAGTTACCGCAGCCGGGCCTGCGACACCTGCCTCCGCGCCGCACTCCGCAGGAAGGTCCGGTCACATGAGATTAGGGCCAGCTCGGACGCCACCTCCCGCCGAGAGCCCTACACCCCGACCTCCTGGGTTCGCCCAACCACCATGCCAGTAGCGCACTGGATTTGAGGTAGAGGTTCAGCGCTCCCCCCGCCCCTCGTCCAGCAGGCGTTGCACCGTGCCCGCGGGCACGCGCACACGGAAGGGTGGATACGAACGCCGACGTGGCTGGGTGGCAAGATGCGCCCGGCCCTCGCGCGCCAGGGCTGCGAGCCCCGGGGGCACGTCCCGATCCGCACCCCAGCCCGCCGGCACGATCTCCGCCACCACGGTGCCTCGATCGGTGATTTGCACCCGCTCGCCCCGCCGCACCCGGCGCAAGTAGCCGCTCAGCCCCGCTTTCAGCTCGCGTATGCCGACCGCGGTCATACCTGAGCCGTGGCCGGGTTGGGCTCGGGGTTGTGCCAACAACCGTTGGCCGCGATGAGGGCGTCCGCCTCTTTCGGTCCCCAGCTTCCGCGCCGGTAGGGACGCACCCGGTGGTGGGTCTTCAACACGGGATTCACCGCCGCCCAGGCGGCCTCGACCGAATCTTCGCGGGTGAAGAGTGCGCCATCGCCGACCATGGCGGCGCCCAAGAGCCGCTCGTAGGGCGCCTCCTCGCCCGCCTCGCTTTCCAGCAGGTAAAGCTCTTGCTGCTCTCCGACAAACTCCTTGCCCGCCGACTTGACCCGGGCCGCCAGGGCGATGGCCGAGTGCGGGGCGAGGCGAAAGCGCAGGTAATTGGCCCGGCCCTTGCTGGGCGCCGAGTCGGCGAACAGCCGTTGCGGCGGCGGCTTCAACTCCACCAGCACCTCGGTGGCGGTGGCGGCGAGGTACTTGCCCGAGCGCAGGTACCAGGGCACCCCCTCCCAGCGCCAGGAATCCAAGAACAGCCGCAGGGCGCAGTAGGTCTCGACGTCCGAGCGCGGCGCCACCTCCGGCTCCTTGCGGTAGCCGGCGTACTGGCCCCGCACCACATCGTCGGCGTGCAGCGGGCGCATGGCTTGAAAGACCTTGGCCTTTTCGGCCTGAACCGTGCCAAAGTCCCGGCCCGACGGCGCCTCCATGGCCAGCAACGCCACCACCTGGAAGAGGTGGTTTTGGATCACGTCGCGCAGGCAGCCGGCGGTCTCGTAGAAGGCGCCCCGGTAGCCGACGCCAAAATCCTCCGACAGCGTGATCTGAACGCTGGCCACGCAGTTGCGGTTCCAGATCGGCTCCAGGAAAGAGTTGGCAAAGCGGAAATAGAGGATATTCATGATCGCCTCCTTCCCGAGATAGTGGTCAATGCGGAAGATCGAGTCCTCCGGGAAGGTTTTGTGGGCGATGCGGTTGAGTTCCCGCGCCGAGGCCAGGTCGCGCCCGAAGGGCTTTTCGACGATGACGCGCGCCTCGCGCGCCAGATCGGCGGCGCCCAGCCCCTCGATCACGGTCTCGAACAGCGCCGGCGGGATGGCCAGGTAGTGCGCCGGCCGCCGCGCCTTTCCCAACTCCTGCTTGATCGCGGCGTAGGTCGCCGGAGCGTGGTAGTCGCCGCTCACATAGCGCAACAGCGAGAGCAGGTGCTCGAAGGCGCGGGGATTGTCAATCCCGCCGGCGCGCTTGATGCTGTCGGCGGCGCGGTGGCGCAGGCGCTCCAAGCTCCACTTCGGAAAGGCCACCCCGATCACCGGCACGGTGAGCCTGCCGCGCTTCACCAGCGCATAAAGCGCCGGAAAGATCATCTTGTGGGCAAGATCCCCGGTCACCCCGAAGAGCACCAGCGCGTCGGAACGCGAGGCGGCCATCAGGCGGTTCCTTTCTCGGCGTCCTTTTCCTTGTGCCCGCCAAACTCGTAGCGCAGGGCCGACAACACCTTGTCGGCGAAGTCGCCCTGGCCGCGCGAGCTGAAGCGCTCGTACAGTGCCGCGCTCAGCACGCTGGCGGGCACCGCCTCGTCAATCGCCGCCGCAATCGTCCAGCGTCCCTCGCCCGAATCCGACACGCGGCCGGCGAACTTGGCCAGGTCCGGGCTGTCGAGCAGCGCCGACGCGGTCAAGTCCAGCAGCCAGGAGGCGATGACGCTGCCCCGGCGCCACACCTCGGCGATGTCGGCCAAGTTCAAGTTGTACTGGTAGTGCTCGGGGTGGCGCAACGGCGTGGTCTCAGCGTCCTCAGTGCGCTGCTGCTGGCCGGCGTTGGCGTGGCGCAGGATGTTCAGTCCCTCGGCATAGGAGGCCATGAGGCCGTACTCGATGCCGTTGTGCACCATCTTGACGAAGTGGCCCGCGCCGCTGGGTCCGCAGTGCAGGTAGCCGTGTTCGGCGGTGCCGCCTCGCTTTTCCCGCCCGGGCGTGCGCGGCGCCGACGCGAGGCTGGGAGCCAAGGCGGCGAAGATCGGGTCGAGGCGCCCGACCACCGGCGCTTCGCCGCCGATCATCAGACAATAGCCCCGCTCGGCTCCCCAGACCCCACCGCTGGTGCCGACATCCACATAATGGATGCCCTGCGCCTGCAGGGCCGCCGAGCGCCGCAGGTCGTCGTGGTAATAGGAGTTGCCGCCGTCAATGACCACATCGTCGCGCTGCAGGAAGGGCAGCAGCGCCTGCAGCGTCGCATCCACCGCCGCCGCCGGCACCATCATCCACACCGCGCGCGGCGCCTTCAGCTTTTTCGCGAAATCCTCCAGCGACGCCGCCCCCGTCGCCCCTTCCCGCGCCAGCGCTTCGACCGATGCCGCCTGCAGGTCGTAGACCACGCCTTGGTGCCCCGCCCGCATCAGCCGCCGCACCATGTTGGTCCCCATCCGCCCCAGCCCGATCATTCCTAGTTCCATGTGACCTTCCTCTCTCTAGGAATTGTAGCCCCCACGCCCTCCGCAGCCTCCCACGCCGCCGCGGGTCGGCCTGTATTGCCCGGCGCCAGAACCGTGGTCGAGGTAGCCCGCCCTCTCTCGGCGCGGCTGCTTCTTCGAGTCCTGGCATCTTCACCTCACCTCGGGTCGTTCAACGCTCACGCTCATTTTTTGGCCTTCGCTGTCAACAAGGCAAAGCCCGCCCCCGGCTATACTGCTGCCCATGCGCGACTTTCTCCACGAACACTCGCTCAGCCTCACGGCCGGCGCGGTGCTCACCACCTGGATCATCGCCTACGTCTTCTCCAATCCCGACACCCACCTCGGCAGCTTCTTTGGCAACGCCATCGCCGATTGGTCGGGCGTGGTGGTGATGGTGCTGGCCACCAAATTTATGTACGAAAAGGGCTCGGCCGAGAGCCGCAATCCCCCGCCCGACGGCGAGTCCTTTCTGGCCAACGCCTGGCGCCACCACTCGCTCACCATCTTTCTTGGCGTTTCCCTGGTCGGCTGGACCGTTCTCTACGCCCACATGAGCGTCAACGGCAAGTGGGGCCAGGTGGTCGGCAACGTGGTCTCCGAGTGGCTCCAGTCCATCGGCCTGGTTCTGCTCACCAAGCGCTTCATCGAGCGCCGTTCCAAGGAAAGCCAAGACTCCAAAGGCTGATCCCGGCGAATCTTGACTTTTTTGTACAGATTCGTCAATCTGAAGGCGTAGCTCTCTCTTGGAGTCCCCCATGAGCACCCAAGCGCAAGACCTGGAAGCGCTCGCCAACCAGGAATATCAATACGGCTTCGTCAGCGCCATCGCCGCCGACACCATTCCGCGCGGCCTGAACGAGGAGATCGTGCGCATCATCTCCGCCAAGAAGAACGAGCCGGAGTTCATGCTGGAGTGGCGGCTGAAGGCCTATCGCCAGTGGCTGAAGATGGCCGAGCCCACGTGGCAAAACGTCCACTACCCAGCGATTGACTACCAGGACATTATCTACTACTCCGCCCCCAAGACCAACGCCGACGGCCCCAAGAGCCTGGACGAGGTGGACCCGGAATTGCTGGCGGTCTATGAGAAGCTGGGCGTGCCATTGAGCGAGCGCGCCATCCTGGCGGGCGTGGTGCCGGCCGGTGGGGCGAATGTCGCGGTGGACGCCATCTTCGACAGCGTCTCGGTCGCCACCACCTTCCGCGCCAAGCTGGCCGAAGAAGGTGTGATCTTCTGCTCGTTTTCCGAGGCGGTGCGCGAGCACCCCGAACTCGTCCAGAAGTACCTGGGCTCGGTCGTGCCCTACACCGACAACTTCTTCGCCACGCTGAACTCGGCGGTCTTCAGCGACGGCTCGTTCTGCTACATCCCCAAGGGGGTGCGCTGCCCGATGGAACTCTCGAGCTACTTCCGCATCAACAGCAACGACAGCGGCCAGTTCGAGCGCACCCTGATCATCGCCGAAGAGGGCGCCTCGGTCAGCTACCTGGAGGGCTGCACCGCCCCCAAGCGCGACAAGAACCAGTTGCACGCGGCGGTGGTGGAGCTGGTGGCGCTCGACCACGCCACCATCAAGTACTCCACCGTGCAGAACTGGTACCCGGGCGACAAGGACGGCAAGGGCGGGATCTTCAACTTCGTCACCAAGCGCGGCAAGTGCCTGGGGCGGGGCTCGAAGATCTCCTGGACGCAGGTGGAGACGGGCTCGGCCATCACCTGGAAGTACCCGAGCTGCATCCTGCAGGGCGACGATTCGGTGGGCGAGTTCTACTCGGTGGCGCTGACCAAAAACCGGCAGCAGGCCGACACCGGCACCAAGATGATCCACCTGGGCAAGCGCACGCGCAGCACCATCGTCAGCAAGGGCATCTCCGCCGGCCACGGGCAGAACACCTACCGCGGCGCGGTGCGCATGCTGGCCGGAGCCGAGAACGCGCGCAACTACTCGCAGTGCGACTCGCTGCTGATCGGCGACCAGTGCGGCGCCCACACCTTCCCGGTGCTGGAGGTGAAGAACCCGACCGCCCAGGTCGAGCACGAGGCCTCCACCTCGCGCATCGGCGAGGACCAGCTCTTTTACTGCCGCCAGCGCGGCATTTCCAACGAAGATGCCGTCTCGATGATCGTCAACGGCTTCTGCAAAGAGGTCTTCCGCGAGCTGCCGATGGAGTTCGCGGTGGAGGCCCAGAAGCTGCTGGGCATCAGCCTGGAGGGCAGCGTTGGCTAATAGGGAGACCATGCTCGAGATCAAGGATTTGCACGCCGAAGTGGCCGGGCGCGAGATTTTGCGCGGCCTTGACCTGAACCTGCGCCCCGGCGAGGTGCACGCCATCATGGGCCCCAACGGCTCGGGCAAGAGCACACTGGCGCAGGTGCTGGCCGGGCGCGACACCTATACCGTCACCGCCGGCACGGTGCGCTACCAGGGCCAGGACCTGCTGGAACTCTCGCCCGAGGACCGGGCGCGGGCCGGCGTGTTCCTCGCCTTCCAGTATCCGGTCGAGATCCCCGGCGTCAGCAACAACTACTTCCTGCGCGCCGCCCTCAACGCCATTCGCAAGTACCAGGGGCAGGAGGAGCTGGACGCGGTGGACTTCCTGGAGTTGGTGGCGGAGAAGATGAAGCTGCTGCACATGGACGACTCGCTGATGAAGCGCGCCGTCAACGAGGGCTTTTCCGGCGGCGAGAAGAAGCGCAACGAGATCTTCCAGATGGCGGTGCTCGAGCCCAAGCTGGCGATTCTCGACGAGACCGACTCCGGGCTCGACATTGACGCGCTCAAGACGGTGGCCGCCGGCGTCAACGCCCTGCGCTCGCCCGGGCGCGCCATCCTGCTGGTCACCCACTACCAGCGGCTGCTCGACTACATCGTGCCCGACCGCGTGCACGTGCTCGCCAACGGCAAGATCGTGAAGTCGGGGGGCAAGGAGCTGGCGCTGGAGTTGGAGGACAAGGGCTACCAGTGGCTGGAAGAGGGCGGTCTGGCCGCCAGCCCGAGCGGCCGGCACAGCCGGATCGGAGCCTAGCGATGGCGCTGCTCGGACTCAAAGACACCGCCGCCGGCGTGGTGGCCAGCTACCTGGCCCGCTTTAGCGGCCTCGATCCGCGCCCCGCCTGGCTGCACGAGCGCCGGCAGGCGGCCTTCGCCCGCTTCGCCGAGCTGGGTTTCCCCTCCCACCGCCACGAGGGCTGGCGCCAGACCAACGTCGCCCGCATCGCCGACGCGGTGTTCGAGCCGCAGCCGCCGCTGCCGCCGGCCGAGCTGGTGCCGCGCTTGCGGGCGCTCGATCTGCCCGGCGTGGATTGGAGTGCGGGCGCGGTGCGGCTGGTCTTCGTTAACGGCGTCTACGCCCCCGGCCTGTCGTCGCCGGGCAGCGACGCCGACTGCCGCGTGGGCGCGCTCGCCCCGCTGCTCGCTGACGAGCCCTCGCTCGTCGCCCCCCATATCGAGCACGACGAGGAGCGCGATCAGGCCTTCGTCCAACTCAATACCGCCTTCCTGGCCGACGGCGCGTTCATCGAGATCGCCCCCCGCCAGGTGGTGGAACGGCCCATCTCCATCCTTCACCTGACCACCGGCTCCCAGGAGCGCAAGGGCATCGCCCATCCCCGCACGCTGGTGCTGGCCGGGCGCGAGAGCCAGGCCGCCATCGTTGAGACCAGCGCCGGGTTCGACGGCGACGTCTACTTCACCAACGCCGTCGCCACCATCGAGTTGGGCGACAACGCCCGGCTGGAGTACACCCGCCTGGAGCAGGAGAGCCGCGCCGCCTTCCACGTCTCCAAGCTGCGGGCGCGCCAGGGGCGCGACAGCCGCTTCACCGCCCACAGCGTCTCGCTGGGCGGCGCCCTGGTGCGCAACAACGTCCACGCCATCCTCGACGGCGAGGGGGCGGTGTGCGTGCTCAACGGCCTCTACGCCCTGGACGGCGCCCAGCACGTGGACAACTCCACCATCCTCGACCACGCCCGCCCGCTCGGCACCAGCCGCGAATACTACAAGGGCGTGCTCGACGGCAAGGCGGTGGGGGTGTTCAACGGCCGCATCATCGTGCGCCAGGACGCCCAGCACACCGACGCCATCCAGAGCAACAAGAACCTGCTG
>Ga0307373_10008069_pt1 | contig 16178 bp, 10 predicted proteins | sample OX2MG_FD_202534 | JGI IMG/M metagenome (GOLD analysis project Ga0307373, IMG submission 202534) | Soil microbial communities from Risofladan, Vaasa, Finland - OX-2 | ecosystem: Environmental > Terrestrial > Soil > Coastal area > Acid sulfate soil | place: Finland: Risofladan, Vaasa | collected... | reverse complement strand
CCGCCGACATGGGTCTGGAGGGTGAATCGGCCCTGGGCGTCAGTGACCCCGGTTGCCGGCTTGCCCGACGCGTTATCCACTGGGATGAAATCGACGTGAGCGTCGGCGACACCCTGGCCCTTGTACGTCACGGTGCCGGTCACGGGCAAGGTTGGCAGCTTGGGGCCCTTGCCGCACCCGGGCATGACCGTGAGCACGACGAGAAAACCCGGTGCAAAGCGCGAGTTCATGCACATTTCAGGGTTCGAGGTTCGTCAATGAGCGGCCATCCTTGCGGTCGCCCAAGCTCTGGTAGGTGTTGTAGTTGATGACCTCGTTCAAGAAGTGTACCGAGCCGTCGCAATATACGAACAGAGCGCCCGCGGGGTGCTTCGAACGGAACCCGTACTGCCCCATCATATCACCGGTCGACCCCACCTGAGCCTGCATATTCACCCCCGGAAATTGGGAGAAGCTCGGGAAGCCGGGCGCGAGGGCTTCGGCGAGGCCGTTGGCGTTGTACATCGCCGACGTGCAATAGGGCAGGTTGATGGGTGGAACGGTGTTGTTGATGTTCGAGTTGTAATTGTCCCAGAACGAGTTGTCACCCTCAAGCATGGCGCACAGCGGCCGTATCTCGCCCATGGCGATCACGTTTTGCGTTCCATCCCTGATGTCGCGAAAATTGGCCGCCCATTGGACATGGGCGAATGCGCCGGGGCATTCGACGCCGCCGTTACTCCAGCTATCCCCCCACTGGCTCCGATTGTCGTCGAACCAGCCGGGATAGACGCCGCCCGGAACGCCCGAGTAGGGTGAAACCCCGGTATAGGGCGTGAGATTGGCATAGGGACCGCCGCCCGTAAGAAAACCAGGACCGCCCGTGAAAGCCGTGGGCCCCAGGCAGGGCATATAGTTCGACAATGCTCTTCCCGACCAGGGCGAATTGTCGGACCGCGTGTCCGAAGGGCACTTCAACGCGGGAATCGGGATGATAAAGGCCAGCCCTTGCGGGGTACTGCCGAACGATCCGGGAACTCCAAGTGCATTGATGTTTTCGTCGATATACATGCCAAAACGGAAATCCAACTCGTCGTAGAGCGCCTTCTGTTCGATGTACGGCAGCAAGCGAACGATCGCCCCGCCTCGCTCCCATTGATGGTCAACGCCCGTACCGAGATAGGCAGTGTAGTCGCAAGCGTAACCGATGGGAAACCGTTTGTAGATATCGTGATAATTGTGCAGCGCGATGCCCAATTGCTTGAGGTTGTTGCTGCACGACATGTGGCGGCCCGACTCGCGCGCTGACTGGATGGCGGGCAAAAGCAGCGCGGCCAGGATGCCGATGATCGCGATCACTACCAGCAACTCCACTACGGTGAAGGCGGTTCGTTTGAATTGCCTGAGCAAGTGAAGGTCCATGTGAAGCACTCGAAAGCTTTGGGAAGGGGCAAGCTAGTATAATCCCCTCGCGTTTGAGACGCAAGTTCGCCTCAATCGGCACCGGGCGATTCGTTCCCTACCGTGAGGCGACATGCCGAATCCGGATGACTTGTGGCGCGGCGCCCAAGGAGGTACGCTGAACACCATTGCCGGGGCGTCAACCGGAGGGGGTTCCGTGCGTTGCCAGATTCGCTTCGTCGCGTGCGTGCTCTTGGGATTGGCCGGTTGTTCTCGCACTGAAACGTCGGTTCCCCACTTGAGTCATCAAGCGCGGCGAGACATCGATATTACCGGATCGACAACGCTTGCCTTCGAGCGCATTCACTGGGACGACGACACCGCCAAATCCCTGGCGGGAATCAGCCGCGTTTGGCTGCGCGCGGAGGACCAGGCAACCGAGTCGCTCGATGAATTCCTGGCGCACACGCGGCCCTCCGACGAATTACGGCTCGACCTTCTGCGCCAGAAGGCCGCGTTGTATAACTTCAAAGGAGAGCCAAGACGGGCCTACGAGATCTTGGAGATTCTCCGGTCACAGGTCGAAAGCAACGACCAATGGGCCTTGTCGTGGCTGTACAGCGTCACCTACATGCAGGGCGTCACCGCCCTGCGCCTTGGCGAAACTGAAAACTGCGTCATGTGCCGTGGGGAAAGCTCCTGCATCCTTCCTATTTCTCCCGCCGCGGTGCATGCCCAACCCGAAGGGTCGCGCCTGGCGATCAAGCACTTCACGGAGTACCTCGACCGGTTTCCCAACGACCTCGACGTCCGCTGGCTGTTGAACGTGGCCCACATGACCCTCGGAGAACATCCGCGCGAGGTTGATCCCAGGTTCCTGGTTCGTCTCGATCATTTCAGCAAGTCGGAGTTCGACATCGGTAGGTTCCGCGACGTCGGCCATATCGTGGGCGTCAACCGACTCAGCCAAAGTGGAGGCGCCATCATGGACGACTTCGACAATGATGGATTGTTGGACATTGCCGTCACCACAGGGGACGCCACCAGCCCCATGGGCCTGTTCCGCAACCGTGGTGACGGGACCTTCGAAGACAGGACGGCGGCGGCCGGGCTGTCCGACCAGCTAGGCGGATTTTACTGCGTCCAGACCGACTTCGACAACGACGGCCGCATGGACATCTTCATCGCGCGGGGCGCCTGGTGGTTCCGCCCGATCCGGCCGACGCTACTTCGCAACGGCGGCGACGGCACATTCACCGACGTGACGGCGGAAGCCGGCCTGCTCGACCCGGTCAATTCCATCGCCGCGTCCTGGGCCGATTACGACAACGACGGCTGGCTCGACTTGTTCATTTGTTGCGAGCGGCAGGTCAACCGGCTATATCACAACCTGGCCAACGGCACGTTCGAAGAAGTCGCGTCCCAAACCGGAGTTGACGGGGCCGGCCGTACCGGGTGCAAGGGTTGCGCCTGGATCGATTATGACAACGACGGCTACCAGGATCTGTTCCTGAATTATCTGAATGGACCTGGAGGGAGCGAGTTGTACCACAATGATCGTGACGGCACCTTTTCCAACGTCTCGGTCCTCATGAACGTCAACGGGCCTGAGGCGGGCTTTTCGTGCTGGGCATGGGACTACGACAATGATGGTTGGCTCGACATTTTCGCCACGTGCTACGACGGAACCGTCGGCGACGTGGTGAAGGGTCTGCTGGGCGAACCGTACCAGGGACAGTCCAGCCGGCTTTACCGAAATCGGCAGGGGCGGGGTTTCGAAGACAAGACGCGAGCCGCGGGCCTGGACATGGCATTTGCCACGATGGGGAGCAATTTCGGCGATTTCGACAACGACGGCTATCTGGACATGTATCTGGGCACCGGCAGGCCGGATCTGGCGTTCCTCGTCCCCAACCGCATGTTCAAGAACGTCGCCGGAATTCGCTTCGCCGACATTACCGGTACTTCAGGCACCGGGAACCTGCAAAAGGGCCACGGGGTCGCGTGCGGCGATTGGGACCGTGACGGCGACGTCGACGTATTCATTGAGATGGGCGGCGCCATCCCCGGAGACAGGTACCACAACATTCTTTTTCAGAACCCGGGTCAGCCGAACCGCTGGCTGACGGTGAGGCTCATCGGCAAAAAGACGAATCGAGCGGCGATTGGCGCCCGGATCAAGCTGGTCACCTCCGGCAACGAGCCGTTGACGGTCCATCGACACATCTCCTCGGGCAGTAGCTTTGGGGCCAATCCCCTGCAGCAGACGATCGGGCTGGGTCGCGCGGACCGGGTCGCTGTCTTGGAAATCCATTGGCCGACGAGCGGAACGACTCAAGTTTTTCGAGATATCGCCGCGGACCAGGCCATCGAAGTCACCGAGTTCGCCGAGGAATATCGGAAATTGGACTGGAAGCCGGTCCCGACCTACGACAACCAAGGGCAAGTTCGTCTCAATCCGCGCCGGGCGATTCGATGACGACCAGCGTCTGGTTCGCCGCGAAGGCGTCAAGTTTCTGGACGCGGCCCTTCGGCCAATGGACCGTGAGTCCCTTGATCCAAGTTCCTGCGGGGATGCCCCAAAAAGGGCGAAGGTCACTCTGCGACAGGTAGCTCCCCCCTCCTTTCACCAACCGCACTTGGTGGCCGGCGGAGGTATGCAGCACCAGCCAGGCCCCGATCGCGTCGCGGTTCGAGGCCGTGCCGATGAGCCGTACTCGAAGCCAGCCGGCGTCGTTGGCAATCTCGTTGGAGACCAGGGCGTTGGGCTCGCCGTCGTTGTGCGAGAAGGCGAAATCGAGGTCGCCGTCGTCGTCGAAGTCCGACATGGCCAGGCCGCGACCGCGGTGCGGGGTCGAAAAGTACCCGCCGGGCGGAAACGACGCCTTGACGAAATGTCCATGGTTGTTGATCAGTACCAACGCCTCCTGCTTGATGGGTGCGATCTGGGGAAAATTGTAGACGTGGCCGTTGGAAACCACGAAGTCTTCGTCACCATCGCGGTCCACGTCGCCCAACGCGGTGCCGAAGCCGACATAACGGCCGCCCAAGGCGGCAATACCCGTCCCCAGGCTGACATAGCGGAATTCCGCGCGCCCGTCGTTCCGATAAAGCGCGTTGGACTCTTGTTCGAAGTTCGTCACCCAGATGTCGGGCAAGCAGTCGCCGTTGAAATCACCCAGATCCACGCCCATGCTCCCTTCGGGTTTTCCCGTGGCGTCGTAGGCCGCGCCGTGCAGCGGAGCGACCTCCTTGAACAGGCCGGGACCCTGGTTGATGTAGAGGAAATTCGGATCCGTATCATTGGCCACGTAGATGTCGAGGTCGCCGTCGAGGTCGACGTCGCCCGTCACGACCCCCAACCCTTTGCCGCAAACGAGCGGTCCGACGATCATGCCGGCCGTGGTGGTGACGTCACGGAAGGTCCCGTCGCCGTTGCTGAAGTAGACGATGTCAGGCAGGGGATTGAACCGCCTGGGCGGGCAGATGTCCGGCATGTCGTGCGTGGGGTCGGCGCAGCGCGGGTTGTGCCCTTCGGCGAACGACCAGTCGACGTAGTGCGTCACGTACAAGTCGAGGTGACCGTCGCCGTCGAGGTCCCCCCAGGCGGCGCTCGTGCTCCACGAGTCATCCAGCAAGCACGATCTCCGGCGGACCTCGATGAATCGGCCGTCGCCCTGGTTCTGAAAGAGCTGCAAGCCGCCGTAGCCGGTCACCAGCAAATCGGTGAAACCGTCGCCGTTGAAATCGGCGGCGCTGCAGCCGTGGGTGTAAAAAGGCGCCTGGCCTATGCCCGCCTGCTCCGTGACCCGAACGAACTTCCAATCGCCCAGGTTGCGGAACAAGGCTGAGGGGAGGCCGGAAATCGACGGCCTGGTGATCGATGGAGGCAACGGGTGCTCCTCGTCCTGGGCCCCGAATTCTCCTCCGCCAGGACAGAACAAGTCCCAGCGGCCGTCGCCATCGTAGTCGAAGGTACCCAGCCCTCCTCCGACGACTTCAAGAATCACACGGTGGCCCGCCGCTCGGCCGTTGTCGTATACGAATTCGAAACCACTTCGGGAGGTGACGTCGGTCAAGTTCAATAGGGGCCCAACCGTGGCCGTCACCGGCTCGAGGACGGACGGCCGCGTCCCCGCTGGCGCGGCACCGCGCCACCAACACCAGAGCGCGGCTGCGCCGGTGGCGACACAACCTGCCGCGGTCAGCGCCCGAGCGATTCGCGAGCAACGCCTCAAGGCCGTGGACCTCGGCTTTCCCAGGAGTGCGAGAACCGTCCTTTGGCCCCTTCGTGTCGAGGATCGAGCTGAAGCGTCGCGCGGTACCAGGCGGCCGCGGCTTCGGACCAGCCAAGACGTTCCGCGATCAGACCCAATTGGTAGCAAAGCTGGGGTTGCCGGGGTTCGCGCATAGTGCGACGACTCAATTCGTGGTACTCTTGCGCCAGCGAACGGATACGGTCGAATTCGTCGTAGCACTTTTTCGCCGCCTCGTCTTCGCCCGACCGGTGGTACGCCTGCGACAACAAGTAATTCACGTTCTGGTCATGTGGGTGCTGCTCCACGGCGACGTGCAAGGCCCGCAGGGCCGCCGCTGGATCATTGGACTCCAACGCCGCTCGGGCCTTTCCCAAAAGCGAAGGAAAATGGTCCGGTTCAAGCCGCAACGCCTGTTCGATGCAATTCTGAAACTCCGCGACATCCCCCATGGCTTCGAAGCACTCGGCGCGCAGGGCCAGCGTTTCGGCGATCTCGGGAGCGTCCCGCAGGGTCGCCAATGCGTCCGCGTGACGCTGCAAGGAAACCTGACATTGGGCCAGTTCCACCAACATCCGCTTTCGGTCGTCCGGTTTCGAACGGCCGCTCGCCCTAGCCGTCGGCGGGAGGTTTTCGTCCCGGCGGATCGCCTCGATGTAATGAACCGCCGCCTCGTTGGGATGGCCTGACAGCCTCAGTACCCGTGCGATGGCGCGGTTCGGTTCAGGGTCCCACGGCGCCAATTCGGCGGCTTTGCGCAGGTGCAGGGTACCTTCGCGAACGGCACCCACCTCGAGATAGGCGTTGCCCAGCCAGCGATGGGCCTCGACACACTCCGGGTCGAACCTCAGTGCCGTTTTCAAGGCGCGCTCGGCAGGTTGAAACCGGTGCTGCTGGTGCATCGTTCGCCCGATCAGAGTCCAGGCGATCACGCGCGTGTCGGGGTGGTCGCGCGCGATGTGAAGCTCCTTGATGGCCTCCATAGGCCGTTGTTCGCGCAACAACAATTCGGCGGTGATCAGGCTGGCGTGGGGCTTGTAACCGGAATACGCCCCGAGCCGCAGTAATTCCAACCGGGCCTGGTGCAAGTCGCCTTGGTCCAGAGCAAGCAAGGCACGGCGATAACATGCTCTCGCGCCATTGCCAAGGGCCAATCCCAAGGCCGCGGCCGCGGCGACGCACGTCACCAAAGCCAGTGGCACGAGGCGCCGGACCCGCTTGAAGCGTGGGGGACGCATAGGTCACCTCGGTCGAAACGAACCGATCAAGCGGTCGGCTTTCATGGAAAATCAGTGTTTGTCCGGTGTGTCGGCCCCGTCAGGAGCGTCGGGCTCCGCCGACGCGGTCCCGGTCTTCGCCGCGTCGCGGTGACGTTGGGCCTGTTCGTGCTCTCCATTTTCTTCGAAGAACTCGGCGAGCATCTCGTGGGCGATCTTCAGCTTGGGTTCGTAAAACAACGTCGACGCGATCCAGCGCAGGGCCTCGGCCTTGAGTCCCTGTTCCCGCAGGATCGCGGCACCCTCGACGCGAAGCGCGATGTTCGCTGGATCGTTGCCGAGCCCCAGGGTGATCTCCTGCAAGCGCTCGGCCTGGATTCTGAGGATTTTACTCCGCTCCAGGTGCTGTTTGGCACCGTCGTCGTTTCCCAAGGCCTTCAACGCGACGCCCAAAGCGTAGTTGGCGGCGGGATCCTGCGGAGAGAGCTTGACGGCTTCCTCGTAGTACCGCGCCGCGCCCTCGAAGTCGCGCTCCGCCGAGGCGATCTGACCCAGTGTGGTACAACCCCGCGCCAGCCGATCGTCATCCAAGCCCGTGCCCCCCGCGCGCATCGCCTTGACCGCCGACTCCAATGCGAGTTTCGCCGTCTCCATTTGACCCTGTCGGAAACGACACAATCCAAATTCCAACTCCACACTCGGGTCGTTCGGCGCCTGACTGCGGCAGGTCTCGCACTCGGCCAGCGCTTCGTCGATCTTCGACTGGTGCAAGAAAAGGTCAGCCATCGCCAACCGCTCGGCCACGCGGCGCGGCGCGATCCGCAAGACCTCGCGCAGCTCGGCTAGCATCAAATCCGGGTTCGGCACGACGACGTTGTGGAAATATGCCCGCAGCAGCCGCGCGCGAAGGCTGTCGGGCCGCCATTCGATCCAAAGGTTCATGCAAAGCTTGGCGTCGCGAAGCCGATGATCGGCCACGTAGCCGATGGTCATGGCCTCGTAGACGTCCTCGGCCAGATCGTCGTCACCACCGTCTTCGAGTACCTTGGTCAAGTAGGGTTCGGCCTTGGTCAGGTCTCCCTTCTGAAACAGGATCATCATCATCTGCCGCTCCAAGTCGCGAATCGGCCAGCCGAGCGCCCTCGCGCGTAACAGGTGTTTTTCGGCGAGGTCATATTCCGCATGACGTCGATAGGAGACAGCCAGCAAGTAGTGGACGTCGGAGCGGTCAGGCTGCCGCCGCTCGACGGCTTGCAACCTTTCCTCGGCTTGCTGCAGTTCGACATTGTCCAGGGCGCGCCGTGCCTGGTGCAGGTCGTAGGCGACCAGGAGTTGCTGCTTCACCGGCACCCAGAGCGGCACCACGGCCACCAACAGCAGAAAGACCATCGCGACCCGCCGCCGCGTCGGTCCGGATCGTGCCCGATTGTTCATGCTCGCATTTCCTTATTGCACGGCAAACGACTAACCACTTCCATCCGTGCCGGACGGCTCGACGATGACCAACGTCTGGTTCGCCGCGATGTCGTTGAGTTCCTGAATTTGGCCCTTCGGCCAATGGACCGTCAGTCCCTTGATCCGGGCGCCTTGGGGAATGCCCCAGAACGGCCTCAGGTCGCACTGCGAAAGGTAACTGGCGCCCCCCTTGAGCAGCCGTAATTGATGATCACCGGCCGAAGTGTGCAGCACCATCCAGGCCCCGATCGCGTCGCGGTTCGAGGCCGTTCCGATCAGCCGCACCCGCAACCAGCCGTTTTGGTTGTCGATCTCGTTGGATACCAGGACGTTCGGTTCGCCGTCGTTGTGCGAAAAGGCGAAGTCGAGGTCGCCGTCGTCGTCGAAGTCCGACATGGCCAGGCCGCGGCCGCGGTGCGGAGTCGAAAAATACCCGTCGGCTGGAAACGCCGCTTTGACGAAATGTCCGCGCTCGTTGATCAGCACCAGCGGATCCTGCTTGATCGGGGCCGACTTGGGAAAATTGATGACGTGGCCGTTGGAAACCACGAAGTCTTCGTCACCGTCGCGGTCGACGTCGGCAAACACGGTGCCGAAACCGACGTAAAGCTGGCCCAAGGCGGTAATGCCGGTCCCTTGGCTGACGTGCAGAAACTGCGCACCCCCTTCATTGCGGTAAAGCGCGAACGTCTCCTCCTCGAAGTTCGCGACCCAAATGTCGGGCAAGCCGTCGCCGTTGAAGTCGCCCACGTCGGTGCCCATGCTCCCTTGCGGCTTGCCTTCGCCGTCGCTCGACACACCGTGCAGCAGGCCGACTTCCTTGAAGACTCCGGAGCCCTGATTGAGATAAAGGAAATTGGCCTCGGTGTCGTTGGCGACGTAAATATCGAGGTCGCCGTCCAAGTCGAGGTCGCACATGACCACACCGAGTCCCTTGCCGCAAATTTCCGGCTCGACGACCAGGCCCGCCATACTGGTCGCGTCGCGGAAGGTGCCGTCGCCGTTGCTGTAATAGACGATGTCGGGCAACGGCTTGAATTGTCGCGGCGAGCAAATCTCGGGAATCTCGCGATTAGGTCCGGGACAGAGGGGGTTGTGCCCTTCGGCGAACGACCAGTCGACGTAGTGCGGAACGTACAGGTCGAGATGGCCGTCGCCGTCCAGGTCGCCCCAGGCGGCGCTGGTGCTCCATGAGTCGTCCAGCAAGCCCGCCTGCACTCGAACCTCGATGAACCGGCCGTCGCCTTGGTTTTGAAAGAGCTGCAAGCCGCCGTAGCCGGTCACAAGCAGATCGGTGAATCCGTCGCTGTTGAAATCAGCCGCGCAGCAACCGTGGGTGTAAAACGGCGCCTGGCCCACGCCCGACTCGGTCGTGACCGGCGCAAACTTCCAGTCGCCCAGGTTGCGAAACAAGCCCGATTCCAGACCGCTGATCGTCGGCAGAGGGTGCTCTTCATCCTTCGGTCCGTATTCTCCCCCTCCGGGGCAGAACAAGTCCCAGTGTCCGTCGCCGTCGTAGTCGAAGGTTCCGAGTCCGCCGCCGAGCGATTCGAGGATCACGTGGTGATTTGCGGCGCGGCCGTTATCGTAAGTGAAATCGAATCCGCTGCCGGCCGTTACGTCGGTCAGCTTGAGACTGGGGGCTTGGGCGACCGGCGGCGCGGGCACAGGTAGTCCCACCGCTGGGGGCGCCGCGCCGCACCCCCACCAAGAGATCATGGCCGCGCTTGCGACGAAAAAAGCCGCCGCGGCCCACACCTGAGGACGACGCGAGGAATGCTTCACGGCGGTTGATCTCGGCTTGCGATATGTTTCGACACTTGAAGGGGATGTGGGGATACGGACGAGATGTGGGGACGGTTTTTTTGAGCCTGTTTTTTTGAGCCTGTATTCCAGCATTCCAGCCTACGGCGTCGGCTGACCGCCCAGGCTGGCTGGCCCGCCGGGCAACTCCGACAAATGTTCGCGTGCTTTGGCGTGCGTCGGATCGACCAGCAGCACCGCGCGGTACCAACCGGCGGCCTCGGTCTGCATGTCTAGCCGCTCGGCCATCAGGCCCAAACGAAAACAGGTCAGAGCGTTTCTTGGCTCCTCCAGGGCGACGTTGCACAACTCGGAGTATTGATGTTCCAATTCGACGATTCGCGCGGCCTCGCGCGCGTGTTGTTCGGCCAGTTCGTCTTGTCCCAGGGCATGCAACGTTTGCGACAAAAGGGTATGCATGGGCCCATTGTGCGGACGGAGCGCCTCCGCCCGCTTCAGGCCCTCGACCGCCGGGTTCACCGCCTTGGCTTCCATGTCCAAGCGGGCTTGCACCATGATCGCATCGAAGTTGTCCGGGTCGGTCCGTAGCGCCCGAGCGACGTGATCGCGCGCGGCCTCGAGGTGGCCCAGGTTGAATTCACACTCCGCGAGCAAGGCCAGCGAGCCGGACGATTCGTCGGCATCCTTCAAGGTGTCGATCGCCTCCTGGTGCAGCAATAACTGCGATTGGAGCTGCGCCATATCCAAGAGCGCGTCTTGGCGCGTGGAACCTGAAACGCCGCGCAACAGCATCTCGCGCAAGTCGTCAATCGCCAATTCGGTTTGATGAAACGAGAGGTGAATGACCGACATGAACTGGTACGGATTGGGATCGCCAAGCGACAACTGGCCCGCCCTTTCGAAATGCACCAGCGATCGGCGAAAGTCGCCGGCGTCGAAGTAGGCGGCCCCCAGGCAGCGGTGGACTTCGGCAACGTCGGGATCGTACTCGAGCGCTCTTTGCAACACGGCTTCGGCATCCTGGAATTTCCCCTGCCGCAAGAGCGTTCGCCCGGCGAGGGTGAGCGCCAGCACGCGCGTTTCCGGGTGATCCAGCGCCAGTTGGAATTCGTCCAAGGCATCGTCCGGGTTCTGCTCTTGCAGCAGCAAGATGCCGTTGATCACGCAGGCATGTGGTTCGTATTCCGGCAGGCCCTGCAGCCGCAGCAATTCATAGCGGGCCTGGTCGAAGTCGTCGCGGCCCAGTGCTTTCAGGGCCCGCTGATAGCAACTCCACGGACGGTTCAGATAGGCGAAACCATAGGCCGCGGTCCCCAACGTGATCACCAGCAGCGCCCACAGCCCCCGCCGTCGGCCCTTTCGGCCTGGTTGGGTCGCCCGAGCTAAAGGGGTGCTTGCCAAACTGCCTTGCCGCACGTCGGCCACGCCAGCCGGGTTCTCAGCCGATCCAGTCAGGACGTGTTCCGGGATTTCTTGGTGCGCTTCCATCGGCTACCTGCTACAGCTACAAGCCCGCTGGTTCCCCGCCGACTCCGGCGGCTTCGGTAACATCATCCGTTGCCGCGGGGCCTGTGTCTTCTTCCGTTGCCGCGGGGCCTGTGTCTTCCGCGCCCATCGCTTCCGCTTGCGCGGCCGCGTCGCGGTGCCCCTGGGCCAGTTCGGGCTTGCCGTGCTCTTCGAAGAACTCGGCCAGAAGCTCGTGCGCTTCGCGGCAATTGGGATCGTACCGCAAGACGGACTGCATCCATGCCGCCGCGGCGGCCTGCCGCCCCTGGTCGACCATGATCCGGGCAGTCTCAAGCCTCAAATCCACATTTTCCACGTCCTGCATGAGAGCCCGATCGATTTCAGCAACCCGATGGTCTTGCTCGAGGAACCGTTGTGAGCGCTTCGAGTACTCTTCGGCCAACTCAGTCTGCCCCAATTTCGCAAGGGCCATCCCCAATCCATAGGCGGCGGTGGCGTCGCTCGGGTGCAATTCCAGGGCCTGCTCGCAACACCGCTTCGCCAACTCGAAATCGTGCAACGCCGACGCGACCTGGCTGAGAACCGTCAACGCTTCCAAACGCGTGCCCGGCTCGGTGGATCCAGCCAGGGCCGATTCCAATTCTTGTTTTGCCTCGTCCAGCCGGCCCAAATGAAAATGGCAAATTCCCAAGCGCGCGCTCACTTCAGGGCTGCCTGGCGCCTGCGCACGGCAAATCTCGCACTCGGCGAGCGCTTCGTCAACCTGCTTTTCCCCCGTGAGAAGTTGCGCCAGCTTGAGACGCTCCTTGGTGCGCGCCGGGGCGATTTGCAAGACCTCGCGCAGTTCGACTAGCTGTTTTTCCGTGTTCCTGACGGCGGCGTACAACGTGATACGCAGCAACCGCGCGCGCACGCTTTCAGGACGCCATTGCAGCCAATAGTCGGTCAACGACGCGGCTTCCTGCATGCGGTGGTCGCTCAGGTAGCCCATCGCCATGGCCTCATAGATGTCTTCGGTCAATTCGTCGCTCACCCCGCGCTTCAGCAACTTCGCCAAGTAGGGCTGCATCTCCTTGAATTGCCCCATTTGGAACAACAGCATCCACTCCTGCTGCGCCACCTCGCGGCGCGAATACCCCAGCGCCGCCGCGCGCTCAAGATGCCCGCGCACCGGCGGGAAAAATCCGATACGACGGTACACGTTGCTCAACAAGAATTGCACGTCCGCGCGATCGGGACCGTGCTGCTCAGCGGCCTGCAACCAGTGTAGGGCGTCGGCCAGCCGCACGTCAGCCAGCGCGCGGCGAGCCTGGCGCAGGTCGTACTCCACCATGACCCGCGGGCCGAAGAGCTTGGCTAAGATCGCCGCCAGGGCCGGTAACACCAAGATAAATACCGATACCCAAGCCGCTCGACGACGCCACCGCCAAACGGCGCCACGCTCAGTTGGCTGGCTGGTCGCCACCGTTGCCGCACTTTGCATGTTTCGGATACCCAGATTCCCGCGAGCGTCAATTGTCGCTCAAGGGAAACGTAAAATCCTCTTTGCCGCCGGCCGGTACCGTCGCTGTTAATCCCGATTCCTTTGGGAAGGCGTATTTGGCCGGCAGCTCCGACTGCATTTGCGTCGTTTGGCCAGCCGCCGCACCCGTGGGCGTTTGGCCGCCACCTACCTTGGGCACGCTGATTCCCGTCGCTTTGCTCATTTGCTCCATCTTTTGCTCGTCCGTCATGGTCGCCAAATCCGAGCCTGCCATAGGATCCGTGCTTGTATCGGCGCGCGGCTTATCCAAGGTAATGGCTACCTGGTAATCGCCCACCATTGCGCCTTTGGCAAGCTTCGTGCCTCCCTCGGGGGTTTGCAACGTGAACTTACCCGCCGCGTCGGTCGTGCCCAGGGCCGAATGGCCGCCCGAATTAGGGTCAACGGGGTGGAAAGCAACCAAGGCTCCCACAACGGCATTGCCGTTGTAGGTGACCGTGCCGCTGACGGGCACGGTTTTTAGGCCCTTGCTCTTCGCGCCGCCGCATCCAAGCGAAACTGACAATACTCCCACGCAAACTATGCAGAATGTTGATCTAAAGAGCATGGTTTCCTCGTTTACCCATGATTGAATGAATCTGATATTGAATTACGGATTGATTGCAACAGTCCGCCCATCGCGGCGACTGCCCAACCTCTGGTAGGTGTCGTAATTCATCGTTTCTTGCAGGAAGTGAACCGAGGCGTCGCAAAACACGAACATGGCGCCGTTAGGGTGCTTCGAGCGAAAGCCGAGGGTTTCGGGTGAATTAAGTTCCCACGCCCATTGCGAGGCTGGACCAATGCCCTGCATACCCGGCGCGAAGGGCTCCTGCCTACCCGAGGTGCCGGCGCCCCCCTGCCATTCGGAGTTGTACACACCGCTCACGCAGGTGGCAAAATTGATCGGCGCATTGGTCATGAAAACGTTACCGAAACGCGCCGTCATGATCGCCGAGACGGCATTGTTTGTGCATAGCGCCCGGATTTCACCGATGGCAATCGTGTTTTCGGTTCCGTCGGTGATATCGGCTAAGTTCGCGGCCCAGTTCCAGTTGCCGAAAGGTCCTGGGCAGAGCGATTGCCCGTAGTTGTAGCCCTGCCATTGATTCCAGAGAGCGTTATCACCAAACCAGCTTGTGGGCGGGTTCGATGCTGGATTTCCTGGCGCAAATCCATTATAAGGCGAGATGCCGGTGTAGACCGCAAACGGACCCGGGAGCATCGGCGGCGCGGCCAGTGGCCCGATGTTCGTCCCGTAGTTCGAAATGTACTGCCCAGGACTGGACCATTGGCCTTGGCGGTCGGGGCGCGGCGAGTCGGACGGGCACTTGAAAACGGGGTAAACTCCAACTTGAGCCGGTGGCGACAGTTGGATATGCGAGGTGTATTTCAGGTCGAACGTATCGTACTGGGCCTTGTTTTCCAAATAGGGCAACAACCTGAAAAGCGAGCCTCCGCGTTCCCAGGGCACCGCCCAACCGTACGTTTCGTCGGTGTCCAACGGGATCGGTAAGCGGTTGAAGATGTCGTGATAATTATGCATCGCGACGCCCAATTGTTTCAGGTTGTTGGTGCATGACGAGCGGCGACCCGCTTCGCGCGCGGCTTGAATGGCCGGCAACAACAGCGCGATCAGGATACCGATGATTGCAATGACGACCAGCAACTCCACCAACGTGAAGGCCGTTCGCTTGAGCAACGTCCTCAGTTCGATACTCATGGCTGAAATCCTTGAATGGAGGAAAAGGAAGTATACCGCCGGTTCGCAGTTTTAGAGCGGACCGACAGCATAAGATAATGTTTCCATCGGGCGATTGCAACCAAAAAATGGAAAATTTGTCGATTCCTACAAGGACGTCCCCAACCTGGGCTATTTCTGGCTTGGATTACCACCGTATCGGGTGGTTCCCATCGTTGGCCGGTTGACACGCCGGAAGGGCCGCGTAAGATCCGACGAGACTGCGAAAATCTCCTTTGACGCACGACCATGCGAAAGACAGGATGGCCGTACCCAACGCGCGGCTGGATTCTGGCCGTCGGCGCCGGATTGTGGTTGCTGGCGTTCGGGCTGGTATGGCGGCAATGGTCGCGGATGGACGGCCCTCGCTCATCGCCGACTGAAACCATCACCGTCGAATTGGCGGAAGCTGATGAATTGCCGGTGGCCACGGCGGTGAGGCCGCCGCCCACACCGACCGACGGCTTTGTCGGCAGCGAGGCCTGCGCGAAGTGCCATTCTATCATCGCCGAGACGTACCGGTCCCACCCGATGTCGCGCTCAGTGGGACGCGTGCCTGGGGACCATGAGGTGGAAGACTTCGCGGGGATAACGGCCTTCCAGCCGCCGGGCAACCGCCGCTATCGGGTCGAGCGCACCGAGAGCGAAGTCGTACACCATGAAACCATGCTGGACGCCCATGGTGAGATCATCGAAGATCTGGCCGCTTCGGTAAACATGTTCATTGGGTCGGGCACTCGCGGCAAGGTCTACGCGGTCAACCGTGGCGGGCTGTTGTTCGAATCGCTCATTTCGTGGTACGGCGGACAGTGGGGCCTTTCGCACGGCTACGAGCCCCTGAGTCGGCGGAATTTCGAACGCCGCATCCCTGACGTCTGCGTGATGTGTCACGCCGGACGCATGGCCAATGTCCCGGGCCAAGACGATGTGTTCGAGGAGCCGCTGTTCTTGGAGACCTCGATTGGTTGCGAGCGGTGCCACGGTCCGGGCGAAAAGCACGTGGCTCGCCGTGAAGCGGGAGAAATCGCCGCGGGCCAGAGTGGTCCTGGCGGCGGGCTGCGCGACGACACGATCGTGAATCCCGCGAGTCTCGATCCGGCGCGTCGGGAGAGCATTTGCAACCAGTGCCACTTGCAAGGTGAGCAACTCGTGCCCCGTTATGGCCTGACGTTCTACGACTTTCGCCCGGGTCAGTTGCTCGAAGAGGTGTGGACGGTTTCCGTCGAGGGGACCGGCGTGCGTTCCGACGGCATGACCAAGAGCGTGAGCCAAGTGCAACAAATGCGGGAAAGCGCCTGTTATCGAGGGAGCCAGGGGCGCATGAGTTGCAACTCGTGCCATCCGGCGCACTCGGTGCCGGAAAGCGGTACGAAGGC
>Ga0307373_10008068_pt1 | contig 16180 bp, 16 predicted proteins | sample OX2MG_FD_202534 | JGI IMG/M metagenome (GOLD analysis project Ga0307373, IMG submission 202534) | Soil microbial communities from Risofladan, Vaasa, Finland - OX-2 | ecosystem: Environmental > Terrestrial > Soil > Coastal area > Acid sulfate soil | place: Finland: Risofladan, Vaasa | collected... | reverse complement strand
ACCACCGGGAACTGGACGTTTGCCAAACACGAACGCAACTCCAAAAAAGCGTTAGCGGTTACGATTACCGTTGCAGTAGTTTTTCAATGAGCGGCGATAGCAGACCTGAACGTTGTTTCTTGACCTCGGCGCGCCCGGTGAGCTTTTGCGCCAATTGGCGGATCATTTCGGTGGTCCGATGATTGGCCGCAATTTCCGCGATCATCTGTCCATTATTCGCCGCCGAACCGAACATCTGCGGATCGAACGGAATAGCCGCGATCGGATCGTCATCGAGCGCCTTGGCGAAGTCGGCGGCCTTGATCTCGGGGCGCTTCGGTACCCCGATCTGGTTGAGACAGTAGAGCGGGCGGTGATCGTTGGGACGCGCCGCCTTGAGGAAATCGTACAGATTCTTGGTGTTGCGCAGGTTTGCGAGGTCGGGCGCGGCCACAATCAAAATGTCGTCGGCTCCGACCAGCGTCTGCTTGGTCCAGCCGGTCCATTGGTGCGGCACGTCGAGCACGACGCAAGGCACCGTGGCGCGCAGCGAATCGAAGATCGCCTCGAATGCGTCGGCACCGAAGTCGTAAACATGATCGAGCGTCGCCGGCGCGGCCAACAGGCTCAGATGATCGGTACATTTCGACAGCAACCGGTCGACAAAAGCGTTGTCGATGCGGTCCGGCGAAAACACCGCTTCGGCGATGCCCTGTGGCGGGTCCTGGTTGAAGTCGAGGCCTGCGGTACCGAAGGCGAGATCGAGATCGGTCACCACCGAGTCGAGCATCAGGTCGCGCGCTATCGAGAAGGCGATGTTGTGGGCGATCGTCGACGCGCCGACGCCGCCCTTGGCGCCGACAACCGCGATAATGCGGCCGACCGGCTTGGCATCGGGCGCCGAGAACAACCCGCAGACCGCGCGCACGATCTGCAACGCGCCGACCGGCGCGATCAGATAGTCGCTGATGCCACGCCTGACCAGTTCGCGGTAAAGCGCGACGTCGTTCATCCCACCGACGACGATCACGCGAGTGGCGCCGTCGCAGACCGTGGCGAGCTGATCGAGGCCCGCCAGGATCTCCTCGCTGCGATTTTCCGATTCGAGAATAATGACGTTTGGCGTCGGCGAGGTCCGGTACGCTTCAACGGCGGCGATCAGTCCACCCATCTGGATGCGCAGATGCGCCTTCGCCATCCGCCGATCTTCGCCGGCGGCCTGGATCGCGGCCGCGGTCTCCACGGTTTCGCAGAATGCCTGCACCGACACGCGCGGCGCCGGCGCTATGCGCTCATCGCGGCCGGCGACTTCGGTCGGCGGGCTTTCTTGCCACTCGGCTTGGCTAGTTGAACTCATAATGCTTCAGGATCACTGGCCGTTGGAACTGACGTTGCTGATCTTGGTCGTATCGGCGGCCGGGTAAGTGGTCTGCGTCGGCAGGCCCTGCACATATTTGCTCATGACCGTTGTTCGGCGCATCTCGTAGGCCGGCGTTTCGGCGCGCGGCTGCACCAGATCGGCCGGATTGTCGACCATGGCCGCAAGGTTGCGCTGGGTCGCGCAGCCCGCGTTCCATGACGGCTGATTCTCGAAATAATTGCGATTGAGGCTCGGCCCGGTATCTTCGGGCCAGAGCCCGCACGGGCCCGCCTGCGCGGCGAGCCGCGGATAGGTGATGCGGATGGTGGCGAGGTTGATCGCCGGCGGATGATAGCCGCGCACCAACAAACCATTCGCCGGCACGCCGTTGGCCATCAGTATCGAGCGGATCGTGCGCATGGCTTCCGCCGCCGCGCGTTCGTTGCTGGTGCCGACCGGAAGATCGACCGCAACGCCGCCGGTGGCTTCGCGCTTCCAGGTATGGGCGAATTCCGCAACTTCTGCGCGCTGCGTGGGATTGATCTCGCCGCGGCTCGTGCCGACGAAGACTTCCAGCGTGTGATCGGCCTCGCCGATGGTAATCGGATGCCGCAGCCGATAGTCGGTCGGCACATCGGGAACGGCGGCGACCTGATTGTCGGTATTGCATGCACAGACGAAGATCGCACAGGCGCCGACCAAAGCCGCGCGCACGGCCAACGCCGCGGTCCCGCGCGGCTTGGCGATCGTGGTCCGTACAGTCTGCATCGTCCTCTCCTCGCGCGACAGCTCAGTCAAGGATGAACCCATATTTGCCGCGGTAGTTATCGGGCGGATCGGTGGTGCCGCCGACGCCGTAGATGCGGTTGAGCCGGCCCAGCAGCACGCTCGCCGGATCGCTCGGATCGGCGAAGCCGTCGTCGGGCCGCGACAGATCCTTTTGCGCGACCGCGCGCACGATGTATGGCGTCACCAAAACCACAAGCTCGGTCTGGTTGTTGAGATAGTCGCGACTCTTGAACAGCGTGCCGAGAATCGGCACTTCCATCAGTCCGGGTAAGCCGGTGATGTCCTGCTTGGTCTGATTCTCAATCATGCCGGCCATCGCAAGCGAACCGCCGGACGGAATTTCGACCGTCGTGTCCGCGCGCCGCACATCGAGGCCGGGAACGGTCGTTCCGGCTACCGTCACGGAATTTGTGGAATTAAGCTGCGAGACTTCCGTCGATACGTGCAGGCTGATGCGGCCTCCCGCCAGCACGACAGGACTGAAGGTCAGACCGACACCGAAGTTCTGAAAGGCAATCCCGGGCGGCTCGCCGTTGGTGGAAGGTATCGGGTACGGAAACATGCCGCCGGCCAGGAAATGCGCAGACTCGCCGGAGATCGCGGTGAGCGTCGGCTCGGCGAGGGTGTGGACGACGCCGGCTTGCTCCATCGCCTGCAAGGTCGCCGTCAGCCCATTTTTAAACACGCCGGAAACCGAACTAGGCGGCGTCCCGTTGATCGGGAACGCATTGGTGTTGTTGAAATTGACCACCGCTGTGCCGTAGCCAACGCTGCCGCTGAGATTAACGCCCAACTGCTTGATCACGGTGCGGTCCATTTCCGCGACCGTCACTTTAAGCATCACCTGATCGCGACCGCGAACGACGATCATGTTGAAGACTTTGCCGGAATCGGTACCGCTGCCGCTACTGCCGCTTGCGCCACCGACGCTGACGACCATGGATGCGCCGCCATTAGCGCCAGCGCTGGCATTAGCGCCGCCACCGCCGCCGAAGCCGCCGCTGCTGCTGCTGAAGTTGCTTCCGGTCGCTACAAAACGCGATGCTATGGCAAACGCCTGTTGCGCCTCGGCCTGGTTCGCCACGCTGCCGGTCAGAATGATGCCGTCGCCGACGCCTTCAACGTTGACGTCGGCATCCGGGATGAGTCTTCGAATAGCGTCGCGGATGATCTTGACGTCGCGGGCGATCGCGACGTCAAAGCTCGCCATCTGCCTGCCGGCGGAATCGAAAAAGAAGATGTTGGTCGCGCCGGTGGCAACAGCAATGATATAAGCGCGGCGCGAGGAGCGAACGACGGCGTTGGCGATTTTCGGATCGGCGACTAACACGTCCTTGATATCGCGGGGAAAATCGATGACGACCGATTTGCCGACGCCAAGGGTGAGCGTGCGCGACGTATAATCGCCCGCCGCGACCACGATCGGCAGTGTCGCCGCTTCGCCCGCGCGCAGCTCCGCCGCGCGCGCGGCACCGCCGGGCGCGGATGCCCATCCGACCAGACAGGCCACGAATCCGGCGAACGCGGCCGCACGGATCGTTGTCCCTGGTCCCATTCTCATCCCCTCCGTCCGCTCAATGGATCGCCGATTGCGTGCTCACGCCGTAACGAACCGTATTGACCGGTTTGCTCTTGTCGTCGCTGTCGCCGCCTTCCGGGGTCGGCGATTGCGAGTCGAGCAGACTGCGCAAAGTCAGCGACAGCGTTCCGAGCTGACGCGACAGCGCCAGCGTCTCCGCCTGGTGCGGATCGAGTTCAACGGTTGCAGTCTTGCCGATCACGACCTTCTGGCCTTCTTTGTCCTCGACGTTCTGATCGATGGCGAGTACCCGGACGTTTCGCAGTACCGTTTCGCTGATGAATCTCTCGACACCGGTCACCTTCTCGGCCGCCTTGTCGCGGCGCGTCAGCACGATGTCGACGTGGTCGTTGGGCAGGATGAAGCCGGCGACGCCGGTGTCCGGCGAGACGTCGATCGCGACCGCGCGCATACCGTGCGGCAGAATGGCTGCCATGAAGCCGCCGCCCTTGCCGGCGACGACTTTGGAATCGCGGATCGGTTCACCGGCCATAACCGGCGTGCGCACGATGGCGCCGACGAAATCCTTGATCGCGTCCGGCCGGTCGGGCTTGCGGATGAAGCTCGATCCGGCCGAAGCAGCCGGCCAAGTCTGCCAGCCGACATCGGTCGCGCCGACGATTTGACCGGTATCGAGATTCGATTTTGCCACCAGCACCTCGACGGTCGCGAGTGGCGGCGGCGGTGGCGGCCCCTTGGGCGCTTCCGGCTGATGGCTGCCGCTCGCCAGGTAGGCGGCAACGCCGCCGGCGGCGAGAGCAACACCCAGGACGATGAGGCGCGCGGGTTTCATGACCCTTTAAACTTCCCAAAACGGCGCAAGCGGCGGGAGCAGCCGCTGCCTCGCGATTTCATCAGCTAAACGTCAAGGCATGGTTAATGAGGCGTATCCAAATCGCGTTAATTACGCGTTACGCCGGGGCTTTTTGCGACCCCACCCACGCCAGCGTGGTGCCGTCGCACGGGGTTAGCCGCCATTCGTTAACGAGTTATCGCCGCCATCCACTCGGTGTGCGGATAGACGAGCAGCGCCGCCGCCGCGAGCGCGATGCCGTAGGGAACGCCGGCATCGAGGCGATGCAGCCGCTCGGCCCATTCGCGGCCGACGAAAGGCCTGGGCAGCGGCATGGTCCGAAATTGGATGATCGCGAGCGTGAGCGCTCCGCCAAACAGCGACGCATACACCAGATAATCGGCCAGGTGGGCAAAGCCGAGCCACAGCACCGTAGCGGCCGCGAGCTTGGCGTCGCCGCCGCCGATCCAGCCACGCGTGAACATCGCAAATACAATAGCCAGCACGACCGCAGCCGCACCGGCATGCGAGATCATCTCGGCCGTGCTCATGCCGACCAGCAGCGCGAGCAGCCCAAAGCCGGCGACCAGGATGAGCGAAACGCGATTGGCGATCGTCATCGTGAACAGGTCGCTCGAGGCGGCGAACGCCATCATCGCCGGAAACAGCGTCAGTTCGATTGCGTCGATCACGAGCGTCATGGCTAGTGGTCCGATTCTAACATTCGCATCCGTGTTCGGCCCCCTCTCATGCGAATGTTAGAATCAAAAGGACCACTAGCAAGTATGTGTCTTAGTGGAGCTTTGGATTTGACATTCGCTTCACGAGTCCGCCGCGAGGTGGGTAGCGAATGTTAAATCCGCTCCACTAGCGGTTTAGCCGATGTGGGTTGAAAGCCGGTTAGCGGCCGTCGACAAAGCAAAAGGGCTCCGGCCGCCGGCCAGAGCCCTCTCGTAACATTCCAAGTGGGAGGCTTACTTGAGCTGGCTGGAGATCGAGCTGAACGTCGAATTCAGCTTGCTGCCAAGGCCGTTCACGACGGCGATAATGGCAACGGAGATGCCGGCAGCGATGAGGCCATATTCGATGGCGGTAGCGCCCGACTCATCCTTCACAAAACGCGAAACAAGGGTCTTCATAAGTTGGCTCCTTAGGTCCACACGTGGCTGTCTGAGCTCGACCCAAAGCCCGTTTTGCCGGATCGTTTGGATCAGCCCGAAACCTAGCCACGAGAACTTGCGATGCGGTTAAATCGACCGCGGAAACCCTGCACCATCAGGCCGTTCGGTATCGTAGTTAACGGCATGTTTCGGCTGTGTGTGAATTTGGCGCGTCATTGCGCGAACAGTCGCTTGAATCCTCGGATCGCCACACCGAACAACAATAGCCGAAGACTATTTCGGCGATGTAAGCCGGCAACATCAAATTGTTACGATTGGCGCAGTCCAGCAGCGCGCACGCCGCCCGGCTCGCGCAACTCGCCATTCATTGCCCATTAAGGCGCTTCCTCGATACCGTTGTGATCAAACACGGCGCCGCCATTTGCGGCGCGCGCACCGGGCGAACCGGTCAACAGCGGCTCATCAGATGAACCAGGAATTGCTCGCCTTCATCGTCAGCGTCGGCGAAACCGTTATGAAAAACATCCCGATCTCGCTTGGGCTCGCCGCCGCCTTCACGGTGCTGACCTACTTCTCGGCCTGCAATCCGGGCAAGCACTGGTGGCAAAAACCCGATCTGGTCACCGACCTCTGCTACTGGTTTTTTATCCCGGTCGTCACGCGATATCTGCGCATCGGCATGCTGGTTGCCGGCGCTGCGGTGTTGTTCGGCATAACCACCGCTTCCGGCCTGATCGCCTTCTATCAGAACGGCCATGGCCCGCTGGCGACACTGCCGTTAGCGGCGCAAATGATCGTCTTCATGATCGGCGAGGACTTCATCCTGTATTGGACGCACCGCCTCTTCCACCGCGACCGGCTGTGGAAATACCACGCCGTGCATCATTCATCCGAAGAGCTGGAATGGATCTCGGCGGCACGCTTCCACCCGGTCAATCTGTTTTTCGGCGCGGTGATCGCCGACGTCGTCATGCTGATCATCGGCATCTCGCCGGAAATCTTCATCGTGCTGGGACCGATCACCATCGCTCATTCGGCGTTCGTGCACGCCAATCTCGACTGGACGTTAGGTCCGTTCAAATATGTGATTGCAAGCCCGGTCTTTCACCGCTGGCATCACACTGCCGCCGAACGTGGCGGCGAGAAGAACTTCGCCGCGACTTTTCCGGTCCTCGACCTGATCTTCGGCACCTTCTACATGCCGGCGGGCGAGTTGCCCGACCACTACGGTATCGCCGACCGGCAGTTTCCGACGACCTTCGGCGCGCAGCTGGTGCACCCGTTCACCAAGTAGTGGACCACCCTCCGCAAGCGGGGGTCCGCGCGCCTGAGCCGGCGGCAAATTTGCATTTCTTTCATCAATTTGGCGTCAAGTAGAAGCGTGCGTTTGTAAGAGTTCCGCGTAGCGTATCGGAGTGTAGCGATGGCCGCGTTGTGCACGCGAGGCTGGGCCAAGGCAGGCCCGCTCTGCTGGGTGTTTGCCGCCCTGCTGCCGATCGCCCTGACCGCGCCGGGTGCCGCGGCCGCGCCTCCGCCGCCCGAACCAATCGTCGTTCACCTCGATCAAGCCCGGATACTGCACTTGCCCGACCGGGCCGCGACCGTCGTGGTCGGCAACCCGCTCATCGCCGACCTTTCGATTCAGCCGGGCGGCCTTGCCGTGATCACCGGCAAAGCCTACGGCGCGACCAATTTCATCGTCATGGACAAGTCGGGCGACGTCCTGACCGAGAAAACCATCGAGGTGGCGGGGCCGAGCGATAATATCGTGGTGGTCTATACCGGTCAGACCCGGCAAACCTATAGCTGCACGCCGGACTGCTCGCCGCGGATCACGCTGGGCGACACCGGCATCAAAGACTTCGACAAAGACACCCAACTTTACAACGACTTCTTCACCGGCGCGATGACTCAGGCCGTCACGCGCAACTTGCAAGCCTCCGGCGCCGGCGCCCTTAGCTCGGGTCACTGACGATTGAAGCTTAAGCCGGAATCGGCAGTGCCGTCGTCGACTTGATCTTTTCCATCGCAAATCGCGAGGTGACATTCTTGAGTGGCACCGTCGCGATCAGCCGTTTGTAGAAGGCGTCGTAACCGGCCATGTCTGGCACCACGACGCGCAGCATGTAATCGACGTCGCCGGCCATCCGATAAAACTCCATCACTTCCGGCATGGCGCCGACGGTTTTGGCGAAGCGTTCCAGCCATTCCTGCGAGTGGTCGCCGGTTTCCACCGAGACGAACACGCTGATGCCAAGCCCGATGCGATCTTGATCGACCAGCGCGACGCGTCTGAGGATTACGCCGTCGGCTTCCAGACGCTGGATACGTTTCCAGCATGGCGTGGAGGATAGCCCGACCTTGTTGCCGATGTCGGCAACCGAGAGGGAGGCGTCGTTCTGCAACACCCCGAGGATTTTGCGGTCGATAGCATCCATGGAATATTATTCCAATAATCCGCCAATGGATGGGTTTACATAGAAAAAAATACCAACGCAAGCCCTATTTCGGGCGCTTCAGCGCGCCGGGGCGGGGTGTTCCGCCACAAACGCCTCGAGTTCAGCCCGCGTCGGCGTGCCGGTGGAACCGCCCATGCGACTACACTTGATGCCGGCGACAGCCGCGCCAAAGCGCAATGCATCCGGTTCGGAACGCCCTTCAGCAAGCGCCAACGCAAATCCTCCGTGCAGCGAATCGCCGGCGCCGAGCGTATCGATCGCCCGCACGGCAAAAACCGGCACGCGCTGCAGCGCACGGCCTTCGAGATAGAGAATATCGTTCGGTCCATTGCTCACCGCCAGGAAGGCCTGGGTATGCCCGGCCATCTTTTGCAGCCCTGCAGCCAGATCGCTGCACCCGGTCGTGGCGATGAGGCACTCGGACGAAAACACCACATGCGTCGCGGCGCCAAACAGTGGATCGTCCGCGGTCGTCGGCTTGTCGGCGTCGACCACGACACGCAGACCGCGCCGCCGTGCCGCCTCGCAAATCGGCTGCACGAACGGCGGATAGCGATTGTCGGCAAGAACGAGATCGGCGAACTCCACCACCGCGCGCGGATCGCGCGGCGTCACCGTCGCAATGCGCTGGTCGCGGTAGGTCACGATCGTTCGGTCGCCGTGCGCATCGATGAAAATCGCCGAAAGGGCGGTGGCTAGTCCATCGACCCGCTGACAATCGCCGGTATCCACCTGTTCGCGCGCCAGCGCCGCGAGCACGCGGTCGCCGTTATCGTCTTTCCCGGCCGGGCCGCCGAGCGGACCCACGAGTTTGGCTTTGCCGCCGAGGCGCGCGATGGCAACAGCCGCGTTCGCGGCACAGCCGCCGTTGACGATAAAAAAGTCCGTCGCTTCGGCTTTGGTGTCGGGCAACGGCAGCGTCTCGACGCGAAACACTTCGTCGAGCACGATGATACCGGTGCAGAGGATGCGCGGCGGCGCCGGCGGTTGCGCCATCACGCCACCAACACGTCGGCGCCGCGCTCGATAAAATCGCGGATGATGTGATGGGCGATCGCGACCGGCGGAGGCGTTGCCAAGCCGTCGGGATGCTTGCACTCAAGCATCAGCCGAAGTTCGCCGCGATCGAACCAGCGCGCCTCTTCGATCTCGCTTTTGTCGATGACGATCGCTTCCGTCAGCGCCTCGGCGTGACAGCCGATCATCAGTGAGGAGGGAAACGGCCAAGGCTGCGATGCAAAATAGGTCACGCGCCCGCAGCCGACGCCGACCTCCTCGCGGATTTCACGCCGCGCCGCCTCCTCGATCGATTCGCCCGGCTCGGCAAAGCCCGCCAGACACGACCACATCGTTGCCGGAAAACGCGGCGAGCGGCCGAGCACGCAGCGGTCACCGGCAATCGCCAGCATGATCACCACTGGATCGGTGCGCGGAAAATGCTCGGCCTTGCAGGACGGGCAATCGCGCCGCCAGCCGCCCTGGGCGGGATCGGTGGCCGCGCTGCAATTCGGGCAGAACCGATGGCGGGCATGCCAGCCGAGGATCGCCTTGGCCTCCGCCAACGGCGGCAGATGATCGGCAGCGACAATGCCTTGCACCGCGATCGAGCGAAGATCGATCAGCTTGAGGTCGCCGCGCGCTTTCAGCGGCTCGACCGAAGCCGTATCGAGCGCGGCGCCAAAACGCGGCGCCTCCTCGAGCAAACCGAGAAATACGGTTTCACGCGGGTTGCCGCATGCCCGCGCCTCAGCCGATGAAAACAATGGGTCGAAACCCTCACCATTTTTCTTCAGGACCACCTGATCCCCCGCAATCAGGTAGAACCCGGCACTCCCGTTTTTCGCCATGGCCGCGAGCGCGGCGGCGTCGCCGCGCTGGACGGCGGCGCGCTCAAGACGGCTTCCGGCATAGGCCTGTGGTGGAGGGGTAAGCGCGGAGTCTCGGGGCACGACCGCGATAGAAGCCGCGCGGTCGATCCAGGTCAAGCGGTCGATCCCGATCACGGTGCAGCGCACAACGGCGGGCGCGGAACTTTTGTCGGCGCCGCCGACTTACGGTGTGACGGCTTGCCCGTCCAGGAGATTTTCTATGCAATCCGATCCGCTCGCCGCCGCAGCAGTCGATACCCACTCCGGCGTGTCGTGGGCGGCAATCGCCGCGGGCGCGGTCGGCGCGGCAGCGCTTTCGCTGCTTTTGATTGCTTTCGGAGCCGGGATCGGTTTTTCGGCGATATCGCCTTGGAGCGACTCCGGCGTATCGGCCGCGAGCTTTCAGATCGGCACCGGAATATACCTCGTCATTGTCAGCGTGATGTCGTCAGCGATCGGCGGCTACCTCGCCGGACGCTTGCGGACCAAGGCAGTCGGACTGCACACCAACGAGGTCTTCTTCCGCGACACCGCCCATGGATTTTTAGCCTGGGCGTTTGCCACCCTGATCGGCGCGACGGTGCTGACCTCGACGATCGGCTATCTCGCGAATGGCGCAACCGCCGGCGTCGGCGGAGCCGCGCAATCAGCACGTGACGTCAATCCATCGGACATTTACGTCGACAGGTTGCTACGGACCGCTCCCTCTCCGCAGGGAACCGCTAGCGCCACGGCGCCGACGCCTGCGGCGGCTAACGAAAGCGCGACGCCGGCCAATCCAAATCAACCGGCGACCAGCGCCGCTGCGGGCTTGCCGAATGCGGGACGAACGCGCGCCGAAGTGCTGCGTTTGTGGACTGCCGATTTTCACAGCGATCGGGATTTAACTGCGTCCGATCGGGCCTACGTTACGCAGATCGTCGCTGCGCACACTGGGTTGAGCCAGGCCGATGCCGAGAAACGGGTTAACACGGTGGTAGCGGAGGCGAAAACCGCCGCCGATGAGGCGCGCAAAGCCGCCGCGCATCTTTCGTTCTGGCTGACCGCAGCGATGCTGTTCGGCGCATTTGCCGCGAGCCTCACCGCGGCGGAAGGCGGTGCATTACGCGACGGCACCTGGAACGATCGCGTCCTTACCCCCCGCACAATATAAGGAGGCGAATATGGGCAGAGGAATTTTACTTTGGCTTCTGGGCGTCCCGTTACCCATCATCATTCTGCTGGCGATTTTCTGGCATTAATTTTTCCGCAAAGCCGCACCGCACAGCAGCAGGGCGGCTTAAGGATCGGCAGGAAAACAGTGGCGGCGCTAGTGCAAAGCGAGCGATGAAATAGCGACGTTCACCGCGCCCTTGGCGTCGGCAATGATGCGCAAGGTCTTGTTGTCGTAGGCGATGCCTGTCAGCCGCAAATCGTCGATCGCGACGGTGGCGGAAATCGCCGCGCTTTGTCCGGTGAAATCGGCAACCGCGGCGCCGATGCGCTTCTTCGCGTCGGCGGCAAATGGCTTCAAGTCGATGATCGCCTGCTCGGCCAGCGCTTTCTGCAAATAGGGCACCGCGGCCTGTGCCGCCTCGCCGACAAGCCCGAACGCCGCCTTCGACTTCACGTCGATCGCGATATCGGTAAAGCGCAGGATCTGTCGCTCCTGATCGAGCACCGGGCGGCCCCAGACATGCACCGTCGCATCGGCACCGACGGCGAAGAAACCGCGCTTCTTGACGTTGACCAGGAGCGAAATCAGCAAACGGTCGCCGGACGGCGCGATCGCGGTCTGTTTGATCGTCGTCGCGAACGAACCGGAGCCGTCCTCCGGGAAGGTTTTGCCGTTGAACTGCGCCTCGACCAGGCGACCGACCTCGGTGAACGGCACATCGATCGGCACCGCGATGTCGAGCGTGCCTTCGTTGGCCTGCGGCACCAGTTCAAGTTGGCCCGGAAACGGGCAAACTGGCTTGGTCTCGTTCGGCACGATGCGGGTTTCCGCCTGCACGCCGATCAGGAGCGTCACCGCTTTGGCGTCGATCTTCGGTTGGGCGGCGATCGCTTTGATCGGGCGGATTTCGAGCCACAGCTTCGGCATGCCGGCCGCTGCCGCGCCGAGCGAAATCGCGCGGCAGAGCTTGCTCCATTCGCTGCGCGCCGCCAGCTCGATGAACGGGTCGTTGCGTAATCGCGTTTCCAGCGCGTTGGTCTGCTCGCGCACCACATTGTCGAGCACCGGCTTCACCTCGTTGGAAACGCTGAGCTTGATGCCGGCAATTGGAAGAACGACATCGACGACGTTAGCCTGCGCGGTCAAATTCGGCGAAAGCCGCCAGTTCGGCTCGATGGTCGGCCGGGAAATCGCCGTCACGGTGCCGCGGATGTCGGCATGCTGATTGAACGCCTTGCCGGCGAGCGACTCGACCTGTTGGCCGACGTTGCCGCCGATGATGTTGCCGAGCGCACCGCCGAGCGCGTTGGTCGCGCTGCCAAGCCCGCCGGTGACGGTGCCAAGCGCCTCGAATGTGCCGGAGAGCGGCGTGTTGATGACCAGTGCGTCCGGTCTTCCGGTCACACTCAGCGGCCCGCGCGTGATGTTGAAATTGAGCTGCGCGTTGGAAAGGATTTTTGAAACCGGATTGGCCGGCTTGCCCGAGAGATTGCGCGGCGCCTGCGCCTCGAGCGCATCGCCGATCGCCGTGATGGCGATCGCCGCCGGTGCGAGCACCGTCGACGTGCCGGCAAGCGGCTGCAAGGGTGGCATCGACACCAAAGCCGGACGGTCCTGTTGCAGCGAAGCCGGCGCCACCGGCCAGAGCACGTTCATCAGCAGCGTCGCGCCGACGAAAGCGATGACCACAATAATCAGGCCGAGGATAATCGTGCGAACGTTCATGTTGGCGTGCTTGACCGAGGAAGCTGCAATCTACCCTTCCGCTGTCCCTTGCGGGAAGGGGGTCGCCAAACCTTGCTTTCTCCCCCCTCGCGGCCGATATAGGAGCCGGGAGGTTGGCGGTGGACGAGCCACTCGCCAATCGGGTCAGGTCCGGAAGGAAGCAGCCCTAACGAGCGCGATTCGGGTCGCTCGTCAGCCTCCCACCCTTTCATATGAATGTAGCCCGCGTTGAGCGACGCGAAATGCGGGGACAATCGGCCCGCATATACGCTAAGGCGGATTTCGCCTCGCTCAATCCGGGCTACGCTGTTTTGAAAGCCAAAGGCTCAAGGCTGCGATGAACGATGTTACCAACCAGGCCGGCACCTACCGCGTGTTGGCGCGTAAATACCGGCCGGCAACCTTCGCCGACTTGATCGGCCAGGATGCGATGGTGCGCACGGTTTCGAATGCATTCGAAGCCGGCCGTATTCCGCAAGCATGGATCCTCACTGGCGTGCGTGGCGTCGGCAAGACGACGACCGCGCGGATTCTCGCACGCGCCCTCAATTACGAACTGCCGGATGGCTCGATCACCGCGCCGACCATCGCCATGCCGGCGCTCGGTGTCCATTGCCAGGCGATCATGGAAAGCCGGCATCTCGACGTGATCGAGATGGACGCCGCTTCCCACAACGGCGTCGAGGACGTGCGCGCCATCAATGACGCCATCCGCTATGCGCCGGTGTCGGCCCGCTACAAGGTCTACATCCTCGACGAAGTGCACATGCTGTCCGGCGCCGCCTTCAACGCGCTACTCAAGACACTGGAAGAGCCGCCGCCGCACGCCAAATTCGTGTTCGCCACCACCGAAATCCGCAAGGTGCCGATCACCGTGCTGTCGCGCTGCCAGCGCTTCGATTTGCGGCGGGTCGATGCCGGCCTGTTGGTCAAGCATCTGCAAGGCATCGCCGGCAAGGAGGCGATCACCACCGAGCCGGAAGCGCTGGCGTTGATCGCGCGTGCCGCCGAAGGCTCGGTGCGCGATGCGCTTTCGCTGTTCGACCAGGCGATCGCGCATTCCGGTGCTTCAGGCGCCGGCAATTCAACGACAATTTCGGCCGGACCGGTTCGTGCCGAGGACGTGCGGCAGATGCTTGGCCTTGCCGATCGCGGCAAGATCATCGACCTGTTCGAGGCGCTGATGCGCGCCGATCTGCCGCGAGCGCTTGCCGAAGTGCGCGATCAGTATGACGCCGGCGCCGATCCAGCCATGGTGCTCGGCGACCTCGCCGAGTTCACGCATTTCGTCACTCGGATCAAAGTGGTTCCATCGCTCGCGGACGATCTGTCGCTGACGGAAGCCGAGCGCACGCGCGGACGCGCCTTCGCCGCCAAACTGTCGATGCGCGTGCTCGCCCGCGCCTGGCAGATGCTGCTCAAGGGCATCGAAGAAGTGACATCCTCCGGCCGGCCGCTCGCCGCCGCCGAGATGGTCCTTGTCCGTATCGCTTACGCCGCCGATCTGCCGACCCCGGACGAAGTTGTCCGCTCGCTTGGCGAAAGCGCGCGCGGCAACGGCGGTGCGCCGTCGCCGTCCAGTCAGTCGTCGCCGCGGTCGGAACCGCCGGCTCGCGCCGATACCCAGCGCGGTGACGTTCCGCGTGGCGGTACGCGCGCCGCATTGGCCGCCGCGCCGGCGGGAATGCCCGTCAATGCGCCAGTCGCGCGCGTCGATCCGACCGCGGTGACCGCAGCCGTCGTGCGGAATTTCGAGGAACTGGTGTCGCTCGCCGCCGAGAAACGCGACCTCGCGCTCAAGAGCGCGCTGGAGCGCGACGTGCGGCTTGTCCGCTTCGAAGACGGCCGGCTGGAAATCGCGCTCGAGGCGAGCGCGCCGAGGACGCTGACTGGTGAATTGTCGAAAAAACTTTCCGAGTGGACCGGCCGGCGATGGATGGTGATTGTCTCGGCGGAGACCGGGGCCCCGAGCCTTCACGCCCAGGCGCAGACCCGCGAAGCCGAGCTGAAGGACGATGTCCGCGGCGATCCGCTGGTACAGGCAGTGCTGGCGCGTTTTCCGGGCGCCGAGATCGTGAACGTGCGCTTGCCGGACGATTCGCCCGCCGCACCCAATGAAATCGAGCACGATACGGCCGATCTTGGCCGCTCCGACAATGAATAATGCACGAGTGACGGGATGGTAGATTTTCTCGGCCTGATGAAACAGGCCACCGAACTCAAATCCAAAATGGAGGCGATGCAGGCCGAGCTCGAACGGATCGAGGTCGAAGGCAGCGCCGGCGGCGGTCTGCTGACGATCACGATGTCCGGCAAAGGCGAGTTGCGAGCGACCCGCATCGACGACTCGCTGGTCAAACCTGACCAGAAGGGAATCCTCGAGGATCTGTTTGTCGCCGCCCACGCCGATGCCCGCCGCAAACTCGAAACCGTGTTGCAGGAGCGGATGCAGGCGCTCACCGGCGGCTTGCCGCTGCCGCCCGGAATGAAGTTGTTTTGATGACGATCGCGATGAATAACGAATCGGGCCGCTGCGTTCTCTCTCCCCTTGTGGGAGAGGGGTTGCCTGCAAGGCCTACAAATCCAACTCCCCTCCCCACCCCTCCCCCGCAAGGGGGGAGGGAGCACGCATCAGCAAGCCGCGCGGTACAATAATTGCGATGCCCGCCGTTGTCGCCGGTCCCGAGATCGAACGCCTGATCCAGCTGCTCGCCCGCTTGCCGGGGCTGGGGCCGCGTTCGGCGCGGCGCGCGGCGCTGTTCCTCATCAAGAAACGCGAACTTGTAATGGCGCCGCTCGCCACCGCGTTGCAAACCGCGATCGAGAAGATCGAGGTGTGCGGGATTTGCGGCAACATCGACACCCAGAATCCGTGCGCGGTCTGTACCGATCCGCGCCGCGAAGCATCCGCCCTTGTCGTCGTGGCCGACGTGGCCGATTTGTGGGCGCTCGAGCGCGCGCATGCCATCAACGCGCGCTATCACGTCCTCGGCGGCACGCTATCGCCGCTCGACGGCGTCGGCCCGGATAATCTGACCATCGATGCGCTGGTCAAGCGCGCGCACGATGCTTCCGTGCACGAGATCATTCTTGCCCTCAACGCAACGGTCGACGGCCAGAGCACCGCCCACTACATCACCGACCTCCTGCATGACGCTAACGTCAAGGTCACGCGGCTGGCACATGGCGTGCCGGTCGGCGGCGAACTCGATTACCTCGACGAGGGGACGCTGGCGGCTGCGATGCGCAGCCGAACGCCGTTTTAGCCATGATGCGACTTGCTGCCCGCAAAACAGTCACCCTCCGCCTACGCAGCGACCAGACTCCGCGTAAACGGCGCGAACCGCGCAG
>Ga0307373_10008066_pt1 | contig 16181 bp, 16 predicted proteins | sample OX2MG_FD_202534 | JGI IMG/M metagenome (GOLD analysis project Ga0307373, IMG submission 202534) | Soil microbial communities from Risofladan, Vaasa, Finland - OX-2 | ecosystem: Environmental > Terrestrial > Soil > Coastal area > Acid sulfate soil | place: Finland: Risofladan, Vaasa | collected... | reverse complement strand
TCACGTCCAGCACCCAGCGCCACTCCTCCACCGGTATCTCCCAGGTAAGTCCGAAGTGACCGCCGACGCCGGCGTTGTTGCACACCACATGGACGGTCCCGAAGCGGTCCCGGGCCGCCTCGGCCAGGGCGTCCACCGAGGCCGGATCGGTCACGTCGATGATGACGGGGAATACCTCGGCGCCGGCTCGGGCCGCGGCAAGACGGTCGGCGGCGGCGGTCAGAGCGGTCTCCTCGATGTCGGCCACCACCACCGACATGCCCTCGGCCAGAAAGCTGGCGGCCATCGCCTCTCCGAGGCCCCCGGCCCCACCGGTCACGACCGCCACCTTGCCCTGCAACTGATCCATGCTCTCTCCCGCTCCGATCCGAAACGCCCATCGGAGCGCAGACCAGCGGGTGACGCAAGTGCGCCAACTGTCGCCCCGAGCGGGCGGATGGTCAGTGACTCAGCCGGCGGGCGGTCAGGCCCGCGGCGGGGGTGGAACGAGCTCAGGCAGCCAGGTGGACGCCGGTGGCCCGCTCCAGCATCGACACCTCGGCGCTGGTGAGCCCGGCCCGGAAGGCGAAGCTCTGGCGGGAGACGCCCGCTTCGGCGGCCTTCTGGACGGCCACGAACAACGGACCCCGGCTGGCGCGGCTGGCGACAGGCCGGTCGGCAACGGCGCTGGGACTGGTCATGAACAGATCATCGGCATCACCCGGGGAATCCTTGAGCCTGCAAAGCTCGGCAGGGTGAGCGACCAACCGCAACCGGTCGGCCTGTATGAAGGATTGCTGACCACCCGGGCCATCCGCCGCTACCGGCCCGACCGGGTGCCGGATGAGGCTCTGCGCGATATCCTCTTTGCCGCCTCCCGGGCCCCCAGTGGTTCCAATCGCCAGCCCTTCCGGTTCCTGGTGCTGACTGACGGCCCCAACGCCGGCCGGGCCAAAGCCCTGATCGCGTCGGCGGCCCAGCGTATCTGGTCGGCCAAGGCCGCGGGTGACGGCTACGACCGCGGCAGCGGTGCTGAGCAGGGATCACCCAAGGCCCGCATGGCCGCCACCATGGACCGCTACGTGGCCGACTTCGAGTCCGTCCCCGTTCTGATCCTGCCCTGCCTGGTCCGCTACCGCCCACCCACCCCCACCGAGGGGGCTTCGGTCTACCCCGCCGTCCAGAACCTGCTCCTGGCCGCCCGGGCTCTCGGCTACGGCGGGGTCATCACCCACTTCCACGCCCCGGTGGAGGCCGAACTGCGCCACCTGCTCGGCATACCCGATGACACCCTGGTGGCCGCCACCGTCACCCTGGGGGTGCCGGAGGGCCGTCACGGGCCGGTGCGACGCCGGCCGCTGTCGGAGCTGGTCTATTCCGAAACATGGGGCGAGGCCCCAGGGTGGGCCACGGATCCGCCCGGGACCAGGCACACTTCAGCCGGACCACCCCGCCCCGGGCCGCCTTCGTCTGGCTGAGCCGGCCGTCCGATCGAGGCGGGTTCAGACCAGCTGGTTGCGGATGGTCCCGATTCCCTCGATGGTGCTCTCCAGAACCTGGCCGGGAGAGAGGAAGAGCGGTGGGTTGCGACCCATTCCGACTCCGGCCGGGGTGCCGGTGAAGATGATGTCCCCGGGCCAGAGGGTCACCACCGCCGACAGCTTGGCTATGAGGCTCGGTACGCCGAAGACCATGCCCGAGGTGCGTCCGTCCTGGCGGACCTCACCGTCCACCGAGCACGTGAGGCGCAGGTCATCCGGGTCATCCAGCTCATCGGCGGTCACCAACCAGGGGCCGGTGGGGGCGAAGCCGGGGAAGGACTTGCCCAGGGAGAAGTGGGTCCCGGCCGCCCGCTGGACGACCCGCTCGGAAAGGTCCTGACCCACGGTCAGGCCGGCCACCACCGACCAGGCGTCCTCCTCGCTGATGCCCCGGCCGCCCCGGCCGATGACCACCACCAGCTCCACCTCCCAGTCGACGTTGGCGCTGGGCAGGGAGACGGTGGCGAAGGGCCCGGCCAGCGAGCTCTGGAACTTGGTGAACACCGCCGGCTCCGGGGGAAGCTGGGAGCCGGTCTCCTCCACGTGGTCCCGATAGTTGAGGCCGATAGCGAAGACCTGTCTGGGATTGGGCGAGGGCGGTCCGAGCCGGCCGGCGGGCAAGGGGTCGGGCAGAGCCTTGGCGGTGCCAATGTCCCATTCGGTCGCGGCCACCTCGGCCCAGCGCTCATAGGCGGAGGTCAGGTCGGGCCCGAAGCGGCCGTCCGAACCTCGCTCCACGTCGATGGCCCCCGCTCGGGTGACGACGGTGGCTCTTCCGTCCAGATTGGCCAGTCTCACCCGGTCACCCTACGGTCCCGAGCCGCTACGGTCGGCCACCACACCAACGGGACCATCGGGGGATCCTTTGAGCATCCGCGGTAAGGCCTACATGGCCGGAATCTTCGAGCACCCGGGCCGAGAGCTCCCGGACAAGACCACCGCCCAGATACACGCCGAGTCGGCGGCGGGGGCGCTGGCTGATGCCGGGCTGAGCTTCGCCGACGTGGACGGCTACTTCTGCGCCGGTGACGCTCCGGGCTTCGGCCCGCTGTCGATGGCCGACTACATGGGCCTTTCCTGCTCCTATGTCGACAGCACCGAGATGGGCGGGTCGACCTACGTGGCCCACGTCGGCCACGCCGCCTCGGCCATCGCCATGGGCAAATGCACCGTCGCTCTCATAACTCTGGGAGGCAAACCCCGCACGGGCGGCCAGGGGCCGGGCGGGGCCGGGCGGATGGGGACCGCCCCAGAGTCCAATTTCGAGGGCCAGTGGGGAATCCCGGGGGCGGTGGGCGGCTACGCCCTGGCCGCCTCCCGACATATGTACGAGTTCGGCACCACCAGTGAGCAGCTGGCCGAGATCAAGGTGGCCGCCAGCCTCCACGCCCAGTACAACCCAAACGCCTTCCTCCGCAAGGTCGTCACGGTTGAAGAGGTCCTCGACTCCCCCATGGTCTCCAGCCCGCTGCGACGGATGGACTGCTGCGTGGTGACCGACGGGGGCGGCGCCCTGGTGGTGGTGGCCCCCGAGATCGCCAGTCAGCTGTCCGGGCCTAAGGTCAAGGTGCTCGGCCACGGTGAGGCCCCGAAGCACACCAACAACGGACGAATAGACCTCACCCACAGCGGCGCCGTCTGGTCGGGGCCCCGAGCCTTCAGCGAGGCCGGGGTCAGCCACGCCGACATCGACTACGCCTCCATCTACGACTCCTTCACCATCACCGTGCTCATGACCCTGGAAGACCTGGGCTTCTGTGAGAAGGGCAAAGGCGGCGAGTTCGTCTCCGACGGGGCCCTGGTCTCTCCCGGGGGCAAGCTTCCCTTCAACACCGACGGCGGCGGACTGTGCAACAACCACCCCACCAACCGGGGCGGGATCACCAAGGTCATCGAAGCCGTGCGCCAGCTGCGGGGCGAGGCCCATCCGAAGGTGCAGGTGCCCGACTGCCAGATCGCCCTGGCCCACGGCACGGGCGGGTCCCTCGGGACACGTATGGGCAGCGCCACCCTCATCCTCGGACAGGAGGACTCATGACCACCACCGCCGAAGCCGGCGGGCTGCCGGCCCCGGAGCCGTACCCGAACACCGAAGACGCCCCCTTCTGGGCCGGCACAGCGGAAGGTCGCCTGGTCCTGCCCAAGTGCACCAACTGCGGCACGGTCATCTGGTATCCGCGCCAGTTCTGTTCGGAGTGCTCCGGACGGGATGTCGAGTGGTTCCAGGCCAGCGGTCGGGGGACGATCTACGCCCGCACGGTGGTGCATCGGGCCCAGGGCCCATGGCGGGATGCGGCCCCTTATGTCATCGCCTACGTCGAGTTGGAAGAGGGACCGCGGGTCCTCACCAACATCATCGGCGTCGATCCCGCCGCGGTAGAGGTGGGCCAGGAGGTTCATGCCGTCTTCATCCCGGCCGGGGCCCACAGGATCGTGCGCTTCACCCGCTGAAGCATCGCGGGTGTCCCATCTCATCCCTGCGGGTGGGCCCCAGCCTCGTTAATCAGTCCGTAAGGTGGCCGTGCGCACACTGGTCCGGTGCAGTCGTCCACGATCGGCGTTGCCTTCGGGAAAGGCGCACCGGTCCGGGACGTGAGGCGGCGTGGCGGCCGGGATCTGCCAGCCCGCTTGAGGCTCTGGATGCCGAATATCGCCGTCGGCTTGGGCGGTCTCGGCCTGGGGGCGACCATCGGGTCGGTGTTGACCAATGAGACCCGTACGCAGCTGGCCCAAGCCGGCGGGCCGGCCAGCTTCATAGGAAGCCTGACGGGGATGATCGGTGCGTATCTGGCCCTGCTGATGGTGCTGCTGATCAGTCGGATCCCGCTGGTCGAGAGGGTGATGGGCCAAGACGGTCTGCTCCGCTGGCACCGGCGCCTCGCTCCGTGGCCCATTGCGCTGTTGGCGGCCCATGCCGTGTTCATCACCATCGGATATGCCGAGGCTGCCCACAGTGGCTTGCTCCATGAGGTCGGCACCCTCCTAGGCTCCTATCCAGGAATGATCACCGCCACCGTCGGCCTAGCCCTCATGCTGGTGATCGGTCTTGTGTCGCTGCGCGCCATCCGCAGCAGACTGCGCCGCGAGACCTGGTGGCTCATCCATCTGTACATGTACCTGGCCCTTGCCATCTCCTTCGCTCACGTCATCGTGCTTGGGCCATCCTTCGTCGGCCATCCCCTGGCCCGACTGATGTGGTCGGTGCTCTGGGCCGGGACGGCGGGTGTCGTCATCACCTATCGCTTCGGCCTGCCCATATTCCGCAGTCTCCGGCACCGCCTCACGGTCGTCGAAGTACGCCGCGAGGCCCCCGGCGTCGTATCCATAATCTGTCGGGGCCAGAAGCTCGAGCGCCTGCAAGTCAGGGGCGGTCAGTTCTTCGAGTGGCGGTTTCTGACTCCTGGCCTATGGTGGCAGGCGCATCCCTACTCGCTGTCGAGGCTCCCACAGCCGCGGACTCTGCGCCTGACAGTCAAGGACGTCGGAGATCACTCTCGAGCCCTTGCCAGTCTCCGCCCGGGGACAAGGGTCGCCTTCGAAGGTCCTTACGGGGCCTTTACCCGGGAGGCACGCACACAGCGCAAGGTGGCCTTGATTGCCGGCGGAATAGGGGTCACAGCCCTGCGCTGTCTCCTGGAGGACCTACCGCGTAGTTCCGATCCCGTTGTGGTGCTTCGCACCTCGACCGCGGAGGACCTGGCCCTCCACGCCGAAGTCGCCCAGCTGGTGAGAGACCGCCGCGGTCGGCTCCACGAGGTGGTGGGCCGGCGCCACGAGATCGCCTTGGATAGCACGGCCCTGCTCCGGCTCATTCCCGATCTGTTTGGCCGAGACGTCTTCGTCTGCGGCCCGCAGGGATTCGTCGATGACCTGTCCACCACGTTGGGGTCGAGCGGGATGCCAGCCGGTCAACTCCACTACGAGGCCTACGCCCTGTGATCGAGATGACCTTCCGATCGCCTTCCTGGAGGAGACATGCCTAAACCCAGGCCGCTCAAGCCGGTCATCGCCCTCGGCACCACCGCTGTGGGGTTGGCCGTTGTGCTCGGACTTCATCCCCATGGGTCCACCGCGGTTCTGGCCGGCGCCTCGGCGGGACCGGCCAGTGCCGGTTCTGGCCGTGCTCCACAGACGACCACCACCAGCACGTCGAGGCCTCCGGCCGTGGCGAGCCAGTCCGGCCCGACGACTGCGGCCTCGAGTGGTCCGCGCAGCGCCACGGGAAAGTTGGAGCAATACGGATACGGGGATTTGGCCGTCCGTGTGACGGTAAACGGAACTCGCATAACCAATGTCGTCGTCGCCAAGCTGCAGGTGGCGGAACCCACCTCGGGCCAGTACGCCGCCCAGGCGGACCCAATGCTGTGCAGTCAGGCTCTGTCGATGCAGACCTGGCAGATCGACGGGGTCTCGGGGGCGACCTACACCAGCGAGGCCTTTGCCTACTCTCTCCAGTCGGCTCTCAACCAACTCCACTTCGCCTGAGCTCCCCTACGAGCCAACCATCCGTCATTGGACGTAGCTGAACTCCATGCCGTTGGATGTCCCCGCCCCGGTGGTCACTGTTACTGCCACGGTGCGCGGCGAGCCCGGAGGCCGAGGTGGAACCGAGGCCCGACAGGTGGTTTGGCTGGGACAAACGGTAGAGGCGGGCCGAGGCCCGAAGTAGACCACGACCTGTCCGGTGGGGCTGAAGAAGCCCTTTCCTGACAGGGTTACGCTCTGACCTGCCAATCCGGAAGACGGCCCCAGTCCGGACAGCACGGGGCCGCTACCATCGCCTGAGGCGAGACCCGCGGCGCCCGGCGCAGTGCCGCGGGAGGGTCCGGCATTGGGAACAGTCCCAGCGGTGCTTGATCGGAATGACGAGGCCAGGCGCGGGTCCAGGGTGGCGAGGACGAGTGCACCGAGCACCATGACCGCCGCAGCTCCGGTGACGGCGCAGGCCAACTTGAGGCTCCGCAGCCATCGGTCTGATTTCGAGCCACGCTGTCCGCTAGGCACGGGTCCAGTCGGGAGACCAACCGTCGGGTAGCTCGCTGTCATCTCGTCCCACCCCCCAGTCTGTCACCAGGGTCAGCCAAATCAACTCGCCCCGCGGCAACAGGACAGTTCAGCGTATTTGGCGCCAGAAGCCGCGGGCGGCGGCCACCACCACATCGGCGCAGACCTCCAGAGGCAGGGCCGTGCTGTCCAGGACGAGGTGGTAGAGCGAGAGGTCGCGCCAGTCCCGTCCGTACAGACGGCGAAGGTACGTCTCCCTGACCGAGTCGGTGTCCGCCCGCCGGCGTCGCGCCGTGTCCTCGTCTATCTCTCCTATCCAGGTGGCCTGCCGGATCCGGGCCTCTTCGGGCCCGTCCAGACGGACGTGGAAGGCGTGCTTGGCCAATACCGAGGAACCCCAACCGAGAATGACGCCGTCGGCGGAGGCGAAGGCCCCCACCCGGGCCTGGGCCTGGAGGCGGACCTCCTCATCCCTGCTCCCGGGGACCACGGCCCCAACCCCGGCGGTTCCGTCGGGCCCGGCGGCGAAGCTGGACAGAAGCCGGGTCAGGAAACCTTCGGTCCGCTCCTCCTCGCTGGCTGACTCGGCGTCTGGGCGGACGTCGGCCGACCGGGCGACGGGCACGGCCCGGTCCAGGAAGGGAAAGCCGAGGGCGGAGGCGACGGCCGGCGCCACGATGCTGCCGCCGGCGCCGTAGGCGGCGGAGAAGGTGACCAGTCGAGCCATGTCCGACCCAGGCTAACTAGCCGGCCGGAACGGCCACCGCCACGGCGGCATCCAGGGCCCCGGGCTCGGATGGGTTCAGGCGCTCGGCTACCGGCTCGCCTTTGGCTCCCACCCCGCACAACTTCTGCCAGGCCGAGGGGATCCGGCCGGGCTTCAAAGCCCCGGCGTCGATGAGGGCGGACAGCAGGGGGCGTAGGGCCCGGTGGCGCAGACCCACCCGCTGGGGGGAGCGGTTGGCCTTCCTCCAGGTCTCCCAGCCCGGCAGCCCCACCGTCTCGTAGACCCCCGGATGGACCAGCAAGTCGAACATCCCGCCCACGATGAGAGGCGCCACCCGCCGGATCATGAAGCGCTCGAAGCGGCCGGCCTTCTCCCACAGTTCGGGCAGGATCAGCCGGGCGAAGGCCAGGTGACGGGCCTCTTCCTGGCGGTGGTACTTGTTCACCTCCCGCACAAAGGGGTCGGTGTCGGGATGCTCGCTGGCCAGCTTCTGCATCAGGTCAGGGATTTCCTCACCGGTGAGCACGAGGATGCAGAAGAAGGCCGGCATGCCCATGAGGAAGGGAAGGACCAGGCTCTGGATGCGGTTGAGGATGGGCTTGTTGAGGGGGTTCTTGGCCTGCGGGGCCAACTGGGAGAGCAGTCGGACGAAGAGCCTCGAATGCCGGGTCTCCTCGCCCAACTCATGGAGGATGTAGGTGACCCGGGGATCGGTGAGGTCAGCCTTGCGGACGATCTCCATGGAGAAGCCGGCGGTGAGGACCGACTCGAAGCGGATGCCCTCCGAGGTGATGGAGGCCACCTCCTCCCGGGAGAGGCGGACCAGCTGCTCGGGGGTGAGGTCGAGATCGAGCCCGGCGATGCTGAGTAGTTCGGTGGGCAGGACCTGGCCCGGTCCGACCCCGCCGGGCACAGCCTCATCGGGTTCCACCACCCGCTTGAGGGAGACGGTGGACAGTCGCTCGATGCGCTCTTCGAGAGTGATAGCCATGACCGCTATTCTAACGAATTGAAAGTTATAGTCAACCTATAACTTCATTGATTCCCTGTGACTGAGGTCACCTCCCGTGGAAGACAGGAGGCCGTTTCTCCACGAAGGCCCGGGAAGCCTCCCGGTGGTCCTCGGTGAACGAGCAACGGATGTGGTGGGTGACCTCCAGGTCCATGCAGTCACCCAGTTCCCACAGGGCCGCCCGGTTGATGTTCTCCTTCATGTACCGGTAGGCCACAGTCGGTCCGGCGGCCAGGCGCCGGGCCAGCTCCCGCGACCTGGTTTCGAGCTCGTCCGGGGCCACCACCCAGTTGACCAGGCCCAGCCGGGCGGCCTCATCGGCGCCGACCCGCTCGGAAAGGAAGTACATCTCCTTGGTCTTGGCCTCCCCCACCAGCCGCCTCATGAACCAGGTGCCGCCGTAGTCCCCGGAAAACCCCACGTTGGCGAAGGCGGTGGTCAGAAAGGCAGTGCTGGCCGCCATACGCAGGTCACAAGCCAGGGCCAGGGCCAGGCCGGCTCCGGCCGCCGGCCCGGGAAGTGCGGCCAGGGTGGGCTTGGGCATCTCGTAGAGCTTTGCGCTGGTGCGGCGCTGGTCGAGGCGCTGGGCGTGAACGGCCTGGTCGTACCCGGCCAGGAGACCGCCGGCGCCGGGGGCATCGGCGGGCGCCCCCCCTTCCCCACCGCCAGCCCGAGCGGCAAAGCCCTTGACGTCGCCCCCGGCCGAAAAAGCTCCTCCGGCCCCGGTCAGGAGGAGGGCCCCGACGGCGGAGTCCGTCTCGGCCCGGGCCAGAACCTGGCCCAGAGCCCGCAGCATGGTGGCGGAGAAGGCATTGCGACGGTCGGGTCGGTTGAGGGTGATCACAGCCACCCCTTCGTCCACCTCGGCCAGTAGATCTTCAGTACCCGTATCGATTGCTTCGGACATGGATGCCTCCCCGCCCGGCCGGCGCCGGTCTCACCCCTAATACTGGCCTGCGGGCATAGCCTGGTGACGTGCGGTCATGGCTCAAGCGCGCCCTGGCCGTGGTGCTGCTGGGAGTGGCGGGGTATGAGGCGTACCTTCGCCGTACCGAAGTCACCCAGGCCCTGGAGATGTACGACCGGCTACGGATCTCCTACCTGACTCTGGCGATCGTTCTCGAAGCGGGCTCGATGGTCGTCTTCGCCCGGCTCCAGCGCTGGTTGCTCCAAGCCGGCGGCGTGAACATCGGCCTGGGCGAGATGGTGGAGATCACTCTGGCCGGAAACGCCCTGGGCACCTCGCTCCCCGGTGGCGCTGCCTGGGCCGCCACCTGGGCCTTCGGCCAGCTTCGCCGGCGGGGAGCGGACCGCGTCCTGGCCGGCTGGGTGATCCTGGTGGCCGGGGCCCTGGCCAGCTTCGCCCTGTTCGTACTGGTGGCGGTGGGGGCCTGGGTGGCCGGCGCCCACGGTCCCGTGGCCCACCTGCGCTGGCTGGCCGCCGCCTTGGCTGCCATCCCGGTGGTGGTCGGGGCGGGCTTCCTCGGCGCGGCCCGCTCCGGGGCGGTCAGGCGGACCATCGCTTCGATCTGGGCCTGGGTCAGGGACCACCTCCCCGGCGCCGCCTCGACCGGGCGGGTGATAGGCAACATCCACCAGTCGCTGCAGACGGTCAAGCCGGGCCCGGTGGGCTGGCTGGAGGCCTTCGGGCTGGCCCTGGGCAACTGGGTCTCCAATGCCGCATGCCTCCTGGCCTGCATCATCGCCCTGCATGTGCACGTCCCCTGGGGGGGCCTGCTGGTCATTTATGCACTGACCCAGATATCGGCCAGCCTCCCCATCACCCCGGGCGGCCTAGGCGTGGTCGAGGGCAGCATGGCCGCCCTGTTGGTGGCCTACGGGACCCCGGGCAGTCAAGCCCTGGCTGTGGTCCTGCTCTACCGGATCGTGAGCTTCTGGGGCCTGGTGCCCATCGGCTGGGCCACCTGGTTCTGGCTGGAGGCCGGGCAGCGCTTCGGGCGCCGCCGCGCCCATCCCTGGGCCGAGCACAACCACGGCCACGAGGCGGGTGCCATCCCCGCCATGGGCCCGGAGCGCCTGGTGCGCCCAGCGCCCTGCCCCGGCTGTGAAGCGGAGGAGGAGGAGGAGCCCAAGTCCCTGGTGACTCCCACCCGGCGCCGTCTCACGCGGCCTCTCACCAAGACCGGCACTGGGACCTGAACCGCAGTCGGGGAGCGTCGGCCGCGGGGCCGACCGGATTTCTCAGCCCTCTAATTATTCGATAGCCTAACGATGTGAGGTCCAAAGCATCCCACGACCGCCGCGGGCGCGAATAAATATTCTCCGAGATGCCGGCCACCGAGATCGAACCCCAGGACCAACCCAGCGCTGCCGACCCCTTGCGCGACACCCTGCTGGATGCCGCCGCCCGGGTATTCGCCCGCCAGGGGTATGACGGGACCCGGATCCAGGACATCGTTCAGGAGGCCGGGCTCTCCACCGGAGCCGTCTATGGGCGCTTCCGCTCCAAGAACCAGTTACTGAGGGAAGCGGTCATCACCCGGTCGGTTCCCCAGGTGCGCTTCAGCGCCACTGGGGTGACCAAGGTGGCCGACCTCATCGCCCGCATGGCCGCCATCCACCGTCCCGAGTTGAGCGACGGGGAGGCGCTGCTGCTGGAGACCTACGTGACGTCCCGGCGCGAGCCGGAGGTGGCCGCCGCCCTGGCCGAGGCCGAGGGCCGCTGGCGCGACGCCGTCCAGGGTCTGGTGGAGGCGGCCCAGGCTGACGGCACCGTCGCCGAGGACGTGGACATCGACGCCGTCCTGTTCCTGGTCCGGGTCATGCGCCTGGGCCTGCTCCTGCACCGGGGGTCGGGATTGGCCCGGCCCGAGCAGCAGGCCTGGGAGAGCCTGCTGGGCCGGGTGGTGCACAGCTTCGGGGCTCCTCCGGAGAGCTGAGGGGACCTGACAGCACCGGCCGGTGACCTACCGGCCTGAAGTTCGACACACGAGACAACCATCAACGAGGGGGAAAACTTGCGCAGTCTCAGAGGAGCATCGGCCCTGGTCGGGGTGGCCGACGACGCCTCACCTACCGGGGAGCTGGAGCAGAGCGGACGGGCTCTGGAGGCCAGGATGATCTCCGAGGCGCTGGAGGACGCCGGCCTCAGCCTGGCCGACGTCGACGGGGTGTGCCACGCCGGGTCCTCCATGGGCCTAGCCGAGTACCTCGGCATCCACCCCCGCTTCACCGACTCGACCAACACCGGCGGATCCTCCTACGAGGTCCATGTCGAACACGCCGCCGCCGCCATCGCCAGCGGACTTTGTGACGTGGTCCTCGGTGTGTACGCCTCGACCCCTCGCAGCGACCGCAAACGGGGCGAAGGCTTCAGGGGCGGCCCCGGGATGATGATGGGGCCCAACCCGATGGCGGAATGGGAGATGCCCTACGGGCTGCGTATGCCCATGGGCCCCTACGCCATGGCCGCCACCCGCCACATGTCCCAGTACGGAACCACGTCCGAGCAGCTGGCCCAGATCGCGGTGAGCACTCGGCAGTGGGCCACCATGAACCCCAAGGCCCGCTACCAAGAGCCTCTGACCATCGAAGAGGTGCTGGCCTCCCCGATGCAGAGCAGTCCCCTGCACCTCCTGGACTGCTGTCTGGTGACCGACGGGGCTGGAGCGTTCGTGATGACGAGTGCCGAGCGGGCCCGTGACCTCGCCCGCCCTCCCATCTTCGTCCTCGGGGCAGGGACCTGCCACGACCACTCCATGATCAGCGAGATGCCCGACCTGGCGGTGACACCCGGAGCGATCTCGGGCGCCAACGCCTTCGCCATGGCCGGAGTCAAGCCCGGTGACGTGGATCTGTTGATGGGCTATGACAGCTTCACCATCACCGCTCTGCTGCACCTCGAGGATCTCGGCTTCTGCGCCAAGGGCGAAGGCGGTCCCTTCGTCCAGGACGGCAGGACGGCGCCGGGAGGATCCCTGCCTATGAACACCAACGGCGGCGGCCTCTCCTACACCCACCCCGGGATGTACGGCATGTTCCTCCTGGTCGAGGCCGTCCGCCAGCTCCGGGGTGAGTGCGGAACCAGGCAGGTGGACGGAGCCGAAGTGGCCGTGGCCCACGGCTCCGGGATGGTGCTGTCGTGCATGTCGACCATCGTGATGGGAACGGAGGCCACCCTGTGAGCCAGACCACTGTCCAGACCAGTGAGGACAAGCCCAAGCCCCGGCGCTTCGAGCCGCCGGTCAGCCCCACGACCCTGGCCTTCTGGGATGCCACGCGGGACAAGAGGTTCCTGGTCCAGTGGTGCACCGACTGCCAGAAGGCCATCTTCTTCCCCCGGGAGGTCTGCCCCGTGTGCCTGGGCAGCTCCCTGGAATGGAGGGAGTCGAACGGACGGGGCCGGGTCTACAGCTTCACCGTCGAGCACAAGCCCCAGAACCCCAACCTGGAGGGGCCTTACACGGTGGCCCTCATCGACCTGGATGAGGGCGTCCGGATGATGTCCAATGTCATCGACTGTGACCCCGATCAGGTGAGCGTGGGCATGCCGGTGGCCATCGCCTGGGAGGCGCTCTCGGACGGACGCCACCTACCTATGTTCGCCCCCACGGGCAACCCGACAACGGGAGGAGACCAATGAGCCTCGAGCTCGACCTGGGCCCAGCCGCCCAGAAATTCCGCGACGAGTTGCGCCAGTGGTTGGAGGCCAACCGCCCCGAGTCGATAGTGGGCATCGACGCCGAACGGGCATCGTTCGGAAACGTCCCGGGCCTGGAGGACTGGACCGCCAAGCTCCACCAGGCCGGCTATATGTGTGTCTCCTGGCCCAAGGAGTTCGGCGGCCGGGGCCTGAGTGGAGTCGAAGTAGCTGTGATGAACGAGGAGTTCGCCCGGGCCGGGGTGCCCAGGGTGACCCGAGGCATGGGCGAGTGGCTGGTCGGCCCCTCCATCATCGTCTGGGGCACCGATGAGCAGAAGGCCTACTTCCTGCCCCGGATCATCGACGGCACCGACCGCTACTGCCAGGGATTCTCCGAACCTGACGCCGGATCCGACCTGGCCGGGCTCAAGACCCGCGGCGTGGTGGACGGGGAAGAGGTCGTCATCAGCGGCCAGAAGGTGTGGACCTCGGGATCCCAGACCGCCAACATGATGTTCTGCCTGTGTCGCACGGACCCAGATGCGCCCAAGCACAAGGGCATCTCCTACGTCCTCACCCCGATGTTCCGGGAGGACGGAGCCTCCAACGGCTTCGAGTTGCGGCCGATCAAGCAGATGACGGGCCAGGCACAGTTCACCGAGACGTTCATCACCGAGGCCCGGGCCCCGCTGTTCAACGTCATCGGCGGGCTCCACAACGGTTGGCGGGTCACCATGACCACTTTGGGGAACGAGCGAGGCGGTAACGCCACCACCCAGCACGTTCAGTACACCAAGCAGTTCTGGGATGCGGTCGAACTAACCCGCAAGTACGGCCGGGAGCAGGACCTTCTGGTCCGACAGCAGTTGGCCTGGGCCTTCACCCACTGCGAGATCATGCGCTTCCAGGGCCTCAAGGTCCTCTCCGAAGTCGTGGCCAAGAAGGAGCCGGGCCCGGCCGCTTCCATCAACAAGATGTTCTGGTCCGAGTACGCCCAGCGCTTCGCCGAGAGCGTCATGAACATCCGCGGCGCCGACTCGATGGTCACATCCGATACCGACCGCCCCGATGCTGACGCCTCCTCCTACCAGCCCGACCCGTGGCAGAGCACCTTCCTGTCCACCCGTTCGGTGACCATCTGGGGAGGCACCGCCCAGGTCCAGCGCAACATCGTGGGAGAGCGGGTGCTTGGCCTGCCCAAGGAACCGGACATGGAAGCCCAGCGCCGCGGCGCGGGCGGCGCCGGCGGCGCCGGAACCACCAAGGAGAAGGCATGAGCGAGACGACCACCGGATCCGATCCGGCCGCCGAGGAGATCGAGCGGCGCCAGCAGCTGGCCTCCACCGGGATGCTCTTGTCCTGGTACGCCGACCACCAGCCGAAGCGCCAAGCCATCATCGCCCCCACGGGGGACCGCAACTTCCGCCAGCTCAACGCCCGGGCCAACCAGCTGGTGCGGGCCCTGCGCCAGCGGGGGCTCACCGCAGGCGATGCCGTGGCCCTGATCTGCGGGAACCGGGCCGAGTTTGCCGAGGTGGTGGCCGGTTGCCAGCGGGGCGGCTTCCGGCTGACCCCGATCAACTGGCACCTGACCGGAGACGAAGCCGCCTACATCGCTTCGGACTGCGAGGCCCGGGCCATGGTCGCCTCGGCCGATCTGGCCGATGTCGCCCTGGCGGCGGCACTGGGGGCGCCGGACTGCCGGGTCAGGCTGACCGTCGGCGGCGCCATCGACAGCTTTGAAAGTTATGAAGCCGCCCTGGACGAACAGTCCGGCACCGACATCGATGACCCGGTGGCCGGGGGCAGCATGCTCTACACCTCAGGCACGACCGGGAGGCCCAAGGGCGTGCACCGGCCCCAGGCGGCGGCCGCGGCCGGAGCCGGAGCAGGGGTCAACCTGGGCGGCTACCAGCCCGACAGTGATGACCTGCATCTCTGCACCGGTCCGCTCTACCACGCCGCTCCCCTGGCCTTCTCCCTGGCCGGGCCCTTGGCTTTCGGCGTGGGCGTGGTCCTGATGGAGCGGTGGGACGCCGAGGAGGCCCTGCGCCTCATCGACCGGCACCGCATCACCCACACCCACATGGTCCCGACCATGTTCCACAGGCTGCTGTCCCTGCCGGAGGACGTCCGGGCCAAGTACGACATCACCAGCCTGCGCTACGTCATCCACGGGGCCGCCCCCTGTCCGGTGGCGGTCAAACAGGGCCTGATCGAGTGGCTCGGACCCATCGTGTGGGAGTACTACGCCGCCACCGAGGGCACCGGCAGCTTCGTGGACTCGGTCACCTGGCTGGCCCACCCGGGCACGGTGGGCAAGCCCTTCGGGGAGGGCCAGGTCATGATCGGAGACGACGGCGGTCAGGCCCTGCCCGCCGGGGAGATCGGACTGGTCTATCTGAAGGCTCCGCCCACCGGGCGTTTCGAGTACTTCAAGGACAGCGAGAAGACCTCGAGCACCTACCGGGGGGACGGGAGCTACTTCACCCTCGGGGATGTCGGCTACCTCGACAGCGAGGGGTACCTGTACCTGACTGACCGGTCGGCCAACCTGATCATCTCCGGCGGAGTCAACATCTATCCCGCCGAGGTCGATGCCGTACTGCTGGAGCATCCAGCGGTCGGGGATGCCGCCACCATCGGCATTCCGGATCCAGAGTGGGGCGAACAGGTCAAGGCGGTGGTCGAGCTGCAGAACGGGGTGAGCCCGAGCCCCGAGCTGGCCGCCGAACTGATCGAGCACTGCCGGACCCACCTGGCCCGCTACAAGTGCCCGAAAACGGTCGACTTCGTCGACGAGCTGCCGAGGCAGGACAACGGCAAGATCTACAAGCGCCTGCTGCGCGACCGTTACCGCAGCGCGGCCGGGCCGCAGTAACGGGCCGATCGCCAAGCGGGCATCGATCCGCACGAGACATACAAGCCACACGCGACATACAGACAGCACAACGACAAGTTCAAGAGCACGACGACAAGTTCAAGGAGGAACAGTGTCAGGGATTTGCGAAGGCAGAGTGGTAATCGTGACCGGTGCCGGTCGAGGCATCGGGAGGGGTCACGCCATCGAGTTCGCCCGCCAGGGGGCCAAGGTGGTCGTCAACGACCTGGGCGCCGAGGTCGACGGGTCGGGCAGCTCCACCGGCCCCGCCGGTGAGGTGGTCGAAGAGATCAGGGGCATGGGTGGGGAGGCCGTCGCCAACGGTGACGACGTCTCGGACTGGGAGGGCGCCCAGCGCCTCATCAACACCGCCGTGGAGACCTTCGGGGGCCTGGACGTGCTGGTCAACAACGCCGGCATCCTGCGGGACCGGA